>Ga0179593_1512877_pt1 | contig 17296 bp, 20 predicted proteins | sample CZODoug2_1_08_16_FD_185931 | JGI IMG/M metagenome (GOLD analysis project Ga0179593, IMG submission 185931) | Vadose zone soil fungal communities from Angelo Coast Range Reserve, California, USA - CZODoug2_1_08_16fungal (PacBio error correction) | ecosystem: Environmental > Terrestrial > Soil >... | reverse complement strand
TCGATCCTTTTTGTTCCCCCTCCTCCCTCTCCCGGCCGAGTATTGGAACCTGAAGGGGATGAGGGCCTAATATCCTTCCCCCGTCTTCCTCGTGACGAGATTCCCCTTTCTCCGCCTCCCCAGCTGGACTTATTGGCTACTCTTTTTCAGGATCGGCTTGCCTCGAACCAAGAAGTAGAATAGGGCGAGGGGCCTCAACTTCCCCTTCCGTTTTCCTTTCCCTCTTTCTCTTTTCTTCTCTGTATTAGTTTTTCAAGAACGCTTGTCCTCCCCTCTTGAAATTTCCTTCAGATTTCTTCCCGTCGACTGCATCAAAGCAATTCATCGTCTCCCCCCCCGGCGCCAGTTTGCCGCAAGTTCTTTGCCTGTCCCTTTTTCCCCCTCCTGAAACCTTTTTTATCCTTCCTTTTTTCGGTTTCCCCTCTGGGGGATGGCGTGGGCGAGAGAACTCAGCGTTAGAGCGTCCTCTATAATTCATTGGGTCCTATCTGTTTTCCGTGCTTCCTCCTCATCCCCTTCTTCCCTTCCCCACCGAGTTTTTCGTCGCATTATCTATCCATACGAATAAGTGTTGTTGTTGAGACTGCGCCGTGACCTTCTTTGCGGCTTCTTTTCTCTTTTTTCACACCTCGTATTTGGCCACCTCTTTCTTTCTCTTAATCCGCGTGGTCCCCCCCCACGAGTAGCCCTCCCCCTGACTCCCCGAACATATCACACCACGTTCCCCAGCTTTTCTAGTTTAGTTTTTTTCCCCTCTGGCTTCAGCCTGTCGCCGTGATGCTTTGAAGAGAAGTTTCTCCACGCTTCCTTTCTCAGTCACTCTTTTAGTCCCCTTCTTTTTTCTCCCTGTTATCCCTCCCCTTCTCCCCCCCAACCTTTTTTTTTAAGCGAATTTTCCCTTCCCTCGTCGATACTCGGCGACTCCGTCCCTTTTCCTATTTGCAGAGATGAAATAGTCTAATGCGCTGCATTTTTCCTTAATCTCAGTCCTCTTTTTTTCCCCACTTATTTACGCTCTAGCGTATCTAGAGCGGAGCAAAAGCCTTCCGTGCAGTCCTCTTTCTTCTCAGCTCTTCCTTCCCGAAAGTTTTCTTGAGCTTGACACGCCGACTGAGATTTAACCGAAGTTGAGAATCCTACCCCCCTTGGAAAAGCAGGATTTTCTAGTCTCGTCTTTTTTGAAACTTATGAGGATTGTGCGGAAAAATATAGAGGGTTGGATTAAACCGAAAAAGGTTTTACTCTCCTAGATGTACTCCAGAATTTCCCTCAAAGCCCCTTTCATCGGCTTTTTTCTCTCTAGAACCGGAGGTGTTCAGGTTTCTTTTGGAGAGGAGCTTTCTCTCCCCTGTAGTTTAGAGTAATGAATTCCTTGACCTTCTCTGACTTCTTTTTCAAGGGCAATTAACTAGACCGGCCTCGTTATCGGCGTATAGTAAAAAAGGTACAGCGCCTTTCCACTTTGCTCTCCTTCTTTTATCTTCACCCTCCGTTATCCTCAGAAGGATTTTTAAGCGAGTTCTTCTCCGCTAGCTGGAAGTTCTTCCTACGTTAGACTCTACAGTATATCCTCTATGTGCCCCAGAGGTTTTTTCGCGGAAGACCTGCGTCTGATTTTTGAACAAGGATCGGGTGACCGACGTTTCAAACTTTTACTGCGTTTTCTTTGGCCGATACTCTTTGTGTTTTTTCGCGTCTGTGCCGCTCGACACGTGATTCCCTGCGGTTAGGTTCCTGCCCTGACCGCGATACACGGCTTTTTTCTCATGGCTGGCTCCCCTTCGTCGTTAGAGTCTCTATTTTATATCCTTCACTTCTAATCCTCGGATTCCTTTTTCATGCGGGTTCAAGCGCAGCCGACTAGCAACTTCGTGCTCGGAGGTCTTAGAGTTCCGTCGAGCGGCGGAGTTTTCTTTACGTCTTTCGGCCCCTTTTCGGCTCCTTTCCCCCCCACAACACATCTCATCGGCCACCATCGTGAAAAGCGTCCGTAGTGACCTTATTCTCTTCTACCCGTTCTCAGCTGACAGCTTTTTTTGGAGCTTCATACCCTTCGTGAGAAATTCCTCCTGCCTAAAGCCCCCAGTCCCCTTTTTCGAGCTCTGTGCGAATTTTTCTAGGGGTACACTCCAATTTTTTTTGTTATTTTCCCCTTCGAAGTCATGGGCGTCTACGATCACAAGATACGACTCATGGGCTGTGAACTCGCCTTTTCAATTGAAGGTAAGTTTTTTCAGATTTTTCGTCTGAGCACTTAGATCTTTTTGTAGGGTTTTTCCCCGTTGGAGACTACGTTTCCCCGGGAGAGGGGGGGGGTCCGGGTTTTTTGGTGGGAATACGTAGCTCTCTCCTCTTCTTTCAAGATGTCCCCCTTCCCCTTCGATGGCTTTTTTAATGTATTCTTCTTTTCTCTTGCGCTGATCTTTTCGCTTTTAGGAGCCGCCCGATTCACCGTTGCTCAGACCCTCAGGACTTCCCCACTAGTCTAGCTTTTTCTTCTTTTCTGTAGTCCCTCTCTTCCTTTTTCCGTAGGCGTCAGCATTCCCGGGGCCCATGTGGTAAAAGTTTGAGGGAATACAAGGTAGAACTGCCCCTATAGTTTCACGGGATTCCCGACCTCCTTCCCCCAACTCGTTCTCGCGAGGAAGAGAGAATTTTTTTCGGAGATGATAGAGCTTGCTATCCTTTCCAAGTCGGAATGTTTTTTTCTGGACATTCCCCGGCCTGGAAGAATAGCTGTACGACCGTGCTATCACCCCCAATGAAAAGTTTCCTTCCGAATATTTTTTTCTCCTTTTCAGGTTTTCTTCATTTCCCCGGGGATCCAGAAGTGATTATCTTTGATGCTTAATTGATTATGAATTTCTCGAGATCTCTCCTTCGCAAAAGCCCTCCTCTATTTCCATGCTGCCCTAAACATGAGAAGCCTTCCTGCTGGGCTCATTTCCTTCCCGCGGATTGCCGAACCGGAGAGAAAGAGGGACTCAAAGACCCCTTTTGTCCTTTTGATATTCCGGCCTTCGTCGTCCTGTTGAACTTTCAAAGTGATAAGAGGGAGCTCCCCCCTGTAGCCCTTACCTGCTCTTCCTTCCGTAGCATGACTTCCACTTGGCGGGTACTTGCGAACTAGTGCCTTCATTTGAAAATCGGTCTCTCTCCAGTCTCGTTCTTCGCTTTCCCCCAGTGGGCACACGAGAGGACAGTACAGGACCATCTCTCTTTATCTTTTGCGACTCAAATTCGGACAACAGACGATTATTATCTTTCCCCATTTCCCCCCCGTTGTTGATAATATGTTTTTCCGGCTTTCTTATACCTCACGATTGTGTCTTGCTTCCGGCTATGGCGCCTCTCGGCGCGTTCTAACTTCCCCCTTCCACGTGCCGTTGTCGCTGCGCGTCGCGTCCGTCTTCAATGAAGTGGAAACTCGTTTGAAACCGCCCCCTGGTGTACCCTTTTATCGCGTGCTCCGACCCTCTCTTTTTTTTTTTTATCGTCCTTTTCCTGCGTCCCGGCCGGTGACGCAAGAAGGCTACGTTCATCCTGGCTTTTTTCCCCTAAGTGTCACCTTCCTCAGTCCTTCTTTCCTAATTAGGCGGCAATTCCTCCGGAGGATCGTGCCGAAAAAGTTCCCTCGCCCTGACCGTCCCTGCCGCAACTGTTTTCTCCCCCCCTCGAGTTTTTTTTCAGTGTCCCCTTGGCCGAGCGAAGAAGAGAAAACTCGAAGCAGTGCACCTTTTTTAACAACTAGATAAGCAAGTTCCCTTCTTTCCTCACAGTGCGACCTAGTCGGACCATTCTCATGAGGCATCGCTCAATGAAGGGATCAGGACTCTCGAAGTCCGATGGCACCCTTTCCTCCTAACTATTTTTCCCCCCCGGACGAACTTTCCGGGTCCACCGTCAACCCGGTCCTTTATTGTTCCCCCCCGCGCACGAAATGTCACTCTCACCTCGTCTCCTAAGAGCTCAGTTACCTTATTTTGCGTTCTCGGGACGGAGAGATTCAAGCGCTATTGTCCCCCAGAGACGGAAATTTGTACCTACTGGCATTTGTGATTTTTTTTCTTCAAAGGGCTCGGCTGACACGGCTATAAGAAAGTCTCCCCCCTCGCTGTATTTCCCTTTTTGTTTCGTCTTTCCCCTTCTCCGCAGATTTTTTCTTTGGAGTCTGAACCTGAGAAGAGCAACCTTTTTCCCCGACGCCCGTGCGTAACAACCACTCCCCCCCCGTTTCCCGCCTTTGGCAGCTCGCCAAGCGTCTTCAGGAGCAGAATGACCTGAAGATGATACCCCTTCGCTCCCACATCTAACTTACCTGCTCGGAAAAGTCCAAGTCGCCCACTCACACCTCGCCCCCTCTTTCATATCCCCCACGCCGGCTTACCGCCCGTTTTTTTCCGATCTCCTCGTCCACCCCCCCCCTGCGCCACCCCCTTCCCCCCTAAATCCCTCGCCCTACCCCCCAGCCCCATCCAATCAACCCTCCCCCCTCTCCCCCCCCCCCCTCCTCCCCCCCCCCCCCCCCCCACCCCCCCCCCCCTCCCCCTTCCTACCCCAACCCCCCCCCCCCCCCCCTCCCCCCTCCCCACCCCCCCCCCCCCCCCCCCCCCCCCCCCCCCCCCCCCCCCCCCCCCCCCCCCCCCCCCCCACCCCCCCCCCCCCCCCACCCCCACTCACCCACTGCTCTTACGCCCCCCCCTTTCGCTCCGTCCTCGATTCTTTGAAGGAAATAGAGTCTTTCGGATCCCAATCGACTGGAGACGTTGCGCACCGACAGGAACTTTCCTGACTGTATGTTTAATGTGACCCTTTTCCCTCGTTTCCCGTTGCCCTCTCTCTGCTTCAGGCAGTTTTTTCTTTCGTGATCTTTTTTTCCCTCAAGCGAATCTCAAAGAGGGATCTTGAAGCGCTTCTACCACGTCGTTGATTAGTCCTTTCTTTCTAAGGGCCGGGTCTCCCGCGATGGATGGTCTTTCTTTTTTTCGATGTTCTCGATCGCTTTTGGTTGGAATTTACTCATCCCTTCGTTCTTTTCCTCTCGCCGTTTTTTCTTCCCACTTCCGCACAATCCCGCAGCGGACAATGCGAGTCCTTCCTTGAGTTCAAGATTGTCCAACCCTCCTTTGAATAAACTCCTCTGAAATCTCTTTTTTTTCCCAACCCTTTTTTTTCCCTCGTTTTTTGAGCTAGCTCCAGCGACTTCCATGCTCCATCCGCGTTTTTTCTCTTCCTCGCGAAGGAATCGAAGTTTACATCGTTCGACGGTTCCTTTTTCCCACGCCGAGACCTAGTCATCGACTTTCGCGCCATCACAGAGCACTTCCCAGGTCATCCGCGAACCCCCCCTTCTCCTTTTTCCCTGGTGAAAGAAATAAGCTAAGGCGTGTAATTTTCTTCGCTTTTTTTTCTTTTAGACGCTCCTCGCGAGCGAGTAATGTCGAGAGAGCTTCCTCCATCATCTCGGCGTATTCCGCCCCCAGAGGGGAAAATTCCCCACTCCTCCAGTTTTTTCCTCCTTCCATAAGCCTTAGATCACAATTTAATGATGAGCGCCCCGTTCTAGTTCGATTTCTTTTTCGCCGTAGCGCCCTTCCGTCGAAGTGGCCGCAACGTACGGACCGGAGAAGGCAAATCCTGTCACCACGCCTGACTTTTTGACGTCATTCACGCGCTAACTCTCTGCTGACCTCGACATCCCCCTTTCCCTCCCTTTCGTCTCGCTGTAGCGCCGGACGAGAATCAGGAGTACGGTCGCCTGATATTTGGTAAATGCGAGGGTACAATCCTAATTTTTCCCTCCCGGTTCCCTCCTCGACGTTTACAGAAATCTTTGTCAACAACCTCCCCCCTTTCCCCTCAGTCTCGCTTCCGGCCTTTCTTTTCTCCATTCGTCGATTCTTGAATGAACTGGCCCATTTTACTGACGTCGGCGCTCGTCTTTCCCGTCCAAACTCGGCTCCTCGAACTTGACGGTGTTTGAGCCGTCGAGCTTATAAGCATTGATTTTTCCCTAGACGCTCCTGCACCGTAACAAGAGTTTTTTCTTATCCACTCGCAGGTCTCGGCTCTGGAAGACTTTCATTCAGCGTAGAATTTACGGTCGCTTCTTCTCCCCCCTGTCCTCTTTGATGTGTTTATTTCTGCGCACAGTGGGCTAGGCATTCTCGCCGAGCCCTTCACACGACTCGTTTGAAGCCCCCACTCCCCCCTGGACTTTCCCTTTCTACCGATTGCCTTTCCGTCGCCCCCCCCTTCCAAAAAGAATTATCCCTTATCCGGCCCCTTCTTTTTCTCCCCTTGAGGCCCCTTTTTTCTAGCCCCTCCCCTACTTTCTCTTTTTTTTGTGTTCTTCTGATGGCTGGGACCCTAAGCGAGAACATACCTTCTCTCTTTTCGCACTCAATATCGTCCCCCCCTTCCTTTGACATTTTTAATGGTCCTTCCCCTTCCTCCTTTTCCCTGCTGTGCCTTTTTTTTTATCGCAACTCTCCACTTAAGGGCGAATACTCTTTTCCCCTCCATCAGTTGTGGCTTTCTTCTCCTTTCTTTTTCAGTGGAAGAAGTCCTGTCGCTTTTTGAGATCTCATCTGCTTGCATCACTCTCCTCTATGAGCCCAGCTTGACTTTTTGTCTAAACAGCTCTGACGTCTTATTTCTCGATGACTTCCCCTAATCATCTTGACCCCCGATAACGCGCAACTGTAAAGGTGTGATTTCCCCCAGAGAAGCAGTTTTATTCTCCTTTCGCAAGTTTATGAAGTTTCTCCTGCGACGCCTGCTTCCCTTTAGCTGTCCCTCTGGAGTGGGAGGAACACCCCTTTTTCCTTCGTCGGAGAAGACGTCCCCTGGCGTAGCTCCACCGCTGCTTTTTTTTTGGACTGTCCCTTGAAACTCTGCCTCCCCCTGGCTGAAATTCTCTGAAAGAGGAAGCGCTAAGTCTCCCACTAACCCTGATCTTCCGCTTTTTTTTTCCTCTTGTATTTTTTGAATCCTTTTGTGTGTATTTTTTTTTTTTTTTTTCTATAGATGACTTTTTCTATTGCTGAAGACGACGACCCATCACCCCTTCCTTGAACCCTTTCTTCCCTAGCCTCGGACTTTCCCAAGCCGGAGTACTAAGGAGAGAGAACGTTTGACCATAGTACCTTCTCGCTTTACACCTCCTTTCCTGGAGCCATTGTTTCTGCGTATTTTTCTGTGATAGGAGTGTTGACAGACTTCGTGCCCTTGCTTCTCTTTTGCCCATGACCTTGAAAACCGGTTTTTCTTTGTCCCCCCCTAAGGCATTCCCCACCTTCGCTACCTCTTCTGACGCCTCCGTTTCGGTGTCACGGTTTCGTGTCCGTTCGGGAGGATGAGGTCCTGCCTCGTGATCGATCTCCTCCCGTGCTTTTCTTCTCCTCGTAACGAAGCCTCCCCCTCTTTCGGTGCGTTCTCGCGCCTTCCAAAGGTTCGCGCGGAATGAAACTTGTGGCGCGGGGCAGATGACCCTCAGCGGTTTCTCCTCACGGCCGTTTCCGAAGGATCGCTCCCCCTTTTCCCTTCTCGAGAGTCTCGTCGACCTGAAAGAGGATAAGGGCTTCTTCTCACTTTCTTTCTAAAATCCTTATCTTGTGCGGAACTGTTCTCGTCTTTATTGTCTGCGTGGAGCTCCCCCCTCCTGATATACGGAGTGCTGCTTGTCGCCCATGATAGTTTCCGATCTTAGAAAGTGACCTTTTCGTTCTCTGCTAAATCTTCATGTTACCCTCATTTTCCCGCCTCGAGCTCATAAGCCGTAAGGACATCTAATCGCTTTCCCCATATGCATTGATCCTGATCCTCTCCTGCAGGTGTGCCGAGCGGACCCTGCGAGTGCGGCGGGGGCCAGTATTTACCCCGAGATTGAGAACCTTCCCCCCTTTTCTCGATCTCGCCATTCTGCGTTTGTGCCCTTTTTCTCTTTTTGACAAGTCTCTTAAGGGAGCGTTCCCTGAAGCCGCTCGGCTCTTTTCTTCCGCTCTTCCCCCCCACTCGTTGTTTTCCCCTGTTTTTGACGCTTCTTCACCTTCCCCTCCGCCCACGCATGCTGCCTCTCCCTCTGTGCGACGTATGTCCCCCTCTTTTGAACCACCTGACCACGAATTTAAGCGGATGGCGATCTTTTTTCGACCAACGCGGCTTCATCTTTTTTCGTCCTATACGAATCTTTTCCGGTACGGCTCACTCCCATTCCGTCCTTTTCGATATGACAGGTTTCCCTCGACTGTCCCCCGACTGGAGGTTCGCGTTATGCTTCCTTGTCGTCGGGGTTGCCCCCCCGGTTGCTCCCCTTTGTTAAATTCTTCTTCGGACCTTTTTCCGATGCCTGACCTCGGGAACGAGATTTTCTTGGTGTCCTTTCTTCCGGAGGGTGCGAGTGATGCTGTTCGTTATCCAAGTTTCTTTTCTACTCCCGCTTCCTTTTCCATTTCCCCCGAGATAACGGCGATTGAAGATTTGACGCTTAAGAAGAGAGTCGTCTCTTGGACATCCCTCCCCTTACGCCTTTTTGTTTTTCTTTTTCTCTACTCCCAGTGAACGTCGTTTTAAAACGAGCTCCTCCGCATAGCCCCCTGATACTGTCCGCGTTCCTCTCGCGTTTTGAGAAGCATTTTTATGATTGGGCCCCCCCCTCCGTTACACGTCGTTTTGGTTGTGTGGGGGTTGGTTTTTTTGGGGTTTTTTTCCTCTCGTCGTCAGCCTCGGCCTCTGGTAGAGAAAAGAAGTGCCCCCCGTGCGTCATTGAAGACTCGTTCAGAATTCAGCAGTCCCTGCACTTTCTTCTTTAGAATTGCGGCTTTATTGCATTTGGTCCTCAGATCTCCCTAAAAGATACACTCCTTTATCTTCGCTGTCCTGACCCTCCACTTTGTCTCCCCTGTCGATCTCGGTCCCTTTTCCCGTCGAGCTTCCGATTTTTTTCTCCATGCGCATTTCAAAAAAGCCGCACGTTGGACCGGAGGAGACGTATCGACGACGACTTTTAAAGTTTCCCCCAGTCTGTCCGATTCCTCCTTCTTACGAGACTTTTTCACGAAGCTTTTTCTCCCTTTCTCCTCACAATAGAGAAATATTTTCGGTTTTGTGAAATAGGAGGGATCCTCACTTTTACCAGCCCGGCTCCTTTCGGCCTTCTCTTTCCCCCTGAGTCTCTCCCCCTGGCTTTTTTCCCGTGGGTTCGTGCGCGGCGATAAAATGAAAAGAAGATTTACCCTTCTCTCTTCAACTCCTCCAATTTTTGGTGAGAGAGATTCCCTTTGGGGCCGGTATCCACTCTCATCAGTCTCTTTTCTGTGGCCTTCCGGAGAAGTTTAGAGAAGGCCGGAAGGTTCACGGCGTGGTCAGTCCTTCGCCTGTTTTCCTTTTCACTGAAGTTTCACCTTTCGATTAGCAAGGGGTGAGTTTCCCCCCGCTTTATGTCGTCGGCGACTGGCGTCTTCCTCACAAGGTTAACGTGCAAAGAAGGCTTTCCCTCGAGCACGTTCTTTCCGGTCCTTTCGCCCGAGGCGTCTGGTCTTTTTCTTCCACTAGCGGACTAGTGTGCCTCCCCAGATTTAACTCTCTGAGAAAATTTTCGGAAGATTTGACTTTCTGAACGACTACAGAACTTTGAGACCTCCTCCAAGGATCCTCCACCTACGTGCATCTTCTGACTGAAGGAGTTCGACACTCCCTTGAGTAGAAGTGGATTAGGAACTTCGTTTGAAGCGGCTTGGCTGCCTCCTGTGAGTCCCTTTCTCCTGAAATCTCCCTCCTCAGGTGCCGGGCCCCTCTGGTGCCACGCGCGTCATCATCTTTCTGCTCTGATTGAAGAAGAGCCTTTCACTTTTCGTTGGGATTCCCCTCCTTTAGATGAACACCGTCTTCGCTTTCACGGTCGAGCCTACTGGTTCCAAGAGAAGGTCAGAGGTTTGCCAGTGGTCCCTTTTATGCCCATGCAGCAGAGCTCGTCACTGCGATCAGGAACGTCTCCGGATTCTCGATGTCGTTCCTCTTTCCCTTGAGATCGGTGTTGATTTCCGAGAGCGGCCTCCGCGCGAACCAGGCCCCTCATTTTCCTCCTCCGACATTCCCCCTGTCCCGCGTTCTTCCTTCTGCATGCCAGCGGATCCTCGCTAAGATTTTGGTCAGTCTTGCGTGTTTACCCGTCCCACGACCATCAGCGTCTCCTCCTCTTCTCCCCGACAGTTCCCCGTCATTGAGACTGCAGCCGTCAGTTAAAACGCACCTCTTTTTCTCTTTTCGTCGGAGAAGCCCACTTCCTCGGGACGGTGCCACTCCCTCCCCTTTTTTTTGTTCAGGGACTCAGGACCCTCCACAGATTGCGCTGGCAGGAAGTTTGCCCTTCTTTCTGTCCATGCGTCCCCAAGAAAGCGGTCCTTCCCGAAGGGATTTTTTTCACTCTTCTTCCTTTTGATGTCTTCCCGGCATTTTTTGGTCTAAAAGGACATTTCTTTTCGCGACGCGCTTTCCTTGTCTTTTTCCCGAAACGTCGCCTCTTCCCCCCCCCGCGTTCGCCGCGCGCGAAACGCCTCCTTGACACGCGCTAAGAGGACCTGCCTCGGCTATGAACTTTTTCCTCATGAAGATTTTTGAACAGCGAGTAGTTCTGAAAGGTTCGTCCGGACGAGCTCGCGCAGCTCTTCTTTCGTCTCTCCCCCAGCTTTTTGCGGTCATTCTTGCATCGCCTCTGGATACGTGCGTGTAGAGCACTTTTAACCCCTTCAGTTGAGTCCCCGTCTCCTCGACGGACACACCTCTATCGTCTCCGCGCAGTCCCCCCACCTTTTAAGCCCTTTTTCCAAAAAGATAAATTGGACTTCTTCCCGGTCAATAGTTTTCTGAAGAAGGGCTTTCGTACTGTCCTTCCTTCCTCCCAGATCTTTTCGTCGAGCCCCCCGCCGCGCTTCTCCCGCCTGATGAAAAAATCCCTGATCGAAGAATCCCTCGACACTCCGCCACAGCCACCCATTTTTTTCCCGCCACCTCTTTCCTGCAGAGCGTTCAATATTCGAGAACCTCCGCTTCGAAGGGCGTTTTCGTCGAAGTGGAGAAATCTGTTAAGGCTGGACACCCCCCCACTGCCCCTTCGCGCGATTCTCCGCTCAGCTATTTTTTTCGCCACTTCCCTCCAAACCTCCGGTTCGTCGTATAGCTCGTAGAGCTTTCCCGAATGTTTTTCTCTACGAGTATTTAATAGTTCCTGTACAAGCCCCCCCCGGTAGCCACACTCCTTCAATCAAGCATCGTAAACAATCGCGAGGTCCCGAAGCATAGACTTCCTCGTTCCCCCCCTCCCCCGCGTATGAATTCTCACCCCCCCCCCCCCCCCCCCCCCCCCCCCCCCCCCCCCCCCCCCCCCCCACCCCCGTTTTTATCTCTTTTCAACTTGATTCCTTTTCGCGCTAGGACTCGAAGGGACCTGTTTCCCCCCTCTCCGCCTTTATCGCCTCATACGACCTTCTGACGGTTTTCTTGAGAAGCTTTATATCATACCGAGACGTCCCCTTCCTTTAGAAAGTTTTCATCTACCTCCCCCCGCCCTTTCCCCCTTGGACCGCTTCGGCCGCGCCTGTTTCGGCTCTTTCATATTTCATGCATAGCAGTCCCCTAGTGGAACCATTCCCTGGTCTCGCCCAGTCCTCGGCGCTTCGTGCTATCTATTCGGTCTAGTAGAAGTGGGCCTAACAAGCCCGTTTTCTAGCACAAGTGAAGTCTTCTCGACGTCACTTAATTCCATCATTCACTGGTTTATACAGGCCTCCCCCCCAGAGTAATCTGAATCGCTCAAGAAAATGGACCCCTCGTCCTCTTTTGTCAATTTCTTTATTTTTCCCCTTTCAGAGATGTTTCCCGATCGCTCGGCCCCCGCCTTGGGAAGACTAGCTGATGGCGCAGATGGGTCGTCCCCCTCTTTCTCTCTCTACCACGGGACTATCCTTTTAGAGGTTATGCGACTCCTTTTCTTTGACTTACGAGATGATGAGCGCGTCCAAACTGCCGGCGGCATCAGTGCGTCTCTTCGCCCACGCCTTTGCGTGGTTCTAACGCGTAGTTAAGCCTGAGGTCAAAGACACTTTCCCCACACAATCCCCGTCGACGACGGTCCCTGTGGCTCGAATCTCTCCTGTTTGCTTTTTGCGTGAACTCTTTCCCGTTGAACCTTCTACGTAGCGTCCAATATGACATGTTTTTCCAGTTTGAGCGGCCCCCTCTTTTTTCTCTTGCGGCCGACTCTTTGAATCTGCCTCTCTTTCATTCGTTATCCCGTCCGCCCGATGAAAGATGCAACCTATACTCGCCTATTCTCCTGCTCCTCCTGCCAGGCCGAAGCTCTTTCCCTCTTTCCCTTATTCTTGATCCCCGACCCTGTCTTGATATAGATCCCCTAGAAGAGACTTTTGCCATTCTCCTGTCTTCTTAGGTTTAGACCCGTGGTAACCGCATTCCTAAGCCTGAGCGCGACAGCCAGGCCACTCCGTTCTTTTACGACGCCTTTCAATCATTCTTCACTTATTGATGATTTCGGCTGGAGTATTGGATTTTGGTCCATAGCGGATTGTGGACGTCTTCTTTACGAAAATGCTTCGTTTACTCCTAGTCCTATACGCAAGAGGCGACAGAACCCCCCAATCAGCGTATAAGAGAGAGCCTACGGGGAGTTTTTTCTCCCCGTTCGTTACGGACTGCATCCTAGAGGAGTGCTCCTTTAGAGTCCGAAGATCTCTGCGCCCGCACTCCTCATGTCGAGTCACTTTTTCCGGCGCCCCGGAAAATAGTTTCCTTTCCGTATGAGAGGCAGATTCTCCTGGCTTCCTTTTCTGATTTTCCTCTTCGTGGTACCCGTACGAAGATTAGGAGAAGTCCTTCTCGACACATCGTGCGAGACCTGAAATTGCGTACTCTTTCCCTCCTGATTATCATATTTTTTCCCTTTTTTTTCGGATCGGGTGCAGCTTCTCCCTTTTTCCTCGAGGTGCTTGCTAGATCTAGGCTTCGCGTCGATCCCCCTACTCATCCGCAGTCGGGCGAGGATTTCCTGACCGAACTACACGAGCCACGGATGGTTCCATTCTCCGCGCGACATCCCTTTTCTGCGGCCTGGTCATCCCTCGTTGTGCCCCTTCCTTCTTTCCTGACAGGTTTTTAAATAGGGAGCAGGGCCTTGCAGGACTGCCCCTCCTTGTTCGGACGAGTCCCGCGTCGGTTTTTTGCCCTCCGATGGCGAAATTCCAACATTGATCGAAAGCCATTCGGGACCCGGCGGTATCCCCCTTTTCTTTTTTTGCGTTCGGCTTTTCCCGGATGACGTTCCCTAAGCGCCGACGAGTGTTTTCTCTTCGCTCCTGCCTTCCCACCTTAGTTATCGCGTCTCAAGTTTTCCCCCCTCTCCTTCCTGAAGCGCGCTTCTGGCGACGTCTGCAGGCAGCGTAGTTTTTTTAAAATGAACAATTCCCCTCTGTTTTCTGTGTCCTGAGGTGCTCCTCGTCAGCGGTGAACCCTTCTCAAGTACCTTTTTCCTTCCCTCCATATGGCCCCCCGGTGAAGAGATGAAAGAATTTTTTCCTTTTAGTACGTGGGATGGTAGGGCGGTTTGCCCAGGAGCATTGACGGGTCTCGACCGAGGGCTGAACTCGTAACCTTTCTTATATTTCTTGGGTGATAGGAGGTAGTTCCTTTGAGAGATTCTGTCCTCTTGCCCTAACTCGCGCTCGGCGCCTCTGCCGCGTCGGACGATAGTCTCTCTTAATTCGGCGATGGTTTCTTTTTCGATAGCCCTTTTTCTTGCGCGTACTTTTGCCATTCCGTGTTTGTGGTCCGTAAAATCTTCCTTCTCCGCTTAAAATACTTTGTGACCGTGACTGCTGAATAGTTAATCTTCCACACCGCAGTTTCCTCGAAATCCGCAGGTCCTCTTCCTTACACTGCGCGGTGACGATTTCTCGGCCCTTCGGATGCTGATCGTCTCTGGCACCAAGGTTCTCCCCGTCTTCCTATCCCGCCGCCTTTTTTCCGATCAATCGAGTCTCCCCCTCTCCGATCCCCTTACCTTACCGAGATCATGACCTTCGTTTTTTTTTAGAACACGGCTAAGAGCCTTTTCCCCGGTGCGGGGATGAACGTGCTCTTGCTGTGCGGTGTCGCCTTCCCATTCTCAGAAACGCGCATAGTTTTTTTTTTTTCCTGATGCACTAAACAGGATGCTCTCGATTCGAGCTGTCCCTTGTGCACAGGATTTGACAGGAGCGTCCACTTCTCAGGAAACGCCCGTGAAGGTTTCCCCGTGAGGCCGTCCGGAAGTGCTGCCTTCTCGGAGCCGCACTCGGGAATCCGGAAGAAGTCCTCCGTTGATTTACGTTCCGGAGAAGCGCTTGAAGAATTTCCCCCTTGGCTCCCTCGACGCCCCCCCCCGAGTGGCTTCAACCCTCCCGCGGCGCGACTCGACAAAGAGACAGTGTGAGAGGCGCGGCCCGGCGCCCGGCCTTTCCACTCCCTAAATCCTTCTCTTGCGGATGGCGGATCCATCCCCGCATTTCGTTTTTTTGTGTGTTTCTCTCCTCGGGCTGGGGCGGATTTCGTAACGCCTCCCCGCAACGGTCGCCCGCGTGGGGCAGGTCGTGTCTTTTCTGCGAGTTCCCGAGAAGGATAAAAGAGCTCCAGTTTTTTTAGGCGTCTCGGGACCTTTCAATAGTTTTCAAAGTTTTTACGTCCAAGGGGTTTCGCGGTTTCCCTTCCGGATGCGTCGGCGAATTCCCCTACCCACGCGGAATCACGAGTGCCCTTTCTTGCAAGTTCTCCCGCCAGTTTCACGACTTTTCGGTTTTTTTCTGCCGCATGGAGGAAAGTTTCCCTTTTCCAACACGGGCGTCGGTTTCAAGGGCAACTGATTCTCCGCGCATCGTGCTTCTTCCCGAGCTTTCTCTGTTTCTTGCCCTTGGAGAAGGTCTATGAGCTCCCCCCTGACAGAAGAATACTGCAAGATTTCGCGAAAGTTTTTCTGATCCGACCCCCTTTCCCCTTCGGGCCTGCCTGAAGCCTTGAGAATATGTCATGAGATCCCTTTTCCTCTCGGAACGTTCGGCGACGATGGCTGTCCTAGACTCCCCCCTTTTTCCTTGCAACTACGGCAGCAGGTTCTTACGGACCCCTTCGTCTGGAACGAAGGTTTGTCAACTGCTTTACCCGACCATGAGTCCCGTCCGAGAAGCTCCCCATGAGTAGTTTTTCACTGGGCTAGGAGGTCCTCTCGAGTACGGATGCTTCACGTTCCTAACCCTTGTTTCGACGCGACGGGGCCCCCAGTGGCAGGCCTTTCTATTTCAGGGCCGAGACCTCTTCCCATTAAATCCGACTTGCAATCGCAATGATGTCTAGCCGATGTCGCTCCGGGCGGCTTCGCAGAGAGACTCCCCGTGGCAGCGCCAGAATAAACCCCTGAGATTAAGATCCCCCCCATCCATATAGTCCCCTGTGCATGCATGTGCAATTCCCTCGATCCCTTCGGAAATCCCTTCATCCAAAAGGGTTTAAAAGCCCCACGACCCTTAAAGCCCCGAAACCTTACTTTTCTCGCGACCCCCCCAGCTCTTTTTCCAGTCTTGAAGCCTGGAAGTTTCCCCTCTTTCCCAGACAAGAGTAGTATCTGTGCTCCTGACTCCCAATCTCTGCGACTCGTGACCCCCCTTCTGCAATTGCGTTAATTTCCCTTCCACGACTCTGGACGGCAGGAAGTCTCTTTTGCTAGACTTGGACGGTCATTTTTTTTATTAGGAAGTCTTGAAAAGGGCTTCCATCCGGATCCTCGGCCCCTCCCTACGGGAACCCTTCGGCTATATGCTTAGCGCTCCATGATCTGATTCTGGTGTCTCAAAAACGCATTTCGACCGACCCTTCTCAGACCCTCGTATTCCCCTTGGGAATTTCGCAATAGAAGTCTTTCCTTGAATTTTCTCGGTCACCGTCCCTTCCGGCCGCGCGCGACTTCCAAGCGGACCCTTCTCTTCGGTATGCAAAGACTGAAAAGAATGCACCCTTCCTGCTGAGGGCCCTAGTTGACTCGAGTATCCGGATAGCGCAGTGCCTTTATGTAGTCTCTCGCGCCAGCAGGGTTCGTTTTAGCGAGTAAGCGCCTTCCAGACTATGCTCGAGCTTTTCAGTCTTCGAAGCCCTCCTAGGACTCGCCTCTACGGAAGAGACCCCTCTTTCCATTTTTCGACGCTTGGCCCCCCCTACCGGACGGACGGGGAGAATAGCAGACGCGGTACTTTTTTCTTTACGACCTTTTCAGAGTCGAGAGCCGCTTCGCTACTGAGAAAAATGTTCCTGCCTCCACATCGTCTCTGAGTCCCCCCCCCCCTCCTTTTTTCTGATCAGAGAAGCTCCCCCATTTCTCTAGCTCAGCCACAGTCGCTCTTTTCCGGGAAAGTTCCCAAGTACCAATATCCTCGCCCCTCTCAGTAGAGGTTTGTGCTAGGATTGCACCCTCTCGCAACCTCTCCTCTTTCTTCAAGAGAATAATCACGGCCCCCGACATTATCAGCACCGTTTTTCTCGCATTCAGACTTTCTTCCTTCCTGGAGGTTTCAGACGAGTAGGGGACGTTTTTCCCGAGTTAAGTTACACCTCTTTCCTGTTTCAGTTTTCATAACAACCCCAATCCTCTTTTTAAACCTTCCTCTCTTAAATAAGAAATAAGAACCCCTTTCTTGACCCCAGGTCCAGATGATCTCCCATTTGCTGTTTGGTGACCTCCTTCAGGCGATGGAGTCTTTTTCCCTTCGCATTTCCAATCTTTTTCTCTATGATCCCCTCACTACGGCCACGCTTCCTGGGGATCTTTCAGCGCCCCCAAATATATAAGCCCCCTCCGTGAGCCCCCTCCCTCTTCCTAGAACAAAGATGTCCCTCGTCTCCTCTTCTACTGACTTGCTCGGGCGCCTGTTACGACGGCTCGCTTTGGGGCTTCTCCTTCTTCCTCCCCCCCCCTTTCTTCCACGTTTGCTTCGCAAGTTTTTGAAACATCGGGCCGCCCTCCTACTTGGCTGCAGAAGATTGACGGTATCGCCGGCCCTTCCACTCTGCCTTCCCCTGATGCCCTGAGCAAGAAAAATCTCTTTGTCGACGTGATCGTGTGTGGTTTTCCCATGATGGGGTGGGGTCCTCGCGTATCCTATCTGTCTTACGTTTCCTTTCTGTGCCCCTAGCGGATGTTCAGCTGATGCCGCCGTACGCTGTTTAAGAGATAGTCTCCCTGACCTCCTCTCTCCACGTC
>Ga0179593_1470863_pt1 | contig 17296 bp, 16 predicted proteins | sample CZODoug2_1_08_16_FD_185931 | JGI IMG/M metagenome (GOLD analysis project Ga0179593, IMG submission 185931) | Vadose zone soil fungal communities from Angelo Coast Range Reserve, California, USA - CZODoug2_1_08_16fungal (PacBio error correction) | ecosystem: Environmental > Terrestrial > Soil >... | reverse complement strand
TTGTCCGTAAGAGAACTCCCCGCTCCAACTTGTTTTGATTTCCCTATTCCGCACTTGGCCGTGTGAGTACTTTGCTCTTGCGATGTGGCTTATCCTCTTCTTGCCTTCCCCCCGCGGGTGTTCTCTTTTTACCCCTACGAGGAGGTGTTTTCTCGTCCGGTTCTCTTCGCTGCGGACGCGCGTATCTGTCGATAGTCCCCTCTTGGGCCCTGAAGTAAACACGCACTTGGAGCCCCAGTCCTTGCCGACATCCCCCAGAAGCAACCCTTCTTTTGATTGTCCTCGCTGTCTGTCGACGTCGACCATCAGCTCTGCTCGCATGCCTTTTACCCTCTCCTGCAGCCTGTCCGATGTCTTTTTCCTGGCCTTCCCGCCCCACGCCCGCGTGCGGTGCCACGACTTCCACCCTCCCCCTTGACTTCGTGACGCCCCTTTTTCTTTTCGTAACGGTTTCCCCCCCCCTTGCCTACATGATCCCGAAGAGGTGGCCCCGGTCTTTCCCTCGTGATGTTTATGTTATTCCTTCCCTTTCATGTAATGGACTGTAGCGGGGAAGGCGATCCCAAAGGCTGCTCTTTTTTTGTCCGGGCCGCACCCTTCCCTTTTTTCAACACTTCTCACCAATACCAATCCCGACTTCGTTGCGGATCGTCCGGTTGTAAGTTTTTACATCGGCCTTTTCGCAAAGACCGGGTCGATTTACCACGGAATAAATGCAGATCGTCTCTTTCCAGCTTCTTCTCTTGAACATCTTACCGGCCGCTGCGATCGATCGCATCGACCCTGACGGACGGCTCTTTCGGCGATCCTTTTTCTCCCATTTTTTGGACGTATTTTAATCCTCGCAGAAAACGAGCGGCCGACGACTTCTGTCTATTAGCCTACGGGCAATTCCCGAGAACCTCTTTTCTCGTCCGGCAGGGGCCCAGACCTGAAAGGTTGGGTCACTTTGCCCTTTCCGTCCCTGTTTCTGCCCACCACCCGTAGACCCTCTTTTTTTTGTGGTGCCCCGTCTTTTCATTCTCCTTTTTTTTTGCACGGTTTTCTCCCGGAACCATGTTACTCCTTGATGGAGATTTTCTCTGTTTCAACAGGCGCTCCCCCCTTTTTTTGAAAAATGCAACACCCGTCAGGCCCCGGTCTCCTCCCCTTCGGCTAGACACCTGACCCTCTTTTTTACGGCGTCCTCTCTTTAACCTGGATCCTACTCTTGTTCCCCTACGGTTCAGAGCTGTGCGCCAAAGATCACATTCCCCTTTTTTCTCCCTGAACTTTTGCGAATTTCCCGTCACAGTCTGAGCCGTGTCCCCTTTGCCGGCGTTATTTTTAAATTAAGACCCGACAGTTCACGCTTTTTTTCTCCTCTTGACATTGGTTCGTTTCTTTTTCTCCGTTGACGACCGTTTCCACCTTTGGCTTGTACACGCCTTATCCCGCACCATTTATGCCCACCCCTCCTCGGTACGCGCTTTTTCCTTTGGTCTTTTTTGGAATTTTCTACGCTTTCTCCAGTCACCAGTACTCCCTTCTGTTAGGCCGCCAACGAAGCCTCCCCGCGGCGTTCTGTGTCTCACGAATGCCCAAACGGTTTTCCTCCCTTCTTCTTGACCACCATTTCTGTCGCGCCGGGTTCCGCTAAATCCTTTTTCCTCCCCACGCCCCGACAGTTCCGCCGCCGGCGCAGAGTTTCAGTTTTCTCCGCGCCACCCTTTATTTGGAACTGCCCTTCCTATCTAATCCTTTCGACGCCTCGGAGGTAGAAACCCCACTTGATTTTTTTTTTTTCCCGTTTTGTGTGCTTCGCCGTTTAAGCCGACGAAGCCCTTTTGGTAAGCACGTGAACCCGAATGGGTCCCCCCCTTTTCCCCCCCTCACGCTATGTATAACCGTTCGGCAGCCGTCCAGAGGCACCCATCAGAGCATGCTTTTCTTCTGGAGTTTTTGCTAGTTTTTTAGAGTTGTGTGAATCTGCCGGGTGTGTCCTCCTTTCGGCATGATGAGCGTCACGTTTCCTTTTCCGCAGCTGGTTGTCTCGTGGTTCATTAATTGTTTTTCCCTTAGATGGCCCAAAACTTCCCACCCACGCCTTGAGAACCTACGGCCCAAATTTTTCCGGTCGTTCCGTGACGTTTGCTTCCCTCCCTCTCCCTTTTTTTGTAGGCCCTTGTGGTTCGTGCAGTAGCCGTGTTCGTGCCTCCCTGCCACATTCCGGCTGTGAGGACGGTCAACCCCCCTAATTTCCCATGCGATGAGAGTCGTATTCGTTCTTGTGGATAGAGAGGTCGCGGATTTTTTTTTGGGACAGTGTGTTGGGGGCGAGGCTGTGTTTTCTTTTGTTTTTTTCTTTTTGGGAGGTTTGTAGCTTTTCTTTTTTGTTTGGACGGTTGGGTGGTTTGTGGGGGTGGGTTTTTGGGTTTGATTTTTGGGTGTTGGCCTTTTGTCTTGCGTGTTTTTTTTTTTTGGGTGGGTGTGCATCTTTCTTTTGAGGTTGTTTTCGGTGCATTGGTGTTTTTTGTGGTTGAGGGGGTGGTGGTCTCTTCTTTTTTTTTGTTTAGTTAGCTTTTGGGGTGGTGTTTTTTTTTTTTTTTTTTTTTTTTTTTTTTTTTATGCAAGCGTATGTCTGGGATTCCCCCCTTTAAGGTAGACTTTTCTTCAATAGTCCCTTCCGGGCTAAGTCGTGACGGCTCCACGAATATCCAAAGATACCCCACGTGATGGTCCCAGGCCTATTTCCTCCCAACCGTGTCTCGGCTTTGGCCCACTCCGTTCTCTCTTAACGGAGACTAACCCAAGTTCTGGAACGTACTTGGTCTTTCGGTAAACTGCGCTGCGGGGACGCCTGCAAACTCCTTTTTTCCAATCTTACGCCCATCTCCAGTCCTCACCCCCTTTCTTTCTTTATTGCTTTATCCGTGCAGCACCTTCAATTCAGCGTCGACTACGACACGCGGAAAACTGGATTCCGATCCCGGGTAGTTGACCGGCGGACTTCCTGCTACCCGTTCAAAGGGGCCGTGCCAGAAGTTTTCTTTTTTCCCGTGAAACTTCCCCGCAGTGCGGGCATGGGCTTCAGGTGACCAAGAGTTCGTCTTATAAGACCCCCTTCTCTTCCAACTACGCTAAATCCGGGTCCCACGTTTTTCTTAGTTTGACCGCCTAGGACATTCCCCGGCATCGTTTCCGCACCCCCCTCCTTCCCTCATTGAGCTCCCCTCGGGCCATCATAATGGGCTCGACCGATTTGTGAAGAGTCTTACCCTCTTGGCCCACGCCCTCGCGATCAGGGATGGTTACTCTATCAATTGTCATAACCCCCTTTTTTTTTCTCGCGGATCCCCCGCCTGGTGATCTGAACGGTAATACCTGGTAAAGTCCAGGATCCTCCGGTCAATGTAGCTGATTTAGCGGCTTCCCAGTGTCTTGCTTTTTTACGATTCTCCTGGCTCTGGTCGCGTTTTCTCCGTCTGGAACAGCTTTTTCCTCTCTACTTCCTTTTTCCCCTCTTCCAGTCGTGGTCGAATAGTCAAGCCCCCTTTTTTTCCTTTTACTGTATACTTTCGTTGGTGACGCTTTGTTCTTGCCCCCTTTACTCATACTCTTTTTTTCTTGCAAAGCCTGGCCGGGCAGGACCTATTGCGCTTCTCTTCCCCTTGACGGTACCTTTTTCTGGCATTTAGTGCCCCTGACTCAGCGAGTCTTCTTGAATCCCCAATTCTGGACCTGTTTATGTTGGGCAACGGGTTGCCCGCCCCCCGCGCTTCGCAAGTTGCGCGCGGAGTTACCAGTCCATGTTCTTTTCGTTTCTGCCGGCTCTCTGTTTCAATTGTGCGGCCGAGGACTTTTGGAGAATTTTGAGGCCCCTGGCTTCCATTTTTCCTCCATCGGCCTCCTTCTCCTTACGGATAGCCCCCCTGCCGGCCATTACGAAAAGTATCTCCAGTAATCCTCCTATCGTTTCTGAGTGATTTGCAAAGCCCTATACTTACTGCCCTTCTCCTTTTCTGTTGTGTTCAGCGTTTTTATTTCTTTCCTGAACCCTTTACTTTCTCCGCTCTAGAAAACTCTTTCCCCCTGACGCCCCCGTTTTCGAAGAGCCGCGCAAATCTGCTGGGCCCTTTCCCTTCCCCATTTCTCGGAGCGTTCCCCCTATTTGTTACGCGACCCTCTTTAGATCTTTTTGACTGGTTTGGAGCGTATACACCCCCGTTTTGGACCAACCGGAGTTCCCTCCCCTCTGGTGGTCAACCGTTTTCAATTGATCGTCTCCTCCTTTTCACCAGTCGTACTTTTTTCCCCTTCCGCCTTGCCTCTTGGACTAGGTCAGCCTCAGGATTACAGTTTTTTAGCACTCACGCCTTAACGAGGCGAATTTTCTTTTCTGAGTGCTCCTTCCTTTTAAAGGAATCCGACCTGGGCAGCACTTCCGCCTTTAGCCCGGTTCTGTGAGCCACCTCGGGTCGTGTCGGGACCCTTTCAGTTTGGGCTTTTCTTCTAAACACTGCCTTGGTCTTTGCCTGCAACCCCTTTTTCCCAGGATTGCCGCGGGCAAACTAACTTGCTAAGGCTGACCTGTGTTTGTTCTTCCGATTCCAGTGAGGTCTTTTTACGTGTCCTTGGTTCCTTCACAAGATTGTCCTCCAGCGATGCCGGAACTGTTTCCTTTTTCTTTTTTTGATCAATCCGGTTCCTTGCGCGGGTTGGATGTCCCTTATTGTTTTCGTGCCCAGGGCCTACGCGTCCTCAATTTTTGCTGTATGTGCCCGTCTGGTTTTGCGTGGCGTCGTAGCATCACGCTACTCTCGCCCCGAGCGTTGACGGTTCGAGTCTCCCTCTTTTTTCAGATTGGTCATCCCGGTGCGGTAGACCTAGGCCGTCCCCCACTCCCAAAAAGTCTACCTCCGAGACCGCCGTCCAGTAACGTTCGCGCGGTCATATACCTGGGCGATCAGGCGTGTAGACGACTTTTCTCCCCTGTACAGAGGTGTCGGTTCACGGATACGGAGCAACGGCGCGGGAACCGAGTTACCATAGGTCGCCCCTTGTCCCTGTGTCCCTCTTGTGTTTTGTTCCGACATCCACGGTGTTACAGCAGACGAAACTTTTCCCCTCTCCAATTTCGCCTCCTGGGTTTTTTCGTTTACCGCGAGATTTGAACAGCGGCGGTTCTGGTCCTGCCAGAAAGCAGTTTATTTCCTTTCATCTGCATTTCTTGCCTCTTCTTTCTTATTTAGGGGTTCGGCGCTGAGCTCTAGGTTGCCGGTGGCGTATCCGTTCCTCCTATACTTCCCCGTTAGCTTTTTTTTTCGTGTTGGTGTTGCGACGTTGACCCTAGTACCAGGAGCCCCCCTCCTATTTTTAAGGAATTTTTTTCTCCAACTCCCTGGGTGCCCAGGCGCCGTGCGACCGGCCCCCTTTTCCAGTCCTCACGCCCCAGCCCCACAGGACGGGGGGTGAAACACCTGCGGTCCTTCCGCTTTTTGTCATGCTGGTGTTTGAGGAGCCACTTCCAGTCATCGTTCCCCCCCTGGCACACCATCTTTTCATTTTTCTCATAAGGCACTAGTCCGAGCTTCGTTGTGAATCCTTCGGAGACCGATTACGGCGTTTTCAAGACCTCCAGCCCGGTGCCTGTTTCGATTTCCCCTCTTTTTGTAACCTCGGTAGCATGACGGACCCCGTTCTCTCGTGCGCAGGCTTTCTGGTCCCTTACGCGTTCTCCCTACTGAGTCCTTTCTTCCGGTTCTGCTGACATCGTTACGTCCATTCTATGCCGCGATAGCATTGATGCCGCTTTTTTTCTCCGACGGCATTTTCTTAGAATGCGAGGTTGCGCAGCTGTGTACCTGCGATCCTTCATCTTGTTCCTTTGCTTCTTTTTTGAGTTGGCTTGTTTTCCTGCATGCTGCACGGCCCGTTGGGCCCCAACCGACGGCAGCGCCTTTTCTTCTACCCTCCCGCGACGTTGAGAATTAGCCCGCCTGACGCATAAGATTTGCAGACCCCCCCCTCCCTGTTATGACTCCCCTCACCTCTCGGAGCAGTCGGCGTTTGTGAACCCCCCTTTACCGGACTATTTTTCCTTTTAGGTTTTATTCCCTTGGTTTTTCCGTTCGCGTTAGCGGTTCCACAGACGCGTTTGCGCTTTGTTGTCGACACTTGTCTGGGCGTTTTTCCTGGATGTTTTTTTTCTTTGAGGAGATTCACCAGGGTTAGTCGCCGATGCTTGACTGTTCGAATTTCTTATCATTCCTCTGCGTACCTCTTACTCAGATATTTTGTTCTCTGGATCTTGTCCATTATTTTTTCTGCCAGTTGTGACTGTTTTAGTTTTTTTCCCCCCAATCATTTCTTCTCCCCTCTACACGCAATCGGTTTCAGTCCCTGCGCCTCCCGTCGCATAGCGACCCCTGACCCCCTTATGCCCCCTCCCGTTTTACCGACGGTTACACCCTTGAATTTCTTTTTCCCTCACTTTCCCTGGACAAGGCCCTCCTTCCCGATAGCTATGCTTCCTTCCGACAGTCGGCCGAGCTTTCTTTTTCACCGGGAAAACCTCTTTTTTGTCGCGTCAACGCTATCACGACCGTCTGAGACTTTCGCGGGTTGTGCCTCCTTTTTTCTGTTTTTCAGTGACCTCCCGATCTCTGTTGACAGTTTCCCCCCGCCCGCGATGGATTCGTCGTCCGTTATCAGCATTCAGCCTCCCGGCTGTTGTCCTCCCTCCCCGTGTGAAATTCTTTCCTTCCTCTCCAGGCTCATGATCGGACCGAGTCTTGCTTCTGTGGAAGAAACATCTTTCTTTTCCTCCTCTGTCTAAACCCTTGCTCAGACCGTCTCGACGGGTCCCAACGCTATGATTCCCTTTTTTTCCCCAAATTGCCCCGATTCTTGGGTTATTAGCTCGATGAAACTCCCTTCCTGACCTTATTGTCGGAACCAGAGTTCTTTGCAACGAACGAAAGCGTCTCATTTTCTTTCTCTTTTCGGTTGCTCGCATCGACCCCCCCCACACTCTTCCAAACCCCCGCCCCCAAACCCCCCACACCCCCCACCAGGCCGGCCTCTGTCACGACCCTCCCTCCTCCTCGCTAGATTTCGGCCGATTTCTGAGAGGCCCTCCTTGGTATATTGTTCCCTTCCCCTTTCTGAAATACGTTTGTTTTTCCAGTCCGCAGCCTTTCTGTTTCACGTAACGCCACTGCGCCGTTGCTTCCCTTGGTCGAATTTTTCCCTTGATGCTCGTCCCTTTGCTTGCGTACACTCCTTAAAGCTGTGTCCCGGGGGTCATTGCCCCCCATTTCCACGCTGACTTAACGTGGGCCTTTCTTTTCTGCGGAAGAGAAAAGCGTATATCGAAATCGTGTTGCCCCACGCGTGTTTCTGCACTCGGGCGCTTGAAACCTCTAGTGATTATGAGACCGACCTACTCCCCCAAAGGTTTCACCCTTCAAGCGAGCTATGTGAAAGGCCCTTACCAATTTCTCTCCCTCGTTTGTATAAGCTTTGTCTCTGCTAGTAGGTTGAACGCGTTATTCCGGCCAACCGAAGTCTTTCAATTTATTCTTCCCCTTTGTTGTTCTATTCCCGCTCGTTCTGTCCCTCAGATCGTCCTTCAACTTCTCGGGAATTTGTTTTCCGTTTCTCTTTTCCTCTCTCAGGATTTTTTTTGCGGATTACGGCCACGTCTTGAGCCCATGAGTCCTGTGATGATTCTCTTTTCGGGGCCCTATGTCTTTTCATAGCACCTCCTCTCCAAACACCGATCTCCAAGTTAGCCCCTCCTTGGAAATTTGACGGATTCACCTAAGGAGTAGTTCGTGACTCTCTCCTTTGAGCGAAGCTCCGCCCTATGGCCGTCTCATGTCCTCTTTTTTTCTCGCTTTTAGCCGTCCTTCCTTTTTTCTTTGGTTTCACTCCTCTCCGTTGTTGACGATCTCTTCCCCGGCGCGGTATTCCCCCCCCTTTTCCTCTTTGCGGTCTTTCTGAGCTCGGCTGTGGTTTATTCACCCCCTTCTGAACGCAGTGTGAGGTGTACGGAACTCCGATTTCCCTGTTTTTTTTTGTTCCGATGACTTTCGTAAGTGTTTATCGGATTGCTGATAGCGACGCATCCTGTGAGTAGCGCACATTGGCCCTCGTTCCTCCTCTCTTAGCTCTTTTTTTCACGTGCGTAATAAGGACAACGGGTAAACCCACCTCCATGCGCTCGGACCATCTGCCTTTTTTTTTCCTTTTTCCCCACTTTTTTGGTGACCTTGACCTTCACGATACTCTCCCCCCCCCCCCCGCCCCCCCCCCCCCGACCCCCCCCACCATCGGTTTTCCCCTTGTTTCCTGACCCCGGTATTTTCCTCTTTTTTCAACCCTTTCTGCTACGCCGGCGTTTCCCGAACGACGCTTCGAACGAGCTGACGACCCCGCTTCTTTCCTCTCCGTGAGAGCTTGTTCTGCATGACTACCTTGGGAGAAGGCATCCCCTCGCCCCTCGGGTGGTTCAGCCTCGAGTTCCTTCTTTAGGTTCCCTTGCTTTTTGAAGAAGCGCCCTGTGGAGTCGTCCCTCGCCTGAATAAGTCTTTCCATACTAGCAGTCCTACCCTCTCATGCAGGCGCGTTCGCCCCTGAGTCTTTTCCCTTCCTCTCCCCCTTGGACGACCCTTTTTTCGTTTATGTCGCTCATTGCTATTGTCTAGCTATGATTCACTTTTGCCCAACCGCTTTTTTGGTGCTTTCTCCCTGACTCGCCCTGCCCGGTGGAGCGCTTCCACTTCTTCTTCCCTCTTCCCGATCCCCTCTTTACTTATGTTTTTCGACCGTTATACGCGATGACGAGGGGCAGGTCTATTCTGTTTCGGTCAGCGAAGATCCTTCTTTCGTGCGCCCCGTTGCTTTGTTTCAATCTAGGCGGTATTACGACGAATTAAGTTCCTCATTCTCTTGTCCCTCCTCCTGCCAGCAGCGTGCAATGCCCCGCGCATATTCTGCTTCCTCCGGTATTAATTTAGTTTTCTGCGTTTTCGATGCCCTCCGCAAGTTTCCTTGCGAAAGGAATTTGGTCAGACTCTCTTTTTCTTTTTCATCCCCCAGACTTTCCCCCTTGCGGTGCGCGGAGAACCCCTCGCGGCTGTCCTGTGCGGAAATGACGTCGAACTACATTTCCCGATTTGTTTTCACCCGGCTCCGCCCCTCTTTCGGCGCTACGCTGACGCACAACAGGGTGTCCCTCTGACTCTTGTCGAGCTTGGTGAATTTCCACCTTCCCCCACCTTGTTGACCTTGACTCCGCCTGTGCTGGTCCTCTCCATCTCGAGAGCTTTTTCTCTTTTCCATTTTCCGCATCGCGGCTCATAGAGGTACCTGGTGAGTGAGACCGGTTTATTCTGCTAGTGGACGTGGTTCGTCCTCCTTCTTCTGCCGAGCCTCTTCTTTCCGAGTCGCATAGCGTCTTTTACGCTGAAGTCACACCCGTCCAAAAAGTGCTTTTGGACAGACTGTACAAAGATCAGTGACAGCCCCTCCTCTTTTTTTCTTCTTCCTCGGTACGCGCGCTGCTCTTGACTTCGAACAGGCATCGGAGCTTTCCTCCCCGGGCTACTTTCCTGCCGAGCAGACGGCGACCTTCGCACCATACCCGCGTTCGCCCTCACTCCTTCAAGCCTCTGCTTCGTGCTTTGCCACAGCGGCCTTGAACTCCAACTTGACCCGGGCTCTTTTTCCTTGTGTTCTTTCGTCAGCGGTCAAACGTGCTATATCCGACTAGTTGGCGGTTATTTCCTATGATGATTTTTTCCGGTGCATCGATCGGGCAGGCTCCCCAACCTTTTTTAAGTGCCTGAGTCCCCCTGTGCCCATTTTTTTGCCGGTCTTTCAATGCAGGCAACCGCAAGCGTCACACACAAAAACGTCATGCCCCCCCTTTTTCTTTTCCCTTGGTCTTTCAACCCTCGGAGTGCTTTTTTTCTCCTTAAGTGGGAAGTGTTTTCCCTAGTACACGGAACCTGCTAATCCGCTTGCCGATTTATTGGCTTCCCCTCCGTTTTGTACTATTTCATTCTTACCCCGACCCGGACCTCCTTCGGCCTGATACGTTTTCACTCGACGGTTCTGTACGTTATTTTCCTCATGTCGGTCGTTTTCCCCTCTACGGTTCGATTGTAATCTTTCCGTTCGTGACCCCCAATCATCTGAAGCGAAGCCCTAGGCATGGAGCGTGCAAGTCTTCTTTTCCTCCCTGCCTAAATGTCACCCGTCCTTTCCTGTCCTTCGGGGTCCATGACTTGAAAGGGCGGTTTCCGCGGTTAAGTTTGCATTTTACTTTCATCTAGCCCGCCAAGAGGTTTGAATCCCTCTGTGGTTGCGGCGCACGTGCCTATTCGGAGTTTCGTTGGTTCCTCCGCCCATAACCCCACCCCACCTCCACCAACCCCCCCCCCCCCCCCTTTTACGCAAAAACGCACGATTCATACACCCCCCTCCCCCTGACCCCCCACCCTCACCGACTTTACCCTGTGGCGCTCGCTGGTGTTTTCCCCTCTTGTGGTCCCTCCCTTACCGTCTCACAAACGGAATGCGCTGCACAGCAGTTCCCCCTTTTATTTTCTTCCCCTTTCAACTAATATATTCCGGACCCCCTTAAGAGTTTTCCGGCGTCCTACTACTTGTCGCTTTTCCGACCACTTCTTTTTTGGAACCCCCAATCTTGTCGGACTTTGAACCCGACCTGCAGTAGTTTGTTTCATTCCTTCGAGTTCGGCTGAAAGACTTTTATCTCTCTTGACGAGAGATCCTTCATCCCGCTGAAATCGGTTGGTGATTCCAAGTGTTCTCCGTGTATAACAGTGTTTCCCTCCTTTTCATTGGTAACGTTTCTTCTCCGGCCCTTTCTGTGCCCCAGTTCTGACCGGCGAATACATGGACGCCGTTCATTGCCGTTCCCTTTTCCGTGTGGTTTTGTCACTTGGGGCCCACTATGATACAGTAATTGTATGTCCCCGACGTGCCCTGCCGATTATCTCATCATATCCCCCTCTCCCGCAAGTGCCGGGCCGTGGCTCTCTGCACCTCAAAAGGTCCACACTTGACGGCAAGTAGGGCAAAATTCTTACCTTTTCCCTCCGGTTCTTCCCTTCCCGAGCGAAACTGGCCGGGTCCCTAACCTTACTCCACGCCCTCGACCCCCATTCCCGCAGCTGCCCCGCTTCTCCTTGTTTCGGGCATCGCTCGTCTTATGTCTCGTTGTGAACCCTCAGCACCCCTGCTTTCGTAATGACCTGCGTCGATCGAAGACCAAGTTGGAGCTCCCCCCATTCGTTTGACCGCGTTTTCCCCCTTCCTTTTTTTCTTAGTTGGCAATTTTTTCCCCCCTCGCCGGACTTTCGGGTGCAGATAGTTTTAAGGTTGCTCAAAACCTCCTGTTAAAATTGTTTCAGCTTCGCTACTTGGTCCCCTTTGCAGGATTCGGTTTCCACAGACCTGTTCAGCTAGGCACATCAGCTGCTTTTTTTTAAATTTGTGCTGCCGCTCCTTGGCCTGCCTGACGTAGGCCCTTTGGTACGAGCTTAGTGGACACTTTGATTCTTCCCTCCTTCACGTTCCGTAACCTCTCATGCGGTGACTCCTTTTGGTTTCCCAGCAAGTTTTTTCTTTTTTTTCCCTGCTTTTTTCCCCTCGGTCCACGGTTCGCATCGGAACATCCCCCAAGGCGTTACGCACGCGAAGTTCTCATTTTTTTAAATGCGCCGACCCACCCTTACGACTCGTTGCAATTAGTTTCCGTGTAGTGCAGTTCGTTTTCCCCCCCTTTCTCTGCGTTCTTTTGCCCATTACAACGTTAGGACGGGCAAAACCCCGGTCTGGAACCCCGCGTTTCCCCGGCCGAAGTTTCTTCCTTATATTCTTTTCGCTTCTTCGCGTCAGCCGTCCTTCGGTCTTCCTTATCGTTTACTGGTCTTTTGCGACTTATCCCTTTTTTCTCGGGAGGTGGTTGACCCTCTTTTTCACTTACCGCTCTTCGTTCCAGCCCTTTGTTCTGGTGGGAATCGGCGTCTCCTTGCCTGCCTACCCCTATTTTTATCTTGCTTTTTTTTTCCCTTTAAGGGTTTCTTCCCTTTTTCCGTTTCCACGCAGCCATTTTTCGTTAGTGTGTACGGGCTCCTATGTTCGTCCTTTCTGCCCTTACTTAAACTCCTGCGATGTACGCCAGACGTCCAGTTCCTAACCTCTGGGGTTGAGTCGCTGACGTTTTATTTTCCTCTTCCCTTCAATTTTTTCCCCCGTGTCCGTTTTTGGCTATAGAGGACTTCCGGTAGGAATGGGAAGTCACCCCCCTTTGTCTTCTTTTTTCGCGGTGTCCACCGCGAATCCAGTTTACGCCGCTCTTGGCCCCACGACTTTCCTCTTTCCCCAGTAACCCCCTGCTTCCTTGTGTCCAGGCCGGGTCCCCGAGTTCGTTCCCGATGTATGTCCGACCTGGTGCTTGCCCCCGCCCTCACCATCTCTTAAACGCTCCGGCCACCTTTCCAGTTTCTTGCGTATCATGACCATCTGCACCATTGGCTCTCTTCCTATAGACCCCCGAGACACTCGTAGTCCGTAGCGAGCTCCCTCAATTTCTCTCCCTCCACTCTTATTACATCCTTTTTTTCGCCACAGCATCAAGGATCAGGATCAAGTTCTGGGCTTATCTCTTCTCTTTTTCTTTCTTTCCTCATCCCGTGGTGTTGTTTATTCTCTTCCCATCCCTTGTCCGGCGCTTATCCGTGATGATGGGCGGTTCGTATTCACCGTTCGAAACGGTGATGTATGCCTCCTCAGAGGGACGCATGCTACATTCCGGTGCTGTTTTTCTTTCCCCGAACGCGGCCGAGGGTTCTTTTCACCGAGCCAGAAAGTTTTCTCCGATATGTTCCGTACTTGTTTTTTCCCACTTAGCTTGTTCCTCCATAAACGAGTGGTACGTGAACTTCTCACGTTTTCTTTTTGGTCGGTTTTCCCCACGTCCCATACCCTTCTTTTAAATGGAAACGCCTGGACCTGTCATGCAGTTCTGTTAGTTTGCCCTACCTACTTTTTTACCTTCTTGTTTGCGTTCAGTTGCCTCGATGATTGTTTCTTCTTTCTTTCAACAGAATCCCCATCCCCATTCTATTAACACGGGTCGGGTACCTTTTTTCCAGTTAGTTCCTTCCCAAGTCCCGTTCTTTTCATTGAGCCCTTTGGGCGTAAGTCAAAGGCTCTCTCCCCAGTCTGCTCTTTTCTCTTCCGGCTGTTGCGCAAAGCCTTTGGCCACTCGGAGGCCTGTCATTTCCCCCCTGTTTTTGTCCTCTTCCTTTTTTCATCATATTCGTGAGAAGCCGATCCAAGGATATCCCTGGTTGTACGAGACTTGTTTTTTCCCACGCGACTAGTGTCAACGTTAACACAGCAGCGACTTTTGCGGCGACCATCGTCCTCTGACTGCCTGACCTGCCTGTGCTGGGTTTCCCATCTTCTGTTGTGACGTCCCTCGTCCTTTCCTTTTTTTCTTCCCTATTTCGCTGACAAGGACTAGTCCTACACGACGACAGACATGTAGTGCCGCCTTTCTCCCTCCGTATCTTGCCATAGCGCAAGAACGTTTGGGTTTAGCGTCCTGTTAACCCTCTTTTTTTTCTTGCGGTCTCGACCCGTGACGCGTTGTGTTGAACGGTTGAAATCCCCCGGGTTGTTTTGCCTCTCCCCCCCAGTTTTGGCCCTTTTCCTCCTCCCACGACCTCCCCGTTACCGGTGAACGTGCCGCTCCCTGCGATTATTCGCTTTCCCATGCACTTTTTCCCTTATGGTTCCTGTCGCCTTTTCTGCCACGCAACTCGTTTGTCCCTCCCTTCTTTCTGTGCTCCTCCCCTTTGGGCCTTACTCCGCAAAATTTGCCGCCGGATCCAGCGTTCAGCCTGTTTCCCTTTGCCGAACCCTTCCCTCGGTCCCGGTCAGCAGGCTCTCGGTTGGACCCCAACCTTGCCCCTCCGCAACTTCCCCCTTTCCTCTGTGGTCACTAAAGGGTGTTCCACGGCGCCTCTGCTGAGATCCGATCGCAACCTTTTCGTCTTTCCTTTTATGACTTGGGTTTCCACCCTCTTATGGCGACCCACCGGCTCCTTCGCGTGCAAAAACGTTGTTCCTCTCGTTTTTTTGCGAGTCCCTCCCCCGACCGGCCATTTTTGTCCGCTGCACCGTCTCTACGTCGACTTTTAAATTTTCCTCTGATTTTTGTGTTTATGCTTTTCTTCTTTTCGACACCTGCCTAGCGTTTAGGTCGGTGTCTTGTACTATCAGATCTCTTTTATTGCTCCCGCTGGGCGTTGATTACTGACCGCGTATCAAGTGCCCCCAACCCCCCCATTTTTGACCGTCCTTGTCCTGGCTACCGCGCGTGCCTTGCCCCCGGCTGTGTTCATATCCAATGGTGCGGCTTTTTTTTTTTCTCCCCCCCCTGACAGGAAGTCTTTTCCCCGGAGGTCCAACTTGTTATACGCGAATCCACCCCCCTTCCCTTAACCAGTACTGGTCACACTCGTCGGAACGCGTTGAAAAAAGTGTTTCTCCCCCTTGCACTTTACCGAACGCCCTCTTCCAGCGCGCAATGCAGTGCCCCCTTTTTTCCCCCTACCTCTCGGTACCCTCCCTTTTTTCCTTTGTAGCAGGTTTTGTCTTTTTGAAACTTCGACAAGTAGTAGGACGCTCTCCTTTTTTTATTTTCGTTTCCTATGGTCAGTTGGCGGCATCATCGCTTTACCGCCTTCCGGTTGCGATTTCCTAGGTTTTGTTTCGTCCGCTTTATCCCGGAGCAGGGAGGCCCCTGCGCGGGTTCAGTCCGTCGCCTCCCCAATTTTCTTTTCCGGCCATGGCGTGCGACCGGCACGGTGCTGTTGCTGCCGCTAACTCGTCCCCTCTGTTGTTCTTCCCAAAACTGACTTGGCTGTTTGTTGTACGAAAAACCCCCCCTCATAACGTCCACTCCTGCCCCTTCTTTACCTCAGACTCCCCTCCCTCTTTCTCGTATGTAATTTGCGTCGCGACTCGAGGTCGTACACCCATTCTCCCTCCTGCCCCCTACCCTGTTGTTTCGCTTTCAGGGATGTTAACTCCCTCAGATGGCTCTGAACCGTAGTCATCTCCGATCTCCTTCTCGTCAGTACCTCAGCGATCTATTTAGACGCCCCTTCTTTTGGCTGATTTTTATGCCTTTGACCACGTCCGAAATTCTTTGCCAGGCCGCGACGCCTTTGATTCGTGAGTTCGACGCCTCTTGGCAAGTTGATGAGCGACACTTCTTTTCCGTCTTTTTGTTGCGCTGTCACATTGCGCTCCCTTCGACGTTCTGCCATGTTTTCTTTTGCGCTTTGTCTTTCCTGTCCTTGCTTGCTTCCCTCACCCAAGACGGCCCGCTCTTGAGACAGTCCACTTCCCCCCTCCATGTTTTGAACGACTGTCTTCTGGCTCCTCTCAATTCCCCTTCACGACTGACAGTTCCCCCACCCCCGTCGTCGGGATCTTCTTACCCTTTTTGACACGTGACGGACGATTCAGAGAAGGTTTTTTGTCCTCCTCTTTCTAACGCTTTTCCCCAGTCCCCAATCGATACGATTTTCTGCTAATTCTGTTCTGAGTTTCTGGGTTTTCCTTCCGGTGCGCGTCCTGAGCAGTATGTTTTTCTTCCCTCTCCTGAGCACCGTAGTTCCAGTTAGTTTTATGCCTGAATGGTCGACGTAGTATTTCCCTTTCCCTGTTTGCGTCCCAGCGAGCTGATTTTCTTTTGATTCTTGGCTGTTCTCCCTTCTTTCCCCGTTACTTTGTTCTTGGCTTTCTTGACCATTCTTGTTGATCCCCTCCTAACTTCTCTTGTCTCTGAGCCCTCTTCCTGGGGGTCATGTCTGCCGCAAGCTACCAAGGTCACTTCTCTCACCACTGATCTTGTGTGAAATCACCTGTTCCCCCTATCGAACCCATCCATGCTGTACAGCTGTGCCGGCACGACCGGCGATTTTCTCCCTCGGAAGGTTCCCCCTTTTCGGTCAAAGTCCTCTCTCAATACAGATTTTTGACTGTACCCGTGGTGTTGTTCAGATTTTCGCGCCCCTTCCCTCCACTCGCCGACCCGGTTGAACACGCACAGTCAGGGATTTCTACTTTCCAGTACCGTCCTCCTCCTGCCGCGTCTTGGTTTTGTTACTCGTTCAACTAGCCTGACCAGCGTTTTCCCCTCCTAATGGCGGTTTCACAGTCCTTTCTGTGAGAAATTCTTGCTCCCCATTTCTGCGGCTCGGTGAAGACTTTTCTCCTTTTCGTGCTTTCTTCTTACTTCCCTTATGCAGAAAGATGTCCCTTCCGGGCGCAGCTCAGATGATTTTCCCTCTTCCCCTTTTCCTCTGTATGGCTCTTCTCTCCAGGCCAAAAGAAATCGTCCATTCGTCGTGCATTGTTCTTTCCCCCATCCCCTATCTTACTTTCAGCCTGATTCGCTTCTTCCTGCATTCTTCCAGTCCCCCCCCTTTTTTCCTTCATTCATTTTTCCTGTCCCCGGAAATTCACCCCCCGGACAACCGCGTCTCCTATTCGCGATTTTTTCCCCCTTTTCTCCGTGGCCATTTTTCGATTCCTTAAATGCGTCGACCGCGTTTGAGAAGCCCTTCTATGTTTTTTTTTTTTCAACTCAAACCCCCTGGCCCCCCCTGATTTCCCTAGCCTTTGGTTTCAGAGTCGTTCCATGTTGAGCTGGAATGACCTTCTTGCCCTTGTAGTTCCCCCTTAAGTTAATTCGGCCGGTTCTGTACTTCATGTACACGCGAATGCACCCCCCCCCCCACCCCTGGTCTTGCTCGACAGGAAAGCCTCTAGCTACACCGGTTGACCCCGCATTCTCGATCTTTCCTCCTCTTGACCATAACGCTTCTTTGTGACGAAAGTTTAGTAATTTAATCCCTTGACCCTTCGCCGGGATGAGTAGTCTTCCACCTTTTATAGCGGGGTTCTTATTCTGTCATAGCGATTTCTAGAAACGCGCAAACGTGCTTCAGCTCCTATTCACCGGCAAACGTCCGTTTCTCTGATACCATCTGCGTTCACTTCCACGCGAACCGCGTTCTCTTTTCCGTCACTTACCTAACTTCCAACGCGATTTCCTTCTTTTAATGCTTTTCTTACCGGAGCGAGCGTTCGGTTTGTCAGTTTATTTCTTCAGAGTCCCCCCTTTGTCCTGAGATGGCGAGGCGCCTTGTTTTTCCCCGGTTTTCCCTTCGATGTTTACACTTGCTTCCTCCCTATC
>Ga0179593_1611536_pt1 | contig 17297 bp, 38 predicted proteins | sample CZODoug2_1_08_16_FD_185931 | JGI IMG/M metagenome (GOLD analysis project Ga0179593, IMG submission 185931) | Vadose zone soil fungal communities from Angelo Coast Range Reserve, California, USA - CZODoug2_1_08_16fungal (PacBio error correction) | ecosystem: Environmental > Terrestrial > Soil >... | reverse complement strand
ACCACGTTGTTACAACCGCCCCCCTTGTCAAACCTGTTTTCCCCCCCCACAGCGTTCTTGTCATGCCCCCCACACCCTGCGGTTCCCCCCCTTTTTCAAAAACCATCCCCCCCCAGGGAGGTAGGGAAGTCTGAATTAACCTACCTGACCGAAATTTCCCCCCCCCAGGACCCCCGCTCGTAACGCAATCTTCTTACGGACCTTCTTTCCCTGCCGTTGTTTTTTTGGTGGAATTTTCTGTCCAGTGACTTTCCCTTTTCTCACCACCTGGCATTCTTTTCCCTGGACCAGCACCCCCATTCCCGGGAGAACGCCCCCCACTTGTTCCCAAACCCCCATGTGATTGTTACACCCCCCAGCAGTCCATGATAAAATATACACCCCTGCTCTGTCGGTTCCGCTACCTCGCGAGAGTGTTCCCGGTGAATTTACTCCACTCAATGAATAGGGACTTCCTTGGTCTGACCCTTCCCCCCCCCCTTAGTCCCCTTTTTTTTTTACTTTTCACGTTCATACTCTCCCCCCCAAGGTCACCCCGAACCCTGAACCCCCCCCCCAACTTTTCCACTCTTCCCAACAACCCGTGACCCACGTTTTCACCCCCGACTTCTGTCCCCGTCCCCACCACCCCCATTATTTTTTTTTTTTATGAATGTCCCTGCCCCCCCCTGAACTCCCCCCCCCCCCTTTTTCATCGGAGGTTCTTAGTTTTTTTGACTTGACAGGTGTCTCGTTCTCCCCCCTGGACTTGTCTCTGGCCCGTTTTGTCTTTTCCACCCCGCGCACCAGATTTCCTTCTCGGGACTTTCCTGTGTCTTGTCGGTGGTTTTGGCGGTCATCCCAGGTCGAGAATCTGGCTTTCTGCCTCCGTTGAGGATTTTGGAGGAGACTATTCACCGCCCCCCATTGTTGTCGGTTTTTTGATTCAGATTTTTCTCCCATTCTGGGCCCCCTTTACCTGCGTGGACCGTAGAGATTTCTTTCTGATCTATTTCGTGGTGGAAATTTGTTTCTTCTTGCCTATTTTGCAGCCGTCTGGCTCTTTTGGGTGCTTGTCTGCAGTCCAACCGTACTGGTCCTTCGAACAAGTTCTCCCCCTTTTTTTTCTGAGGTTTTTTATTCGTTCAGGTTCCTGCTCTTTTCCTGCGCTGCAGGTCCCCCCGAAAGAGTCTCGTTTTTCGGTTTGTGGTTTTCGCTGTCTTTTGGGCCGTTTTACCCGGTTTAGGTAGTACACTTGTGCGTTTCTTTCCCCAAAGTTTCTCAGGTCCCCCCGCATTTCTTTTTCTTCTTGTGTTTTTTTTTTTTCAAGATGTGAGGAGATTTTTCTCTTTTCCACCCCCACCTCCTTCCAGTTTGCACTCTTTTCGTCCTCCATGACACGTTTGTCCGCCTAGTCCCTCTGCTTGCCCCGTCCTGGTCTTTTTAACCCCCCTGACCGTCTCTTTTCCTTTCCGCCCTTCTTTCCTTTTTTCAGTGTTCTCTGTGTTCCTGACAGTTGTTGCTTCTGTTGACTGATTTTTCCCCAAAACCACGTCTTGTTAGATCTTGACCTTTCCCATGGTTTTCCCCCTGCCCCACTCTGGCGGGGAAGGGCCGCTTTTCCCCCTTTGGCCTTTCATAAACCCTTCGGGGGCGGTCATACTGGGGTAAGTTCCCCCTTCCTTTTCCTCCATAAGTTCGCACGCAGGGGCCGACCTTCGATGGCTGGGGCCTTCTTCTGTTTCTCCCCCCACAACGCCGTCCTTGGGCTGGTGGACTTTTTCCTCCCCCATCGAAGTTTTTTTTCAAATTTTTTTCAGAGGTTGGATCCCGTGTTTTTGTTTCCTTCAACCCCCCCCTCTCTCCCCCGGAGGTATTTTTTGGTGGTCCCCCCCCCCCCCCCCGCTCCATTTTTTTGCGGTGCCCTCAGGAAAAACCAGTTCCTGTCCGTGGCTTCCCCTTTTTTTTTTTCCTTGTACCGACGGCTCGTTTTGTTTCCCTCCCCGTTTGCGCTGCGACATGCGCAAGCACACCTGGTTTCTACCCCCCCCCCCTCGTAGCTGCACCTGTCCCCCTTTCCCTGTAAATTTTTCCCCCCCCACCCCTTCGGGTACAAGGTTTACTTTCATTCTGGGCCGGTTCCACCAACCCTAACCACCCCCCCCCCCTCCTCCCCAGCCCGAGGTCTTGCCCCCCCTTCCGGTGCGCTTGAAGAGGCCTTTTCTCCTTCCCGTTCCCCCCCCCCACCCGCGTGAGTTACCCCTGTCTTCTGGTCCCCCCCCCCCGGGTGCCTTTTTCCCTTTGCGGCTATTCATACGATTCCCACGTTTTTGCTGGCGCTTACACCAGATCTGTCCATTCTTTTCACCCCCGCTGCCCAGTAGACGTTTGTCGGCACATCCAACCCGGCTGGGCCCCCTTCTTCCCCCCAATTTCGTTGGGAACCCACTGCCCCCCCTATGTACCCTACTTCTCCCTGTGTCCGATTCCACCAAAATCAAATCCTCACCCCCTGTGTCCCCCCCTAGGGGTGCCCCGCTCTTCCCTTTTCCATGTTCCCCCCTTCCCAGCTTTTAGCTGCCTTCCCCGGGCTCCACCCATCCTTTTTCACCCGCGGGTCACACCCGATCCCCGGTTACCCCCCAATCCCCCATTGAAAATCTTTCCTTTTCATCTTCCCTGCCCCCTCCCCCTTCGCCGCCATTCCAAGTCAAACTTTTTGGGCCACGCCTCGGTTCACTAATGTTTCCCTGTTGACCCAACTATTTTTTTTTCCCTTTACTCCCTCCCTTTTTTTTTTGTTGAGTGATGCCCCACGTGACACTACTGATGAATTTTCCCTGACCCTGTAAGGGTTGTTTTTTTTTCCCCCCCCCTCGAGTTTTTTTTTTTCGGTTCAGAGTTCTTTCAGGTTTTGGTTTTTCCTGGGCGCATGGCAGGGTCCATGGTGGTTAGTTTGCTTCCCTAGGTTCTTTGGTTTTTTCCTTTTGCAGGACGTTTGCTGTCTCGGGACTTTTGTAATTTTAGTCAGGGGAAGATTGTTGAGGCCCCACTTCGTAATCGGTGGCCCGGTAATAGGTTCCCGCTCTGGTTTGGGTTTCTGGTGGTTTTGGTCTTGGGGGGTCCGACTTTCCCGACCCCAGGAACCGTTCTTCCTCGGTCCATAGCTTTGCTGATTTTTCCCAAAAGGGAACTTTTTGGTTGGTTTTTGCAGTTCCGGGGATCTGGCTTGTTTAGTGTGCGCCGGTGCCCCCTTTTTTTTTCATACTTGGCTGCAAATTTGCTTCTGTTTTTAAGGGAGGCTCTTCAGGTGAGATTTTAATTCTCCCCGGCGGGAGGACTCCTCCCTCCCAAGGAGCCTTGGGGGTCCCTGACGTTTAAAAGCCCAATGTATTTTTGTCTGTTGCAGTGCTCTCCCCCACAGGGGGCTGCGGATTCTCTTCGGGACCAGCGTCAGGTGCCTGTACTTTTTTGTTGGGGGGGGCGGATGACGGTTCGGGTTTTCTGGCTGGCCGGATTGTTTTTGTTTGGTTCTGTAGCTTCTGATTCCCCCTGGGGTCGTACGGTGCCCTTGTAACTGGCCCCTTTCTGGGGGGTTTGGTTGTGGGGGCACTTGACCTGGTATTTTGCCAATTTATCGTTGACGGGGGGGGGCATGAGTTTATTCTGTTTTTGCCGGGGGGCTTTCTAAGTTTTTCCCTGCCTCGGAGTGCCCCACTCTTTCCTTTTTTCAGTCCAGTCGGTGTTTGAAGAGGCCGGCCCTTTGTGGCTCTTTCGTTACAGCCCGTCCCCCCTTTTGGAGTGGTCCCTGGGTACCGAGTTTTTAGTGGGTGTTCCCCGGCGTTTCCCAAACCCCCACTGTGTGAGCGGTCCCGTTGACGGCTTCGCGGGAGGATTTTTTGGGTCCTTCGGGGCCGTCTGGCTTCTTTTTGTTCGCCTCCCCTTTTTTTCACAACGGGCGGTTTCGTTATGATTGTGGGTTAGATTCGGTATTGGTTTATATTTTTGGCGCGTACCATTCGGTTAAGGAATTTCCTGTTTTTTTCTCCCTGTTCTGTTTCCCCCTCCGCGTCAACCTAAAGACGAAATTGGTTGTTATGGTGTCTTGCTTCTGGTTTCTTTTGTCCCCCCAAGTCTTCTCCAGGGTTTCATCTTTCCCCGACTAAGCCTCTTCCGCAACAAGTCGAGAAACCCGCCCGGCCCTCTGGTCCCTTTCCCCTGGGATTTTTTTCCTTCTGCTGGCGCGTAATTCCCCAAAGTACAGGACTTTCCCAGCATTTTTTGATGGAGTTCTGCGTTCCCCACCGTTTTTCCATGAGCTCCGTCTGTGATGATTTGATTTTGATTTTGTTTCCAGAGTTTTCCTTCTCCCCTATACTCTCCTTTGATCGAAAGCACACCCCCAAAATCTCAAGGTCCACCTCTCTTCCACCCTCCCTACCCCCCCGAATTTTTTTTTCCCCCCGCCTTGGCCAGGGTTTTTGCCACTTCCCCCCCGCTTCCTACCATAATGGGCCCCCATAGTCCCTCCCCAGCGCCCCTTCCCCCCGAGACTTTCGGCAGTGAGACAAGTTCGGTGCTTCCGTCAGAGCGTCCACCGAAATACGTCTCTTCCCCCCCCCTGCCCCTTTTACCAAGGCACGGTTTCTCTAATTTTTTTGTCCGGCACGTGGGGCACTTTCCATACCACGTTTGTCCCCACGAATGCAGCGACTTGTAACTTTTTTTCTCCACGGTCTTTTTCCAAACTCGATAAACTGAAACCCTTCCTTCCGCCTAGGTTTGCCCCCCACGCTTCACTGGCCACTCTTCCCCGGCTCGAATTCGACCCTCCCCCCAACAAGAAAGTCATTCGTTCTTTTTTTCCTTTCGGTCCCCCCTTCCCAACCTGGAGGGAAGCTTTTCCCCTTGATCTCTTCTCGGTTTACCCTCCGACCCGAAATACGGACCCTCCAGTACCTCAGGCCCAGAATCTTGCCCTTAGAACTTTGGGTGGTTTGCCCCTGCTTTCAGAACACCCATGAGTTTTTTTTCTATACGGACCCTTCCCCAACCTTCCCCCTTTCCCCGCGGGTTTAACTTCCCCCCCAGGGGTCATGGCCTTCCTTTTTCACGGTTGCCTTCTCTTTGTTTTTTTCCCCTTTTTTGGTTCTTTTCGGGACGCAGAAATTCCCTAAAGGGTGTTGTGTTCTGTTTCTTCTTCCCTTTGACGGGCTTTTTACCCTGGTTGCGGCACTCCCTTCCCACATGGTGGGTTTTGTAGATTCTTTTTTTTTCCCCTCTTGGGGTTTGGGGTACCTGTTGGGGAGGACGGGGTTCGGAGGCGGTTAAGTGGGTAGTGGTTCCCCACGTGGGGTTTTCATAGTCCCGTGTCGATGTCGGTGTCAGGGGGATTTTTTTTCCCTTTCTGTGCACCCTGATGCTGAAGGATTTTTTTTTTTTTTTTGCCCCGGACCCCCCCCCACTGTCACCACCATTATCTGGGAGATGTGATCTTCCTTGTTCCTTCTTTTTGTGTGTTTCGGGGCGGTTTGTTGTGTCCCACAAGTGGTTTTTCTTGCTTTTTTTATGTCCCCCTGTCCCTTGCATCCGTTTTGTTGTGTGTTGATCATGTGGTTTCCGTCCTTGTCCTGGAATGCCCCCCACTTTGGCAGCCCGTGCCTTTCCCCGGAGGGTAGTCTTCCATTTGTCTTCGCGGCTGACGGGTAAGGTTATTGTTGTCGTGTTTTTTTGCGGTAATTTTTTTTGGGGTGTTTTTTTTTCACATTTCCGTTTGGGCGGTGGTGGTCGTCCTTTTTAGTTTTTTTTTTTGCCTCTCCTTTTGTTGTTCTTTTTGACCAGATGCGTTGGTGACAGTCCCTGTCCCCTTTCTTTGTTTGGCCCAACCAATTTTTTCTCATTTTCCTTTTTCCCCCTCCTTTTTGTTGTTGTCCGATAACAAAAGTGGACCCCCCCCTCCCTCCCTTTGACAGCATTCCTGCACCAACGCGCCATCTGTCCACACAGTCTCCAGTGCCCCTCCTTTCCCCGGCCCTTCGCTCCACGAAGTCACTTTTTTTCCCCCAGACCGCCCCCCCTTTTGTCACCCCCCCCTCTGCCCGCCACGATGTCAGACATCCTAAAGTACTTCACCTTTCGGCCTGCCTTTCTGATAAACTTTGGCCTTTTTCCCCCCTTGAGAACCCCATCGCTATTACACAGGCCTGTTTTCCTTTTTTTGCCGCCTGCCTCCCCCCTTACCACCATTGACCCCCTCCCTTTTTTTATACCCCGACAGAAACACCAGCAAGGAGGACTTCCACCACTCCCCCCCCTGTTTCCTTTTCCTCTTGCCTAACGTCTCGGGGTTGTTCCCCCCTCACTTTCCAACGCCCCCACACCACTGCCTCGTTCCGTCTGGCGTGCCCCCCTCTGGCCCATCCTCCCCCTTTTTTCAAAACCGTCCCCCTTGCAGACAGCCAAACTGTCACCCCTTTTTTCCCCCCATCACCCGAAAACCCCCCCCGATCTAACCCCCCCCCCCCCGCGTTTCCCCACCCCCCTTTTGGCTAATGTTCAAACATGTCAAGTCCAAGACTTTTTTTTTTAAACCCTCCCAACCCCACTCTTCTTTTCCTGTTCCCCCCTTTTTAAAGGGATCTTTCCCCTTCTTTAATCATCAACCATGTACTTTTTTTTCCTGACTCCTTGCTTTTCTTGTGTCTTACTCCCGTTTTTAGTGGGGGCCCCCATCCTCCTGATACGGCGGCCCGGCATAAGGACTGTTTTCGGTTTTGCCTCCTCGCTCCTGTTCTGAAGAGGTTTGGGATCTTTCTTTTCTACTTCCCCGGTTAGGGTTTAGTGTTTCTTTGCTTCTCTCCGGGATTAGTCCCCCTTGGAACTTTTTCCCCCCCGAGATGTATTTTCCATTCCTTCTGGCTTTGTTTTTTTGACCTCTTTAGTTTGTCCTTTTTTTGCCTTGCCCCTAGCCTATTGTCTTGGGCCTTGGACTGTAAGCCCCAAGTCCTGGCACCGCTTCTTCACCCAAGGCTTTCTGACGAGTGTCGTTTTTTGCCTGACTTTACGATCATCCCTTTCTCTTCCTCCCCCCCTCCCTCACTCACCCCACATTCCTCCTCGCGTCCCACCCACCACCTCTCTCCCTCCTTCCCCCCTTCCTCTTTCCTCTCCTTTTGCCTTCCTCTATCCAGTGTTTCAACCTTTCTCTTCGCCAGTCTCCGCGTTCCTTTCTTCCCTACTCCATCTTCCGCCCTTCTTCCCTTTCCCCTCTACTCCAACCTAACCCCGCCCCTCTTCTACCCCTTTTTCTACCGTCCCACCCTTCCCCCCCCTTACTCTCCCTCCTTTCTGCTCCCCTCCCACTCACCCTTCTTCGTCCCCCTTACTCCCCTCCTCGTTCCTACTTCCCTCCACTAGCTCCTTCCTCCTGGTACTCCTCCCCCCTGACTCGCACTCTCTTCTCCCCACACCCCCCACCCTCCCCCCAACCTCCTCTCGTTCCTTCTGCCTCCCTGAGTTTTACTTTCGGGTCGCGCCCTTCGTCTCTAATTGGCGCTTCCCCCTGCCGCACCCTGGCCCGTCTCCTGCTCTCGCCTAACACTTCCCCACGCCCCCCACACTCATTTTCCCCCACGTCCCGCCCTTCCCTATTCCCTTCCCCACTTGCAACTCCCTCCTCTATTTCACCAGCTAAACTCCCTCCCCCCTCTGTCCTTCCCTTCCCGTTGCCCTACCTCCCATTCTCCCTCTTTTCTTTCCCCCCGCCACCTCCCCCTGCCACTTTCCCTCGCCCCTTCCTCTGTTCCTTCCCCGCCTCCCTACCCCGCCTCCTCTGCCCTCTCCCCCCCCTCCCACCCTTCCTCTTGCATTCCCCTCCTCGCTCTTCACCACCCCCCCCTCCCCCCCTTTTGGCCCTCTTTCTCCTCCCCATTCTTCGCCACTACGTTCCCCTGTCTTTCCTTTCCCACTCATCCCTTTGCGTGTCCTGCCTTTCCGCCCCCCTCGCCCCTCCCCACCCCCCCCTTCACTTCCCCCCCCACCCCCCCCTCCTAATTCTACTCATCTCCCCCACCTCCCCTTCCTCCGCCCTCTCCCCTTCCCCAACCTCCCCCCCCTCCCCACCTACCCTCCTCGAACCCCCCCCCCCTTCTTCCTTTTTCCCCTTTCTTCACTCCCCACCCCCCCATTCCCCCTCCCTCTTCTGGTCTCCGCCCGTCCTTCCGCCCTCCTCTTCTTCTCCCTCTCTTCCCCATCCCCCCGCCCTCCTTTACTCCCCTTTTACCCTATGTCTCTTCACCCCCCCCCTCCTCCCCCCCCCCTCTTTCCGTACCGACCCCTAGCCTCCACCGCCCCCCGTTCCCTCGCCTCCTCACCAACCCCACCCCTCCGCTTTCCCCCTCCCTCTAACGCCTCCTCTCCCCACACCCCCTCCTCCCCCCTTCTTTCTGCGTCCCTCCTCACTAATGCCCTCCCCTTTATCAGCTTCGTCCATCGTTTTCCCTGCTTCTACTTCTCGTCCCCTCCCTTTCAATTTCCTCCTCTCGACCCCCCTCCCCCCTCCATCCTCTCCGTTGACCCTCCCACCTGGTCTCGTCATAGCACTCCTCCCCCTCATAGTGGGGTATCCCCTCTCCCCTACCCCTCACGTCCTCGGCCTCTTTCCGTCACTTTTTCCAGCTGTTCCCTCCCCCCCTACCCTACCCCAACCCTTTCCTTTCCCTTCTACCCCTTCTCCCCTTTCTCATTTTCGTCGTTATCGCTTTTCCAATCCCCCCCTCCTCCCCCCCTCCTAACCTTTCGCCCTCCCCCACCCCCTGCCTCCTCCCCCCCCACAAGCGGCCCCATACCCGTTTCTTCCCGCTCCCCCCCCTGCTCCTCCTTTCTCCGTCCTCTCTCCCCCCTCCGCCTTTCTATCCCCCCCACCATCTACCCGCCTCCCCCTTCCCCTCTCTCCCTCCTCAACCTTCCCCCTCCTCCTCTCCCCTCCCCCGCCCCCCTCCCCCTCGCCCCCCCTTCTGCTCTCCCCTTCCCTCGGTTCATCTCTTACCCATCTTCCCCCATCCCCCTTTCGCTCTTCCTCTCCACCAATCCTTTTTTACCCATCTCTTCCCACCCCTCACTGCTATTCCCACTTCCTTGTCCCTTCCCTCTCTACCAACCTCCCTGATGGTTTCTTGTCGATCTCCGTCCCTCACCGACTCTCTCATCTCTCTTCCCTTATCTCTCGCTTCTTGTCTCTCCTTTCCATTTTAGGTTATGGGCTACCTCCCCCTACCCCCGTTGCCGCTGTCTCAGTTCCCCCCTCTCTGGTTCCCCCGTGACGCCCGTGCCGCGTCTACTAACTTCCCCCTCCCGCTCTCTTCCCTCCTTACTCCTCTCTTTGTTTTTTTCCTTTCTCCTTTCGCCCGCCCCCGCTCCCCCTCCGACCCCCCCATCCTCATCCCCCCCCCCCCCGCCCACCGTCTCCTGCATTTGACCTTTCCTTCCCCTCCCTTTCCTCATTCCCCTCAAAACCCCTCTCCTCTGCCAACTCCTCCTCCCCGCCCCCTAGATCCCTTAGCCTTTCCTCTTTCCCTATCACCCACATCCCTCCCACATCATCCCCTCTCCCCCTCTGTCCCCCCTCCCCCCCCTCCCCCCCTCCTACCCCCTCTCTCCTCCCCCCCGATCTACTCCTTCTCCCCCGTCTTTGCCCCCCCTTCCCTATCTTTTCCTTCCATCGACTCCCCCCCTCACCCCCCCCCACTCCCCCTCCCCCCACCTTCCCAACCACGCCTCCCTAATCGCTAGATCTTTCCTCCCTTCATTGTTCTCTTCCCCATTTCTTACCTCTCCCTTTCCCCCTTTGCTTTCCTCCTTCCCCCTCCTTCTCTACTTCCCCCCCTCGGCTCCTGCCCACCCCTCCATCCCTCCCTCATCGGCCCGTCCTCCCTACACCATTCTCCCATCACCCCCCCCACCACCGCCGCGCCCTCTGTTCCACTCCCCCCCCCCCCCCCTCCCCCCCCTTCCCCCTTCTCCTCACTCCCGTTCCTCCCCCTGTCCCCCCCCCCCCTTCCCCCTTCTCCTCTTAAAACCACCACGTTTCCATCACGCTTTGACTCCTCCACTCCATCACTCACCCCCCTCTAATCCCTTGTCGTTCGCCTTTTCTTTTCACCCCCCTCCCCTTCTTTGCTCCCCCCCTCCCCCCTTTTTCCTCCCCCCTCTCCCCCCCTTTGTAGGCTCCCCCCTCACCCTCCCCCCACGCCTCTTCACATTCCCCGCCCCCCTCCCCCTTGACCTCCTCACCCGCCCCCGTTCAAGGTCTTCCGACCTTCCCTCTCACACTTCCCTGTCGCTATCCCGTTCTTTTCGTCCTCACCATCCCCCCTAATTGTCTTCCCTTTTTCCTATACCCCTCCTCTCGCATCCCTCTCTCCACCCCCACGACTCCGCTCCCTCCCTTTCACATCCCGTAACTCCCCATCGTTCCTCGTTCCCTCTCCTCACGTCCTCCCACATCGCCCTCCCTTCCCTCGGTCCCTCCCCCCTCCCCCCCGTCTCCTTCTCCCCTTCTTCCGCTACGCCTGGACCCCCCCCACCCTCCCCGCTCCCCCTAGTCGACCGTTCTTTTCCCTCGTTACCCTCCCCCAAGCCCCCTTCCGGCCCCCCTCCCCCCCCTTTGTCTCTACACGTCCGTCCTCCCCCCACCTCCCTCCCTCTCTCCCTCTTCCTCCTTTTCTCTCCCCCATCTCGCTCTACCCCCTCTGCCACATCTCCCAACCCCTCATTCCCCGTCGTGTCCCCCCCCCCCCCCCCCAGGCTCTCCTCTCCCCTTGTCGCCCCTCCCCACCATTTCCGTCTCTCACTTCCGTCCCTCAGCGTTTTCGTCCTTTCTCCCTCCCCCCATCCCTCCTCTTCCCCCCCCCTCCCTCCCCCCCCCTTCTTCTCCATCCTACCCCCCCTTTCGCCCCGCGACCTCTGTCCCCCCCACTCCTCCTCCCCTCCCCTCCCCCCTTCATCCACCACTAGCTTGCCTCTGTCCAACCCCTCAATTTGGTCACCTTGCTTCTTTCCACAACTGTTGCCCCCCCCTCTAGCCTGCTCCGATTTTACCCCTCACTTTCGCCTCCCCTACCCCCCTCCTCTCCCGCCTCGTACTTCTCTCCCTCGTTAGTTTATACATCCTTCTTCCCGCCCCCTCCCTCTTTTCGCTCCTCCTGTCCCTTTCCGCTCCCTGAACCTTCCCCCCTTCTTCCTCCGCTACCCCCCCAGCCGCCTTCCAACTCCGCCCATCTCGCCCCCCCGTGGCTCTCCACCTTCTCTCCCCCCCTCTCTCCCTCGCGGACACTCGAGTTGGCCTGTTTCTCCGGTTCTCGCTCTTCCCTTTCTTCTTCCGCTTTTCAGCGTTCCTACCCCTTCGTCTTTCCTCTCTTAGACCCTCCTCCCCCCCTCTCCCTCCCCCCACCCTGCCCAATCGACTTGACCCCTCCCCTCCCCCCCCGCTTGCATCCCCCTTACCCTCCTCCCCCCCACTCTCTCCTTTACCTCTCCCCCATGTTCCCTTTCCCCTCTCATGTCCCCCTTTACCCCGTTCCAACACTTCTCCTCACCACCCCCCACTCTGCTTGAACCTTCTGGGCTCCCTCCCCCAACATCCTTCCTCCCTCCATTCCCCCACCCCGTCCCCCCTGGCCTGCTACCCCACCCATCCCCACCCCCCCCCCCCCCAGACCAACCCGCCCGCCACCCCAATCCCCCCCCAACCCAATCATACCTCGTACGGAAATCGCCCCAACCATCCGCACCGTGACAGTTGGCCTACGTACCGACTTTGTATCCTCACTCCCCCACCACCCCCGTGCCTCCTCCGCTGATCCCTCTTCCGCTCCCTCCCACACCCCTCTGCATTCCCGTTCATCTCCTTATCCTGCCCTCACTCCCCTCCCTGATTTCACCCTTACCCTGTCCCGCTACTACCCTCCCTCGCCGCTCCCACGCCCCCCAACACCCCCTGCCGCACTGCCCTATCTACCTCCTCTCCCCATCCCGCTTCTTCCCTCGCGGTTTTGCCCCCCCCCCCCCGCTCCTCCCTCCCACAGCTCATTTCCCCTGTCCACTCCTTTCACTCTAGCCCGCTTCGCCCCCGCCCTTTGCCGCTATAGCTTCAGCCTCTAACACCCCCTCCTTCCCCACCCCCTCTCTCGCTTGTCTCCCAGGATAGTTGCTCCCCCCTCCCTCCCCCCCCTTCAGCCGTCCCTCTTTCGCTTCTTCTTCTACTCCCCCCTTCCTCCCACTTATCCTCCCTTCCCCTTCTGTCTTACTGCTCTCCTTGGCCCCCTTCTCTCCCCCCCCCCACCCGCCCTTCCTACCCCTCTCCCCCTACCCTATCCCCCCCCTTCTCCCCTCCCGCTCTCCTCCCTTGCTTCCTTTCCGGACCATTCCCTCTCCGTTTCGCCTCTTCCCATCTGCTTCGTGGATAGTCCGTCTGTTGGCTCACCCCCCCCCCCTCTCATCCCCTCCTCCCCCCACCCCCTACCCCACGCCCCTTTTCCTTCTTCCTCCGTTCCCCCGCCTTCTTCAACCCCCCCCGCACCCGTCCCATTGTTCTTCCACCTACTCCCCCTTTCCTACTTCCTCCCCCATCGTCCCCCTTGCTGTCCTTTCTCCCCCCCTTCCCCCCCTCCTCTCAACGCATAGCCTGTTTTTCGTTTCTCGATCGCCCCCTTTCTTTCTCTCCCAACTGCTCCCTTCCCAGGTCTCTTTCTTCTTCCCTATCTTCCCCCCTCTCTCTTCCCTGCCTTGCTCCCCTCCTCCCCTCCCTCTCCTAATCTCCCCCTCTGTTCCCCCTTCGGCCTCCTCACTTGTTCCCCCCCTCTTTCTCTCCTCCTTCCCCGCAGTCTGTCTCTCCTTATCCACCTTACCTGATATCGACCCCTCCCCCTCTTCCCACTCAACATCCGTCACCCCGCATCCCCCCGGGGACTTACTGCCCGTACTTCTCCTTACCTGACGGCTTCCTCATTCCTCATCGACGATCCCAATAGACTCCCTCATCTTCTGGTCCCGGGGCCACTCCGACGTCCTCCTGAAGGAGACCCTCTCCTCCCCCTCGCCTCTGGCCGGCGGTCTGGGTCCCACAGCGCCCGGCCATTTTACGCTACACGGTTCTCCCTCTCCTGACTATTCCCCCCGTCTTTTTTCTGTTGACCGCTTTTTGGGGTTTTGCCGGTCTTTGTCGTGTTGTGCTCCCAACCCGTGTTTTTCCCCGGCGGTTCCCTTTCCCCCCCCCCCCCCCGGATTTACCACAAAAACCACCCCCCCACTGGCCCCCTCGTTCTTCCGAACGTTCAACGTCGGCTCTTCTGCCAATTCGACTTGCCCCTAGCCGACGTTGCTGTGCTCTTCCCTCGGCGCACCCCCCACCCCGCAGGCTTGCTTCCGCACTCGCCATTTGTCCTTTCATTTTCTGCATGTTGCCCCTTATTCCACCTTCGTTCGCGGCGTTCACGGTAAACGCTTCGTGTTGCCCCCCAGCTTAAAGGGTGCACCTGTTCCTCCCCCCCTAACCCCCCTTGCGCTTCCGTGTCCTGCTTGAGACCCCCCTGTTCTCTCCGTTACGCACAGATGGTTCCCCCAACCATTGTGAGCAACCTCCCAATCCCCTCTATCGGCGCCCGGGCCCACCTCTCTGTTTTTTCAAGTGCACAAACCCCCTGGTCTTCCCAAGGAAGTAAACCGATGGCGTTTCCTTTTTTCCCAACCTCCCCCCACACACGACGAACCACACCCCTGACGATGTTCTCACGATCTTTGGAATCGGACGTTTTCTCCTATGGCTAGACCGCCCTCCCACAAGTATTGGCTTAACCGGCGCGTCCTTTTCGCGCCCTGTTTCCTTTCAGTTTTTCTTTACCTCGCGGTTCGTGCCGCCCGTTTTTTTCTCCTATAACCCAGGCTCGTTCCATGGAATTGCCCCTCGCCCCCCGTCTACCACCCCTCCTCTGCCTTCCATCCAACTGTGTTTGGGGCCGCGGCCTGGTTCCTTTTTTATCAAGTCCTATTCGTTCGATTGAACCTTTTTCTGGGCCAAGGCATTGCCACCCCCCCTTTCCACTCCACCCGCGACCGTTCCCCAAAGATCTGGCTCCTAAATTGGACCCTTCCAGCGCGAGACTCCACGGGCCTCACTTCTTTTTGCAACCCTGCTGCCAACGTGGAAATGACCATCCCCCCTTTTCCCCCTGGACAGTTGATTCCCCCGCAACCTCAAACCCTCCTTTGAACCACCGGCCCCTAATAAACGGCGTTCTTAGAAAGGGAGGTTTCTTGTTTCTTTTTGACCACTTCTCTCCTCCTCCATCCCCCAGTTGTTCTTTGCTTTTTTTTTTATTTGAGAGATGGGTACAAACCCACCGGCAAAGTCAGTGAAGTCAAGCCTTGACCTTTTTTGGTACTGGGGAGCTTTTTTTTACAAAATCCATCGTAAGTTTTTCGTTGACACTTTTACTTTTTAGCACTTGGCTCTTGAATGTTTTTTTTCGGATGTCTATGCTTGTGTGAATGTCTTTTTTTATTTTCCTGGTTGTATGTGGCAAGTCGCGTTGACCTCCTTTGAGGGCCCACACTTTTTAGTGGAGAGCTGCCCAATCTTTGTGTGTTCACGGCTCTCTCCTTTCTAGGTCTTGCTTGTTTTTGAGATGGGGCCTGTCTGGTTTGGTGCCTCCATGGGTCACAGTTCGATATCCACCTCATGGCCGCCTTGATTATTTTCCACTGTTTTTGTCCACCTTGGCAGGAGGCCCTTTGGTTGATTTTCGTTGGCGGCTGGTGGTTTTTTCACTGGCCTGCCTTGTGACCTGCTGGATGATCTTTTTACGCGGCGTCCCTCTCTTCCCGATGACGTCCACGGGAAACGGCTCTGACCCCAAGAACATGCCTGGGGTCCTTCGGTGGCAACCGTCCCGTACCCCGGTGTGGCCAAACCATTCCCCCCTTGCCCCCGAGCCAGCTTGCGTCGCATAGTTCTGCCGTTTTTTTTCTTTCCCCGGTGACGGATGTTCGAGTCTTCGCGGTCGGGGGCGTCCGGTTTTTTTTGGATTATTGTTGCAACATGCAAGGGCTTCTCAGGGGGAAAAGTCCCCCTCCCAGGGGTGTGTGTTGGTTGCCCTTGGACGTTCCAGATCGTGACAAGGGTTGATTTGCACTTATTTCAGCGAGTTTTGGACGTGTGAGCGCAATCGGCTGGTTGCACCCTGTCCCCTTTTAGAGGTTGCCGACATCATCCATTGGGGCCTCGTGCCAGGTTGCACCTTGGTTCCTTTTTGACCCCGACCCGCTGCCTTTTTGTTTACACCGCTTTTTGACCCGTGCCACGGTCGGCCGCATTCGATTTTCGGAGAACGGCCCCTTAGTCACCTGGCGGTTGTTTGTTTTGTGTCCAAGTGCCCCCCCTTCGAACGGGGCCTGGCTGGTTTTTCCGGCTCTTTGCGAGTCTCTGGGCAGGGGGGGGGGGTGGGCTGAGGCTCTTCCCTACACGAGTTCGGCCCTTCTTTCTTTTGTATGTCCTGGGCGGTTGTTACCTGGGCCCGTTCAACCGCCCTCATTGTTTGGGGGTCTTTTCGGTGTGACCTTCCCCCTTCCTTCATGACGTTCGCTCCCGCGGGAGACGCCTTTCTGCCCCACAAAGCTCTCAATAGTCCCCCCTTGAAAATTAACGATGGCGGATGCCCCCTGGGGTTTACGAGTTGGCTTACTAATTCTTTCCCTTGACGCACCTCTTTTTCTGTAAGTTTGGCGTCCGTCTGTAGCTCTCACTGGGGATGGAGAAGATTGTGCAGTTTCCGGGAGGTTTCTTTTGGTTCCGAGGTGGTGGAGCCCCCCCTTTTCTGCTAGAAACCAACCCCCCCCCCCCCGATCCGTTACATTTTTACTGATGGCGACCGTCTCGACAACACGACTTTGCTCGTCCTCCGTTTCCCCCGTGCAAGTACCTTCCCATGGGCCCTTCGAAATCCAGCCGCCCATGATGGACCGCATTGTCCGCCGGACTTTCCCCCCCCAGCACAATTTTTGAAGTCCCTTCTCGACACCGGAGCACACGGTTTTTTTCAGGTTTCCCTACTCGGCCTAAGTGTGTTGACCTTACCTTACCCTCCTCCCCCTTTCCATGCCCGATTTTTGTACTTCATTTCGACCACTGCCAAGTGGTTCCCCACCATAGTGTTTTCTGATTTCCCAAGACTTCCCCCAAGTCCAGGGGGCCGCTTTCCCAGCATCCTTTTTTCTTTTTCTGAACCCTCTGAAATAACCTTCCCCCCATGTCCTTCGCCACGTCGCCCTGCCGCCTTCCCCACCCTTCTTTTTTCCATCCGGATGGTATTTCGCATTTTCCTCACTAACTACGTTCCTCTAGGTCCCTGTTACTCAAATCGGTTTTGGGCTGTTTTTTTCCCAGAAACTTCCGCCCTGTAACTCATCCCTCTGCCGGGAAGACAAATTGGTCACTGGTTCTTCAGGCTGGACCAATTCCTGTTCGTTTTTTCCCTTTTCCTGGTCTGAGGAACCATCAGAAGGACGGGTTTCGTGTCGGATCTTCAGTTGTTGGGACAACCTTGGCCGGGTGTCTTGGTTGAAAGTTGTTTCGTGGTTTTTAGATCTTTTTTTTCTGTTTTTGTTTCTGTTCCCCCCCTGTGTTTGAGCGGTTTTTTTTTAGGAGTCTCTTGTGCTTTTCCTGGGGGTTGACTTTTTTTTTTTGGTTTTTTTTTTTCATATTCCCCAGCCTCGCGGATTGCGGGTTTTTCGGGATTTGGACAGTCGGTTGAACCCCCTTCTTTCGTTAGACGGGGGGTTAGGGACCCCCACTTTCTTTTTTTTAAACGTTTTAAATGAGTTGTGCTTCTGTTGGATAGTCAGCCTTTTTTTTTTTCCTTGGGGGTTTTTTTTGGGGGGAGGGGGGTCTAAAGGGCTTTGGGCGTTTTGGGTGGTGTTCCACAATGTGTTTTTGGTGTTCGCCATGCTTTTTGGATGTGCCTGGGTGTTTCAGTTTAGAGTTTTTTTTTTTTTCCCATTTGGTTTGTCTGTTTCAGTAGTGGTCCGGATGGCACATGTACCACCAGGTCGCATTCCGGTCCTGGTCCCGGATTAACGTCTCGGTTTTTTCCTTTTTTCGTGTCGGACGTGGTTCCTTGGGTGTACTTTTTTGCGGTCAAGGCCCTGTGACTCCGTTTTGCCCCCTTCGCCCCTTCCGGTTCGATTGATCCTGTGCATTTTCCGGTCTTATGACCCCAGATTCCGGTTGGCCCTTTGCTGGGTTCAAAGTTTTTGGCCCAATGTGT
>Ga0179593_1324365_pt1 | contig 17297 bp, 24 predicted proteins | sample CZODoug2_1_08_16_FD_185931 | JGI IMG/M metagenome (GOLD analysis project Ga0179593, IMG submission 185931) | Vadose zone soil fungal communities from Angelo Coast Range Reserve, California, USA - CZODoug2_1_08_16fungal (PacBio error correction) | ecosystem: Environmental > Terrestrial > Soil >... | reverse complement strand
TTCGTTGGCCATTTTCTCCGGCCATTGCTCTTCCTTACCCTTCCTGATCAATTTCTGTTCCTCCCCCCCCAATTTGAAAGGATAGGCCATTTCCTGCTAAATTCTCCCCCGTTCGTTAGTTCAGTCCCCGCGTTAAAAGTCGCAGTACGGAATGTATTGTCCGCCTTTTTTATTTTTTTTCCCTCGGCTTCATGGCGTCTTTTTCCTTCTGGGGCTTTTTCTTTTTTTGTTAGAAGGCTTTTTCTTCACTTAATCTATAGTATCTTGCTTTCTTGATCTGTAAGTAATGCGGCATTCAGATTCTTCACTTAGACCGTTTCCTGGCCTCCTTTCCTTTGTTTCCCGTTGTCCCGTGACCGTTACTGATTAATGCCTTTGATGCCCCTTGACCGATTTTCTTGTAGGCAATTTTTAATGGTGCCCTCTTTCTCTTGCCCGCGCCCCTCCCCCGTTTTTTATGCGTGACTTCCTTTCTATTCTTTTTCCGTCGACTTTTAGGATCTTCTCCTGGTAGCTCCCTTTCCCACTAAGTTGATTCCCAATCCTTCGATAATAATCTTCCCTCGTTGACCCCCCCGGTTTCTTGACGTTTCCGTTCTTGAACATTCCACTGCCAACTCCCCCCCTTTTAACAACCTTTTCCTTCACCCTTACAGTTCGCACCCGTCCTTTCTTCCTTTTGACATCTTTCCCCAAACGTTTTTAAACTTTATGTCCCTCTCCTTTAAACATCATTTTTTCTTTTTTCCGCAATAAGATTCAGCAGATGGCATTCTGCACTCAGTCTATCTGTATCACTTTCGTTCACTGGAGTTTTTGCACCGCGATCCCCCTCCCTCTTTCTTTCATCTTCGGGACGCGTTGAAAGCAGCATCGCCTTCTTTTGCAACTTTTTGAAACGATCAGGTCTTGGTACTCCTTACACTCTCTTTTTCGTCGCGTTTTGGATCAACTTAAGATTAAGTCTTCTATCCCCCTTGTTGTTTTTTATTAGCTCTTCCTCGTATTTTTTTTTTCCCCCTGTCAGCTCCTCTCCTTTTACCTTCTCTTTTTGCCAAAATAAGGATTTTTTTAGTTCGATTTTTTCTCTTTTCCTCTGTCTCCTGTGAGAAATGAGTAAGAAGGTTATTCGGAGTTGGACCTTTTCTCCCAGTGTACTTTGGATACCTCTTCTACTGTCGCTATCTTTGTGCCTTCAGCTGTTTCTAAGCGTTGTCCTTCTTTCCCATCCCTTTTGAGGTTAAAGGCTCATGACCTAGTTCCCAAGTTTTTTCCCCGGTACTCCTTTTTTTCCCTCCGGAAGAGTGTCGACCGTCCATTGGTGTTTTTGATTGGCCCGAGTGGCCTTCGTGCCTCCATTGTTAAGATGAGGAATTTAGTTCTTTCTCATTTCTGCCTTAACGACTACCCCCTTAAACCGTTTGTGCCTAGAGGTTGCCTTTCTCCCTCTTGGTTCCCTTCAATCTTGTTTTTCTCCGTCTCGATCAGACCTTTAACCCCCTTCTCCGAACCCCCCACTAATGCTAAAGGCTCCCGCCTTTCACGCTTTTTTTGTTGCCCTTTGTTTTTGCAACTCCCTTCCCCATGTTTCCCCCCTTTCGCCGTTTACACAATCCCCTCAAACGTTTCTTCTCAAACCCCGACACACTCTCGTCCTTTTCACGGCCCCTTACAAGAACGGAAAGCCCTGACCCGACCCCTGCGCCTCTTTTCCTGCCGGCATTACAGTTACCCTCCTTCCAAATCACAATTTCGATTCCACTTTCCCCTTTTCCTTCTCTTACCCAACTCTTTCCCCAGCACGAAGTAGTTCGCCGCCGTTGAGGGCCCCAACTCAAATCATTCCTCCCCTCCTCATCGTCGTTTTAAACGCCCCGACTCTCGCCTCTTCACAAGTTTCCCTCCCTTTTGATTTAATGGGGCATAGACTCTTTTTTTCCTTCCCCTTTTCGCTTTTTTGAGATTTGACCCTCCCGGGTCTCTCTGCCTTTCCCCTCTTGGCTTCTCCTGCTATCTTTTTTCGAGGATCTTCACCTCGTGAGCTTTTTCGTTTTTCCTGACTGTCGGCGATATGGCCCAATTGGTCTTGTCTCAGTTCTTTCTGCATACCCCACCAAACCAACACACCCCCCCCCCCCAACTCTCTTACCTTTGATTTTTTTCCTATTTATTCCGCCTCCTTTTCGTGCCCTGGTTCCGTCCTCTTTTGAAACTCTTTCCTCCCGGTCTCTCTCCCCAACTGTTCTTCTTTCAAATCGCAACGCCCCCCCTGGAAACCATGCTGCTTTTTTTGTTCTGGGTTTTTGTTTTTGACCCCCTTCCTTCCCCCAGATTCTCCTTTTTCGTGAACCGAGATGGAGGAGGTTGCGCGGATGGATTCCCCCCCTTTTTTCCGACCTAACTGGGCTCCTTTTCTAGAGCTTCTCCATAGCCGTTGGGCATTCCTTCCTTAAGAAGTCCCTGTCCCTTTGCTAATAGGGGAGTGGGGGTGACAAGCCGAAGCCCCTTAGGCTTTTGATTATACATTGTTATAGTTTTGACTTTTCAATCATCTCGAAAACATCTCTTGCCCCCAAATTTCCCCTTCAAGCAGAATGACCCTCTTCTTTTTCCCCTTCCCCTTTGTCTTTTTTTTTCGAGAGACTCTAAGTATTCTTTTTAGATTATTTCCATAAACTCTTTTATTTTTTTTTTTACCATTCCCCTCGTACCCCCTCTGTCTTCCCCCTTAACTGTGCAGTGGCGTCCTTTTTCTTCTCTTTTCCCTCTTTAAACCCGACAAGCCCCGATGTGGTCCCCCCCCCTTCCGACAATCGATTACATTACAATCCACCCCCTTCTCCTCTATCTATCCCGCTATATATTGTATTTTTTTCAAATTTGGAGTGCCCCTTTGCTGTGCTCGATGTAAAATCGCACCTCCGCCCTTTTTAGGCGCCCCCTTTTCTTCGTGAAGATTTCACACCCCCTCCCCCAAAATTTCAATTTTTTTCCTTCGGAATTTTTCGCCTTTTCCCTTTGTTATAAATTTCCCCCCTTTATCTGGTCCCGAGTTTTCTCTCCTGTCCCCTTTTTTTTCCTTTATAACTTCATCTTTCTCCTCAAGGAGTTTTTTTTCCCCCCTAAAATCGGACTCATCCTCGATGGCCTCCAAGCCATGATCCCTCCTGTTGTGGGACCATCTTTTTCCCCTCTCATTCTGACTTCGGCACCAGAAGAACCCAGCGCTCCTTCTTTGACCTCTTCTTAAAGCAGTGACCGTCAGCAACCCTTGTCTTGTCCGTAAGCTTCTTCCCGGGATGGCCGTCTTTCTCCACTCTAACCCCCTCAGGCTTGCAAATGGCTCAACCACCCTCCCTGCTCTTGATTCATTCGATCCATTCGTTCGTCCCTTGCTGGGCTTTTAAAGACGCTTAATGAAGTAGTTCTGAAGTTTATTTGAGTTTTTCCCTTCCCGGCTGGTTCTCCTATAAGAGTAGTTTTTGCTCTTTTTTTTAGTCGCCCCCTCAAGCTTTTCCTTTCCTCTCAAGTTTTCTGTCCCGGCTATACTAGTGTCTTCTTCATTCCGGGGGCATTCAAGCCCCTTTCCGTTCTTTCCCTTCAATGCTCCATTTTTCCCGTCGTCTGCATTTGTTAAGTTTCTTTCAGTGAAAGTCCGCGCTTGTCCACTCGCGTGGGGAGTTTCTGGTACTTTTACAGTTTAGGCCTCCAATGGTCACATGGGGCTTCTTCGACCACTTTCCCCCTACCCTCCCCCCTCTCCTGGGTTCCCTTCTCAATTTATTCTTTTTGAGCAGTTTTCTTTTCTCCTGCTCTGCTCTTCCAGCCACCTCGACCCCTTCTGCTCTCCAATGATTTTCTTACATGCCCGCACAGATTCCCCCTCGTTTCCTTCCTCGTCCTTGCTTTTAAGGAAGATTACTCAAATTCCCAATGTTTGGATTCCCCGTCCCCCCCCCCTTCCCCACTTTGTCATCACGTCCCTTCCCCCTTCCCTTTTCGTACCTTGTTTGGACATGGGTGCTGCATGTTCACCCCCTTCTTTCAGTCCAAGTCCTCTTCTCCGGCGCAGAGGAGTCGACTACCGATCGCGTTTAGTCTCCCTCCTCCTCGGCTGCCTCCAAAGCAGGAACTAAACTACCTTCTTGGGCTGGGAATAGCCCTGGGAAGACTCCCATTTCCTTTTGGTCAAGCGCTAAATCGAACCTCTCTCCGGTGGTATACTTACCCCCCCCTCTATTTGGAGGTCCCTCTTTTCCTTTTTCCTTTTAAGAGTAAAGATCTCTATTCTTGGAATCCCCACGTTGTTTGTTTTTTCCTCTTTTCTCGTCCAGTGCCAAGTTCTATCAGTTCCCGCGCCTCTAAGTCCCAAACTCTTCTCTCTTCTCTTTTTCTGCTTGAACGGATTGCTTCTCAACGAACCACCCCCCCCCCCCCCCCCCTTCCCCCCTGATAGGAACCTCCCCAGAAGGTCTTTCTCGGTTTTCTCAGTCCGCTCTTATCCAGCTCGACTTTCTGACTTTTTTTTCCTTTCTCCTTTCTCCTCTTTCCCGAACTTTCCCATGCCCGGTTTGATGTTTCCATGCCCTTGGACCGTTAACACCTTTCAACTTACGTCCTTTGACTTCCGGAGACCTGTCCTTCCTTTTCAGCTTGAATTCCTTCCTTTCAATGGACCTCTTCCGTTCCGTGTTTTTGGATCATTCGTCGACACCTTCATTCCCCGGGTTCTCTTAGTTTGAATGATATTATCCCCTCAATTTTCTTTTCGCGCTCTTGGCTGGTCCTCGGACAACCAACCCCTGTCCGTTAACAGCATCGAGTCACGGCTCAGATTGAAAACCGCGGCGAGGTTTTCAAGTTAATGTTCTATGACCCGCGACCTTCCAATCCACCTTGACCCCTTTCTTGCCTCAACGTCATTCCCCTCCTCCGTTGAACCTTTTCTTTTCCCCCCCCCCTTGGAACCACCAGGACGGACGGAAGACAGGAACCAAGGTTCTCGAAAACGTCTCTTTGTACCTAATCGAGAGGTTAGACTTTTGCCTTTACGTGAAGACACTTGATTTTCCAGAGAAACTAGTTGTAAGGACTTCTTTTTTCAAGACCCTCTTTCCCCCCCCCCCCCCTCCACAAACTGACGAATATTAAGTCTTCCTTTTAAACTCCTCGACTTGCGCCTGTCTCCACTTCTGATATAACCTACTCTTTTCTTTGGTTGCTGAACATTGAGTTTTCGTCTTTTTCAGCGCTTCCTCTGCCTTTGACTAATTCCTTCCCCTCCTGGTTTCTTTCAAGGCGAGATTCAGAGATCTTCAAATAAGAGAGCCCCCCTCCTCTTCTTTGTGTCCCTCCTTTTTCTGTTCGATCTTTCCCCCCCCCCCCAAACTTTGCACCTTTTCTTTTCTTGCCATTTTATAGTATTTTTCCTCCTCCTTCTTTACCCTTCCTTTCTCTCCCTCCTCTGGATTCCTCAGAGAGTGTTCTTGTTTCGGCTAAGACCTTGGCAACTCTTAGCAAGAATGTTGACTAAAAATCGTCAAAAAGGCCGTCAAAAATGATGATTTTGGCTTTTGTGTGACCTTGCTAAAACTTTCGTTCACCCCCTCTCTGGCGTCCTGTGGAGTAGGAAAGCGCGTCCCCGCCCCCCCCCCCCCAAATGGGTGACGAGTTCGGCTAGAGAGGTTATAAGTTGCTCATGTCCTCTCCTTTAGTCTTCCCCTGGTCCCTGATCTTTTTTTTTTCTTTTCCTCGGCAAGCGAAGAAAATCAGAAAATTCACTTTAAACTTGTAATACCCCCTCTTTTTCCAGGGATGGAAATCCCCTTGTGGATTTTTCCCCCCAGCTTTCATTTTTTACAAGGCGTTCACTGTGATCCTGCCTCCTCTCCCTTCCTTTTCTTGTCTCTCGATTGCCCCAGGATAGCTTTGGAAAAGGGATTTGGCACTCCTTGTTACTCTCTCGGGAGGTTACATCCCCCCGAAACATTCACGTTTTCCGTGCACGTGCTCCTTTCTTTCCCTTCCCTCTTGCCGACTTTTTCCACCCCCCGAAACAGAACTTTCGCACCTGCCTTCTCCTTCCGCAAAGACCCTTCCTGCGATCTTTAGCCTCTCTATATTCGCGTTCTTTCGTTTTGGAGTTCGGGTCTGCCTCCCTTTTCCTCCATCCGCAGCACCCCGCCTTAGGGGTTCGACCCTTTTGCCGCCCGCTTTCGGATTTCACCTCCCAAACCCTTCTTCACTTTCCGCGCCTTGCGCTTTTTTTCCCCCTTTCTTTCTCTCCCCTGGGGCCCCCCCCTTTTTCTTCCTTTTGAGGCCCGAGTTCTTCGACCAACGTGAAACCCTGGTTTATGCCCGATAGCCCTGACTCAACCGGTTTTTAACTCACCGGTCTGCATAAGTGTCCTCCATCCCCCCCTTATCCCACCATTTGTTTCCATATCGCTCTGAAAGTCTGACACCACGTCCTTCAAACCCTCCCTTATTCTTGGAGCTCTCTTAATCCCTTTCTGGGTGAATCCCCCCAAGGGCGTTTCCTTCACTTTGATCCCTTGCTCTTCCCGTCTAAAATCCAATCTCCCCGAAGTGCGCGCAGGCGGCCGCCCAAACGCCCGGGCTCGTCTAAGAGAAATTCGGTTCTCCTTTTCTCGTCTGCGCCCTTAGTAACCCTACGCGTCTAAGCTTCTCCTGTTTCTCTTGCCGCCTTCTTTCTTCTTTTTCAGGACATTATGGGGCTTTTCCCTTCTCTTATCGCAATAAAGTGCTCCCTGTATCCCCGTCCTTTATTTTTCCCTTCTATTGATGTTGTGTCCTTCCATTCCTCAATCTCTCGCCGTTTCTCTCCACTTGGTCATGGCTTCCGTCTTGACCTGTTAGTATGACCGTGAAAGTTCCTCGATTTTCCCTTCTTTGATGTAAAGATTTATGTTTTTTTTTTCCTTTGCGAAAGCCTTTTTTTCGAACATTCCTCCCCTCCTCTCTTTTCGCTTCTCCCCTTGATCTCATTTCCTTTTTCCTGAGCCGTTTTTTAAGGTGATCTTCGCCGATCCTCCTCCCGAAAGTTGATCCCCAAGAGATACTCCCTCCCCCCGCTGCCTTCTCTTCGTTGGTCCTCAATGAGTAAAGGCCCCTTCCCCCTTCCATATTCTCCAATTTCCTGGAAGGTAAATTCCACTCTCCCCCTTTTCTAACCCTTCTTTCTTTAGACTCCCTCTACTTTTCCTTTCCCCAACAACGTTTTTAACTATTTTCTGAGCATGGACCCCTTCCCCGGTATGGGAAGTCCTTAAAGATGATTCTCAGCGCAGTTTCCTTGATTTCCTACTTCCCTCCCTTTCAGAGAATACAATTTTTGTGTCATCCCCTCTCCTTCCCCCCTCGGCTTTCCCCCATCATTTCCAGGCTTTGACTAATCAATCGCGGATTTTATCTTCCGGTGTACTAACAGATATCTGGATCCTTCTCTCAATTTCAGTCCTCTCTCTCTCTTCCCCCCCCCTCTCCTTTTTTTTTTTCGATCTGATACTCTTCCTTCCCCCCCTTCTCTCAGGGAGCCCGATTCGTTGTAAGGAGTTTAACAACTCCGGTCCCCCTCTTTTTTGCTTCCTAGAGATTTGGGCGCCTGGCAATGATCTGGCCCACCCCACTCCTTCTGTGTCTCGGCTTTGGGATGCAGCTCCCTTCAGACCACAGCTCGTCCTTGTCCGAGATGTCGCCTCCATGGGACATTATACTCGTCTTGCCTTACATCCCTCTTTTGAGGTAAGGGCCTTGTTCACCCCCCCCTTTTTTACCGTCAAAAGTCCCCTTTCCGGATCGGTATCACAGGTTGTTGACGGGGCAGAGTGGCCTTTTTTTTCACCAACCCCTCCTTTTATCGCGATGGTCCGGTTCCCCCCCCCTTTTATTTTCTCTTTCTCCCCCCCTCCTGCATTACCACGAGGGTTTTCTTTGAAAGTCTTCCTTCTTCTTTCCTTCTGGGGATCGATTGATGAGTTTCGGCGCTTCCCCTCTGGACAAACCCTTCTCCTTGACCCCGAATTTTCGTCCCTTCTCTCCTGGAACGCTTCTGGGGCAGGAAGTTTTTTCAAATCATGCACCTTCCTCCGACAAGGGCAATACCCGTCCGGGCCTCCCAAAGGCCTTCCCAAGCTCGCCCCTTTCTCCAGTCCCCTTCCCCCAGTCAAATCAGGAAGAAATGACCACGTGTCCTCCCCCCCCTAACAGATCCCCTTTTAATTTCAAGTCCACGCTCGAGCCCTTTACGACCGTCGTTCTAACTTGACTTTACCGTTATTGCTCTCCCCAAACGTCCCAGCCAAGAATTCTTTCAAGCCGCCGCTTTGGCAACTCAATAAACTGCTCCTACTCCACGTTTTTTTCCCTCCTTTTCGTCGGAAACTCCCTCCCTGTCTCGCCTTGATATTAATTCATCGCCTTTTTGTTTTGAGGTCCCAGCGATCTTGCGGCGCTTTTTTACGACCTAGGTCCTTGTCCTTTTGAAAAGCCCCCCCTGGCTTTTCTTTCACGGAGGTTCTTTTCCTCTTCTTTCACCTTCAGAGAGCGGCGGTCTTTTTTCGTGTGCTCCCTTGCGTGCTCGGGACCAACCCTTTTTTTTGCCCTGGGCTGTTCTCCCATTCTTCTGTTTTTAAACGAAACCCCCCCCTGAAGCATTGCCTCCCTCTTTTCTCTCCCTGTCTTCTCCTCACCTCGGGCCCTCAATTCCCCCTCCCGCTTTCATGTCTCCCTCCCACTTCAAACTCAAACAAAGGATAAATGCGGGATTTGTTTTGAGGTTTTTCTCTATTACAAACTAGGCTCAGCGTTTGTCCCCCTCTTTTCGGGTGGTGCGCTTCTTGAATTGCCACTCCTTCCCCCCCTTCCCTTCCGACCTGAAATCCCAAAGGGTGCCGCGCCTCTCCGCTTTCTCTCTTTTGAATGGGTTCGCTGCGACGGCTTTTCTCCATGACCTTTTCTATTCTGGTTTCTTTCCCTTCCCCTTTCCAAGCGAGCCCAATCAGACGACTGTCCATTCCCTCAAATTTTGTTAAGCGTGTCTCCCCTCCCCCGGCGTACCCCAGCGTTCTTGCCAAATCCCCCCAGGTTCAAGCAGTTTGAGCTATCCCTCCTTCCTCCTTCCGTGGTCTTGGTTTTCTCGAGAGATTCTCAGTTGCTTTTTTCCCATTGTTGCCAGATGTTTAACGCTCTCTCCCCCGAACCCACGTATGACCCTTTGAAAGTGCCGGTTACTATGGGATTCGGCTTGCACGATTCCCCTCAAACCTCCCAAGCGAGCCCACATTGCCCTGGCTGAACTACTCGAGCCTTCAAAATCACCCCACTCCCCTTCCGAGATCTCTCCGACCCCTCTAGGCGCGGCAGGGCAAAGGCAGTTTTTGCGTCCGCTCAACTTCAAGCCATCGATTCCAACGCCCGCCTTCGTGGTTTCTCCCAGCTTTGGAAGCAGCTTTTTTTCTGGTTCCCCCCCCTTCCCCACACCCAGCACAAACAATCGCATTTTTTTCCCTTATTTTTTGTTTTCTCCCCTCTGTTACCTGCCCAATTTCACTTGCTATAGTCTTTGCTTGCCCGATTTCTCCCCTCCTGAAAACCTTGATTAGCCCGTTCTGCGCTCGTTCTCTCTCCTTCTTGGAAAGAATGTCCAGAAAAATCTTTCTGAAGCATTCCTTTCCTTGCAGCAATCAAACCCCCCCCCCCTTTTTGGGAAAGACTCCTCTCCTAAAGTTCTTCCACACCTGAAACCCCGAAGTCTTTCTTCTTTTCTCTTTCCAGAGTCCAGTTTCAAGGAAGCCACGGTCGGGGCCGTCATTTTTCTTTGATCCAGGGTACGTCAGCGTGCAGTCCCTCTCCCCGCAAGGATTCCGAATGGGCCTCACCACTCCCCCCCTTCGATTAATACACACCCTTCGTCAAGTTCCCCATGAACAACTGCACCCTTTTCAAGACGCTCCTCCTTTTCTGCGACAAGTTGTAGTTTGGGCCATTTCCGGATGAGCGATCATTCCCCTTCGGGGGATTTCTTTTTTTTGTTTAAATTAAGGTCTTCACGTACTCTTCTCTCTTGACTGCCGTCTGGCCCTTCCTTCTGGCCTCAGCTCTTTCCTCCCGTTTTACGATCCACGTGGTACGGATTCCTTTTTCCTTTGTTCCTTGGTCCCCCCTGGTGACCGTTCCGCGCCTTTGACTTTTTTTTCTGCCCGGATCTTCTTTTAGTCCGAGAAATTTTCTTTTGTCATTTTTCAAACACTTCCTGCCCTTCCGCCCCGGGTTCCGCTGTCTTCCTCAGTCTTTTCGTTGATCCGTTTTCTTTCTGCTGCCAGGATCCAGGAGAGCCCCTACCCCCCAGTTGATATGAATTTCGATATCTGGCTTTCAGTTCCCCCTTTAATGGAAGTCTTTTTCCTCCCGACGCTTCCCCTCCCCAACCCTGGACCCCCTGACCCTTCAATTGCGGCCGGACCCATCCACCTTCCGTAAACTAGACGGCAACGGTAACTTTCGGACTTTTTTGTCCCTGTACAAAACCTTTGTTGTAAGTCCCATTGAGTAAACCCCCCCCCTGTTCCTCTTCAGTCTTCAAGTCGGTTTGCGCAGATGAATTTGGCTCCTCCTCGCGCGATTAGCTCAATCGGTCACTTGAGATGTAGCCCCTCGAAGCACCCTATTCTTGGGTTTCCCCCCCAGCAGTCTTTTCCGTCCGCACTCCGCGTGAGTGCAAAGCGCGCAAACACTTATCCGGAGTGTGGTAATTTACAACGTTTGTAAGGATAGCAACTTGGCAGGTTTTCCTAGGGATCTACTTTTTCCCCCTCATCCGTTTTTTTTTCTAGCTTCGTAGTACCTTCCCCCCTTTTCCTATCCTGTACGCGTTCCTCCTCTTAATGGAGTGACACCCGGATCGAGTTTCCGCCTTCCTGGCGCTTCGATGAACGCCCTTGAAATTCTCCTTCCCTCCCCTAAGGTCTTGTGCTTTTTTTGTCTCCTCCTCCAAGTTTGAATTCTTGATACAGCCGACCCTGTGATCCGTATTTCTCCCTTACCATCTGCGCCTGATAATCGTTAAGGCCTTTCCCATGCCCGTTTGGTTTGCCATGCATCATTCTCTGCAAAAAAAGGGGTCGGGACAGGACTTCCCGATTCCGGAAGTGCCGGATGACACCTGGCCTTGGTGTTCGCGATGAGTGGCATTTCGGCACTGTCTCGTATTTGTCAGTAAATGGGTTCGTACATTCTTACACCCCCCAAAGGTTTATCGGAACTTCCTTTATCTAATTTGGATCCCCCCTCTGCTGTTTGAGCGCTCCCTGGTCGACTGATCAGCCCTTCCATAAAAACCGTTGACTCACGACTGAGACGTCATGGGCACCCCTCGTCGCTTTCCCTGAAGTGTTCTCCCCGAAATGCACCCCTTTGATTTTCGCCTCACCTGAAGACAAGACATCTGTCGGGCCCAAATGAATTTCCACGAGCGGTTTCCCCCGGTTAACCTTCAACCCCAAATCGACTTCCTCCCATGACCACGTGCTTCTCCCACTGCCAGTCCCCCCAACCTGATGCCGTGTCCGGACACGCTCGAGCCTTTTTACCCCCCCCCCTCCAGTAGTAGCTGCGACACTTAATTCTCTACACAACTATAACCTCTAGGTTTATCTCTCAAAGTCCCCCCGGAGTTCCCCCCCCCCCCTTCACTCAAACTGCGCCTAAGTAAGTCCAGTCCCGTCTTTAAACGTTCACGGGCGTGACGGTCTTAGACCTGATTCTTCATGGCCCTGACCGGTCTTCAGGTTCTTCTTGTCCATTAGAGTTCGTGCCTGTTTACGACGATGCCGATGCTTGGTGATCCGTAACAACATTTAGTTCCCTGCGAGTGAATCGCTCTTCACCAGACGAGATTTTTTTCTCCCTGTTTCTGAGAATTTTGGCTATTGACCCCCCTTTTCCCATTGGATTGCTTCCATCTAGTATGATTATCATGATTCTTTCCAATCTTCTTGTATCTCTCTCTTTCGAAGGCTTTGTTTATTCTCATCAACCTCGGCCCCAAGTCCCCTCCCAGGAACCCCCCAATTTTATACCGCCTTAAAATGCCCCCCAACTGGACGGAAAAAGCAGTATTGATGGGTGTGTTTTGACCGTCCGCCACCCCCTCGAACAGAGTTTGAGCGGTTGCGACTTTTCTTAAATGCGTTTTAAGACCCCCCCCCCCTACGAAAACCCCAAACTTTCACTATACTCCTATCCCCCGGATTAGAAGTGGCTATTTGACTTTATAGCTAAGTAGTTCTGCTTTTCATAGGGTGCTAGTTCCCCAGCCGACCCTCCCCCCTCAGAGCCCCTCCAATTTAAACGTGTCCAACTTTTTTCCTCCTTTCTTACACCTCCCTCGAGAAAACCGCTTTTTCGCAAACCCCTTTGACCCCCACGTTGATCTCCCCCAATCATCCTTTTCCTTCCTCCCGTTGTGTTTGTCTCTCTTCTGCTCCCTGTCTGCTGTGGAACGTTGGCCCAGATGGCGATTTGGGTTCCATCCCCTTTTTCGTAACACTCTATGCACAGTTAAATAAGCGTATTTCGGGCCTCTCGATTGCCCCGCCTGAATAAGCACGCCCCCTTTTGCTTCTCTCCCTGCCTGGTGAATTCCTTCGACAAGACTCCCACTTCCTCCGCTTTTTCTTTATATCGGCTGGCACTGATTTGCGGCGGCGGTCCTCTTCCTCCAAGTCATACAACGGCTGTTTTCGAATTTGTCTGTTTTTTGATGATTCCACACCCCCCAAACCCACTCTTTTTCCCCGGACTTTTTTGCCGTTTTACCCCTTGTCTCCCCCTTTACCTTTGTCTTATTCGCCGAAAACCGTTACGTCTCTCGACTCTTTTTTCCCTCGGTCGTGTAAAGACACAGTAGGATAAGCATACTAGTCTGGCAGCCAAGCCATGACACAGACAAAGGTTGGTTCCAATCCCCCCCTGCTACTTTACCCCCTATGTTTTACCCCCCGCCGCTCTTCTTAGAGCCTTCCCTCTCGTCTCTCCCTGAAATCTTTGCCAGAAGAAGCCAATTTCTTTGTTCCTTCCATGTTTGCTTGCCTCCCTTCCCGCGTCGGTCAAGTTTTCCACCTCCGGGCGCCTTTCCCTCCTGCACACCAGACCTGCGCGGCCATAATCAGTTAACTTAGTCGTTCTGCGCCCTCGTCCTTGTTAGACGCCCTTATGAAGTAGCGCGAGTTTTTATTGTTTACCTCTTCTTTTTTCTTCCTAAGTAATTAGTTGGGATTTTCTCTGCGAGCAATTACAAGTTTCTTCACTACGAAGAATTTTGTCCCGGAGATCTTTTCCTTTTCCTTTCGGACCCCCTTCTCGAGTTTCCTGATCCACGTTCAGGCCTTCCTCTCTGTTGCACGTTGAGAGTTTTAAATTACGGATGCTTGAGGTTCCCTCCGGTTTCCCTCCTTTTTTTTTTTGACCTTGTCGGCGAACTTCCCCTGGGTCATTTCTTTTCGAAAAAGGCCGCCCCGCTCATCTTCAACGTTTCTTGCTCGTTACTCCCCTTTTTTTTTTCGTTTTTTCAATTGCTGATCCTTCTCGTCGTCTTCTCCCTCAGAGCGTATCAAGTTGTTTTCTAATCCGTTACCACGATGTACCGGACAGTCTATTTCTCCCATCCATTATTCTTCCTCACAATGGACCCCCATCTGCTCACTCGGCGTGAAAATTCCTAAAAGTCACCAAGGGAAGTGCATTGGCCTTTCATCTTCAACTTTTTTCGGAAACCGTTGTGTGTAACTATGTCCTTTCCTTTCCAAAATACCTGGGCATGGGAACATTTCCTCACGCTTATCATTTTCCTAGGTGAATGCGATACGATCGCGAGCGAGAGGTATGCATTCTCCATGTAGTCTCAAAACTTGCAAGACTATTGTGATGGGCCCTATCATTTCGCCTCCCTTTAATTGCAAATGAGTGACGAGGCGCCCTTCTCCCTCCGATCCTTATTTCCGACAACTTGGAGATCGTCTCCTACCTATCGAATTTCCCTTCCCTCGTTTTCCAGACTCTTATCTAATCTCCCCCTTTTTTTTTCTAGAGTCTCTCCCCCCTAGGCGTTTAGCTCAGGTACGCGCAGACTGTTGTCCGTATACCACCTCTCGATTTCAGTGTTGCCCGTCTCTCTTTCTCTCACTTTTCCCCCCTTCTGTTCAGCCCCCTAAGGATGTTCTTCGTCTTGATGCAGCTTCCTTCTTAATACCAGCCTCCCGGCGCGATCTAGTATCATCCCATGCGCTGATACTTCCCTTGTCATCCCTGGTGTTGTGATCCTGGGCACCCTCTCCCCACTTTTCCCTCCCCCCCCAGTACGGACCTTTCTTAAGTATCACCCTTCCCCCTGTTAATGGCTGCTTTTCCAAGGGCTACCATTGGAGAAGAGGGACTTTATGATGCACCACGCTTCCTCCCCCTCTTTCTTTTGCCTATCTCACGTGGTCTTCTGCCCCCCCCACTCGTTCGTTTTATTTCGACGTAATTTGCGCAGGTTCCCCCTGACCCAACCTTCTTTCCAAGAATTTAGTCATGGTTTACCTCTTCTCTTTTCATTTCCTTTTCTCACATAACACCCTTTGCCCTTTTCTCCGGACAAGTAATAAATCAAAAATCGTCCGGTACCCCCTCATTTCCGAGGTCCTTTCAGAACTTCCACCCTCCCTATTTCCCTTGCACCACTGTGTTTTTGACACCGTCCGTTTTTGCCGATGCCGGACCTTTTATACGACAAATAAGACTTGTCGCTTACTGCGACACTTTCCCATTGACATACCCAACAAACTGATCCACTCCCTCATGGTTTCTTTTTCCCCAGCCGCTTTTCGGGCCAACTCATCCAACTTTCTCCTAAGGTCGGGAGTATTTAAATTCCTTCGACTGGGCGCTAAATAAAGCTGTCTTTCCTTTACATGGCTCTGCCGGTCTGTTTTTGAGGCCTGGCCTGCCTGTGCGCTACCCTGACGCGGCCGCTTGAGGATCCTCCTGCGTCCTCCCTGGCTTACGGCGATTTACAGCGCTCTCAAACTTTTTCTTTTTGCCGGTTTCCTCCTTCTCGTGATCTGTTCCACAACCTGAGTTGTGCTACCCCGGGCCATATAGTAGCTTTCTGATTTCCACTTCCTATTTTTCTTTTCTCCTCCCTCCTACTTCTTCTTGGCTATTCGGTTTTTCTTCTCCAACTCTTTTGCCCTCATCCCTTTTTTTTTTTTAATGTTCGCCTCCCTCACTCCTGCAAAACGCCTGACAAAAATGCGATTTTGTTGTTTTTTTGGCCAATCGCGCTCCCCCCGCTTTTTCCTTTTTTATAAAAAGATCTTGGCGGCGGTCTGAGGGATGTCTTTCTTACCGGCGTCCAGTGACGCATAAATCAAAACTGGTTGCTGAGACGTCTTATTTTTCCCATTGGGTATGGCTCCTTCCCTCCTTACCCTCTCCCAGGGCAGGATCCTCGGGGGCGTGGTTTTTTTTCCTCGTTCCCTCCTCCTTTTTACTTTACTCCCTTCCCCCTAAAAGTACTACATCTGTTTAGAAGGGGCGTCACTCTTTTGATTGGAAACGCTTTCCCTCCCAATCTCCCCGCGACTGAGGCATCTCCCTTTCCTCCTGTTGTTGTTTTGCTATCTCTTCTTCTCCCCCAGTCTGCTTGACCCAAAGGGATTTTGAACTCTTTCAAGCGTTTTCGAGAGGTCTTTTCCCTCCCCCCCTTCCCCCCCCCCCGATGTCTTTCCACGTTTTTACCAGTTCTTTCCTTCCTGATCGGTTTGCAAGATGCACAACCGTGCCCAGGAGATTTTAACATTTGATCCCTCCTTTTCTTTCTTCCCCTCACATAGCCGGATCTCGCCGATATCCGGCGCTTTGGTTGGAGTTCTTCGTTGCTGAGCCCTTTTCCTCAATAAGAGCCTCCGATTTGGTAGTTTCCACCTGGACCTGCTGTTTTAGACGGTCGTTTCCCCCCACCCCTCCCACAAACCGCATTTTTTAAGGCTTTTTGAGATTTCATTCGTTCTCCTTGGTACTCCTCGGACGAGTTTCCTCTCCGTCCCGTTTCCCAAACCAGGTATCGAACCCTCTTCGCGGCCTGCTTCTCTTTCTTTCATTCCCCTAGGTTTACTCCAAAATCAGTTTCTTCAGAATTACCCCGGCAGCCCAAGCCACTGTCCCTCCACTTTTTTTTACATCTTACAGAAATCTGCACACCGCAGAAACCCCTCTCATCTAATCTTCCTCCCTTTTTTGACCATATCCCCTGAGGGGGACCCCCTTTTTCGTTTTTCCTGCATACCGGCCTCTTTCTTCCATTTCCATCAACTCTTTTCCGCCCCCCTTTTATTCCCCCCTGATAAAGGGAAGCGTCGTTTCTTTCCGGCTGAGTTACCCCTCTTTTTTTTTTGAATTCGGCGCCTTTTATTGAGTTTTTCCCCTTCTTCGGCTCCTTTCCGGGTTTCTCTTTTTTTTAGATTCCACCATTTTTAACTCATTCAGAGATTACTTCTTTTCTTGTCCCGTGGGTATCTTGCTGCATACCCTATTTTTCTCTTTTTTTCCCCCTATTTTTCTCTGTTATGCTTCAGTTTTCTTTGACTTTTTGCTGTTTTTTTCCCAATTTTTTTTCCCTAGTTTTTGAACCTAATGTGATTCCGTCCTATTCATCTTTCTTTATGTCTGCCCGGGCCCCATGTTGTCCTTTCTTTTCTCCATTCCTTTTCTGGTTACCAGTTGCGCCGTGACTCGACCATTATTTTCTTCTCCATTAATTGCTTTTCTTCTCCCCTTGAGCGATAAAGCGCCATCAACCAAGAATAGTATCATTCCTCTTCCGATGACCCTTCTTTCCTTTCATTCTTTTCGGCCCGACCTATCCCCCTCCGGCCTTTTCCCCCCCATTCCCATGCGGGAAGTTGACATTTCCCCACTTGCCCGCCCAATTTTTACCTTCTAGGTTCACTTCCGTAATTTTTTACCTCCAGGGTCCAATCCCCGTTTGTCTGTCCCCCTCTCCTTGCAAAACTCACCGGTACTATTACTTTTTTTTTATTACTTCACCTCTTTTCGCGACTACGATACGGACCCCCTAGCTGTATCACCGCACTGAGATGGACCCAACCGCTCTCCCTGTTTGGACTATCATAGGTCCGCGTGTTTCAAGCCCCCCAATAGAGTAGGTGCCCTGCGCTCCCCTCCTCGCGTGTGGTAATAACAACCTCTCTCCCGTGCGTTAAATTTATGGGGTT
>Ga0179593_1511065_pt1 | contig 17298 bp, 17 predicted proteins | sample CZODoug2_1_08_16_FD_185931 | JGI IMG/M metagenome (GOLD analysis project Ga0179593, IMG submission 185931) | Vadose zone soil fungal communities from Angelo Coast Range Reserve, California, USA - CZODoug2_1_08_16fungal (PacBio error correction) | ecosystem: Environmental > Terrestrial > Soil >... | reverse complement strand
TTTCTTTCTTTGGCTTTTCCAAGGATAACTTTTGCCCCCGATTTTCAGTGACATTTTTCTCTTAGGTCCGAGTCTGGTTCCGTGACTACCTCCTCCCACAACATCCGTGCGCAGGATGCGACGTGGTGCGCCTAGTTTTCCCGACTTGATTTTTCATACCCCAGGGAGCGGATCGGTCACCTTTTTCATCTACGCGAGTTCCCAATCCTGAACGTTTCGTTCATTATTGGTTTCTTGCTATAACCCCTGGGGAGCTCATGCCGGCGGGGTACCCCCTTTTACTCCGCAGGTCTGGACGTCACTTCCCCCCCAGGGTTCATTCCGTCTCCAATAACCCTCCACTGGTCTTCCTGACCTCACCCTTCCTGCTCGGAACGCCTTGATGCACAGGGTCCTGCATGTCCCAACCCTTCATACTTTGCCTTCTCCTTTTTTTTTTTTAACTCTCGGAAGTGCCGCCGTTTTATGATTTCCTGAAGCCCCCTTTAAAGCTCGGTTTCCCGAGAGGCCCGGACGTTTTTTCCTGTTCGCATGACGGCCTGAACCCCCCCCCGTTTTTTCCCCCTCACTGGTGCGGCACCGAAGGGAATAGCCCTACTCGTCACTGCCTGCATCAACTTGTCGTGCGCAAACATCTCGCCACCGTAATTCCTCCCTTTTCTCTTTTAAGTATTAGGGTCAATCGCCAACCCCTTTTTAATTTCAGCGGTCATGTTTCGGCCACGCTGATGCCCCCCCTCCTCCTTAGCGCGTCAGGGCTTTTCCGGATTGGCGCGTGGTTCTCTTTAAGCTTCCCCAGATCCACCTCAAGCCCTTCACTTGGCGTGAAACTTTGGGCAGAAATTAGTCCCTTCTTTTCCCTTTAAGTCACTCCTCCGTAGCGACCCTTTCCCCTTTACGTTGACCGATGCTCTGTCCGTTTGTTGAAGAGTAAGTCAACCCCCTTTATGCTTTCCCCCCGCCCACCCCTTTCCTCCATCACATCGTGCCAAAACTCCCCCACCTTGAACAGCGCATCTCCCGTGCAGGTAGTCGACAACCGTCCCCTCTCCTTTCGTACCCCATTAGTCAGGCCAAGTATGTGGACTTTAACCTCCTCCTGAGCCATTCAACTAGTCCCGTGCGGCCACGTTCTTTCCCCCGATGGGACAGACTTGCACGCGGCGACTTTTTTTCACTTCCCCTTCCCCCAGAAAACCCTGTGATCCCGGGAACCCACGGGAATTTGGCAATGTCCTCTGTGTTCCCTCCATTTTTTCACAAATCTCTCCCTGCATCATTCTTCCTTTTTTTGCTGTTCCCCCCCTTCCAGGCCCACCCCACAACCGCGACTTTCCTTGACTTCCTTGACTATTTTGTAAACGACCAAGGAGATCGATCAGGAAAACTGACTTTCCCCCCCACAACTGGATGAAGGTCGCTCGGTATTTTTCCTTCCCATCTCCCTTTGGACACTCCCTCTTTGCGCATCGCTTAACACTTCTCCCAAGTATCTCCCTTCTTCATGCCTTCTTTCTTGCACAGCGTTCGTAGGTCAGGTGTTTTCCGCTCTCTATTGCCCTTCTCCATGTTCCTAGTGCCCTCCCCCCCCGCGACTTCCTCCCCTTTACCCTGGACTCGTTCTATTCCCCGTCTTTTTTTTCTCCCGAGCCAACCCTGCCACCTCCCCCCCCCACCCCCCGGTAATGCATGTCAATATGGCTGAGACCTTTGCTTGAGAGCTCATCCACGGCGGCCTCCCCTTAAAAATGATGAGTGGCGATTCTGATTGAAGCCCTTTTCCCTAGTGCGCTGTGGCCCGCTTTTAGAGAATCGCTATTTTTCTTCTTCTGGCCAGACCACCTCCCAACCGTCCCAGCAGACTTCGGTCCGGTCCCCCCGGACAGATGTATCTCATCAGCTTATCCCCCCTTTTCACGTTTCCCCCCCTTGAGCTATTTCTTTCCATGTGGAGAACGTCCCTTCTCGTACTCACCATCGAAGAGGCACGTCTACGCCTCCCTTACGGAGTGGCAAGGCCCCCTGGTTGACTTTGATTGTTGTTTTGATGGCCAGTGACGTGTTTCCTATGGTACAGCATTTTTCGTGGTTTTCGTCAGCGGGACCCTAGGTCTCTTTTTCATTAAACAAGGATGTTTTTTTGGTTCTGCTAGGGGCGACTTGAGGCGGGGCCCCCCTTTGACCCCCGGCCTATCCTAAAATCCAAGTATCAGGAGTGCTTGGTTCGAGGCTGTCTTTTCTCCGTGTGTTCTCCCCGCTCAGTAAGGCTTCCTCCTCATTCGTTTTTTTTTTGCAAACCGGGACGCTGTACCCGTAAATTTCCCCGTCAAGCGTTTACAGCGATTTGGCCCGTGTATGATATTTCCCCTTTGTAAAATGGCCTTTCATGTCCCGCCCCCTGCAGTTCCTGAGACTCCCATTTTCAAGGATTTTCCCCGTTGCCTGACGAGGAATTGCCATTTCCGTTGCAGCTAGCCCCTTCCTTCGGATAGGCCCCCGCGAACCATCTTCGCGGCTGTGTCAAGACATATATCGCCCGTTTTTCCCCAGTTAGTGTTTTTGCGAGAGTTTACCAATCCGTTCTGAAGTAGCCAGTTCAAGCGTCTCCTCTTTTAAATTTCCGAAATCACTATCGCTTTGTTCTCTTCCTCGTTTCGTGAAATAGTTAGGTCCTTGACCTTATTTTCTGAATATGTCGGGATAGAAGGTTCTGACTGACCCTTCCCTCTCGTGTTTTTTTTCGAGAAGCCTCGCAGCCAATCTCCTCTTAACTCCGTTGTTTTTTTTTTTTAGCTGAGTGTGCGTCCATTATCGCGGTTTTTCCCATCCTTCCTTTCCGTGAACAGCAGGCATATCTCCCCCCCCATTCTCATCTTCAGTCCTCCTTTTGATGAGGACCATCTTTCACGGACGATCAGAGGAGGAACCCCTTGTTCGGTGATGGTTTCCTTTGGCTTTAGTGCGAAACTCGTCTCGATGTAGCTTTTCCACTCCTTCGAATACTCTTTTTTCTTTAGTATATCGCGAAATTTTTCACCTTTTCCTTACGTTTCCCAATTGAGGCTCCCCCTTTCTCTTATGAGTCCGCCGTCTTTGATCGGGACCGGTTAGCTCCCCGGGGAACTTCCCTTCCGAGTATTCCTTTAGCCGTTTTCCCCCCCCTTGAGGATTCTCTTGCTGGCCGTAAGTTTCATCCGTCGTGGGATTCACCGGTTTAGAGTCCCAATTACCTCGCTCCTGGACCAGCCGTTCCCCGATCGGACAGGGTTCCTCTTTCCTTCACCCCCCCCCCAGTTGAAAATTTGCTGTATTCGACCTCTCCTGATCAGTTGTCGACCTCCACGCCCCCCCCAGCCCGCTGCGCCACCTTTTCCCCTACCACCACTTCTGGCATTCGGCCAAAAGCCTGTGTCACGAGTCCCCCGCCCCCGAAACGGGCGCCCCCCTAGCCACACTTCACTTCAGTCTTTGCATGTCCCGCCCAGTGTCCCATTACGCAACCCCCCCCCCATCTCCTGAACTTACTTACCCTGCCGCCAATCAACCCAAACCCTTCCCAATGCTCAACATTTTATTCCTCCAATCTACTATTTCTCTTGACTCTAGAGGTTCTTCCTTCCCTCACCCTGGTCAGACACCTTTTCCCGCATAGTCATCTCCTTCGCCGCCATTGCTAAGCTTGATGTGAGCCTATCTTCCCCTTCCGAAGATCCCTATATAGAGTTGTTAGTGCTGGCCCTATCCGCGAACCCTTCCGCGTGACCTCCCGGTCCAATGCGCACTAAGCCCCTGTCGCTGCCCGTGGTTCACAGAATTCCCCCTCCATAGGTTTCAGGTTCTTTTCCATGCTGCTCAATGGTTTTCCTTTCCGCAATTATTCATTGAAACTTCCTTTCAGGGCATTGTTTGACTTTTGCAGGGTGGCGCGGCTTGCTGGGGGCACTCGCCCTTGCTTTCCCCACTAGTAAGGTTTTCCTGGCCCATCTCCCTTTCCCCCCTTGCTCCTTTTCCATTACTCATCGGACCGGACACTTTTTTCTTTCCGTTCCCCTCCCTAACGTGCCGACAGACTCGGATGGACGCCTGCGCCCTCCCCTTCTTGAAGGGTGATGATGGAAGAGCGGTGTCCCTACCCTGTCCGGATACCGTTATACCAGATTCCTTCATCCGAGTTTTCTTCATTTTGGGCTGATCTTCTCCAAACGATAACCTCAGTCCCTTCTTCCTCCCCCCTTTTTTTTTCCCTTTGCTTTAAAGCGTTCCTTTCTCCTTCTCTCCTCGTTTTCATGGATTTTTACCCCCAGCGTCATTGCAACAGTAACAAATTCCCTGGTTCGATCCCGCTCTTTTTCTTTTACGGAGGGCCTCTTCCGGAGACAGATTCCGTCTCGGCCTCGCTGGGTCTTTTCCAACCGTGGCCGGCCGATTTTATCTTCTCTTTTTTAGTTCGGTGATCGTCTATGGCAGATGGGATCCTGATCCAGGCTGAGTTTTTCGCTTCAGGGGACTCCCTTTCACCCTTTTGAATTTTTTCCATTTCCGCTTGGAGGCTTTTCCCTAGGTCCACATCTGTTGTTTTAACGACCGTCATATTACCCTTCCGCGCTATTCGTCGTGCCCCTGGTTGTCTTTACTTTTTTATTGAGCTGGTCTCCTTGACGCCGTTGTCCCCTTATTCCCCCTCCACTTTGGGCCCGATACAGTTGAATGTGTTCTTCGTTCATTTTTGTCCTTCCCCCGGCAACCAATCTTCTCTGTTTTGTTGCCTCCTCGAGGGTGCTTTTTTTTCCCCCTACTTGCGCTGAAGCCCCCCGTTTTTGATTCAATTGAGCCTCCGCGGGGTGACCCTCTTACGACCCGACCTCCTTTCATTTGGTTGCTCCCGACACAATCGCATTTGAGGACTGGCGTTTCTCCCCTTTTCTGCCTTATTTACCGGTGTGCAGGCCGTCCCCCCAAGGAAAACACCCCCTCGGGCTTTGCCCCCGAGCCTCTTTCTCCTTCTCTACCTCCAGCGCCCCGTCTGTTAACTCTCTTTTCCTTCATCCCCTTTTTGAGCGATTTCCTGCCTCCCTTTTTGTCTGCGTTAGAGGGTGGATTCCCGCGTTCCCTTCTGCGCGCCCATGTTGGTTTTACTTGTTGCTATGAGGCAACCCGCAATTTTCCGTCCCCCCCTCGGCCAACAGCGGACCGCCTCAGAGATGTCGACCCCCCCCCCCCATGTTTTGCTTTTTCACACCCAACCGAAGATGCGCGTTTTTTTTTTTCAGGCTATTCCCCCTAGCGTAGTATTCCCCCCCTTTCCACTTTTTAAAAGGTCCTTTTCGCGTCATGTTTTCTCGTAAGTGACCTCGACTCGGCACCCATTATTCCGAAGGGCTTGTCGGTCCCCCCTTGGCTCCTTGAAAGCTCTCCCGCTCTAACCCTTCCACTGATTCCGTGAAAGTGGCCTTCCCGTCAAGGAGCTGAAAGAGACACTCCGTCCCGCCGACCCCCCCAAATTTCCCACTTCTTATTTTTTTTCCCCGATCGCGTCGGAATAGTCCCCCTTCTGTCCACCCCACTGCTGACCGCCCCTGATCCCATCAGTCCAGCGTTTACCCCCTTTGAAAAAACTTTCCCCTCTAGCATTCCCTTCCTGATCACGTCAGAGACCCGCCCCTTTTTTTGGAGCTTTCTGTAACAGCTTTCACCCCCTTAGAAGGCCACCCTCTCGCAGGCCACGGAAATCTTTTCCCGTGCCACCGCCCGATGTTTACCGCTCGTCTCCCCCCTTGCGTCCAGGAGCACCTGGACGCTCCCGCCCCTCGACCATTCGCGGGAGTCCGAAACCACCGTTTTTGTTGCTTGCCGACAGCTTTTTTCCCCCCTTCTCCGTTTGAAACCACCTCTCGTTAGATGCCTCCGTGCTTCCTCCCTGTTTTTCCCCCCAGTCGGCCCCCTTAATCAGGAACGGTTGTTGTTGCTTTTGGCAATTTTGCGGGCGCTTCCAACCCCGCCCCCCCAACCCTCGTCTTGCTTTCCGCTCTGCTCCCGTAGCATACTTCCCCCCCTTGCTGAATCTTAACCCTCTTTGCCCCCCCCTTCCCCCCCACCCCCCTCTTCCCAGCTTCCCTCGCAGTACTTTCTTCCGCGGTTATCGTACAGGCACTTCCCCCCTCTGTCTCATACCATATGGAAGTTCCCCTCGTCCCACCACTACTATTTTAACTGCCCCGAGTGCTATGAACACAGGGTGTAGCCAAGCGTAACAACCCATGCCGGTACGTTTCATGCCTTCCAGAGGTTTCCTTTTTCCCTCCTTTGATCTCTTTTCATAAAGAGGACAACCTTGGCAACGTGGTTCTTGGCGATTCTTATTCCCAGTTTTGTCTCATTCTTGTGCGCTTTTTTTGTCTCTTTCTCTGGTCGTTAGTTTTCTTGCCATTCCCCAAATGTCCTCTCTCACTACGGGCTTTTGGACCCTCTTCTTACCTAGCGGGATCGCCATTCTCTCTTTTCAAGGGAGTCGTTTCTTTTGCATTTGCGTTTTCGATTGACCTCCCACTTTTTTTTTCATCGAATCCATCTCCTCTCACTATCAGCTCCCGCGGGGAAGGCGGGAAAGGCCCTTTTCCTTCTTGAGTTGCCGGTTTTCCTGAGGACGGGCGTTGAGTTTATCTTTTTCGCTTATGTTGGACCTCTTTTCCTGGCTCAGTTCCAACAGATGATGGTTCCCTTTTTTATGGGGCCCTCCTTTTCAGTCGTGGCCCTTTAGCCCCCTTCCCTTTGGCGCTAGATTGTTTTTATGGGCTTTTCTCGTGGATTGGTCCGCTCGCAGGTGGTCGTCCCCGGTCTTCCTGAGGAGTTAGACTCCTCCCAATTTATGTTGGTTGCCCCCAAATGTCCTCCTGTCCCCGTCACCCCTTTAATCTTACGCTAAGGGGCCTTGTATTATCTTCGCCGTCCCCCATTCCCTTACGAACTCCTCGTCCAGCAAAGATGCAGTTTCCATCTCATGTTCATAATGAGTCAGGCCTGACGATTTCTGAATTTTTTCCGTTACCCTTCCTCGCCCCACCTTTTCTAATCCTCTGATTTGGTTCCGCCTCCTTTTATACGACCTTTCTTCTCGACCTTGGAGATCGATTACCCACGTCGTGCTATGCCTTTTCTTTGCCTACTTTCCCAAGAGTGACGAAATCCACGCCATTCCTCCCCCCTCTTCTGATCCGCGGCATTTTCTGTTTTTCCTTTTGTCCGTTCCTCCATCTTCCTATTGCAGTCAAGGGCTCCGTCCTTTAGAACAGGCCCTCTATCTCCTGGTTTTGTAACCTCTATCTCGCAGCGTCAAATCTCTCTCTTCCTCAAGCGTTGTTGTTGTTGCTCCTCTTTAGCGATTGTTAATTCAATTGCCGTTCCTTTCTTTCCTTCTTACCTGCGACTCTTTCCTCTGATGGCCCGTACTCTCGTTCCCCATTCTTTTTCCCCGACGCTGCATTTTTGCCCAGGCGATCTTTGATTTTTTTTTGGATTTACTCAACCCAATTTTCTCCAGCTTCGAGGTTTCCAGTCTCCTCCCTTTTTGGTGATCTCGATGAGAAACGTTTGAACACCTGTCCCTTCCGCGGAGTACACTGGTCCTATTCGTGTGATTCGCTAGGCGCCTTGTATCTAACTTCAACCAAGTTTTCCTAAAGGTCCCTTTTCGCGTCTGCATTTAGGATGTCGCTCTTGTTTTCTCTTCGAGCGAAGTCAGTAAAAGTTGTTCTCCCCCCCTTCCTCTCCAATCCAGGGTTTTTTTTTTTTTTTTTTTTTTTTTTTTTTTTTTTTTTTTTTCTACCCCCCCGTTAGCAATGTATGATTTTCATCGTAACGTTGTCCACAGGACCTGGTTTCCAGAATTCCCCCTTTGAGGCCACCATTCTTCAACTCCAAAGCAGAGGATTCCAACTTTTTTCCTTCACTGGTTTAAAAAGCTTTAGGATTCGAGCCTAAGTGCCTGATCACCTCTCATCGTCGCCCATCATTTTTTTCAAATTTCCCTGCCTTCCTAGGAAGACCTACCATTTATTTCTACCTCAAGAGCCGCCATACCCCCCTTCCCCTAGTTAGCCCATGTTTTCTATTAAAATCCGACCTCTTCTTTTAGGTGTAAATAACTTCCTGGCGTTCCCCCTGGGCCTGCACTTCGCTCCCGTCCTTGATTGCCTACGCTGAATGTAGTCCATCCTCCAGGCCTGACGAATAGCTTATTGTTCCGTTTTTGGCAGCACTGGTTTCCCCCATCCTATGGCTCATCCCATCTCCCCACAGCGTCCACTACCCATGATCTGGTTCCAAAAGGCCCTTGCACCCACTCATCCTTTCCATTTTGCGTCCTCCTAACACTTTTCTTTTCCGGTCCCCTTTACCTGCCTCCATCATTGAAACTCAATTCTACAGTGCCATGCGCGTGTTGCGATTATACACAGCTTTTCATTTACCCCTCGGTCCCCCATGTATTTCCCGGTCTGGCTTGCCCCCTTCTGATTGTCTTCCCCTTGAATAGAATCCCGTACTTCCCGCGGTTACTTGTCCCCTCCCTGCCGGCTGATTGTCCCGAGACTTGTTCTTTGATTTTGTTTGACGCCCGAGTGCGCAGCTTAGCAAATGAAGGATATAAGAGATCGATCCCCATACTCTTTTTTCTTAAGTTGGGATTCAGATCCTCTCTTTCGTTTCCAAACTAGACCTCCCCCCTCAGTCTCAGGTTTCTTTTTTTTGCCGGGGTACAGTGGACTAAGGCTCCTTTTTTTGGGACCCTCGTTTAATGTCCCCACCCGGAATACCCAAGTTTGTTGTTTCGCTCCCGTGTCTGTTTCGGGTGAGGGGCTTTGCCCTTCCCCCGCTCGTCTGTAGTTCTCCCAATTCTTTTTTTTCCCTGATTTTCTCTGGTGGCTTTCTTTAATCTGAATGGCCTTAGGGAGTATGGACATCCCCCGGATTGGGGCCTCCTGAAGGGCTCCCTTTTCTTTTCTCGTTTCCCCCATTTGTTGCCAGGTTTTCCTTAAGGCTTTGCTGTTGGGAGGGCCTAATCGGTATTCCCCCTCCTTACAGATTGTACCACCCTCCTGACTCGCAGAAGCCTCCTTTTCGGGTTTTCGTGCTTCACGGTCAGATTCGCGGGGCGCCTTGCCCCTATTTCCCCCTCCATTATCTCCCTGTGTAATTATCAGTGGAGTTTTCTCGTTCTCTGAGTATACTGACCTCCCCCCCACAGACGTTCGCAGTCGCGAGCTTTTCTTTTATTTTCAGTTTTCTGAGTGGCCTACCTCCCCCCTGTCCAAAGTGGAGAGCCGCTTACTTTCCTTCCCTCACGCTGGACATCTCTCGCACGAGGTCTCCTCTCTTGGTTTTCGTCCACAATTGTCATCTACGGCGGATGGTTCGCGAATCCCTTTCCCCGCTCAGTTTTTCATTACTTCTTTTCAGGAAGTCCTGCTGAAACCGGCAACCTTTCCCTGCAGAGAGGCAGATGAAAGATTAAGTAGCTCCGAGCAAAGTCTTCTGTTGCACACTTTCTTTCCCTTCTAATGTGTTGCTGAGAGATTTATTGCGTGACCCATGGCGTCGGTCCGGGATCCTGACATTCGCGGTACCGATGGCGTCCTGACGTTTTTTCCGGTTCATTTTTCCCCTTCAAACCGCAGACGTCCCAATCCTGATTCCCCCCGAGTTACCCACGCACTGCTTTTTCCAGCCCACATGTTTTTTTTTTCTTTCGAACCCCTCTCCGCCCGTATTTTTTCTTAATTCGTATAGTTCTTCACCGTTAAAGTCTGCCCCCCTTTGGACCTTTTCATCGTTAAGGAGTCCCCCGGCCCTCGGATCCGAATTCGCCCAAACCCCACCTTCAGCAGCCCATGTTTTCGGTCTTTCGTTTCAATCAAGTGGACCCATTCCACCTGAAAGAGCGCCCAAAGGACCCACTTCCTTTCTCTATTCCCTTCGCAAATGTCCTCACAGCGTCTCCTCCCTTACCACTGCCCCTCGCGAGGCGATTTTTCGTTTTCTTCTGGCACTTTAGTTGCCCCTTCCTGCGACCCCGCCGCTTTTCCACAAGCACACCTTGAGATATCTTCCAGGCAGATCCCCCCAGGCCATTCTACCCTGTCCAACCGAGTATTTATTTTTTTACCCCTTCGACCCTTAAACAAGCCACCAGATTTCTTTCAACCTTTTTCTAATCGCCCCACGGTCTTACACTCAACCTGTCGCGCGATCTTCTTCCCTCTTCAGACACTCCCTCCTCCCCTTTCAAAGTGACCTAAACCAAGGGTCCTTTTTCGACTACTTCCCCTCTGACCCCCGCTAGTTTTCCTCCTGAGTTTTTTCCCCCATCCAAGGCCCAAAACCGCTCCCTTCCTACTGAGGTTGGTGCTTTTTCTTTTTTTCTTGTAAACGCCCTTAGCCTCCCCCGAGATTTTTCAGCCCCAAAATTCCCCCCCACGTCTAATTCCTCTCGGGAGGTATCCCTTAGTCTCCCTCCCATTGGTACCTCGCTGTTTGCTCTTGCACCCAGTATCCAAATACCGTCTCTTTGCAATCCTGAAATCGCTCCCCCCCTTCGGCGAGTCTCGGTTTACCGTCTTCCTGTATTCGATTTCTAACTTCCATTGCCCTCTTGCAAATCCCCCCCCTTCCTCCTCTTAACTGACCGCTCGTCTGCCCACAGCGTCGAGCCGTGCCCCAATTCCCTTCCTGTATATTGCATTTTCCCTATTTTGAGCCTGAGGGTCCCTAACTCCCCTTTCTCGTTCTTAATCCACGGTCTTCCCCCCGAACCCTGGAACACTTTGGCTGATTAGTTCTTTTTTTCCTCCACACGTGATATATTTATATGTCCCCCCCCCCTCTTTTGATCGCGGGATGAGTGTCTCTTCGGAGCTTCAAGACACTAGACCTCAGCTTCTCCTTCTTTCGCGGCACATATGGTCAGTGAGCTCTTTCTATTAGGCCTTCAAGGATGCCCGGGTCTGCTTCCTTGTGCGGTTTCTTGTCTCAGGTATTCATTCCCTTCACTTCGAACATCTATATTCCGGAAGTATTAAAAAGCCCTTCAGGGTTTTCTGGCGTGATCTTTTTTTCTTGTCGGTAACATCAGATTTGCGTGTAATGGTAAATTTCTCTTTTCATTTAAAAAATTCGGCTCTTTTTTAATTGGAGGGAAGTGTTTACTGTCTTCCGTAAGCTTTTGCCGATCGACATTTCTCTTTTGTTGAGTCTTTGTGGAGGAGCATGGTTTTTTTTTTAATTCCTTCTCCTTTTCTGAGTCTCAAGCAACCCTTGTAATTTAATGCTGAACGTCACCACTTCCCGCTGTACTCTGCGTCTGAGGCCCTTTAGCGACACCCGTTCCCCCCCCCTCCTTCGGCGCTGTGAACGTAAGCTTGAATCCTATTTTTCCTCCTCCCGAAGCACCTAGGCTTTCCCTTACTTGACCCCGCCCCCCCCTCGCTGACACATCATGTCCCCTGTTGGTTCACTACGAAAATCTTTTTTTGTGTGTCGCGGTCGTCCTGCCCCCCCCCAAAAACACTCCTTTTCCTGTGAGCTCAAGTCTCGCCTCTTTTCTACACCCAGCCTCACCCCATCACCTTGTGGAATCGTCTTTCATAGTTCTCCTGCAGGGAAGCTGACCTCTTCATAAGTGTCTTTTCCCTTTTGACTGCTTTGTGCCTGGCCCCTCCGCTAGATGTTGTCACGAGATCATTTTTCGAAAAGATCTTTTATTTATTTCCCCTCCTACTTTTTTTGTTCTTTTGATGCGGTCTCTTTTTTTCCCCTTCATTCGTGCTTTAATGTTAATTCCTGACGCCTTAGCCCTTCTCCGTTTTGCAGGAACTCCCTGCTTCCGAACCCCCAACGATGCCGTCGTTTTCTCCCCCACTACCTGCATTTTCTTTCTTTTCTTTCGTCCCCCTAGTCGCCCCCTCTCTCTTCCGCATTAGACACCTTTTTTGAGCGGTCTGAAACCTGTCTCCACAATTGGCGCTCGATTTTCTTCTTAAAGTAGCCCTTTTATTGATGTATTCTCCGGTTACTCGGGTAGCGCCCTGGACATTTAATCGCACTTCTCTTTCTTGAATCGGATTGCTCGTCCTTTCCTCCCTCCTCCTGACCAGTCTTGACTACCCCCTAAAGCCGAATGTCCCCCCCTCTACTCTTAAATGCTAGTTTCCCAGTTTGTTGCAACACCTTCTGTGCGCTTTACTCCTGACTGATTCCTCTTTCCCCCCGTCCCACACGCCCACCCCTGCATGCGGCTCAAAGACCCCCCCCCTTCTGGGGCGGCCCCGCATGGCCCCCGGCACACTAGCTCCCGATTTTTGATTTTTTCCGAATCGCCTGGTGCCATGTCTCCCCCTTCCCTTTTTTTCTTTTTTTTGCCCTATGGTTCCCGCGCCTCCCCATCAATTTCTCCCCCTTCCATTTCCTCTTCATCGCCCTCTTCTCTTTTTTAGAGGTTTTCATAACTCAAATCCGGTTCTTCTGCCCGTTCCCCCACTCCCCCGCCCCTAGCCCTTTGACTTTTCCTCATTGAAGGTCTCACCCTCTCCTTTCTAGCTTTCTCAACTTCCTTCTCTCTTGATGGGGTCTTGTTTTCTACTTCCCTCGACGTGATCATCCAGCGTACCCCCCCTCCCCCCTAATTCTATGCACGTTTCTTCGACTCCCCCTCATCCTGCCCATGCTGCCTCATGCTTCCCCTCTCCAATGGATGTGGGGGTCCCCCTCACCCTCGAATATTTCTCTACTTTCCCCTTTCCTTTTATTTGAAGGGCGTTGCTGGTCATTTAGACGCTGTCAAGCTCTCTTATGTGTATCTTTCCCTTGTCCACTCTGCAGTACATATTCGACCCTCTCAGACCTCTTTGAAATGCCCAGATCCCTACCCGATCGGGCTGTTATCCTTCCCTGCTATAGGTCTTTGTATTCGAGACTCTGCTCCTCGAGGTTGAATAAAAATGGAGCCACGTCATTAATCCTTGTTTTTCTTGGACTTTTTATCTATTTAGTTTACCCCATACTCGCCTCCCTCGTCTTTCTTCTTTTATCCTGGGTCCATGGGAATGTGACTGCGTCTCTTTTTTTTTCCTTTCTCGTCTTTATGGTGCCTGTCAGCAGTACTTCCGTTTGTTCTCCCCCGTCTTTCTCTGTCGTTTATCTGACCCTCCCCCCCTTAGCTCCATCGAGCCTTTCCACCATCTGTGGAGGTTTCAGATTTTCATATAGTTGTGATGATATCCTATGATGGGTCTGTGATCAGGCTCCTCCTTGGGTAGTTTCCATTATCCCGCCTAATCTCTGCTGTTCAATTTTGTTTCCAGGTTTTCCGCTGACTTGATTCTCCTTTTCCGGTATAACTTTTTTGGTTCACTAAACTCTTTTTCGATATGAAGAAAGAGCTGACCTTTTTCCATTTAGTAAGGGATTGTTAGATTTTTTGCCCTTTTTTAAGTCAAGGGTTTATTATCTGTCCCCACTCGGGGGCCTATCATTTTCTTATAGATCCACGGATTCTTTCCAGTACCGACTCCACCCTCCATTTCTCCTGTCCTCAGAGTTTCCCCGCCTAGGGTCCCTTCCCCCATGACTTTAACTCCCCCGTAAGTTTCAGCTTTCAATGATCCTACCCGCTTCCATATGCGCCTTGAGTTTTGGTTTTTGCGCCTACATTTTTTCCCCTTCCCCATGCCGTTTTCAACTCGGGACGGATTGGTCCCCCTGTCCGGCCCCGTCGTCCCCCCCAGCGAAAACCTCCAACTGTTGACGCGGCTCCAATTTCGAGCCCCCCCCTCCTGCATCAACGTGCTCTTCGACCCCCCTTGTTTGAGGGGAAGAAGAGGTAGGTGGTGGGGTAGCTAGAGATTGCCCGTGCTGACCAGCGGGCTTCTCTGTTCTGCCAGATCTCAAACTTCTTTGAAGTTTTCTAGCCTCTACACTTGTGATTGACTTTGTATAAGGAAGGAAAGGCGACCGGAATTTCACCCTTTCCCCCCTGTCAATGAGGGTTCCCAGCTGGGTGATTTTGAAGGCCCTGTTAGCCTCCCCAACCCCCGAGCACCTTCGTACTTTGGACATATTTTCCTTCATACTTCCCGGACAGTTTTTTAGTCCATTGTCTCCCCCCCCTTTGCCCCGAGCGCCCACCCCGCGCGGTGTCTTTTTGGCTCGGGTCTTAGCCCGGTAACCCTTGGTTTAAATTCGACCCCCCTTATCCCGAGTCTTACTTCTTCCGAGTTGTTCCCCGCAGCCGTCCCTTCTTCTTATCGCACCACTTCCCTCGCTCGGCTCGTCTTAGAGGTCTTCAAACACCAGAGGAGCGTCATGCAACCCCCTTCGACCTCTTTAAAGAGCCGTCCGAGAATTTGGCACCCCTTTATCCGGTTACTTAAGTCGCCCCGGCCACTGAGCCCTTGAGTATCCCCCTCTTTCTGAAGTTTTACCTGCAAGCAACATAGAGAAGGACACCTATACATTCTGGTTCCGTCCCAGCCCCTTATCTGTTCCTCCTCGATTCCGCGAAATCCTCTCTCTGCGCTCCTCTGAAACTCTTTTTATCACCACCGGGAATTTACCTTTTTCATGAGCTTGCTTCTCATTCACCCTTTAGGAAGAATTTAGGTCCCCACCCCCCTTCCCAGACTTCCTCCTCCTCTGTTTGTGGCGTATTTTTGAAACGCAGAGCCAGAGAAGAATTCCCCCCCCATTGCCCAAAAACTCTTTTTCTTCCCGTAAGATAGGTACCTTTCTGATCCTCCCATACCCTCACGAGGAGACCGGCACAATCCCCCCTATCTCAAGTTTTTCCAACCTTTCATTGATCTCTCTTACGGATAGAATTTTCTTTGCCGTCCCCTACTGTGACAGGCCAGTCTTCACCCCCACGAAAAATGAGACGGCCGTGTTTCTTGACAACAGCGTTACCAGACCCAACTTCCTGCACCGTCATTACTCTAACCGGTCCCCCCCTTTTATTGGAGGTCCCTTTCCCCTCCCCATTGATTAGGATCCCAGTGATGTCGTGCACTTTAACTGATTTGGTCAGATTTTATTGCGCAATTTTGCTTTTTTCGTGTGCTTATTGTTATTCGCGTATGCGCGATGCATTTTTATGCTCTCTAGCCCAATGAAGATAGATATCCTAACCTCTCACACTATGATCCGGAGCTCTTTATTTCGAAAGCTTATTCCCTCCTTTTTCATTTACTTTCGATTTCTATTGTGGCCCTCGATGACCCTGACATTATGACCCCCAGTCTACTATATCTTTTCTTTGAGGTGCGGCCCATGTTTCCGTGATTTTTTTCTTTCTGTGAGTCTTTTTTTCTGGTCTCCTAGGTCGTGCTTTTTGTAATTGTTCCCTGCGTTCAGTTCCTTGCTTGGGGTAGTAGGGTGCCTTTGGGACGCTTCGTCAGAGCCGCTTCTCCACAAGCTCTTTGTTTGGTCTTTTTTTGCGCCCTGATGGTGAGTTTTTTTTTTCTTGTGGTTCTTCCCACAAGTCTCCTTTTCTCGACCACATCTAGTTGCCCCCTGGAAGTACTTTCCACCAATAGTAAAGGTCCCCGCTTGTTGTGTCTATGAGTACCTAAACATTTCAGGAGGGAATTCAGCTACAGCCCTCTCTAAATCAGGGGAAGAAGACAGAAGGCTTTTCAGACGGAGCACCCCGGTACATGCCTCGACCGGACCCCTTTATAAATCCCACGATCTGCATGCTTTTGCCCTTTCCCCCAGAAATGTGAGCCCGTGGTTGTCATCCCTTCTCAAAATCCCCTTCTTTCATCTCCGAGTCCTTTTCCCAAACATCCTAGAAGAGTTTCTGCACACCCAGACATTCACTCCGACCCTGTCAGAGGTAAGCCTGCTTACCTTAATCGTTCCTTCCCAGGTTTTATCGAAGGCTCATTGGTCCTCCAGTTTTTCCTGCTTGAAACAGCCGAAGCCACATCTCTATCTTCCCGTGTTTTTTTTTAGCTAGGCTTCATGCTCCCCGTTTACCCCTTCCATTAGAGAGTCTTTCCTCCGCATCAGGTTTCGAGATCTTGCTTGAAGGACGTCCTGCTTATTCACTTATGCGTAGGTTCCCCCAGGCGATATCTTGTCTTCTTTTTTTTTCTTCTACACTTCTTCTCCGATTAGATCTGCCCTCGGTCACGTTTGGGAGCCGGCATTCCTCGAAACGTTCTACCCCACACACCTTTTTGGGCTGTTCCTTTGTGTAACCGCTCGCAGATTCTCTCATTGCACTGGGTCTCGATTGAGTTAGACCTAAGCCAGGCCGATTAAGGCCCACTCGTTTAAACTTTGATGGATTAGCCCTTGATGGAAGCTTTTCTCGCCCTGCAAGGTGGGGAACGGTTTTTTGAACTATTCCCACAAGGCCAGATCTTTTACAGTGTACGATTAAATGAGGTCTCGTTTTACCCTTCCCCTGACCTTGTCTGAGACTCAACACTGCTGACCTTGGAACAATGCAAACCACAGGACTGAGCCCCACCCCCCACCCCACCGGGAGGGTTTCCACGCCCGTGTTTCCGAGCTAGCCGCCTCCCTTCCCTAGTCGGAAAAAGTCTGAAATCTTTTTTTTTTTTCCCCCCCTGAAGAGACCCCTCCACACTCGAACCCACCCGCTTTGTTGGCGTAAGAACCTTCAACATTCGCCACACCCCCCCTTGAAAGCTTAACATGGTACTCTTTTAATCTTTGATTTTCTTCGCTTTTCCTACATCTGGATTAGAACCCCCCCGCACTAATAGAATGAATCCTTTAGCCCGTCTCTTATCCCCGCTGTAAGCGATTAGCCTCCGACTTCTAGTTTGGGTCTCGTGGCTGCACTCCGCAGGTTCATCCCACGGCTCAATTCCATGCCACCTAGAAATTCTTAATCCCGCCCTCCCCCTCTTCAGAATCCCTCGGATTCTCCCCAAGGGAGTGCTTTTACATACAAATTCCGCATATTTAAATGACCGTCTGTTACTTGTGATTTCTTGCGTGTTGAGGGGGGCTACACGAGTGGTTCATCGAAGACCGTCCCTCCCAGCGTTAAGGTCTTTTGGATTTCCAGTTAACTTCTCGGTGTTGCAATTCTAAGAAAGGAAAGTTCTGTCCCCTTCAGAATAGATGGCCTCCCCTATCTCTTTGAGTGCCCCCTTTGAGACTCCCCCCATTGTTATATGGATCCCCCTCTCTTCCCCTATAAGAGAAATTTTTTTCATTCCTACTATTATAGTTCCCCATACCCCCTATCCCCGTATATTGAGAGGGTGGGTC
>Ga0179593_1460969_pt1 | contig 17298 bp, 13 predicted proteins | sample CZODoug2_1_08_16_FD_185931 | JGI IMG/M metagenome (GOLD analysis project Ga0179593, IMG submission 185931) | Vadose zone soil fungal communities from Angelo Coast Range Reserve, California, USA - CZODoug2_1_08_16fungal (PacBio error correction) | ecosystem: Environmental > Terrestrial > Soil >... | reverse complement strand
GATACTCGTATTCGGAGCCTCCGTGCTAGGGAGACGGCACTGTCTACAATGATTTTGAACCCGTATGCCCCCCCCCCCCCTCTTCTCCAGCAGAGACCCCGCCCCGTGCCGTATAAAACCTCGAGCTTCTGATTTGGAGTCTTTTATTTTTCTCGGTCGATTGGAGAGTCCTAGTCTTAAGTTACGACCCATGTTTATAGTATCATTTTTTTTTGCCGACCTCGCCTTACCAACTTCAGTACCCCTGGTCAGCCATGTTGGCCATTTCCCTTTCTCCTTCCTCTTTACTAACACCCCCGTTTCTGTAAGACGACACCGCGAGTCAGTTTCGGTCTGTAACCATGCCTGTTAGTCCGTTCCCCTCCCTTCCGCCTGCGGCAGGGGATCCCTATTCAGCCCCGGAAAATCCAGCCTCCGCCTGTTCACTGAGTTACAGTGCTCCTTTCGACCCGCCACAAGCTCCTTTCGTCCCTTTTTGTTACGGTAGTATTCTAGCAGTTCCCCTCCTTTCAGTTCCATCTTGCTTTCTCTCGCATACTGGAGACCCCGACATCCTCTTTCCGCCGTCATATGCATAGCCCGCTCCCCCCCCGTCAAACTTGGAGAGCAATAATTTATTTAGTTGGGCGATGACCTCGACAATTTCCTTCTGTCTTTTTACCTCTTTTGACGCGGCAGCACTCATTTCCTAGTCAGATAGTCTTGTTTAGGGGATTTCTCTGCCCACCTCTCTCCATGCTACGCCTGATTTCAAGTATCCTTCTCCCTTCAAGGATACTTCTCATTTGCGATTTTTTTTTACTCTGAGTAGGGTCCATTGAGACTCCCTTTCCAACCCTCCCCCCTCTCTGAGCGGAAGCTTTCTCACGCGTGACTTTCCCCCTTCTTCGCGCGTTTGTCGGCCGTTTAAGGCACGCCCTCAGTGCCTTGACCCCGCGTCAGCCCAGGCTTCTTTTCTCGAGATTCAATATCATGTTTTGTGGTTTTTGGATTCGATCAGTAGAGTTTTTGTTCCCAGGACTTTTTGCGGGTTTTTTTCCCCTGTCCGACCAAGACTGGAAAACTGAAATGCACACTACTCCCCTGCCCCTTTCCTTTGATCCCCCCCCCCCTACTTTTGATGCAGTGATTGCCATGGACAGCATTATCTTTTTCGCGGGAGTGCAATTTCTTTTTCTTTTTCCCGCTTCCCCCCCTGACGGAGGACCGGACCTCACCTTGCCCCGACTGTTTCTATTCGTACAAGATCTTGGCCTATTCCCTGGACGAAGCCTTCCCCCCTCCCTAGGAGTCGGAGCATCGCGTGCGTCCGGCCACTACACCTCGTTCTCAGTTTATTCCCGCTATTCATAGCTATCATTCAGTATGGACTAGCGCCGCCCCCGTTTGAGGGGTTTTTTTTCTCGGGTCATGGATTATCCTCCTGTATTGGTATGGTGAGACCTTTTCTTTGATGGCCCGGGACCTTCAGATTTTTCCCCCATTTGACTGCTCAGGTCGAATGCTTCCCCCCCACTGTATCCTGTACCGGGGGGAAAAGACGATCCCTGGGACGTGTGTTTTGGACCCGAAAAGGCTCGTCAACCTTCCCCCCCACGATTTTTTAATTGGATAACTCTCGATTCTCGTTCTCCTTTTTTTAGCCAATTCCTTTTTTTTTAGGACCTTTCCTTGCCGACTTTTCAGAAACCTTACACGTCCTTCCCAGACTTTGGCCCTATTTCCCGGAGGGTTCCGACATTAAGAGAGGTTTTAACTTTTGTCAAACTAGACACATTTTTCGTACTGACTTCCTGGATGGGTCTTTACCTCCTACGGTCCGTCAGTTCTAACCGTGGAGAGCAGGGTTTTCCTGACTTGAAGAGGACTCTTCGCTTCTGCGTCACTAATAGAAAGGACTCTGACTTCCCCCACCTGTAAGCGAATTACTATTAAAACGAGAAATTTTTTTGCCCAGGACTTAGTCCTACCGATTTTTACTATGAGAGCCTTGAAGCCTACGGACTGCGCATAGTCCTGGTCTAACTTTACCTTCCTTCCCCTCGTCCCCCCCGCACGTTATGAAGCTATCCGTTTATTATATCGCAGAATTGAGTCCCCCGTCCTCCCAATTTTTTTTTCCCTTTCTGGAAAAACGACTGCCAGACGGCTCTAGGTAAATTTTTACGCCTTGAAGGACGAGTCTGGTTTTCCCCACAGATTAGACCTCCTGGTCAAAACCACGACGCCTGTCCCCCCCCTTAGAACAGTGACCTGAAGATGCGCGAGAACCTTTTTGTGTGTGCTGCTCAGTTTTTAAAAGGAAGCAAAAACAACCAGACGAGCAAAGGAGAAATTCAAGCAACAAAGCGCGAATGCCACTTTCCGGGTCGAGATGGTTGGAGGGAGCTTGAAACGTAGTGGGCGAGGACAGGCCCTTCACTAGCTTTTTTGCCGGCGTGGATTTACAGGGGATTTCTTTTGACCCGGTCCCCAGGTGGTTAGTTGGGCCCCTTTCTCTGAGTTCAAGTTTCTTTTTGTGGCACCGGCGTTCCATGCCGTTCGACAGTGCCTAAACCCACGGCTTGGTACCCCTTTCAGACGGGGCGGTTTTTTTAGTATGGGCCGTATGGGGGCGAAGGAAGGGTGAAGGATTTGGCTCGAGGGGCAGTGGATGACTTTTTTAAAAGTTTGTTCAAGGGCTTTTTTTTGTTTATCTACACCCCTTTTTGCCGGCCCCTTACCGTATGTTGTAACTTATTTGAAATTGGTGAACCCGTGGTTTGGTTTTCCCCCCTATTATAACTTGTGGTCACGAACAATATTGAAACATGGACGACAGTCCTTCCCCCAAGAACAGTTCCCCAGTTGTGACTTGCAAGAACCTAACCACCCCTCCCCTGATATGATTTTCAAGTGAGTCAGTTTTAGGTTCCTCCTGATTGCATGGTCTCTTTTAAGTCATAAAGGACTTAAAATCCTTTTCCTTTCACTGCCCCTACGTTCTCCTTCCAAGAACCCGATAAAGCCCCTCGGACCAGATGTTCGACTCTCCTTTTCTTTTCCCTCATTAATGCCTTGCTGAACCCATCTTCAGTCTTTTTTCTCGGGCTTGGTCGAAAGTTGTATTTGTTGGATGTTTCCCCCCCCTCCCGATAACCAGTATCCCTCCCCTAGTGTACATGGTTCGTGTCACCGTGCAGAGGAGGAATTCCATGGATTGGGACAGGAGTAATACGTATGCTGCCGCCCCCCTTTGACCACTCTCTTCGCTCCTGTTTTCCTTACAGCTTCTACTGTCGGACAGGATTAGGTTGATCGTGAAACGATGAGTTATTTCGTTCCTCTGCCTTCCCTCTTGAAGGAGAATAACTACCCCTTTCCAAGAACCAAACGCAGATTTCCCCGGCGTTATGAGTGGTTTCCTGGGGCTTTGTCCAGCCACTCATGACTCTCTGTTCGCAGTTACAAGTATTCGGTTTGCGGGGCGTAGTTTTTGCCCGTTCCCGCCGACTCTCTCTTTTCCTTTTTGGTTTTTTTCTTCTTATGGACTTTATACCTTCCTTTTTCCCCCTTGCCTCAGCCCCCCCCTCCCAGATCGACTACGCGTTTTTCCTTCTCGTTTTCCAGCCTGGATTTCTTTTCCCATGGCGGTTTGCGTGTTTGGCCTTCATACTGTTATCCTTTTTCTTCGCCTAAGAAGGCGGACGATCCCTCCCTTTAAGGCCACACAGGCCCCACCAGTTTCCTTCGACCGTTCCCAGGCTTCTTTTTTCTTTCCCCTTCGCCGTTTACTTGTAGGGTTCGTTTAGCTCTTCTCGAAACCCGAACTTTGAGCTCTGTGAAGTATACTCCCCCCCCCTTTTCTGCCTTTCCCGTCCTCCGTCTTCGCCAATCATAGGCCCCGTTGGCGCTCTTTTTTTGGTCCAATCCTCTTTTCCGGATCAACAAGTTTTTCCACAGGGCAAGCGTGATTTTCCCTCCTCGATGGGTTTTTCCGCGCCGCCACTTGTATTTACTTCTATTTCAGCAGGTACCTTCGGGGTTTGATTTTGCGGCGTGACAGTTTCCACCCTTTTCCGGCAATGAACATTCACTGTCCTTTCTTCGGATTTTTTTTTTATTAACCCAACTGCAGGTTAGTTGAGTAGTTCACACGTGAAAGTCCCTTTGTTCTTTTGGTACGATTTTTTGATGAATTCTGACCTCCTTTTTGACTTGATTTAATGCCCGTTTGGCGCACCACTCATGAGCTTTTCCCCCCCCCAAGGAGGCTATAATTTTACCATGTCCCAACATAGGAGGTCAATTTGCTCTTTCCCTTTACGGCGAGAACCTCCACTCCATTCCGAAGTACTTTCCAGTTTTAATGATCACCCCTCTTCTTCGGTAAATTCACCTTCCTTATTTGATTTTTCTTTCAGAGATCGGTGGTACTTTCCTGCTGCGCGGCAGGGGCACTTTACCCCCTTCTCCCGGTCCTTTTGAAAAGCTGTCGCGGCCCCCATTACTTGTTTCAAGTTCTTGACTTGTACCCTATAATTCACCCGTGACGGCTGCTCAAGGTTTCTTGTTATCCCCCGTTAAACGTTCCGGCCCTTATTTCCCCCCTTTTTTCTCTCCAGATGTTCCATCTGTTGACCCCTTTTTTTCCCTTTTTGGCAGGCTGCTGTAGGGTTTGACACTCCCTCTCCCTGGAGTCAGTCAGCCGGCGCGCCCCTCTTGGGGTCGACATTCTAAGCGAGGAATAAACCCTTGCCCTCCTTGACTGCCCGGCATTTGTCTTTTCTATTTTTCTTTGCTGAGCGGCCTGTTCAGTGTCTACATGCGGATTCCTTGCGGGACCGCCGCCGGCTGTGCCGCGCTGCTCCGCGCCCCCCGGCATACCTCTCCCGCCGCCTTCGCGTGGAATATGTTTTTTCGTTTTAGTTGCTCTATCTCGATCCCTTTCTTTACCCTCAGAAGGTAAGGCCGCTGTGTGTCTAACTCTGAATCTTCCCCCAAACGAATTTTCCCCCCCCTTTCCCTACCCAGAATTAGTTTAGCGCCAGTTCGAAGCGGCTTCGGATGATTCTTTCCCTCCCTTCGGATTAGGAACGAGTCTTCCGCTTCCGTCCCTGTGTCTCGTTTCCCCTGAGTAAATCCCCCGTTTAAGGACTTTAGGAGACTTTATCCCGCCTACTCTCCTGGGCCTATCCTCCTTCACCGGACAGATGATGTGGACTCTGAAGTTGCCACTTTTGAAAGAACAGATGCCTGGTTCCCGCTTCCTTTTTTAGACTTTCCTCCCTCTCCCCTCTTCAAATCATATCCACTTGATAATGCTAGTGACTGTCACGCCTTACTAATATATTCTTCCATTTCCCCCCACCAAGTAACTACCCCCCTGCTTGGCGGACGTAGCCCCTTCTTTTTGGATCTATTTGTACTACACACTTCTAGGATATTTTGCTAGCCTTCTTCTCCTGCCCCCGAATCTTGGATTGCGGTTCTTCCCTTTTGAATCTTTCTTTTTCACTGTAGATGTCCGTTTTCCGTGGTCCCCTCCGCCGAAATGTCCTCACAGAACGGTCACGGCGACTTTGAAGAGTACCAAGCGTTTTGGCCCCACTGACGCCCTAACTTACTCTTTCTTGCGGAATAAAAGTCGTTTGTCACACTGGGGTGGTAGTCTCGTTTTTCTTTCGCTGGTCACGAAACCGTTCCCCTTCCAACCGCTACAGGGTGAGATCTTGACTCCCAGTTGGTTGTGATCAAATCCCTTTGATTCAGAGGTTTCCCATAAGAGGTTGTTCCCCTTTTTAGCTCTGAGAGAGAACCCCCCTTGTTGGGCCGGCAGTGAAAATAAACGGTATACCCTGCGATAAAAGAAGGAGAAATTCTCTTGTTTTCCCACTAGAACGTTGCTCCGTCAAGAAGTTTCATATTGCTACTTTTGAGAAATTTTATGTCATTCCCTGAAGGTGCGTTTCTTGCCCTTTTTTTCTCCTGTAAATTCACCCCTCTTCATCCTTTCCCTCGAGCATCCCTGGTGTTTAGACTTATGCCGTATGTTATGTTCGTATTGGCGGGCCCAGGAAAGCCCCAGATTCGCGATTCTCGAGTTGATTCCCGAGGCTCGAGCCGCCCCCCTTTTTTTCTTTTCCTTTTTTTTTCTCATATGTCTCGGCTTTGAATACTCTTTGTGCCCCGGCGATTTCAGTTTGTCCTTTCGTCTGAGGAGCGGGGCGACTGCCTCATACTGCGAAAGAATTATATGTTATGTGACTTCCTTTGTGGTTTCCCCTTCCCCTCGTTCGCTTTCATCCCCCTTTCCCCTTGTGGAGACATGTTTTGCGTTGATAGGGCTCTCGCTTGCGCAATTAACGGAGTACCTTTTTATGAGAATATAAATTACTAGTGAAGATTGGAGTTCTTAGCCTTTTTCCCACTCTCCGGTACTCCCTCTCCCTTCAGGACCGCTGCTCTGTGTTCAGGGTTTCCAGTCATCTTCTTTGAACCACTTGCAGCACTGGAGATGCTTTGTTTTTCCAGACGCTGACCCCTTCTCGTCGGCAAACCTTTAATCGTTGGCACCCTCCCGAGGAATCAGACCCCATACTATTTACGAGAATAAGAGTCCGACTGATTTTCTCTGGCTATCTTCCTCAGAAGTTGGATCCGCTGAGATCTCTTGGCGTTTCCGCAAGGATCGTCCTTTTCCCCAAGCACGTCATGCCTAGCCCTCAAGTCTTTTTCTCAAGTTTAGGCTTTCTAAGTAATGCTCGTCCCTGCGCCACCACTCCCGCCCGTCCTGGCTTAATACGAAGACGATGCTTCTTCAACTTTTAAGTTCTGACGGGTCCGTTCTACGGAATCGACGGCACGAGAGATCAAAATGGGTGGAGTATTAGGCTAAAACCCTTTTTCAAACTTGGTTCCTCCACCCTTTTCAAGTATCTGCGTCCTAAAACCCATTTGAGCATCCCCCCGCCCCGGTTTACTGGGGGCATGATGACCCTCTTTTTCTGGATTCCCCATTCCCCTCCCCCCCAATCCGGACGGGATCTCTCTTTCCCGTTTGATACCAGGGTTTCGGACCCGCGTTCTCTCCCGTCTGAGTAAATTTCCCGTTCACACCACTCGCCAACCCATTCCCATTTTTCCTCTTGTCCCCGCGCTTCTGTGTGCTGGACGTCCTAAGTTCTCTGTTCGGGGCGGAAGTAGGTTCCTTAGAGATGAAGGAGCCAACTGACGTGCCAGAAGTGCGGGTCAGATTTGCACATTTCCCGACCTCTTTTTTGTGTTTGTGCGAGAGGACTTCAGTTCCCGAACGCTGGGTCCAAGGTTTTTTGTTTCCTTTTAAGCGCCCCCCACGACCCCCCGCTGGCCAAGTTGAGAGTATTCTTTTCCAAATGTGCAGGTGGTTCGATTCCCGTACCCCTCCTCTTCCCCTCACCCTTCATGTTTATTTGAAACGTCTCGGAAAGACTCACGCGCTCACAGCACTCTCCTTTCTTAGTCCTTTCCATTCTGATCGAAGTTCGAAGTAACTTCCGCACCATTTGATAGATATTCTTGCATCTGTACAACTTTGGTGCCGTATTCCATGTCCCCTCAGTTTATTCTAATTCCCATCCCTATCGAGGTCTACATGGCGGCGTTTTTTCTTCCCCTTCCCTCTTCTTGCCCCTCAGAGGCCTCGTCGTAGCAGGATGTCAATAGTCTTTCTGACAACCTCCTCAGCAATGGCCAGCAGCTTGAAACCCTTGCGGGCAGCCTTTTATGGATTTTCTTCCCGGCTAGGCGTCTGTTATATGTCCTTGCCAGCTTGAATTCTTAGTTTTTTCCGAACCGATGCCCAGATTTGCTTCCTCTCTTCCCCCGCTGAGTTCTTTTCTGGCTTGGAGACATGAAGTTGTAACGAGAGCGGTGAGTATTCGTTTTTTTTCTGTTAATTTTCGAGTATTTTTTATTTTTTGTTGTTTGCTCTTGTGGTTCTTCCCTCCCTACTGATCTCTGGTTGCGTTCCCCGCCCGGCTCGAATTCTCTTCCCCATGCTTTCACCACAGAGATGCCCCCCTTCTCCGACCGCACACGCTTTTGCCTTTTGTCTAGGTCTCCTCATTTTAGATTTTATTTCTTCAAGACTGTTTTTAGATACGCACCCCTTTTTCCCATCCGAAGTTGCCAGTCCTTCTTTTTTGCCTGTCTCCCTGTGAGGGTTTTTTTCAAGTTTTTATGTATGAAGATCGGTGATTTAAATTTCCATAATGCTTTCTTCTGATTTCTCTCTTCTTTGTGTCGTTTTTTGCCCTCCCCTTCTCCCAGCTGTCGGACCTCCTTCCCCCGGCTCTTGAGCAGGATTCCCATCACAGCTGTTTTTTCCCCTTCATAACCACTTTGCAATTCCCTCCTCTCTCGAATTGGTTAGTCTTCATTTCCTTTCCTTAGACCGCCAGGGGCCCCTGTCGGATTTTGGCATCTTCATTGCGGTCTGGGTAAAATGAAAGGAAGGTGTTAGTTTTTTAAAGTACCTTTTTCCTATTGACCAACTCCTTCCTAAGGTTACATTGCGTTTCCTCCCCCCTCTAATAATCAGGTACTGTCGCCCCTTATACCTCACTGGCCCAATACGGCCTTATTGACGGTCTTCCTGATTGGTGTAGAAAGATGTTGTGAAAAAAGAGGCCGCCCAGTTTGTGTTCAAATAGTTACACAATTCCGTAGGACCGCAATTGAAATGGTATAATGTACCCCCCTCCGAAGTGCCTCCCCGCGCAGACCAATCGTCCTTCTTTCCCCCTACTTCACCAGGGCTTCCTTCCCCCCGTGACGCCTTTGTTTTTTGTTCTGATGAAGGCCCCCTTTCCCCTTTCAGTGATGCTCGAGGGACGGGTCCCCCCTTTCTCCCTCCCTGAAGATGTTTCGCTCCGGATTTCCTGTTTTGCCCAACAACTCTTATCCTTTTACCCCGTTATTTCGCCCGCTTTCTGTTTCCCTTCAAGCCGTCTTGGTTTGCCTGTCCTATTCACCGTTATAGTTCGCTTTCTGGGCCTTGTTTTTGTCTCTTTTTGCCAGCCCCCCACTGAAATTCAGTGCTCGAGGGCGTCTCTTGCTCCGTTTTTTCAGCAATTTAAGAACTCTTAGGTTCGCCGCCCACAACCGGTTTTTTTACATACAACAATGTCTGAGTCAGAAAGGTCCTTTCCCGGGAAGTCCGCTCTAATTTTTTTCCGGAATATACTGAAGGTGGTTTTTCCCCTGCCGGTAACTAGCCGAGCGCTTAATGAGTTCAAAGACGTGGCTTTTTTTTGGTTGTGTGTTCGCGCCCTTCTCTTCTCCATCGCGGTTTGTTTTGGTGCGGCCCCCTTTCGGAATGAAACCTTAGGCTTTTTACCTTGCAGTAGGTTGGCTTGAGATCTTCTCTTGAGGTAAATTCCATCTAGCTCCGGTGTGCCAGCTGGTCTTCCCCCCCCCCCACCCCCCAACTCTCCTTACGTCAAACCAATGTACTAAAGAAGATTTCCCGGTGACGTTTCCCTGGCGACTTTTCTTTCCCCACGAGTTTTTCACCTTGGTCAGTTTCAGCGTGTCTGGCACGGAGTCTCCCGTCGTGCTATGAGAAAGGCTTTTTTTTTTTCCCCCTACTTTCCCCCGCCTCAGACCTTTCAACTGATTCCCTCTCTCTTTTCTTTCTGCAACCAAAAAATAACCCAGTCCCCTTCTTTGTTTTCCTGTCCCCTTGTCACCTTCTCCCGGCATCACTCAGTCTTTGCTCGCTTTCCCGCTGCCCCCCTCCCCCATGGCCTTTTAGTTTAGCATTCCACCACAACCGCCCCAAACCTAGAGGCAAGCGGCTTCTCTCTACCACAGTGCTTTCCGCTTGCGTTCGCCCTCCAATCCCCCCCCTATCGCCCGCCCCGAATCGGATGGTGCGGGGAATAAAGTGACGTTTTCCATTTATGCATATTCGTTTTCTGAGGATAAGTTGTCTTTTCCCCCGAATTGAACGATTCGACCTTCCCCGGGGCCCTCCTCCTTTTCCTGGGACCCTAAGGGAAACTTTCTCACTGGTCCCCTTGAGGACTGTCTTCGAAATAGTTAACATCCCCTTTTGCTCTTCTTAGCCTGTCTCCGTTCGAACAAAGCTTACACCAGGGCTATCCTCTTATGGTCATATACGATGTTAGAGCACGATTGTTACCTCCGGTTTGAAAGGCCTGAGGTTGAGTAGGATTTAGACAGCTCAATTCTCCCACGCTAGAAAAGGGTTAACGGTAACCGAGTTAGACTAGAGGAAAGCCACTGGAGAGCCGGCCGTGAGCAAGTATTTCTGTTTGATGAAAGCAAGTCTCAAGAGTCTGGCGTGCCTGGTTTCCACTTTGAGACTGATGGAAAGGGCCTCCAAAGCAACTTCCTAGGAGAACGCTAAGAGATGGAAAGTCTCTAGAGGGGTTTCTTGAATTAAGTGATTACAGCCGGATCTGATCGCGTTCCCTTCCATAGCCCAGGCCGGAATTGGGATGCCGTAGTTTTATAAGGAAGTTTTCCACTCGAGCGTTTCTTTCAGTGTGTTTTTTTCTCTGGATACATGCTCTTTTGTGCTCTCTTCTTTTGCTGTACCAGTCTCCCCCTGTATATTTTTCATGTTGTGCCGATTCGCATTTTAATTTCCCTGCCCTGACCGCCTCTGTTAGGGGAATTTGGGGAAACCCCTATCGTCCCAATATATCTGTTCCTTCAGTCTTCGGCTCTTTTCTTTTCTTTTATACCGGGCGAGGGAGTGGCCTTAAGATTTTGTCTTTGGGAAGACCGTCCGACTTCCCCGCTTTTTGTTCTTTACAGCCGGCGGAGATCCCCCTCCCAATGTGCCTTGATTATTTATTTCTGAGTACGGATTTAGAGGTTGAAGCCCGTCCTGCAATTTGGACTATGAATATTTTCCCCTGGAAGATGTTAGCGTCTTTTTCATTTTCGCCCACCTGGCCAACCGTATTTTTGCTCTCGCAACATTGTACTTGGGTTCACCCTGACCTATGTCTTTGGTAAGAGTTGCCGATCCCGATTTTCCAGCCCAGTCTTTGTGGCATTACGGAACTTTGTTTCGACACCGTCATTCACCTGCTTTGGAATTGCTTTTTTATTACCTTCTACATGGTTTTTCCGCCTTTCATCTTCTCCAAGACGCAATTCTGGGATTCGTTCCATTCCCAAGATAGCTTAGATGAGCCCAAATCCCTTTTTTGTTTTTTTGACATATGACTCCCCCTAATCCTGACCAAACGTAGAAGTATCCCTTCCGAGTTCAAGCTATCCCGTCTTTTTGGCTCCAAGCGTAACTATCACAGGCGACAGGGCCTTCCGATCGAAATGCCCCCAGGATTCCTCGAATGCCCCTGCGCGTTTGCCCCTTTGATTATGAAGAGATTGATGACCATTAGGAATTCCCCATCTAGATGACTTTTTCTTTAGTGCCATGTACATAGTTGACGTATTTTTTTTTCAAAGTTGCTTTGGTATTTGTTTTTCTCTTCAGCGTCTCTTGCTTTAATTTCTGGTTAAAATCGAGATTTATGTCAGGCAACCTCCTAAACTCCCAGGCTTGCCCCGGCTAGCAGCCTGAGGGCGTAGTCGGTCACTACGTCGACGTTATGCACTTCCTGATTCCTGTTGCATTTAGATTTCTAAATTGATTTCATTCAAATGAATGGCCGACTTTCCTTTATTTTTTTCCAACCCCGTCCCGCCTTTGTTTTTGCATGAGAGTAAAGTTTTCGAGCCCCGAATTTATGCGGATTTACCGGAGCCCGCGTCTTGACATGTTGATGCCCTCCTTCCCCACCCTCAACGTATCCTGCCTTTCTATAGCATGTCCCTTTTGTTTTCTTGGACCCGTCAAGCCCCGTGAAATTCCCTTAACAAACACTGTATTATAAACCAATTCCAGCGTTTTTTTCACATAAAAGAAGTTCTGTCATTAATAAGTTTCGTAAGCTTTCATTTCATTCCCCCTAGAGTACTTATGACGGTAAATTTTGGCTGACCTTATCGTTGCTTTTTTTGTTCTTCCCACCCGGAGGTCCCTCGCTCTTGTTATGGCCCGTTAGTGCGACACTGAACGAGTCTCCCCTTTAAGTTTAATAGTGTTTTTTTCCCCCATAGCTTTCGAGGGCAGCTGCTGCCCCAGGCACATCCGTCTGGCCGCCGTCTTTTTTCGGTCGGGCCTGAATGCCGCCCTGTTTTCCTTCCCCATTCTCTTCTTCTTTCGCCCTATCAAACATATTTAGCCCTAGAACGTCCCTCCTGGGTCCTGGCTCTTCTTTGTGTTTTTGGCTTCTTTTGTTTTGACCGCCACGATGACTCGCATTCTCTGGAGGTGTTTCCCCCACATCGGTTTTTTTCGTCCTGTGGAGCCCCCCTATTTCTCCTTCATATCCTGTTGTTGATCTTCTTTTCAACTGTACGCCACCTTTAGGAAAGCCGACTCTTTAACTGCCCCAAGTCTTTTATGTGCACCGGCCCGGACGCAGGGTGGTCCTTGATTCCCCTCAATTGGCCCCGGCTTTTTGAGCCGTAGTATCCTTTCAATACCTCACATTGAAGACTACGCGTACCCAGTGTTTGCGAGTTTCTCAAGACAGCTGTTCTTAGGTGTGCTTTTCCCCCTTCCCCTCTTATCCCACTCCTTTCAAACCCCCTCTCAAGTTCCTCTCCGGTGTCCTCACGGCCGCCCCCCCGATTGCGACCATTTCGCCTTTGAAGAGCCCCCCCGTCTGCCATGTGCCGATCCTGGTTCTCCCCCATGGGACCAGTTTTGCTACCGCGACTGGGCCTGCAGTGTCTCTCCCTCGAGCAGCCATGGCCATTATCGTGCGGTATTCGAGCGTTCGGATCTCCCACGTGCGGTTTCCGCACAGCGGGCCTTGTCGGGTATACCCCACGCCCCGCAGCAGTCGCGCCTACTGTCGAATTGATTTCCTCCCCCTGGCGTTTTCTCTTTGTTTCTGCCCTTCATGCCCGCACTGACGGTTTTCTCTTCAGCCTCGGGCATCATACGCTGAACAACTTTCCCCTTATTTTTCACCGGGCCTACTCGGGCCCTGCCAATGGTTTTTGACAGACCCTTAATGGCTCTCTCCCCCATTTTTTCCGCACTCTACCTTCCTTCCCCTACCGGCCTGTCCCGGTTTACCTGCTGAGGCAGTTGGTAGCTATTGACTGAAGCCCCTTTCGTTTTTCCCCAAGACAGTGATTGTTGAGATCACTACACCCCTGGTGTCCCGTTTCCTCCCCATTTTTTTTGGAATCCACGAATTTTGCCTGTTTTCTCGTTCACCCCTACCTTGCAGCATGTAACCATCGTCCGTTTTTTTTCAGTGGGCTGTATTGCGAAGCGTTTCCCCCCCCTTCCGTTAGCCTGATTCCCTTGAGAGAAACTTTTCGATCTTTTTTCTCCATTTATTCATCACCCCCCAGGGAGCTCGGCGTGCTCTTTTTTAGCCGAGGCTTTATAAAACCCGGAGCACGGTCCAGTGAAGTCTCCTCTTTTTTACCTACAGCCACGTGTGGGCAGAGGGCAAAGCTTTTTGACCACCCCAGGGCAGCTCGTTCCCCCCCTGGCACCTTGTATTCGACCTGCTTTCTGGAGACGCTTTTCTTTCATGATGATATCCCCCCCCCTCTATTCCTTTTCTGGACCTCTTTGGGCACAGCCCTCCCCCTCGGACCGGACATATTCTTCAATGGTCACCCCCATCTAAGTGATCTCTTGGAGTGGGTCGACTTCGCTCCTTCCTCTTTTGCCGTCTGGCCTGGCCCTTCTAAAGTGGGCAATTTACCTAGGTCTCCCCACACTGCCTCTCTTCGTACTCCCCATTTTCACATGATGCGTCTTGAATTCCCGGCATTGGATTCCCCCCCCTGTTTTCCTGCCGGTTCGTCTGAGCCCCCTTACTTAAGAGGGTAGGTTGCCCAAGGTCCCCATTCCTTTTAACGCGTGCAGGTCGTCCTGATTCTTTCACGGAATTACATCGCCCGTCGACCGAGCAATTACCGTGATAAAGATCTTATTTGAGAAGAGGCCCGCTTACCACACCAGTCGTCCCAGACCTCTTGCTTGGTCAAGGTTGTTTCCCTTGCAGTACCTTCACCTTCCTTTCTCAGATCTTAAGCTGCCTCCGGCAGATCCCTCACCCAAAAAACCCCCACAAAAACCCCAAAAAAACAAAAACACACCTCCCCCCAATCCCGAGCCTCGTGCATTTACCCCAACCCCGTCCAGCCAAACTTGATGGATAGTGGGGACTCTTCTAGAGGCCCATTCAGCGTCTTTAGATTGTTGACTTAATACTTCTTTTTACCCTCTACCTAGGATGGTTAGGACGGAGGCACCGTTCTGGCTCTTATTGCGATCAGTTCCTTTCCATCGGTAGGGTTTTTTATTTATGTCCGTTCTCCGATCTCCTACATCGCCTTCCGTATCCCCTCGCCTCATGTGATACACGTTTTGATACTTCTGCCGGTCAGACGCGCAGACGTGACGAGAAAGAACTTTGTTCCCTGCTTCCTCTTGTTCGTACTATTATCCTCTTTCGACCTGTCATCCAAGCGGCCTTTCAAAACTGTTAGCGCTTCTTCCTCCCCTACGTTTGTTGAGGCAGAAATGACCTTTCCTGGTGAGGGGTTCAAGGCCGTGTTTATTTTTTTTTCGGCACCTCGTACCCCCTGGCATCTTCACCCGCCTCGACCGTGCCATCGTTCGTTGCCGTTGATCTGCCGGTGGCGTCGCTCATGGCGGTGCGGCGTGGTGTGTGCTTTTCCATTTCGGACACGCCTCCCCCAAGCTGATATCCCACAGTACACCCCATCACACCACTCCCGGGTGCCCTTCGGTCTGACTGTAGACCCGAGCGCCCCCTCCCCCCCCCCCCCCCCCCGGCCCCCCTCCCCCCCCACCCCCCCCCCCCCGCCACCCAATCCCGAGGCTAGAGATCCCTTATTTGGATGCAAGTCACCTTCCCGAGGAAGTTAAGTGGATATTTTTTTTTTTTCTGTTTTTTATTTTTCTCCTAATTTGATTTCATTTTTCTCTTCCCCTGATGCATCCACCACCCTCCGCCCCTTTGCACTGGGCTGTTGTTTTTTGGTTCTTGAACCCACAATGCCTTCACGGTTTAACTTGTTGTGTTTCCACCTTACGTCTCCCGGCCTTCCTTTCGCCTTCTGATTTCTGCTTCAAGATCTCTCCCCCTACATCACGCCCTTTAAACACTCCATTTGTTCTGGCTGTACTCGTCGGTGGTCCCCTGCACTACCTTTAGTAACTCAATCCTTCTGTCCTTTTTGTTGTTTTTTTTTTGTGATTTTTTCGGAGGCCCCCCCCCCCACCCCCCGACGGGAGTATTTTTTTTTTTTTTTTTTCAGTTTTTCTTATTTTTTCCTGTCTCGCCCATCCTGGGAAGGCGTTATCCCACCGGATCCCCCTTTGTATTAATTTTCCCCCCCCCTCGTGCCCCCGATTTCCCTCCCTCGGTGGGTTCCGCCATCCTCTGGGCCTTTGTTTTTTTTTCCTTAATTTTTTTTTTTCTGCGCGGTCTGTCAGATGCTATGGTGTTGTCCCTTGGTGTTTTTAGTTTATTGCGGGCGGAACCGGCGTTTTTCGCCGCCGCATAGACGTAGGCCCCTTCGCGTCGGCCACCGCCTCCTTCTCCCCCATCAGCCCCCACCGCGTCTTTGTCTCACCAGTCCTGGATCTATATCGCTCTTTTAAACCACCCTAGATAGTACCCCCTACACACCCCCCCCCTTCGCTTCAATGGACTTTTTCCCCCCCCCCCGCCCCCCCCCCCTCCCCCCCTCCCCCCCCCTCTCCCGCCCCCCCACACTCGGCCCCCCCCCCCGCCGCACCCCCCCCCCCCCCCTCACAGTACGCGCAAGAGTTGCGTCCCCCCACCTGCTCTATCTTCGGAATACTGTTCCCAGGTAGGATTCGCACCCCCCTGAACTGCACACACACAGGTACCTTCCTCCCTCGATTATTCGCACCCCCCCCCATGATATTTGCGCTGATTTTTTCTTCTGTACGTTCGGCTTCTTGATTTTCCTTATTGTGTTATTTTAAGCTGATTAAGATTGCACTACATTTAACTCGGGATTAGCAAGGTAGCCAGCTCCTAAATGAACTAAAGTGCTGACCGGATCAACGTAGAAGGTTTTCACGCTCCCTCCCCCCGATGTTATCTTACGATTGCCCCCCTCCCTCGACAAACTTTTTGGATGTAAGAATGTTGAGTTAACGTCTGACTCAATCCATAGCTTCCTTCGACTCCGAAGGCGCTCCTAGGCAAATGTAGGTGTCTTAACCGTTAATTCCCCATCATGGGCTCCTATCAGACGTCTAGCCAACGGTTTGCCGGTGGTTATATTCCAGATTCCACTTTCCCTGTCCACCTCGTAATTCGATCGACCAACTGTCCCAAGGAGTCCAGATTCTCATGCAGGGGTCATGATGGGCCCATTTTCGAGTGTGCTCTTAGCCGTAGCATTATCTTCCAAGAGGTAGCGACAAACAGTGGAAGCACCTAAGTTTGTTTCGCATTCCAAACTTGAGCATAATGTTTAAAAGCGCTAGTGATTTCGGAAGCCACACCCGGCCTGCTGGAGCCCGTTAGCAGGTCTTTCTTGTTTCCCTTTGATTAGCCCTAGAATTATCTCATCTCCCCCAAGTTTTTTTGGTACGTCTCGTCTTAACCTGCTGTGCATGCGTTTGGTACTTTTTCGCCGTAATTCGGTTTATACTTCCCCTCACTTCTGTACCGGAATACATAAGCACGTCGCGGAAACATTCAGAAAGTGAGTACTATTTAAACTTGGTTTGCTTCTCGCAGTCGACCCGACCATGTTTCTCAACCACTTTGCGCTATCTTCCTTCCATTGGGTGCCGACAGTCTCTGGAGCGCGTCTAACTTTTTCCCCTCCATTATCAAGGTGAGCCCGTGTTTTGCTGTTTCATCGCGGAGCCCACCCCCTTAGACGAGTACCTTAATCTTTCATCTGCTTCTACCTCTGCTCCCTCTTTTCTTCGCCCACGTCAACCACTCCTTTTTTCGGCCTGTCCCGCCCTCAAGTGAAAATATTCGGTGGCAATTGTACTTTTCCCTCTCCCCGTGTTTGTTCTTCCGCTTATGTCGTCATATTCGTCCTTCTCTGAAGGCGCGAATATAAATGATAATACCGACGAGCTGGCTTGCAGCTATTTAAAAGGACCTTAGCGTTTTCCCGAATTCGAGCGGTTAGTTCCCCGTACGGGGTTTGGCCCTTCTGAGGTCCCGCATGAGG
>Ga0179593_1679708_pt1 | contig 17299 bp, 22 predicted proteins | sample CZODoug2_1_08_16_FD_185931 | JGI IMG/M metagenome (GOLD analysis project Ga0179593, IMG submission 185931) | Vadose zone soil fungal communities from Angelo Coast Range Reserve, California, USA - CZODoug2_1_08_16fungal (PacBio error correction) | ecosystem: Environmental > Terrestrial > Soil >... | reverse complement strand
AGGGCGATGGAGACTGCTTCCCACAATTCCTCATCCGAGACCTCTATCTTTTGTCTCCTTCCCCCTTAGTAAGACGCCAATAAGTTTGGAGATCTTCCGCGACAGCCCGAAGAATGCCTTCCCCCGCGACTCAAGTCATTCCGTGCCGCAGGATTTTTTTTTCAAGCGGGTCCATCGATAACCCTCTTCTTGTGCGGCCTTCCGAAAAAGACGTGCATCACTCAACGCCGAAAGCCGAATTTACGCAGGCCACCCAGCGTGAGCTCCAATCAAGAGAGTCTTCACGAGCGGTTTCTTCGGGCCGGAGAGAGGGGCTTCTTTGAAACAACCCTTTGCCCTTCTTCAGGAGTGATTACCTTGCAGCTATTTTTTGACAACCCGAACTCATTTGAACAATCTTTTTCTCAACATTGTGATACCCTTTTTAATCCATCCCCCACTACCAAAAAGGAACCTCCCATGGTCTTATTTAAATTGTCAGCCCATTTACCCACCCTTTCTCATTTGAGACCCTTCTGCTCCTCCTTCCCCCTAACAAATAGTGATCTCCTCATAAGGAATTGGAAACTCTTGGACAAGGTGATGTTTTGAATCCTTCCTATTTGATATTTTTTGACACTTGCTTGCAGCATGACCCCGTTTTCATGCTCCCGATATTCTCTCCTAGAGAATTCCCTTTTTCACTTGCAATGTTTGCACTTGCACCCCCCCCACCATATAGAAACCACTAACTAAAACATTTACATTACTTGAACAATTCAACCCATTTCCCTCCCCGCTGCTGCCCTCCCTCTGTTGACTCTCACCGCCTTGGAAATCTATTGTACATGTAGCGGGTTGCGTTCCCCTTTTTCCACTTAGCTAGGCATCCTCCCATTCCCTTGTTTATACCGACCCCCTAATGGCATGTACCCCCCACTTCTTTGGTATTGGGTGGAAACCGGATACCACAATCGTTCACATCCTACCATCAACCAATGCTGCCCTCCCGTTTTCCCCACAACTCAAAACCCCTCGCGCGGAGCTTCGACGTTTTCGTTTTCTTTCTAGAAACTGGTCATGTTATTAGCGTCGTTTTTTGCTGCTAACTGTTTTTTTTTTGTTTCCTGTCAGCCTCATCACAGAGCCTCCTTGCGACGGGTTTTAACTTGATCGTTTACAGCGTCACCCCCGAAAACCTTTTCAGTTTTTCCTCCAGCCTCCTTGCCTTCAACTTTTACGCCTTTCATTCGCCCCAGCGACACTGCTATTTTGATCGTCAGAGTCTAAACTCCCCCACTAGCATAGCCTTTCTTTCTGGTGGCCTGTTTTATCTGGACGGTCCCCTCATTCACTCCTTTGTTACACCTCTGTTTGTAATCCCGCTATAAGCTAGGACCAAATGTTAGAATTCTTCCACAACACCTTCCGTCTACCTTTTAATTCTCCTTTTTGGTGAATGAACCTGCCTGAACACTTTCCTTCCTGAAATTCACTTATTTATTTGTCTACTGCAGCATTTAATCAACGCGTTTTGGTCCTTACTTTGACAAGTGGCACCTGCGTCACCAAGATTGTCTTTCTGACCATTTGTGTCATTGTCCATACCAGTTTTCCAACTCCCCCCCTTTTCTTTCTTCCGTTAAGCCACTTGCTTGCTTTACGCTGACTTTCCCCATCTCCATCATCTCGCTGCTGGTTTTCCCGGATCGGTAGGCCAGCCTTGTGCTTGGCAGTAAACACTGCTTCTTTCCTCAATTCTTGTAAATTCCTACCAAGACTAAAATAGCGGCCCAAACGCCTCTTGTCTCTTTTTTACCTGCTTCAACGTAATAAGAACACTCCTAACTCCCCCTGCTTGCACCTTTTAACTGCTTCCTTCCCCTTACTCCGTGCAGCCTTAAGATTGTCTCATCCCATTTTCAATTGACTATAACTGTTGCTTATTCTCTCTGTCATCCCCATTGTTGTCTGAACACCTCCTCCCCAAGAGAATCCCCAACTCCCCAATCCTCCCCACGCTTAGGCCACGTAGTCTGACTCAGCACATTTCCACGTTTTCAACCGTTTTTTTAGTTAGCTCGACTGTTTCTCCGGTTTGACACCCCACTCCTCAACACATCTTCCAGAGGCCGTCTGTGTTTGGGGTCGCTCCAATCCCCCTGCTCCCCAATCCCTCTTTCGGTCCCGAGCAAAGTTCTATGGCAAGGTTACCTTCTACCGATACTTTTGCGACCTAATTGGCTTCCGCTATCTTAGAGAGGATTTCGGAGTAATAACTCGACCCCTTTCCCCAACGCCACTTCCCTGATTTCCTTTACCCCCCAGGCCCTTTTTCTTGTTTTCACCCAGTTATGTACATGCACCGGCCTTCTATAAACTAACAAGATTTTGTGTACGGCCTTTCACACTTGTCTCGTTAGGGCACTGTTAGGCTTACCCAAGCTTTGCTTCGGGAACAAATCAGACCCAATGTCAACCCCTACCAAATTGTAGGTCCCGGTTTCGGGAGCATTGAACAGGTCTTCTGACATAGATTTGGGCATCCTTTCATCCCTCACTGCTGTTTCTAGCGGCCTTTCAATACAAAACAATTACCTTCAAATTCCCAACCTTTTCATAAATATGAATAAGGAACCAACAAGATTCTTTGGCAGCGTTATTCCCCTTAAAGTCCTTCTAACCTTCAAGGGACGAGGCTTTTTGAATCTTTGTCTGTAAATGCCCTATTATAAAGTTACACCCCCCACTCGGGTCAAATTTTTCATATTCGGTTTGCCGGCTTTTGAATCCATAGACCTTAGAAACAATAGCACAGTATAACTTGATCTTGTTTCTTGATGACCCCTTCTCTGCAACAACATGCCACCCCATAGGAACCACGAACGTACTTTCTCAACCCAGGAGTAATTACCCCCCCCCGTGGGTTTTATCGTTTTCGACGTCTTTTTTCCTGATTCCGTTATGAGCTTCTTGACCCAGAGTCTTTCTTATCCTTTTCAGGAACCTATTCCAAGATTATTTTCTTTCTGTCACTTACCCCAAATGTTTAAGAATTTTTTCTCCCGATGACCCCCCTGACGATTCCAATGGTTAACTTCTGACGTTTTAACTTTGGCGTCCGCAGTGGTGAACTTCAACCTTTTCTATAGTGCGCCTCGGCTGGTCCTACATTTCTTTTCAAGAAATCTTGTTTTTCTTTACGGAAGGTTTGCCTTTTTTTGCCCCTTCTTTTCATTTCCGTTCCACTATTTTTCTCTGAAGCCGCGCGCCTTCGGTTTTCGTCTATTGGACGCAAATTTGCCTGAGCAAAAGATTCTGCAATTTTGTGACCTTGTTGTTTTTCGTGCCCCACAATTCCCAACGGTATTCCCTAGGATCCTCTTTTTTCTTTCAGGTCGTGTCAATTATCATTTGACGTAGTATTCTTACCTTTTGAAAGAAGACTGTCCCCCGTCACCTTGGGAGGTTCCATTTTAACTTTTTAAAGTTGGGGTTGGGAGGTGGATTCAAGAAATTGCTAATTTCGGTGTGCTTTTTCACACAAGTTTATCTATACGAGGTCAAGAACGACTCCGTGACTCAGCTAGGACTTCTTTCTACTTTTTCTTTCCTCCCGACTATGTTCCCCCCCTGGGGACCTGGGCGGGGATGGCTTGCTCTTTGGGAGCCTTTTCTCGTACATGTCACAGACGGGACGTAATTCCTTGGACCAAATCTAGTGTGATTCCTTTCTGTTGAATCTTTTGTTTCTACTTCTCGGGCGGAATTGTCTTGATTGCTCTGTGCTTCTCTAGGTCTAGAACTTAACCACGGTTGCCCAAGTCTGGCGTTTTTAACTTTCTCCGCAGTTCGCTTCTTCCGGTTTCTTTTTGAATTGTTAGCGCCGTCCCCACATGAGCGTCCTGTAACGCCCAGCATCCTGTTATTCGGGCCCGTGGGCGCCATGCGGGCTTCACTTATACCCCACTTGCTGGAGGCCTTCTATGAGGTTCGCCCCTTGGTTTTTGTTTTTCTAGTTCTTGGAGCCTTTGTTCACCTTTCTGGCGGCCGCGATCCTTCTCTGCATCCTCTGTTGCCCGGCTTTGCGGGCTTACCGGAGGCATTTTATCTTTTCAACTTCCGGGGGCCCTGTCCACGCGTTCAGCCCCCGCGACGAGTCATGAACCCCCTAGGGGCTTTTCGGAAACAAACCTCTTTCTTCCGCACTTCTTCTGAAGGCTTCCCATCAGGAACCAGGTCCCAAGAGCTTAACAAGCAAGGATATTTTTTTCAGCCTTTTTCAGGGGGCTTTTGCGGACGTTGCGTCCCTTCTGTTACTTCTCCCCCCCCCCTTCCATGAAGCCCAATTCTCGATTGAGAGACCTGGTTCTCCGGACCTGCTCAGAAGTTGCCCACATGTACGTTCCGGACTTTCCCTCGCTCACATTCTGCTCGATGTGCCAATCTATAGATGTTATCCCCTCCTCCGCTTGGGGTTCTTTCCTTCCGATTGTTCGAAACTTTCCCGTCCCGATTCCGGGCGAGGGTCTGACTTTGGGCCGGTTGTGTCCCGGAAGGTTCTGCAACTAAACAACTTTTTTCTTTCCCTTCTTTTTTCTTCTGATGATTTTTGCAGTAAGGCCAGCCCAGTTCCCCCCCGGAAGAGCCTTTCGAGAAAATCCTCAAAAGCTTTTCCCCCCACCCCTTTGCGGCCGTGAAGTCTTTTCTCTCTCGGGACTTTGCCGGTTTAACTGCTTCGAGGAATTTTAGAGACAGCTCGAAACCCCGTGGTTTTTTGACTCTTCAGTCCGGGTTGAACGTTCCCTAATTCTCGCGGATCTCCTTGCACCTTCCCTCAACCTTGCGCAGTCTTTACTCCTCTTCTCCGAACCCCCTGATGGTTCCTTTCCCCTCACCCCGCCCGCAGCAGTGCGACACCCCATTACCATCTCCCAACATCCCTCCCTGGATAGGTAGGGAACCCCTCGCTGGGGCCAATACCGCTTTCCTCTGATTCTTCACGCCTCGCCATTTGGGAGACTTCCGACCCCCCCCTCCTCGCCTGATTTGATTTGTGAATTACTTCAACGCCCTATTCTTGGTATCTTTCCGAGACTTCGCGTTCGATGAAAGCGCCCCGCGGAGGAATCCTTCGATTCTTCTTCACCATACGGACTCCACACGTCTTCTTCCTTAGCAATCCTCATGCAAACTGTGTTATCGCTTTCCAACCTTCTACATGCTGGCAATCCCCGACCCATCTCTTCCCAGAGATTTCCCTGAGCGGGGTTCGATCGCGGATGATCTGCTTCTTTTCCCCCCTTAATTCCCTGAATTCCAGTGCATCTTCCATTTACACTGAAATACCGGAACACATCAACCACCCACCATTTGATTGGACTTACTGACCCCCCCACTTTTACCCTTACACCTGTACCGCCACCGTGGGTCCGTAGCCTTAGCTTTTAAACTCGTCCTAATACACCGCTCTCACTTCAGTGCTACCCTTTTCGGGCGCCTGCAAAGCCAACTCGGTCTCCGATTAGGTGCTTTCCCTTTGTCAGCATTAACCGGACCCCCAGGAATTTTGTCTCTTTTTTCCCTCCGGCGCCCTTTTCCCCCTTTTCTTTCAAAGCAATCGCCCTGCTGCAGACGCGATTCTCTAAGAGATACGTCTTGGCAATTTGCCAATCCAATGGGAAACCCCCCACGCCAAAGTCGTGAACCAGAAAATAACAAATTTCACTACAGGGATCACCCCTGAGATAAGCTTTCCTAAAGACTGTTGAATTTTTCCCCCTAGCCGGCCAGCGCGGCATCCTGTCCCCGCATACCCGTCACATTTGAATATACCTACCCTTGGATTTGAACCACCACCGATTCCTTGTTCCCTTTTTATTTCACTGTACCCCTCTCCCCCCATAATCTGGGAATGTTTCCCCAAAATAAGGAGTGTTGCTGCCACGTTGAGAGCTTGGCATATGTCCTTGGCATAATACAGAAACACGTTTACCCCTTTGTTCTCATGCCTGCCCACCTCGCTTCCTAAAACAAACTAAAAACCCCCCAATTTTTTCGAGCGTTTTGAAGTTTTTATCGTATTGCTCACATGGTACTGATAGCTGCAGATGGGTAATGTCAGACCTTTTGTTGTAGCGGAAGTCAACAGTGAAATACACTCGGTTTTTGATCGCCTTCCGTTCTGTGAATTTACCCAGCTGACCACTTTTTTTTTTAATAACCGTTTTGCCAGGCCCTTTTTTAGAATGATTCATTCCAGTCACCATACCGATCGGCACCCCCTCTCTAGGACCTTGACTATAACTTTGAGTGATACGTCTCTAACTAACCCTTGATGGTTGTTAAGGCTTTTTCCAATAATTTTTCCCTTTTTTCCTTCCTCATGGTACAACGTTTTTTTTTTTTTACGTCCCCAGCGCTTCTTTCAGCGCAGTGACCATAGAAACCCTCTGGATAACTTCATGTTCGTCATGCCCTTCCATATTTTTCTTCGTGTTTCGGAGTTCGTGGACCCCCCTTTATTTTTCCCCCGTTCCCTTAACGCGCAGACTCTAACGACGTTTTCCCTCTCTGACAAGGGTTCATTCCAAAGCTGATTTTGTACTCTCACTTTTGCATCTTACCTTTCGCAACCATGTTTCCCCCAAGCCCTTTAGTGCCGGTTTGTCTTTTTTTTTTTTTTTGTCAGAATTTACCTGCACGATAGCAACTTTATGTGTCGTCCACTATCGTTTTTTCTCTCCTTCCCCTTTTTCGAGCCTTCCCTCTAACCTGTGATCTTTAGCCCAAGCTATTGTAAAATTCCTAGAATTGAAAGTATCCCAAATCTTGCTGCGCGTTTTTCTTGTCCCCCTTAACGACATCTTAGAATCCCCACCCTTGACTTTGAAACTTATTACTGCTTCTTAAGGGTCCCCCTTCCTCTCTTCTCCTAGCCTTTGTCTTCATTTTCACTTGCTTGCTTTAAACTGTTGTGATTTGACTTTTCGATCGTTTACTCTCTCCTTTTTTTTGTGTCCCCCATTCACAGTTAAACTCTTCCAAAAGGAAAACCCTCCACCAGCTTATGCTCTCCTTCTCAGTTACGTGAAACGTTCCCGTTTTCGTGATGCTCTATGCATCTGCGAGGACGTGACCCCGAGGAAACACCCTCCACCATCTTTCTCCTTGTGTTCTCGCTAATCCCCTGGTTAAAATATCATGTGTGGGAAATGAGACAATTAGTTTTTTCATTCTCCTCACCTAACCCTTCTACCCCTTTTCGCCCCCCCCAGCACTGTTTCGTTTCGAATTCCCATTGGATGATACATACGTTATGCCCTTTGCATGACCCTGATTTAGTGTGAACAGCAAGCCAATTCTTCACACAAGGTCCTTTTTACCCCCCAAAAAGATTTTTTTTTTTGCGAAACCAATTGAAAGGCCCACCCCCTTATTCTTTTCTTAAGGTTCATTAGTACAATCCCCCTTTTACCTTCCAGATCCTAAAACAAACAAACTTTTAGGTAATCCAGTTATTCCCCCCACGAAGAATTTTATCGGGAGAGATATTGTTTACATCAATCCACGGGTTACTGGCTCTTCTCGCGCGGAAAAATTCCCCCTTCACAACCCCGTCCTTTGCCCTCTTTTATTACCCTAACGGTGTCCTCCACCTTCCCATGTGCTCGGGAAAACCACCTCTTCTTTAAAGCGAGTGTTTCTATCCTATGGCCGGCTCACCCTCAATTACCTGCCGGAGAGATTTTCATCAAGTTCTTTCTCTTCCAAATCTTTCCGGGAATCAATTTTTTCCCTAGTGCCCCCTTTTTTATTTCTTGGTGCTGCAATCATCTCACCGCGATCCCTCATTAACAAATAGCACGCTCCCCCTTTCTTTGACACTGCTCCTTCCCCAAATTTTTTTTTTTTCACCTCCATGGTCCTCTGCTCCTCACATGCCCCCCCTCGCAACAAATTCCAAAACTTCAGGTCCTAGATGGTTTTTAGGTTGTTTCGTCCCCTCCCGTTCTTCCCTCTTATTGCCCCTGACCTTTGCTCTTAATCTTTCGAGACCTTCAGAATACCACTTTGACAACAAGAGATTTGTATCTTTAACTGATACACCAGTTCCTTGCTGATCGCAATAGAGACGATTCCCCCCCGTACCTACTTGCCCCCATTGGGTTTTTACGAATTGAACTCGATCCCCCCCTCGGAATACCCCTCCTCCTAGCAGTCCCCGGTACGTGGTTGGCTCCGACATCGGGGAAGGTAACTTGGCGCGAATAGTGTTTTTCGGGGCCCCGAAGGGTGCGATATGGGGGTACCCCCCATTATTAAAGTGCTTTAACACGTTCGGATAATGATCTTACAGCTCGCGCATGCAAGGGTTTGATTCTGCCACTTTTTAACGAAGCGGTATCAACTGGCTGTCTGGCCCCCCCCTCTCAGTTCTGATGTCCCCCCCCCCCCTAAACCAGCCCCATAACAATGGTTTACGAGTGCTTTTCTGGCGTTGCATTACCTTGTTCTAACTGACAATCAGTGGATTACCCCTTTTGAAAGAGCGCGGAACCCCCCTTGGGCAGGTTTCCAGTTTCCCGGTTTCATGAGGGGGATCTCCATATCAAATTCAGATTGTCACCATTTGCTTTGTGAGGTTTCTTTCCCAGTTCTCCTCTCAGAGTTCAGAAGAATTTTCTTCCGATCGGTGAGTGTCTTAGGATTTTTCGGTATCCCACCTCCTTATCTCCGCTCGTCGAGAGGGTTTTCTCGGGTAGGAGGGGATTCTCTCTGCGTTTGGTCTCTGTATTAAAGAGGCTTCATTCCCCCTTTCTCATTGTTGAATTGCTCAATTGTTGTGCAGACTATTTTTTTCTTAGGATGTTCCCGAATTGAAGCGAGCTCCTTGGGAGAGTTCCTCTGGACGCGGGCATCTTCAGACCTCCAGGATTGAACAAGTCTTGTGTTTGAAGCCCTGCACCATTCCGAGGACTTCTTCAGGTTTTATGATTTTCATGTGGCGGACGACCAAACCAACTTGTTTCGCCAACTATATCTGGGCAGAGTGGCCCGCAGCGCCTTGTTCCCAACTTATACTACTTGCTGGCGTCTTTCTTTTTTGTTTTTCGTTTTGACCGAGGTTCCGGCCCTGAGGCGGGTCTGGTTTTAGTGCGTAGTCTAATTTTTGTTCCGTTTTGCCAACCGTCCTTCTTTTTGACTTGCACTTTACGGTCCAGACACCGTGCGGAATTCGAGAACTCACCCTGGTTTCCGGCAGCGCCCGCTTTTTCACAGCCCAGCTATTTTCATGCCTGGAAAAACCTCGGTTGTTGCCTTGAACCAAGATCTTCTTTTCCCCGATGGAAATTCAACTTTTCCTTCTTTGATTCCTTACGCCACGGATATTTGGCAAGATTTTTTTATCGACCTTCGAGAGTTCGCGGACTCGGTTCTGCCAAGGATTCGCAAGAGAATGAGCTGGCTTTTCAGTTTTCTTTTTATCAAGCCCGGTTTTCCCAACAAGGAGGAAGTCCTCGCGTTGACGACTGGACCCGGGACATTCTCTTCTTTTCCTACGTTGTTTGTTGAATTCGTTCGCAGCTTACGTTTCTCGATGTTCCTGAAGACGGATTTTGTCCCCCGGCCGGGGAATTGGCTCTCCCGAGCTGAGCAGGTACATGTCCTCGTCTTTTCCCTCCCCTGATGAGCTCCTCTCGCTCAGAACTCGAAATCTCTGCACCCCAAATATCCTGTATTCAGTTTATTCTGGACCTGGGCGTCCGAGGGAATTTTTCCTAATGCCTGTCTAAGTCTTTCGTTTTTTTTCTAAGACTTTTTTTTTCTTTCATGACCATTGAATCTTTACTAATTCTGACGTTACGTTGCGAATTTGTTCTATCCAGCGAGCACGCCTTCAGTCACTTCCCCCGGGGCCTTTGCGAGTCGTTATCAGAAGATGTGAAGGCTCCCGAGAAAGCCGCGCCTTGAAGAAAACCCTTCCCCACCAACTCCGCTTTCAATTCTTTATCGGTATTTAGTCTCCGGCGTCCCTCCTAGGGCTTCAGCGGGGCGGAACCCTCCTTTAAGGTTTTGAGACGGTAGAATTCTCATCCTTGACATTAGCCCGGAACGCCTTCAACTTCCTCCATCCCAAGTGTATTTCCTCCTCTAATTGGCTTCCCCTTCCCGACCTCCCCGGATCTCCTCCCCCGAGTCGTCTGGAAACACCTCCCCCCCACCTTCGCACGAGCACTCCTCAAATTACATTTTTCTCGACATCTTAAAGCCTTTCTTCCCAAATGCGCGCACTCCTCTCTAACGCTTCCGAGCGTTAGAAGGATTTATATTGTTCCCGAACCTCCCTTCCTCTCTACTTACCCTTTGTTATTAACTCGTTAATCCCGTCCCCAAATTGAACCGCAAATTGCTCATTTTTAACCCATCCCCCACAAATAAACGGGCCCCCGCCCCAGTTTGTTCCCGCATTTCCCTATTAATTGTCTGCCCTGACCTCTACTAGAAATTTTATTTCCCATTTCTTTCCCGTTTCTTTCAGGGAATTCGTTTACAAAAATTTTTTCCCCCCTTCTTGTTTAGCCTTTCATAGTTGATATCCGCGTTTCCCCCTGCTGCAGTGAACTTCGCGCGATTCTGCTCTTCCCGCCATAACCTTTTCCGCCCAACATCATGCGAAAAACAAACAGGGTTTACTTGCCCACCATCTCCCAGCCCCGGGACAACCCCCCGACCGAAGCTTTCTCACTATACAGACCGGGAAAGGACTTGGTACACGCCAGGCCTGTCTCCCACACTTAAGGAAGACCCTTTAGCGTTTTCCCTTCTTTGCGGCTCTTCCCAGCATTTCAAAGGTGATTGTTCCGACTCTCAATCTTGTGAATTTCAAAATCCTTTTTTTCTTCCCCTGACGGCCCCTCTCCAAACTCAATTCTTCATAAGAATCAATCAAGTTTTCCTCCTGGCACCCCCGTTAAAGTTTCCGCCAAAAAAAACATCGCTGCCGTGAGAGGTGTAGGTCCTTCTGCTCTGTTTTCCTTCATGTTCTTCTATTTTTCCTTTCCCTTCCTTTCAGCTTTTCCCTTTTTTAATTGAAACCGTTCATCCAGAGTCTAATTTTGATTTTCCCACTTGCATTCCCTGTCCCTCTTCTTATGCTTCCCAAAGTGACCCGCATCCCGTTCGCCCTCTGACTTTTTCCCACTCCTAACCTACAGCATCCCTCCATTTCTTCCCCCCTCTACTTATAACCTGCCCCCTAGTGTCTTTATCCTTCCATACAGTTCTCTAATCAGCCAGTTTACGGGGTTGTTCCGTTTTCATATTTTTATTCACAGTTATTTGAATTCATTACAACATCATTTTTTTATGGAACTTCACTTACATCTCTTTGTAACAATAGTGATGAGACTCTAAAACCCTCTATTGCTCCGGCCTCAATTGCACTGCCTTCCTGACCGCCGTCATGGATATGGTCCTGTCCATTTGTTCCCTCCTTTTCCGATAGACCCCCCCGATTTCTTCATTTCCTTTTCTCTTCCAGTGTCAAGATTACTCGGGTTCTCCTGTTGTCATCCTACACTGCATGTGCAACCTCTGTCTTTCCTCCCCACTTGCGTGTTTCCTAACTTCCTTCTCCCATTTCCTTACCCTCCTAATCCAATCCCTTTGGTTCGCCACGTTGGTATGAAGTTTGCGGAAGGCCCATCGACGTGCTTTCATCCTGCTCTGTAAAATCACGTCTTTCCATTCTCCTCGCCCAAACCTTTTTGGATTTTTTCCCCCCGCATAGCCATCTCCCCCTCCTTGAATTCCTTTCTTTAAGTGTCAAAATTACGTTACCAGCTTTGTCTCCTTCACTTTTAACGCTTCACCTGACTTGCTTCTTTTCCTCCCCCTTTTCTTTTTTTGAGCGGATTAAAGTCACCTCACTTCATTTGAACCTTCAAAACTTAACTCTCTTTCACGTAGTTTTCATTCAGTGCAAGCCCCTGTTAAACTCCTTCCAGTTTTCTCCTCTATGAATAGGCCTTTTCCACTATGGACCCTTCAAGAGGGAAGGATTGGTTCCTTCAATTCTGTAATTTTAAAATTCTCTGGCACAAGAGCCACCCTTGATTTCCCTTCGACCAAAGGAACATTTAGATGCTCCCCCTCCCTTGGTTCAGAGGCCTTTCAGTCTGTGAGAGATTTCACCGGCCCCCTCAGTTGATTATTAATGGGAATTAGTGTCAGCCTTTCAATGCTCCCCCCCGGTGTTTTTCTAGAACCTTCCGCTTGCCTTTCTTGACCAACCTTCCCAGGGTCCCCCCCCCAATCTAACAGGCCTTCGGTCCCCTTAACTTGACCTTTCCTTCACTTTTTCCCCCCATTACAATTGGTCTTTAATGCCCCCCTTTGCAGGGACAATTATCCGGTGCCCTCCGATTGTGTCCCCCCCTTCTCCTCCTGGTCTTTCTTCTGCGCAGTAAAAAATTTCACCCAACCTTTGACCCTTCTTTCTTCCCATCCCGTAAAAGATTTTTCACATTTTGGCCCCCCCCCAGAGTCCCTTCCTAATTAGTTTAGTTTCCGAGGCCTTTTATGTACCACATTTCCTTCACGCCCTTTCCTGACGGTTCTAGTTTGTTCCTCCATTTCAGTCTTTTTCTAAAGTCGAGCCTTCAATGTTCTCGAACCCTGGTTGGTTTCGATTTTTGGGCTTCCCCCTAATACTGTAAGCTGTCCCATCCTCTACCCAACCAATCTGCCGAATCTTGGACCCTTGTGATGCTTTCCAAACCCACGTCATCATTGTCCATCGTACCCGCCACGCCACGCCTAAAATGGAACCCCTTTTTTGCACCCGATGGCCTCCCCGCGCTAGCCATTTTCTTTTTTTCTTTTGTTTGAGCTCGTCTTGTCCTCTGTGACGCCTTGCAGGGTAGAACTTCTGACCCCGCTTTTTGCTTTGTATATTTCAGGCATACCCCCCCCGAATTTTCCCAAACCCCCAGATTGTGCCACCCCCTTCCCTCCACTGTGTTCCTTTTTGACTATGCCCTCCCCTCCTATCTTTACCCCCCTGCAGTTTCCTCCCTTCTTTCCCCCGATTTCCCGTTGGCCGAGGCCCGTTCAACTTATATTGCTGATTCGGTCGTTTAGTTTAAAGTCTGTCCTTTTTTTCTGAATGACTTTTGACTCTTTGTTTGCACCCTCTTTTCCCTTGACCGTCCTTTATTCTTCCTTCCTATTATGAGTCAACGGTCATTTTATGAGATTGGCATTTTCACCTTGAAGGTATCTCCTCTGTCCCCCCCCCAACCCCTCTCTGTTATGAATTTTTTTGGAGGTTTTTCCCCCCCCCTTTCCTTACCCCCCCGGTCTACGATGGTTTTTTCTGCTTCTCCCAAGGGTCCCTTCTTTTATTGCCTTGACCCCAGAGAACGGTGGTGGTTCCCTTTTTTTTTTTAACGTCAAGTTGGGTCTTTGAGTCCCAAATTATTCAAATTTCAGATTAGATGATTTTTCCTGGTTCAATTTCTCCTCTCATTTTGTTCCGCCCAGAATCGGAATCGTTTTTTTTGAGTTCTTCCTATTCCAAGGCGTTGCCCCTCTCACGCCTCCATACCTCTCTTTTAATTTTTCGCGTGGGATTCGATCTTTGTTGGATTCCGCTTTCTTTCTTCGCGGGCAATTGGAAGTGGAGCCTTCATTTTTTTTGAGACCTCTCTTTTTCTCATTTCCCGACTTTCAGCTCGGACCTTCGGCGCTGGTCGCGGAATTGAGCGATTTTGCTTTTCTGCAATCAAAGAAATCTCTGACCTTTTTGAGCTTGCCCACCAGTCCCTCCTTTTCAGTGGCGAGGCATCGGAAATTTTTCCTCCGGACGTCTACCTGGGCCCGTAGTTCTCCCCTCTATCTATTCGAGGGGATAAGCATCGGCATTCCCCCCCCTCTATACTCCCTTTTTGCTTGCTTGGCGATTTTTACGAGTTTTCGCGACCAGTCGTCGGTTCTTTTCGTTCACCCCCTCTCCCTTCCTCACATTTCCCCTTTCCCTTAGGTTGCCTCGAGGCGCTTTGCAAGGCGTGAATTACTTTGCACCTGGTTTGCCTCCGCTTTGCTTCTCGAATTTCCCTCAACCCACATGTGACGGAAGAGTCCAGTTTTTCCTTCCCGAACTTCCCGACGATTGTATTATTCAAACGCTTTCGACTCCCTTTTCCAAAAAATCTTAGCCTCCGCAGAATTTCCAGAAACGCTCATCCAGGTCCAAGCTTCAACCTCCACGCTTTGGCGAAAGCTTTTCGCTGACTACGAGAGATCCATTTTTTCGTTTCATCCGCGGTCCGGTCTCGACCAACTGTCCAAGGGTTAATGAAGTCTACGGATGGCTGGGTAGAGCAGACCAACTTGCACGTTAGACAATGCGCGATGAGACAACAGTCTGTGGGTGGGCACCGCTGGGTCACCACCTTATTCCCGAATTCTCCCCCTTCCAAGGCTCGATAGCCCAAGGTCCAATCTCTCTACTTTACTCATCTCATTTTTTTGTCATCGATTGTCGAACCTTGTCCCCGTTCTTCTGAGGTCCCCTCCTGTTCCTTTTTTTTTGAACCCGTCTGCAGGCTTGCAACCTTGGCTCCCCTCCCCCCTCCTTTTCGTATTGGTTCCCCCGCTAATTGACCCAGATGCGTTTCAAAGAGCCCGCCCCGTTTGAGGCCGAGAACCCCGCCCAAAGCTGTTGCCCCCCCCCCCCCAATCTCCTTCGTCCTTGAAGCTAACCCTGGTCCCCCTGCCGCTGTTACATCCGTTCCCCTTCCAATGCTGTTCATCTTCCGAGGCTATACGCCAGGCTTCCCTTCCCATAAAACACACTCCTTCAGATTCTTTCCCGACCTCCCTTTGCTTTAATTTTTTTTTCCCGGACAATCCTGACTTTCCGCTCATCCCCTTTTCCCCCGTTCGCCGTACAACCCTTTTCAACTCTCCTTTCAAGCGCCTCTTCCCTCGTAGACAACCCCCCGATCATGGGCGACTATTCCTAAGGTTCCCCTCTACCACACCCCCCCGACGCCTCCGTTCTAACCTGATCAAAAGACCCACTCGTGGCCAGGTAGTAACTTGCGTATGGTAGGGCACCTTTTCCCTAATGCTATTTTACAATGCACCCAGTTGCAAGTGTCATGTTACAGGGTGTTTCCTTCAGAGGTGGTTTGATCTTTCCTTCTGACACTTCCAGCTCCTTCGAAATAGGAAAGGCTCCTGGATTCTATTTCCCTTTCTTCAACGACCACTTTTACACGTGGGAGGATTGTCTTAGATTCCTTTACACCCCCCTTGTCCACACCGCCCCCCCCCGGATGCGATCGCCCTACCATTTCTTTAGCGTAATCACGACTTAAAACGAGATTTCTTCGCCCCTCTCCTCAATGCATTCCACTGTTCGCTCCCCATTTACTCCCTGCTTTTCGTTGCACCCCCATCTCCTATACAGTTGTAGTCGAAATTCCCACTCTTTTTCCACCAACTCCCCCCCTCTTATAAGAGTGATATCTTTTTTCTTGGGCAACGAAAAGCACCCAAGTCCTATTCTTCCTTCTGATGTTCTTCTCCCCCCTCTCCCACCGAAGATGATTCCCAGCCCCCCCCTCCCCTTTGACAATTCTGACCCTTTTTCTCAGAATCCCCCCCAATAATTTTCCCACATGCCCAGGTGGCCCTCCCAATCCCCCCCCCCCAAGGTAATAATCACAGAACTGCCTTACCAATGCCCTTTTTCTGTACTCGACCCACCATGTCTTCTTTATTATGCTAACGGTTAGTATGTTTCCACCCCTGCGGTCAGGTCCTCCTGTACCCCCCCCGGAAGACACTCTCCTTCTGTTTCAGGCGCCCCCCCCTTCCGAACCTGCTGGCTTTCTACTCGTCACTTTATCATAACGTAGGAAGGCAATTTTTTTTTCAACCGTCCCGCCCTCTGTGAACATCCAACTTCGGGGTAAGTCACTACAACAATCGTTTCTAGAACTACATTCACCCCATAGAAAGACTGCCTTGCGATATCAGAATGTTCTCGGCCGTCAGACGTCCCCGAAAGCGCCCTTTCACAGTAATTCTTTAAAATGGCATGGCGCTCGCGAGCGAGGGCAGCCACTTACGTAAGCATACAATTTTAGATTGGTTTCAGTTAATAATGCTGATAAACGAATCTGTATAACACAAGAACATTTTTAGTGCCTACACCGTTCGGCCCATCTTATGTCCTGTCACACCCATTCAATTTACTTTTCACGTAACCTTTTGAACACCACATAAACTTTCAGTATGAGAGTTTCTAAAGGGGTTTGGCCTATGTTAAATGGAAGGTCGTGGGAGCGTCCGAAAATTTTAGGTTCCTAAAATTTGTTAGAAGCAGATAATCCCTCTCCCCTGCCCTGTATATTAGTTTGAAATATGCATCGCTTAAGTAGTGAGCTTTTGGAACCCTCCTCTCCCCCCCGAAGACTTTTGCCTTTACCGTTCAAGATTTTTCTGACTTTCCAAGAACCCTCCTTCTTCCACGCTTCCCCTGGAATACATTTCAGTGAAGCTTCCTTCTAAGGTCTCTCCCCACCTCACAACTCGCCTTCTTCAAGACCTTGTTGTTCTCCCGGGGCGCTAGCAGTTGTGACACAGGAGTTTGCTTAAACGAATTGGTAAACCCTAGCGGGGTGCGAACTCACCATTTCTCGTCGATTAAGAGCATATTGAGGGAAAAGTTGTGATGAGAGGTACTCCAACAGCTCTTATTGCTCTGCGGAAGTGAGCTGCGGGGGGTCCTTCCGGCACGGGCCCCGCAGCTTGAGGGTTTTATTGCTCACCTTTTATGTTTTTTTCGCCACATTTCTCCCTTGTTTGAATATAACCGGCTTTTTCCCTCGGTTAGCCATTAGAACTATTGTTCTTTTATCCTACCCTCCTTGCATTTTTACCAATGCTGTGCCAGAACTGCATTCTTCGTCCAGACCTTGCCGTTCATAATTTCCTCAATTACTTCCCTCCGAAGACCCCCCCCTTGTTCCTTTTTTTCAACACACCCTGTAGAGATTCCCTGCTCTTAAGGCCATTCTCTCTTCCATCCAGGTCCACCTTCATCCCCATTCATTAGCTTCCCCCCCCCCCCCAACCTCTCTCTTGTCTTGCTTCCTTTTGGAACTTCCGAAGTTTTTTTTTTTTTTCCTCTATCACTAAACCTTTGCACAGTGGTCCCCGATCTTTTCCCTTTAGTGTACCCAGTACTACGTGATCCTTTGTGACCTTTCACTTTTTTCCCTCCTTTTTTCCCCTGTGATTG
>Ga0179593_1466294_pt1 | contig 17299 bp, 26 predicted proteins | sample CZODoug2_1_08_16_FD_185931 | JGI IMG/M metagenome (GOLD analysis project Ga0179593, IMG submission 185931) | Vadose zone soil fungal communities from Angelo Coast Range Reserve, California, USA - CZODoug2_1_08_16fungal (PacBio error correction) | ecosystem: Environmental > Terrestrial > Soil >... | reverse complement strand
TGTGCCCCCAAGCTGGTTTCCCCTTCATTCCCATGCGGTACTTATTTACACACGCCTGTGAGTCCTCTGCCTTCCTTGCTTCTTTTTTTTTTTTTTTTTTTCTGATCACTCAAGTGGAATCCGGTGTGTTTACTGCTTCTTGACCACGCCCCGTTTTTCGTTTTTTTTTTTTTCTGTCAATGCGCTTTACACCATGACTTTTGACTTTGTAAACTTGATTTCCTCTTCTCCTCTCCTTGTCCCGAAATGTCGAGTTAATTTTTTCCCCTTTTTTGTGGTAACCCAGGGCGTTTTTTTCCCCCTTTGTAGTGTCCCCCCCGCTCCTTGGCAGCCTTCTGAAATGCTTGTGTGCCAAATTTCGTTTTGTTTCTCCTTTCCTCTTATTTTTCCTCCCTACGTTTGTTGTCGACGATCCAGCCCCCACACGACACCGAATACGCTTTTTCACGTTCCGGCTTGATCCGTATTTTTTTCCCCTTTTTTTTTTGACACGAAACCCCCTCCCCCCCCCCCATGATACACGCTTTCGAAAAAAAAACTTTAGATTTTTTTCTGCACGTGCGGCCCGACGTTTGCGTTCTTCTAAATAACTTTTTCTTTGTTCCAGCTTCCTCAATTTCATTACTTCTTAATTTATTTGCCTTTTGCAGTTAATTGCTCTTTTTTTTTCCCCCTCGTTCCATCGCCCTTCCCCACCTTGTCGGCAAGTCTTTTCTCCGCACCCCCCAACTCGCCTTTTTACGTTCTCCTTCAGCGTCCCAACTACCACGGTGGTGTACCCCCGGGGTCTTACTTCACCTCCCCCTCTTGTCTTTTTTTTTCCCAAAGTTCTTTTTAACGTTGTCGTCCCTTTGTTTCCCACTTCGCCTGCCGCCCATTCGCTGTTTTCGGCTTGCCGCCATTAGTTTTTCTGTGTTTTTCTTTGCCTCAGTTTCCCCATGTGCCACCCCCTTTCGCGCTGTACCACCGCACCCCCCACCACGTCAGAACCCCACTTCCCCGTTTGTCGACTTGTGATCTTTGGCGAGTTTCCCCCTCTGGGATTGTCGGCTGAAGCTGCTCCTTTCTTGCCCCGGACTCCCCCCCTTCCCCCCCAGGCGCACGCATCCTTATATGCCTCCTCGAATTGTTATTTTTTCGTCTTTGCTGGTTTTCTTCCTTGATCACTTCCCCCGGACAACCGGCTTTTTCCCTTCTCAAAGTCGTAGGACACCCAACCAAAACCACCCCTTCCCTTCATTTGAAGACCTCCCACGAATGAACTTTTAAATGTGTTTGAGTGGAGAGTCTTGGCCATTTCCCAAAGCAAGATTTTGTTGGGGCCTGTTTTGTGTTGAATCTTACCCTTGCCTCACTGGCGAAGTTTGCTTTGGTCTTTTCGCCCCCCCCAGGAGTTTCGACGTGAGTCCCTCTTTAAATAATATTCTCCCCCCTTTTTTCGGTTATAAACCCACCACTGCAGACAGCCGCCGCTTTCCCACCAAAGCTTTTTTCCCCCAGCAATTTTTTCACATGTTTTGCCCCGACCGGCCTGTTAGCCAACACATTTCTGCATAGCTTTCATCTTGTTGACCATCCGGAAATTTTTCAGGCTCCCTTATAAAGTAGTCGTAATTTTCCCCGACTGAAGGTTTTTTGAGAAAGGGAAATCTTCATTTTACTTTCAAATATGTCTCATTTTCGGGTCACCACCTGCAGTTCGGGCAGAGAAATTCCTTTATTTTTTTTTCTCTCCACACACCTGGTTCCTCCCCCCCGAGCTGTGTTACCCCCCCAAATTTTTTCTTCCCCCCCCTGGATCGTAGGTGTTCATACAGCCAATATCCAGATTGGGGAAGCAGTTTTTTGACCTGATGCGCCCAGTTAATGGTCTAATCCCGTTTCGCCCTCTCAGATTGTTTTGATCGCCCCCAGTCTAAGACTGGGTGAGGTCAACCTTTTTTTTTATTCCTTCTGTGCTTCTTTTTTTAGCTGCGCTTTACAAAGTGCGATCGCTTGCTTTTTTCGGCACCAACTAACTTGACTTGTTGTTTTGTGTCGGAGGTTGGCTTTTCGTGTTCTCGGGATGCATTTTGTTAGGTTTCCCTTTCCGTTTGACTTACGTTTTTTGATTTTTTTCGGCAATTCTCAAGTCATTGTGCCACCCAGGTCGTTCCCACATTGGACATCCGTGGCCCCCAGCAGGTGTTTTCCCGACTTTTATCCCTTCCTTCCCTTGCCGGTTTTTATCCCCTGTGGACATCGTTTTTTTTTTTGACTATTGGCCCTTCCCGTTTTGCAAGCCCGTGTTCGTATTTTGGCCCCAGCGTCGGTTTGAATTTCGATTCATTTTTTTTCCCCTTCCCCTTGGAGATCTACCCCTTCCTGTCCCATTGTTTCAACCCGCACCAGCCCACCCCCGCGAGTCATGTTCAGTTGAACCTTCTTTTGAGAATCCCTTCTTAGTTCGGGGCTTGTCAAAGTTTGCTGGGCTTTTGTTCAGTCCTTTTGCGTCTTTCCAAACAGACTTCGATCTTTTCCCCCCTCCCCTTTGGGCTAGGTCCCAGTCCTAGGACCATGACTTCGGTTGTAGGACTTTCCCTTGGTCCCACGGCGGTGTGTCTGACTGCTTTCGTTCGTACCGGGGTCCCTTTTTTTCTGCCTTTTTTACTCAACTTAGGTCAGATTCCTCCCCCCCTCCTAGACCCCACCCGAGGACCCCTGACTTCTAGTACTAGGTCCCTTTTCATAAACCTGGCTTTTGCCCGCTACGCGGGTCTCGCGGGACCCAACATTTTTTACGACCGGCCTACCTATTGACCCCCCCCCGTTTTTTTTTTCCCTGTTCGCTGCCAGTCCGGAAATAGTTTTTTGGAACTTTGCTGTTGACAGATTGTTTTTACAGTTTTCTATCGTGCTGCTGTGATTATAGCCCCGATTTTTTTATGGAATCCTAAGACAAACCACACTCCCATGCCCAAGGCCCCAAAGGCAAACATTCATGCATGCGAACGGAATCCGCGATAGCAGGCTGAGCTCCCGTAAAATACAGGTCCCCGGATCACCCCGTTTCCAGCAAAAATCGCCCCCAGCCCTGGGTCCAAGCCACCGGGCCCCCCCAAACCACCCTACACCCCTCTCTCCCACACGTCAAACACCAGACAAAAACCAAAATAAGACAAAAACCCACCCCCCAAAAGACCCAACCAACACCAACCCCCACACTCCCCAACTAAAAAAAACAAACACCCCCCCCACCCCCCACCCCACATGTTTCTCCCTCCTGTGCGCTCCGTCCCAGTTTTTTTCACCGTTCCCTCCTACTTACTTTTCGATTTCTGCCCCTGTTTTTTTAACCCCCCCCCTGGATTTAATTACGAGCGTCGCCCTCGTTCTAGTTTTCCCTTTCTGTTGCACACAGTCTTGAACGCGCTGTCACCCTTAGGCCCCCTCTCCAAGAAGACCCAGAACGAGTTTCCCCCTTCAGTTTTCCTCGCCCGGACCTGTTGTTTCCCACCAATGTCGTTGTTGAGCCGATGCTTTTCACCCTCCCTTTTGTAACCTCAATTTTTTTTACGACGGCCAGGTCTTTACACAGGGTATCTTTCGCCCCCAGGTGGAATACTACGCTTTCTCCTCATCTCTTCTTCCCTCCTCGTTTTTTTTGTTTTGGAGTTTGCGATATTGGCAGTGCCATAGCTTCACTTTCTCCCCCCCCTTGCCATTACCTGGTTGGGCACGGTCCCTTCTCTTTGTTTATTGATGTCAACCTTATTTTCATTTCCTTAACCCAAGTGCCCCTTTTTTTTCCGTTTGGTACCAACGCGTGTATTTCTTCGGCTCTTGCAAATGTCCTTTCTTTAATTTCTTTGGCCCGACGGGTATCTTCGCTCCTTGTTTTGGGAACCCTTCTCCCCTTTTTTTGTGTTTCACTTTCTTCACTCACCGATCGCGCCTCCAAGCCAGGTTTTTTTCCGAGCCCCGGGTTTGAATCGGCGTCCCCCACTGGTTGACCCCCCCCCTGTCGGCCTTACGGTGTGTCTTTCGTGACTCCGTGTTCCATGGTCTGTGGGCTCCTCCAGTCTTCAGCAGGATTCCTTCCGGCCCATCAACCTTGTCCGTCCTGCACTCTTTAGGGGTGCTTTCCCCTTTCATCGGTCCCTTCCTTGGTTTTTCAATGCTGTTTGACCTTTTTGTCTCTTTTCTCGTTGCTTGATTTGCCTCCCTCCAGGTGATGTTTTTGCCTTGTCCCTGGTTCTGCTGGTTCCCGGGCGGTGTCATGGGTGCGGCACTTTTTGTGTAGTTGTGTACTCGTGCCCCCGGTCCCCTATCACCCGGGACCCCACCCTGCACTTTTCCTCCCCTCACGGCCCTTCGCGTCCCGTTGCGTTTACTCCCCGTTTTCTTTTTTTATCTCCGTGTTTTAAGGTTTTCGTCCTGAATCTACTTTCTCAGTATCTGCTCTCCCCGACTTCACGGCATTGCGTACACTCCCCCCGTGCCTCTCTTTTTTTTAGTGATAGTTTGGTTTTTTTACTGTTCCCCCCTTTTCATTCTGCGGGCGCCGGGTGTGCTTCGTCCTGGCAACCCCTCGTTTGACACGCCTGCCCTTCCTCTTGCCCAGGAAGGCTTTGTCGTTATTCCATCGGCTCAGACGTGCGCCCTTCTCCGTACCTAGCTGCGGCGTACAACCTTTTTGCGGAGGACGTTTGTCTGTCTGTGAGCCTTTCCCCCTCCCAGGTTCTTTTTTTCTCGACCATCTCGTCACGAGCTTCCCTCGTCAAGCCCGCCAAAACTTTTCCCCCCCCGCTGTTTAGGCTTGCTACCGACGCCGCCTGTTTTATTGCGCGCTTCACGTGCGTTTTGATCACCATGCTTGATGGTTTTTTGTTCTTTGCCCGATGTTGTCCCCGAGTAGGAGACGTTTCTTTATCACAGTTGCCAAAACCGGCTTTCACGAGGTTGATAGCGGGCACCCCTCCTTCCAGGTGGGCCCCCAATCCTTTATTTTTTTGTGCCCGTCTCATTTCTCGATGCTTTGGTGTTTCTTCCATCTTTTTATTTTCCCCTTTTTCCCGGTGTCCCCTGACGGCGTTTGAACGTATTTAAACGTCCTTTAGGGTCGCATGCGGGCTTTTTCCCCGTAACCTTTTCATCCCTCCTTGCTCTTGCATTGCTGCCAATCCCGGACGATTGTTTGGTTTTTGATTTTGTTGCCCAAATTACGTTGCCCTTTGCGGCGGCTCCTTTCCCAAAGTTTTGGCTGGCTTTTTTGCTGAGGCTGCGTTGTTCCTCTTTTCGAGTGGATTGTCTGTTGAGGAGGATTTTTTTCCAACTGCACTAGTAGAGATCTCCGAGCTGCCCTTCCGTCATTATATTCCCCCCCACTCCCCGCCCTCTCGCTATGCTTCACATTCTTCCCCCCCTTACTCTGAAAGGTTTTGTACTACCCCTGACGGGGGATCCTTCTTCTGGTGGGCGGAAGTGACCCCGCTAACCATGGGCTTTGACCGTGCCTTATGACCATATGCCCCCCCTTATGTTTTGCCGGCTTCGTCCCTTTCCTCCCGAGGAAGAGGGTCCGCTTTATGGCTAGCTCCCAAAATTACCTCACCCCCACAGGATGTCTGTCATGTGGTGTTTGTTTTCGCATTCGCCCTTTGGCTCCCCAGAGTCGCCTGTTTTTTTTTTTTTTCCCTTCCGCCTCTTTTGCCCGTTCTCTGGTGATTTTTTTTGCCGGTCCTCGGACATTTAGAGTAATTGCTGTTGGGACTCACCAAATTTTGCTGTAAAAGTTTGGTAGTTTTTCCTCCTGTCCCGTTGGTTTCCCTTACCACGCGGTTGAGTTGGTAGTTTCCCCTTTTCTTTTTTGCTTATTAAGTCTTGGAATGCTTCCTGGGGTCTCTGTTTAACTGCATCTCGGGCGTGTGGCCCATCTGCTGGTTTTTTCTTGTCCTAAAGCCTTCGGAGGGACACCCCCACCCTCTTCTTCTCGGCTTAGTAAACTGTCAGAGGTAAGTCCCTTTTCTATTCCTGCCTCCCTTTTTTGTAGATGGCGGATCCACTTGCGAAGGTGGTCCAACAGTTCTCTTTAAAAAAAAGTTCGTATGTTAGCCCTCTATCTCTTTCCCCCTTCCGTTGGTGTTGGCCGGAGTTAATCGAACCTCCTCCCTCCCTCTACCGGCCGGGCTTTCTGACTTTGCCTCCCTTGCCCGCACGTTTTTTTTCCCAGGTTGCTCAAAACCCCCTTTTCTTAAACCCCTTGGGATCATTCCGATCTCTGACCTTTGCTGCTGGTTGACTCGCCTTGAGTTGCGAACTCAGTTGTTTTTAGCCCTACAGGCTTTTACTGGTTCATTGCTTGTCCTGCAAGAGACGTTCTTTTCGCTTTTCCATCAGCCCCCACCTCTCCCCAACCAGCGTTTCCAAGTCTATTCCTCAAAACCGGTCTGTCCCCTTACGGCTCCTTTTGTCCGCCGTGTTTAGGCTTCAACCCTGCTTTTTTTCCGGTCCCTTTCCTTTCACACCGTTACATTTCTCCCCCCACATATTTAGTCAGAATTTTTCCTCTTACACAACGACACCCTTTCACTGTGACAATCTGTTTTGAGGTCTTGTCAATCCTTCAGATTTGTCCTGACTACATCTGCGACAATGTTGTCCCTCCGAACTCCCCCCCCAACACCTAGAATTCTCTCCCATCAAATTGAGCCCCCTTTTTTTTTTCCCGGTTGAGGATGAGGGGCCAACTTTGAGCTCGTTCCCAAACCCAACACACCCATGGCACAACAAAATTCGCGTTCGGGTTCGGCATTTTGGTGTTTGGGGTGCGCACACTTCCCTTAGCTCAACTCTTGATAGATTACCCCCCCAAGCGATTGTACCTTCGCTGTTTTTCTAGGTAGTGATCCCCCTTACACGGCCGCCCCCCCCTCTTTTTTTACCAACCTTTTTCCCTTCAGTTCAGTTTTTTTTTTACCCGAATGTTGCCATGATGGTGCCAGAAAGGTTTGGCCGTTGGGGGGTGCTTTTTTGTTTGTCATTTTTTTTGACTGTTTTCCCCTCAATTTAACTCAGGCTATTGATTTTATCGGCCGTGTCCTCTTTTTTTTTTCCCTGATGAGATTTGGTCAACTCCCTCTTAGCACTTGTCTCGTTTTCTTTCTTCAAAATTACCTGAATTGCTCGTCCGCCCCCGTCAATTTTTTTTCGGCAAAGCCACTCCCCCCCCCGTGTGTGAAATGAGCTCACCCGCCCGTCCCGGTTTTCTCCTTTCGCCCCCTTAAGATTAATAGTTCTGCTCAATTTTTATTTTTGGTTACCCATCCCCTTTCGGGACAATGAAATGATTTTTCTCGCCCTGTTCAGCCCTTGTCCTCCTGGGTCGTTGATCCTTTCCATAGGAGGGCTTTTCTTTTTTTGCGCTGTTGATTTCTTTTTTTCCCTGCTCCTCTAGCGTTTTTCCCGCCAAGGATCTTCATCGTCAACCATTCAGTTTTACTTTTTCCCCCCTTTTTGTTTACCCTGGTGTTTAAACCCTGCTACCCCTCACCCTTCCTTCCGTTTGTAGTAAGTTTTTTTTGGAAATGATGTCTCTGGCCTTCTTGATCGTCTCAAAATCGGGTCATTGAACTTTTCCCTTTGATTTTTTTTTTCCCATCAGGTTTTCGAGTTCCCCCCCCTTCCCTGAGTATTTCGGTCCGAGGAATAAGCAAAACGGTTTTTTTGAGTCGTATGCGCGCAATAACTTAAAGGTGACTGTGTATTTTATTGCCTCCTTTTTCTGGAAATGGTTGGAGACTCCGGGCGAATTGGCCTTTTCATGACGTATCAGTTCTAATGCTCTTCTTTCGTCATTCTCCGGGTTGTGCTCCCCGTTGATATCTGTCAATCCAGTTTCGTCCACTTTTCGATTAGGTACACCACCGTCTGCCGCGGATATCCCGCCTCTTTTTCACCATCTTTTTCAGCCCCGCCTTCGTTATTCTTGCGCGTCTTTTGCTCCCGGTTACCCCTCGTGGTTTTCTAAGTGGGACCCGCGATGCTTCCGAGCAGGCCATTTTCGTGTTTTCAATTTGTCGCTGTCCCCCTGTTAAAAAAACGATCACCCCTCCCCCCCCCTCCCCGCCAATTCTTGAACTCTCTTTTCACCTTTCGTTTTTTGCGTTTCCTTCTTTGTTTTCTTTTTGTTGTTCTCCCCCCCAGTTTAATGTTGTGCCGTCTTGCTTCTTCCCCGTAGATTACCGTTGCGCCCCCAACTTTTTTGCCTCCGTCCATTTCAATTTTTTTTTCCCCCCCCACCTGTCCAGGTTCTACACAAGTTTTCATCGCCCATGTTTTCTTGGTCGTTGTACTTTCACATCCCTGATGGTTTGTTTTTTTTTTGTTCGACATGTTGCGTTTTTCTCTCTTTTTTTTTTCTTAGGTTTTGGCCTGAGGGCCTTTTTCATCCGCAATGCAATTTTAGTTATGTCCCACTTCTTCCCCCTAAACCCCCGCTTTAAGGTCACCACCCTCTCCTGTGAATTTCGTCCGCAAACCCGCCAGCTTGCCCCCCTCCCTCCGCCCATAAGACCTTTCATTTCCACCGCCATGAAACCTTTTTTTTTCGCTGCCCACGTTTTTTTGGTCCCCCAGATGTTGTCTTTTTCCTTTCTGTGACAGTCTTTTTGACGTGCGAAATATTCCCTTCTTTTTCCCCCCCTTGTTGTTTGAATTTTTTGTTTTCCCTGTCTCCCTGGTCTTTAAACCGAGTTTGGCCTCAAGCTTTACCGTGTCGCTTCATTCTTTTATTCTGCCTGGATTAGTTTTTTTAACACCCTTTTTTGTAGGTTTGTGTAGTCCGCCTGTTCCCCCGTTTGCCCCTGGATGTGTCCCCGTCTCATGACGGATGATTTTTTCGGGCTCCCTCAACCCTCCCCGACCTGGGTCCCACCAGCTCTCCTCCCCCCCTGCCTTTCAACGCCTTTTTTGGGCACCTCGTCAGAACTGGCTATGGTTGCCGGATTCACAGCTGATTTACACCCTACCCATTTCCCTGAACAAAAGTATACAGAGACCTCCCCCGGTTTAAACGTGTGCCAACCAGTGATGTGCCCTGATCATGGCGAGTGTCGCAGTTTCCCATTGGCTAGACCCGATATTCTCCTTATCCCCCTCCCCAGTTTTGTTTTCTCTTCCTTTCTTCCTTATTGGCCCATTAAGGATTAGTCTCCCCTGGTTTCTTCCCCCTCGCGCCCCCTTTCCTCCCCTTCTGTGACTGCCCTTTATTGAAATTCCTGGTTTCCCCACCACTCCCCGTCTCCTTTTTTTCCCCCAAACGCTTTTCGGCTTTTTAATTTTTGAGGGTCCCTCACCTGCGGGGTGTGTTCGGATTCGGGGCCTGTTTTTTTTTTTTGGATCTGCTCGTCGCCCTCACGTAAGTGACTTTTTTGTGAGGCCTTTAAACTTCATGACAAGCCCCTGGTTTGTGTTTAGCTTTCTCTTACGACCTTCCTTGTTTCGAGTTTTTTTTCCAAAAGTTTGTCCACCCCTTTCGCGCTGGGATTTCGCCATGTTCTGCGCTCCTGTATGGTAACATGATCAGCCTGGTTGTATAGTTCTCACTTTTTTTCATTTTTGTCACACAGTTTGCCCCGTCCCCGACCTTTTGTTTTTTTTGCCGTTTTCAGCACTGACCAAACAGTGTTTCATTTTCCCTTTGTGACCTGCTTGTCTTCTTTTTGCGAGGTTCCCTTTCTGTTGCCGTTGCTTAGGTCCGATTGTATGGCCGTGCCGCGGTTCTGCTTTTTTTCTTTTATTCGATTTTCCGGGACGGCGGGACTCGATTGCTGGACTGGTGTTTGGAAGGGCCCCCTCTTCCCCCTTTTTTTTTACAGCAACTGACACACCACTCCTCCCCTGCACTTTTCTTTTGACTCGTCCCCTGCACGTTTGAATTCAGCGGTCCTGCGACCCTCTTTTGTCTTCTGCGTCTTCAGAGCCGTTTTTGTATTTTGCCCACGGTTTTTCACTTTTTTTCTCCCTTAACATGCCCCCCCTTTCCTTGATCCCACGAATGTCCTTTTTTTCCCCCTTTCGTCAATTTTCTAGAGTCACGCCCATGACGCGTTTGCGGGTGACTTTTTGTTGGGGCCAACCATTTTCCTTTTTCCCTGTTTTCCTTTTCCTCACTGCCGGCCTTCGGCGGGCTCGTTTTTTCGTTTTTTCACAATTCGTTCCGTCGCTTTAACGCGACTTCCCCTCTTGTGCGTCTCCTGCCTTTTGGTAAGTTTTTTTGATTCCATTGTTTTTGGTTCCGATCTTCCTCTGTCCTCGGGTGAGTGATTCTACCTGAATTTTACTTTTCTTGCTTGGCGAACCGTCTTTGGGGACGTTTGGGCTTTTTGCTTCCATGCCTCCATCGGTAAGGATGATCTCGATAACACTATCCTTTCTTCCCAGGAATTTCCCCCTTAACCACTATTTTTCCGTCCCTCCCCAGGGTAGTTTATGGCGTTCCATTTGGCCGACCTTTTAGCGGGGCAGCTAAAGGACTACGTGTTTTTCTTCGATTTCTTGTCGTTTTCCCCCCATGTGGGCTTTTGAACCAACCCTTTTTTGATCTGGGCGCTGGGCCGCCTGTTTTTTATTTCTGCGGCCTCAAGTAATATTTCCCTTCCTCCGTTCCCCCCCTTGTGCTACGGAGGGATTTTTCGGATTTTTTTTGTTTTTTACTCCTTGTTGGCCAAATACCTTTTCCGGTTCTCTATTTTTTGGTGCGGTTTGCGCTGTTTTTGGTTCGCTTGAGATCGGCCGAACGGCCCAATTTGTCAACTGGGTGTGCCTTATTTTATATCCACCTCTCTTGTTTTTTTTGGCGCCTTTTTGTTTTACGTGGGCAGGTTTCCCCATCTGGACGTGGATCTTCAATGGCCGCCTCCTTTGTGCTTAAGCTCGAAGTGATTTTCAAGTGCACCTCGGTGTTTCATAATGCACCCCACCCCCCCTTGGTCGCTTTTTTCACTCTCTTGTCTCTTTTTTCCCTCGTTGTTTTCCTATTTCAGTTGCCCCCCTTGGGTCAGAGGTTCAAATAAGTCCCCCCCTAGTAGGATTCGTGCCCTAGGCCTGGAATTTTTCTCTTTCCACCATTTGCCCCCGCTCAACCGTTTACCCGTCTGGCCTTGCTTTCTCGTGCATTCGCTGTAACGTCCCTTTTTTTTTCCTAAATGTTTGCTTTTTTTATTGTTTGTTTCGGTTTTTTTTTGACAGTATCACGCCACCGGGCGTCCCGGCAAGCGTTTTCCTCTGCTATCCCCAATTACTCGCTATTTGGGTCCGTTTTGGTTGCGACCGAGGGTCCTGCGCTCATTTTTTCTCTCTTTCTTTTGGGTGACTCGCTCTCCGTTTTCATTTTTTTCCCCCAATTCTGATGATTTCCGGGGTTGCCCTTTGGCTCTTTTTTGGCATGGTTCTGCCCAAACTCTAGTCGCTCTTAGGTCTTTTACCGTGCTTGCTTTTTCTGAGAGGCGAGGAACGTTTTCTACAATGTTTTTTTAGTTACATTCCGTTTTTTGGGTTTTTTTCCGTCCACCCTCTTGTATTTTTGGTTCCAGCATCCGCCGTCTCGTTTCTTTCAATACACGGCGGCCGTGGGCATGTGGGTACCTTCGTAGTTTGTATACGGCCGTGGTTTACCACGCGGGGTTTACTTGCGTTTCTTTTGTGACCACCACTTTCGGTCAGTCTTCCCAATTTGGACGGCCCCCCTTTTGGCGCTTACCCCACTTATTCTGCGGAGGTTTTTTCTGCCACCTGACATTGTTTGGCATTGTTTTTGTGTACCCCCCTTTCCAAATGAGTTTCGTTCTGGTTTTTTTTTTTTTCCCTTTTTTTGATTTTCTGTTTTTTCGGCCATACCCAAACGGTTGCTCTGCAAGCCGTGCCTTTTTTGAAAAAGTCCCGTTCATTGTTTTTGACTAACTTTTTCCTTCCCCCTTTGTTGTTGTTGAGTGCTTAGCGTTCTTTTTGGACCCTTTCTTTTTTTTTTAATGCACTTTTTCATGTTTCCCCAGAAGTTTGTTTTGTTTACAACTATTCAAAAACATTGCCCTAACGAAATTGGGTCTAGCCCACTCCATTTCTGACGAGAGTGAGCCGTGGAACCTCATTTGCTTGTCGTCCTACTTCCTAGTAGTGTAGATTTCCCTATCTGGTTTACGCCTTCCTTTGTGCTGACGTTTCCTCCGCCTCCCCCACCCTGTGGTGTCGCGTTCCACCTGGTGTAGTTTTTACCCCCCCCGAACCTCGGTCGGCCCACCGACGGTGTCGTTTTCCCCGTCCCTAGGGGACCGTTGACTTTCTCCGCGTGTGGTCCCCCCCCCCCCCCTGGCGTACTTCCCCGTTTTTTCCCGAACCCTCGCCCTCTTCCCAAACCCCCACCCGTTTTGGGATAGGTTTACTAGAGCGCCTATTTTGAGGGGTTTCCCACTGTCTTCAAGTATGCCCTTTCCCCCACAACGCCCTCTCACCCCCTTTCCCGTGAGAATGTTCAGTCCAACCTTTTGGTTTTTGCCACTTTGTTTGATGACTGGCCCTTTATTTCCCCTTTTCCCTGACCGTCCAATACCCGGGCAGGCATTCTTTTCATTGCTTTGCTTTGTCCGGTTCGCCCCTGTTTTTTATTAGTCCAGTGATAAATTCATTCCTCTCATGCTTCGTTTAATTTTTAGGACCCCCCACCCCCCATGTACCAGGTTGCAGACGGCATGGGTTGAGAGCCTGCGGCCCAGGCTTTTTGCCTTGGGGTTGTTTGAGTCTTGCTTTTTTGATTACACCCCATGAGCCCTTGTCCGGATTAGGGGTGTTCCCGCCGTTCGTTTCGTCCCTCTTTCGATTTTTGTTAAAACTTGTCACGTCACTGGTTAGTGCGCTCCCCCCTCCCCCACAACCACCCCCCCCTCGCCGCCTCCGTCGGCGGCCCAAGCCGGTGACACCCCTTTTTGGTGGCATTTTTCTTTTCCTCGGTTCCCCCTTCTGCGGCCTCCCTTCATTCGGTTTTTTTTATTAATGTTAATTTCTTCATCCAAATATCCAGTTCGGGTGAAATGGTTCCCCCCTTCCTTTTACGAGCTGCGCCCGGGTCAGCGGCTGTCTTAAAATCAGGCTTGGCCGGGTCCGTTGTTACCCCGTTGCTTTTTTTTTTCGTTCCGCGCTGCACTTCTTTCCCCCATTTTTTTATTTCGCCTTTGCCACCATAGGGTTTTATTTGGGTCTATTGCCCTTGAGTGTACACCCTCTCCCCCGACTCTATGCTTAGCCTTTGGCACTTGTTTTGTCGGACCGGAGGACTTGGCTTCGTTTCTCGAGCCACCCCAACCTTAGCTCATTTCCAACGATTCCCGCATTTGTGATGTTTAATTTTTTGGACGGCGGCCTTTTTTCAGTTCCGCTACGGGTTTGCTTTATTGCTCCCTGGACCCATACCTCGCGTGGTCTTTGTTTTTGCGTTTCCGGGTTCTTAGTGCGATTTTTCTGATTCCCGAATTTTGTTTTGTTCCGACGATTCCGCTTACCTTTTGGCGGTTTTCTTTCCCCCCAGGCCGGCCCCCCGGTTTTCTTTCCCCCCTGTTTGGACTCCTCTCGCAGTCGGTTTTCGTTTTAACGATGTGATTCATCCTTTTCCCGTTCCTGTCCGGTAAACTTCGCTTCCATCTTTTCTTTCCCACTTTTCCTCTTTCTGAAGATTGGTCGGTCGCCTTTTCCTCTTTGGCCCCTTGGACGACCCCGGGTTCCCCCTTTTCGCCCTTGCTTTCCATGCTTTGAACTTGTTGCCTTTCAGGCCTTTCCCCCCAACCGATAGCCAAAACGCGTCCAGTTCCTTTCAAGGTGAAACTCGAGTGTTTTAATACGTTTTTGCTTACCCCTTTTCCCTCCTGAGCAAGGGTATTTTTTTTTTTTGGGTGCTTCGTAACCAGTCTGGCATTACTGTCTTCCTCCCACCCACGATATGGATAGCCCCCTCCTGGACTTGCCCGGCTTCTATCTCTGGATTGCCAGGTGCGTCCCATTTTTTAAGTCGGCACTTTTTTTTTGTTTGTTCCCTAAGTTTTTGCCATTCCCTTATTTCCCGCCCACTTGGCAAGAGTCCGTCCTTTTTTCCCCTCCTGACCACACTTGAACGTTTCACCTCTTTTTGACGGCGGACTGTAGTAAGGGTCCCCTTAAACATTCCAATCCCCTGCGACAATTCTTTTCCGTCAGGTCACAGTAACCCCAATTTCATGGTTTCGGTTCCTTTTCCACCAGGCTTTCTCGTTCGGGACGATTTGTCCCCCAGAAATTGAGTCCCATATCCGTTTTTTTGATTTCCATTTTTTTTTTTTTTCTTTTCCCCTTTTTTTTCGCGTCCGGCAGGAAAACGCTTGACGTCTTGTAGGTTTTCCATTGTCTTGAGATTTTTCCTTCGATTTTTTGACCCTGGGGCGAGTTTTTCCCCCCACCTGTCTTTTTTTCCTCTTTTCTTGTTGTAAGCCCCTCATTCCCCCGAGTTGTGTGCAAGGACGATCGTGACCTTTCCCCATTTGCCCGATCCCGAAAAATCCTACCTTGCGGCATCTTGAAGAATACGAAGACTGTTGGTTTACCCCTCGGTGCTGGATCCTTCTTTTGCCCCTGGTAACTGAAACAAACCCTTCCTCGAGTCTTTTTTTTCAGGATTTTTTCCCCCTAAACAATGGCTTTGAGGGGAACTGTTCAATGGCTACCTCTTTCCCCTTTTTCCCCTCACGTTGTTTTAATTGAGCCCGCGGTTCAGTCCCTACCGCCTTATTCAAATCCTTTGGGGCCGGTTCTACTCTTTCTTTCGTGCAACTTCATTGTTTTGCGGATCCTTCCTCTTTTTTTCCCCCGTTGGAACCCCACGCTGTCCGGCTATTTTATGCTGGGCCTCTGTCGTTCCGTTTCTTGCCTCATTCTGATCCTTACCCTTCTTGCACGCCAGGTTACGCGTTTGGAACGTCTCCCCTGTCTTTTCTCTTACAAAGCCAGGGTTGGTTTCCGAGCCAGTTTTCCCCTTTCTCCTCCCCCGCAAACATATTGGCTCGGGTTCTTTAGAAGGGTATCGCTCCGGGTTCTTTCACCCCCCCAAGGATTTTTTTGTTTTTTAATTTTCATTTTTCCTCCTGTCCAAACGACCTCATTTCCTGGGGGCCGGTCCTGGCGTGGTTTCGGTGACCTTGTGAGGGTTTGTCGAGAGGCGTGCCCCCTTTTTGTTCGCGCCCTTCGCCCGTATTTTCCCCCCTGCTTGTTCTGGGAAGTGGCCGTTCGTGGTCGTCCATTCCCCTTTCTTCCCTGGACCGAGTGCTTATCCGTCCTGCGCACGACAGCCCACCATCTGTACACACACCCTGCTGTTACACCCCTTTTTTGACGGACTCCCGTTGCTCATCGATATCCTTGGGCGTGACCCGGTCCGGTTTTTGCTTGAGTTTTTTCACGCTGCCACGGTTTTACCTCGCCCTGCAGCACATCCCACTTTCTCGCCCGAAATGACCCCGTTGCCCTAATTTTTCTCGATGTAACGGCGGCACTTTGTTCTTGATCCGTTTTTTCCCAACCTGTTTTTGCCGCGGCATGGTGTTCTTGATCCCCCTTTCGGTGGGCGTTTTCCTGTTCTCGCGGTCGTCGTGCAGGTCCCCTCGTCCAGACTCCGTCTTGCCGTCCCCTTAACTATGGTAATCTTCGCTTCCATTGCCTCCCGTAGCCTCGGCGTTTGTCTCCCGTTTTATCTTCAGTTTAAAGACTGATTTCCACCTTTGTTTCGCCTGACCCGGGTGGCTTCTTTTTGCGACTTGGCCGCCCTTTTTCTCTTTGGGATGCTTTCTTTCTCATCAAAAAATCCGTTGAGAACCCTGGATCTGCTCGCTCCCCCCCCCCCCGCTTCGGTAGTTGTGCCCTCTCATATCCTCCCTTTTCCGTGTTGTTAGCGGGGTTTAAGGTCCCCCCCGAATTTCCCCTTTCCCCACTCACTTGCTTCCCTTTCGATGCTGCCGATTGTGTTCGATCGGAGCCAGTCCCTTCCGTTTTGGAATCCCTTGCCAAAGGCTGCGAATTGTCCTTCTTTTTTTCCCCCTTCCCCCACGACCGTTGTGTTCCAATTTTACAAACCCCATGATTGGTTGCCGTTGTTAATCTCTTTGTCTGCCGGCTTTTTTATTTTTTTTCGAATGAAAACCCAGGGTTCTCACGTTTCCTATTTTGAACGTTTTATTCAAACTTTCGGGGCGCAAGTTTTTTCCCAATGACCGTCCCCCGGAAGGGATATTTATGTTGTCTTCACCCCCCTTCTTTTCCTCTTGAAGCTGATGTCGTTCCCCCCTTCCCCTGTGTTCGGAGCTTCATTCACCCCCTGGGGCTTGCCTTTTTGCCGCTTTCGTGAGGCTTTTGCTGGGTGGCCCTTAGTCTCCGAAGCCATCTGAGAATTTCTTTCCTTCTCGTTCGAGTGCTCCCTTCCCCGCACGGCCCTTTTTTTTTCTTAATCCCCATTATATTCCCCCATGCACTTTCCGCCCCCTCTTTTCTTTTCCGCCTTCTTTTTCGTCCCCACCATTTTTCCCTGACTTCGGGTCGGTGGGTCTTACACTTCCCCAAGGTGATCTTTCGTTCCTGGTTTGGTTTTTTCCCACTTCCCCCCCCACCCCCTTTCACAGGAAATTCTATGCTTCCACCGATTTGGACGTTTTCCCGCACCCTGGATGTTTTCTTTGCCATTGAGTGTATTGCTTGACCCTCTCCAGCCGCGAGTGTTTGACTAGCTTTTTTTCCCATCCCCCCCAAACGGGGTCCCCGTTGTATGTTTAGGATTTCTTCCCCGGGTGGGTGAGTTTGTCCTCCTCTTTTGTGTGCTCCTTCGTACCCAGCTTCTCTGTCGGCAAGCCCCACCCCCCCCCCTCGTTTTTCTTCCGCGGCCCCTGGGCACGTCTCGTTAAGTTGTTCTTTCTTCCGCTGGTTTTTACCCCGCCCAAGTGTCCTTGTTCTGTCATTTCTGGTTTTTTTTTTCTCCTTCACACGGCCGTCAGCCGTACGTTGTGTTTCTGATTCACCTTTTTTTTGAACGCGGCTTTTTTTTGTGTTTTTCCCGTCGTTTTCTTGCTTGTCGGCGGCAATGCTGGTACTTTTCTCAAGTGCGTTTTGACACACTGTTTCGTCTTTCGTTCTTCGGTCACTTGGGCTTGCATATCCATTGATTTTTCTTTCCACAAATGTTCTCGGGGCCTCACCCCCCTTCCTGCAGGCCTTCATTCGCCATTCGTTTTGAAACCCATTTCTTACCTTTGTTCGA
>Ga0179593_1291793_pt1 | contig 17299 bp, 11 predicted proteins | sample CZODoug2_1_08_16_FD_185931 | JGI IMG/M metagenome (GOLD analysis project Ga0179593, IMG submission 185931) | Vadose zone soil fungal communities from Angelo Coast Range Reserve, California, USA - CZODoug2_1_08_16fungal (PacBio error correction) | ecosystem: Environmental > Terrestrial > Soil >... | reverse complement strand
ATCCTGAGGTTTACGTCCAGGCTGCAATGTATCGTCGAACTGCTCACGGAAAGGAGTTCCCGACCAGTTCATTGTCATATCGAGAATGAAGATATTGCCCGCCCCCTCTCCCTTGCGTTTAACCTTGCAGGTGAGGAACCCGAGGACCTTGACCCCGCGACGGAATTCCTTGCCTTTTGCCCTCACCTCCCGGTTACTAGTGACCTCCCCTTCATGCACCTCCTTCCCTTAGAAATTTCGTCTTCACAATAATGCACTCGGTTGAATAAAGCCTCTCGGAGTATTTGAAGACCCTCGTTATGGAAGTAATGTATGGCCCCCGGTTAAGATTCTTTCGCGGAACGTTCTGGCTCCCTCCACTGCTTTCTTGATGTCTCCTCAGATGGACAGCCCAGTCTTTTCGCTGCCTTGCTGGTATACCAGTTCGCTGCTAACCGTAAGATCTATTTCACTACCGGCCTTTGGCGTTGTTTCCCCCGAAGATGACTCGGAGCTTTGCTATTGAGCCCGAGCGCGTGTTTAAAATTTTGCTCCGTCAAGACTTCCTTCTTTCAAGCCGTCCTTGTTTTTTTGGTCACAACTTTGGCTCGAGCTTTTGAACCACTACTTACCCGCGTCAGGCCGACCGTGGGATCTTATTTCCCTTTACTAAGTCCGGGATGGTCCATTCCTTGGTTCCTATGTTCCTTTCTTTGACTGCTATGTTCACCTTCCACAGGGCGCCTTCCCTTTCAAGGCATAGAACAGATAGTGCACTCGCGCCTTGCGCTGTCCTTCAGTACCTGTGACCGACGCTGTTCTCCCGTGGCTTCGCTCGTCCGCTCTCTAGACAGATTCTCGCGACTTTCGGTCGGGACCAACAGCCGTTGTGTAGTCTACCCCGTTCCGTCTTTTTTCCTTCGACCCCTTTAATGAAGCCCCCCCGGGTCTTTATGGAGCTCAAGGTTTTCACTTTTTTCGGCGATGAAACTTTCGGACCCCTCGGCCCCCGGTTAGCGAAGTACCATGATGATCTTTTTACGCAGTTAGTGGAATTTTGGTACTGCCAGGAGAAGGGTGTCCCCCCTCTTTTCCCCCCCGGCTCAGAATCCAATGTCGTAGGTCAAAACCTTTTTCTTACCTGCTTTTCTCCCCTTGCTCCTGAAGTCGTAAAAAGGCGCTCTCTCTAGGGAGTCTTTCACCACTCTGGAATTCGGTAATGAGTGCCCGTTTACACCCCGTTGCTATCCATGGCGCAAGGTTCCTCTTCCCCTTCCACGGTCCTTTGGTCTAAGATCAGTAACCCTTCTTACGGGGTTTTTCTTTTCTCTCCGGCAGGAGTTTTGCCCCCCCCCTGGGCGATAAGCGTTCCTTCCTTTTCGGAAGAAGGCCCCTTTTGTCGCTTTTTTTCTTTTGGGTTTCTGACTCACACGAGAGCTCCGAGGTCTCTGCCTCTCGACTCCCTTATCTGCGCTTAGTAATTTCGGGTGCTCTTTTCGACCGCGGGACTGTCCAAATCCTCCTTCAGACCTTCCTCAAGGACTTCGCAGGACTCCGGTCTTTTACTGGCCACCCCTTCGAAAAGGAGGCCTGAAGAGGCTCCCAGTATAAGGAGGTTCTCTGGCTTATCCCGAAGAGGATCTTTTGGGATACTAGTTTTCCCTGCTCTCGACACCCCCGCCCCCCCTTTGAGGGGTGTTTTTTCCCCCAACACCTTTCCCCCTCCACAAACCTGTTTTTTTCCCCCCCCCCCATTCGTAGTGGAAGCGCCCGTTTTTTTATAGCGTAAGACACTTTTTCTCTTCCAGATTTGAAGCATATTGACTGCCCAACGAGATGAGAGGCCGCCTACCGGTCCCTACGGTGTTCTTTTTTTACCGTACAGGATGAGTCCGTGCTGGGCCCGAGGAAGACGGTGTTTCCTCCTATTAGGTCCCGGCTAATGCAGGCCTTTCCTTTCTCCCTTTTCGGAGTTCGCGCTACGGCGAGTATGCCTGAGCTCCCCTAAGAAGGTGAAACCTATGACGGCTTTGAGCCATGCGTTGAGGCGTTGTGATTATGCAAGGATGTTTGCAACATTATTTTCGTTTTCAAGAAAAATCATTGGTGCTTTAGGGAGACCCGACCTGTAGGGAAGCTTAAAAGAAGTGCTCACTGTGCATAGGTTTCACTTTATTAAACCCCGTCCTCTGCCGTGCTTAGTTTTTTTGGTCCGGGGTTCTTTTTTCTTTTGTGAATTTTCCCTACAGTTTTTGTCGCTGAAGGGGCATCAAAGGACGGAACTTCGACTTTCCCCATTTTTCCCTTTCATAGGTCGTTTGTACAGCACTTTGTAGAGATTCCCCCTTCACTTCGTTTAAGACTGCTTTTTTAATCGCCCAAGGAAAGCGGAGCTTTTTTGATCGATGCATCTCTTTCTGATAACGGAAGGGTCCTTCTGAAGTCCGTTTCCTCAAATTTTTGAGTACTAGTCTTTTTCGCCGTGCACAGAGGCCGGTCAGATTCTTTAGGCGGAGAAGGTTTAGTATCCGACTCCCCTCCTAGGGGTTTTGCAGGAGCTCCCGCGTCATCTTAATGCCTTTTGAACTTTTCCCACCCGCGTTTCCTCAGCCGAGCCTTCTTCGTAAACTCCCTTTAGACAGGTCTTCCTCCTTCCTCACCTGTTCCTGAGTATATCCGGTGGTTCTCTCTCTTCCCCTTTGTTGTGTAGAGAGATAGCTTTCCCCCGTCCCTTTGAATCGCGCCCTTCTCTTCCCTGTTCCTCCTGAAGGGCATTGACGTCGAGAAGGTATGACCAAGTCCCCGTCAGATATCGGTTCCTTTTGTGTAGAAAGTGCAGAAATGAAAGTCCTCGATTAAGAGCTCCCCTCCTTATTGACTTGACCCTACCCTTGACGAGTGATTTCTCCCCTTGACTCCCAGATTTCGAAGCCGCCCCTCACTTTCGGCCTTCGCCTTTCCTTGTAGTAAAAGACTACGCCTTTGTCCTCTGGTCGGGCGTGTATGCTTAAGACTGGTACCGTAAACCCCCCCCCCCCCGCCGGGAAGCGAGGAAAGTCGGGGTCTCCCAGCGGAAGTCCGTTGCAGGGGACGAGATCCCCCTACTGACCTTTGGACTCCCTCGCGAAAGGGCACAGGGGAGGCCTTTTCTTTCGGCCCCCGAGGGTCCCTGGCTACAGTCGAGTACCCCGCGTTTTTTGTAGTCTCCTTTTAGGTCCTCCTAAACCGACAAGCAGATCGCCACTGAAAGGCTGACGCGCTTGTCCCAGACGATGACCCCCCTGTTTTTCTTCCCGAAACTTTGGCCCGGTGACGGGCGCGGACTATAAACTGACATCCATCTAAGCAATCGGTAGAAGCTCCCCGAGTCCAGGTAAACCCCATGAGGGAATCGCCCCCTCCTCCTCTCAGACTCCTCACATTTTGATCCCAGGCCCCTGAAGTTGGACCGTACTACTAAGAGTGCAGTGCAGCCGGAACAGACTTTATGGGACCCTCAGGGTACAGCTCCTTGACGCCCGGCCATTCATTACACCCTATGATGAGGTTCAAGACTCAAGCTCAAGTAGCTTCTCATTGGCCCCACCTTGCCGCAGTGCCCCCCCGTACACTCATCCCCTTCTTCGCTGAGGAGGTGCGTCTTCACCCCTAGCGATTGACTTTGCAGACGGTACGAACTTTCCCCGAGTACCCGATTATAGTTGAAGCGTGACTCCCCGACGTTCTCTATCCCCCTATTTTTTTCCCTCCCGCCCCCTTTGGTTCTGCCCGTCACTGACCGGCTTTGGTTTTTAGATACCCAGCCGGCTAGCGGATCCTGTTCCTCTGACATAATTTCTTTCCCCCTAACTCGGCGTACTTTCCTGCCCCCGTCCTTCTGTGAGGACCACCTCTCTCACCTCAGCGTTTTTTCTCCCTTCCAGGCACGTCCTCCGCGCGCTAATGGAGCGCTCGTACAGCTCCGCCTTCTACTCTCCACTTGGTTCTCTTGCAAATTACCAAAACGGCCCTTGCGACCCCCGCGCCCCCGGTTTCTCTCCTGGGGATCTCGTTCGGGGTGAAGTCTGCGGACGTCCCAACCCTTCCGCTGACCTTGGTTTTCTTCTTCAGGCGGTCCCCAATTTGCCCTTACCGCGACTTCCCTTTGCTTCCCCCTGCTGTTCCCTCGTCACCTGGCCTGAGCTTTTGCTGTAGTAACTCTCCCCTTTGCGCTCGGCCAATTGTATGAATTCTTGACCTTCCTTGCTTGTTCCACCCTAACGGCGACGTCCGTGAAGGTTGATTCCTGACCCCCGTAGCCCCCGAAGAGAGTAAACTCGGAGCAGTGAATTACCACATGTCCACTTATGCTTCTTTTCTTTTAAGTGATCCCCTCTTTATCCCAGCATGTTTTCTGATGTGGTGCCGTCGGTGTCACCCGGCCACACAGTCCCCAGTGATTCCATAAGAGAACCCAGTTTCTCTTCCTCTTTTTTGTAGAAGCGCCCCCCTGCGGTGAGTCCGGGGTCTCCAGAGCGCTGCGGCGTTCCCGCCTGGGCGCGATCTTTCTCCTTCCTAGAAGTGAGCGCTCCCCGGTGCCCCTGCACTCCGCCGTCGTTCAAGAGTTTCGTTACCTGAGTTATGGGCTGAAGGACGTTCTGGAGGTAGTGTACTTGCGTTTTACGATTCCCTCTTTTGGTCCGTTGATGTCCTTTGACTTTTCCGTCCCCTATCTTATCCTACCTTTCTCATTAGTAGAATCCCCCCCGACGAGTTCCCTTGGATAGTTCCGAAATACTTGAACTAGCCTGTTCGACGACTTCTATGTGAAGTTCTCCAGAGGTTTTTACTTCTGCTACATTTTGTCCGACACAAGAAGTTCCTTCGTGAAACTGACATCCGATGTCCGCGGACACATACGTGTCTTACAGGCTTTGCCTTTCATAGACGAACATGGCGCCTCTATATCCCCCTCCCCCAACGCAGGTATTTCAGCGGTTATTTCGGAACTCCGAAAGGCTACTCCCCGTCTGCCCTTTTAAGATGCGGCCCGGGCCATTCGCCCTTCCTCAGCATCGCGCGGCTCTGTTTTTTCCGGGTTGAAGATTAATGGTCCAGATTGCCCCCGAAACACGGCCGTCCATCCCTTGCGTCGTGTAATACTTTCTTCCGGTAGGTCACTTGTTTTTTTTTTTCTTTTTCTTTTTTCTCTCCCCTCTTCCCGAGGAAGTCTGGTTCCTTTGGGGAGTTCCCGCTGAGGTTAAGCGGGGTTTTCTTTCTATGCCTCACGCCACGTTTTCCCTCCCCTCTAGGGTCCCCCCTGCCACCTGGCCGGTGCTATCCAGGAGAGGCTGCCCTCCCCCGCGGAAGGGCTCCCGGACCCCCTTCAACCTTTAGGGTCTCCCGCCCGGTGCCTTCTTTTTCTGAGCGTTCTCTTTCCCCCCCTCGATGCTCCCCCCTTGCCACCTTCCTTTCCCCGTACGATCTCTCTCCTCCTCTTTTTTGTGATCGTCCTCCTTTTTGGTGATCGTTTTCTCGGAACTTCCTGGACAGGGAAGCCTCCCGGGCTGTAACCGCACCCTTGTCCAGTCTGGCTCAGCGCCATTCTTTAGGCCCGGTTTTTTGCCCCCCCCTTCACAGGCGTTTAGGACCGTTCTGAGGCCGTCGACCCCGCGACTTCCGTCGCTTAGAGTTACCCAAGAACATCCGCGAGCCCCGAGTGTCACCTGCCCCCTTTCCCCCGCCTTCCGCATTGAGAGGAAAAACTTCGCAAACTCCCCCTGACACGCGTCCCCTCCCGGTCCTCGGATCGACAGAAGCGTTAGGCCTTCCTGATTGATTTTGTGTTGCCTAGGTGACCTCCAACCTTGGGATCTTCTGCGTTCCGGTGCCTTTGCTCCCTTCCCCCTCTGTTCGTGAGTTTCTAAAGCCGAGCGCGCCAGATCCTCTCCCTCTTTCGTCTGCAGTCCTGATTTCTCCCAATTCCTACTCCTGCGGGCAAGACTTGCCGTTTTATGGTCAACTTCTCTTCATGGCTTCTCTCTCCCCTCCCCGCAATCTGGTTTCCCGTCTCGCTGTGTCCGGACCGTGGGTGTTTTCCCTCCTCGCGTCGGCAAAAATGGTTTTTTCAGGTCCCCCCCTCGGCTCAAGTCACAGTCTTTACTTCTCGTCCTGATAGTTTTCGCAGTAGTGTGCGCCCTAATCTTTTGAGGGAAGAATTGTTTCGTTTTTCGCCCTTTTTTTGGATTGCACCCGGTCCCAGTGCAGAAACCTTGCGACGGTTCCCGAACTCCTCTGAGAACTACCTCCGCCCGAACCCTAGACCAGCAAAGTACCTCCGGGATACGGCGGATTTGATTTTACGGTTTTCCTTCGCTGACTTTTGAGTCTCAAAAGCTCAGGCATGGTTTCCTGAAACATCCCCCGCCGAGAGGGAGACTACCCCGGATAGCCAGTTGGATGCAGAAAAGTAAGTACAGATCCACCTCCGATCATCAGGTGACAGTGTGGGCCGGGTTGAACGAGCGACCTCGATTTCCACGCCGTTTTTAGCCGCTTCTATCCAGAGCATAGCCGGAAGACTCACTCTGATGTGGACTGCCCCTTTTCTTGGGCACCCCGCCGAAGGTGAGCCGTGTCCGGCCCCTGCACCCATGCACTGCTTCCCGTCAAAAAATTGTGTGTATTTAGGTTTTTCTCGTACCATGCGAGCCCCACGGTGAACGCTTATCTCTCCTATTTAGTCCTTTTTTCCAAACGCTTTCATAAGGTAACTTGTGCCCTTTTCTTACAGGTTGACTCGCTCCGAAGGATACTCGCTGTCTCCGAGACAACTGGCTGGCCTTTCCCCCATTGCCCTGAAGCTCGCTGAGGAAGGTACTACGTTTCCATCTCAGCGGCGATCCAACTGTGTATTTGTCCTTCCGGTACGTTTCGGTTACCTCCAGCGGGCCGTGTTCTTCTGCCCCCTTAGCTTAGTCGGTCGCGTCTCCCCATTCTGCGTACGCCGTTCCGAGACACGGCCCTCTTCTGTTTTTTCCCCGCCTAGTTTTTTTTACGAGCTTTTCGCCCCCTCCTTCGCATGCCCCTAGACTCCCGGGCCAGGAAAGCAGGAGGTCCCCTCAAGTTCTCAGGCCTCTGTGGCGCCGCGAGAAGGTGATAGAGGGACGCCGCCCTTGGTTCTAATTTTTTGATACTGGTAGTCTTTAGACTATGGTTTAGCTCCGCAGCTACCAAGCCCCGTACGAGTTTACGAAGACGTGCCCCCCTAAAGCCCTCGTGCTCTCCCGGTCGAGTTTTGATCTGCGCCGACCTGCCTTTGTAATCTTGGTGCCAGGCTTCAGGCTGGACCTCGCACTAGTTAAGTTGAAGTTTCACTCAAGCCTCTAAAGGAGAAGAGAATTTTTTTTTTAAGTGTGAGCACACCTATATATCCAGCCGGATTTTCCCCCCTCCTGGTCCACCTTACTGGGATGTTCTAATTTTCTAGGTATGTTGGTATAAGGCTTTGTGTGTTTCCTATTGCCTTCTCTAACCCCCCTTTTCCCGGTTTAGCGCGGTCTGAAGTGGCTCGCGCCTTTCGAATTCCGTTTCTTGACGACGTGGGGAGGGCCCCCAAGTTATTCCCCCCCCCCTTTCTCCTCGTTAGCTCCCCCCTTTTTTTCGTCCGTTTTTTTTTGAGTTGAACTCCAAAGGTTCCTCCAAACCTTGCTGTCTTTGTTGGCGGCCCAGGACCCGGCTTATCGGCAGTTCCCGACCGTCCATTCCCCCTTTCCAGAAGCTGCCTTTCAACTCTGTCGTAGACCTTTTTAACCCTTCCCTTTAAGTCCGCCGTCAGACTCTTCTTCCAAGTTAAGGTTTTTTTTGTTTGGTTTGTTTTGGGGTGTAGGTCCGGTCCGTTTTCCCGCCAGAGCTCTCAATTTCTCAGGCCTTTCGTCGTGATGTCTCATTGTTCCCTTAGCTGAGCGGGGCGCGTCATCCGCTGCTTCTCTTTGATGAGAGATTTTATAACGAGTCCGTTGAGCTTTGTTCTTCACTGCGGCTTTCAAATTTGTTTGTAGCACCCCTCCCCCGACAAAACCCTTCCCCTTTGGCCGCCTGACGTCGACCAGGGTCGTTGACAATTACCTACCGTATCCCAAGGTTTCGATAATATTAACTGTGAAGTTGCTACTTGTTCCCACCCTGCGGGCATCTGTCGCTTTGGCTCCTCATCTCTCATATTTGCCTAAGTTTTTTTTTCTCCTAGCAGCTGCCGAGAAGCCTCTTTTTTCTCGGCACGCAGTATCCTTCCCACACTTGAGAATGCCTCCTTTAACTTTCTATCTCTGAGGCAGTCGGTCTTGACCCTCGCTGGTAGATCTGCGTCTGGGAAACTCCGAGTTTTGTCGGACTTCAGAGACTTGACGAATCATTTCGAGACTTAACCAAATCACCAGGCCCCGTTCTAACAGCCGCGAGCCGCCACGGCGAAATGAAGACCGATGAGCAGAAGCAATACCTAGCTGGCAGTGCGTCCCAGTAGCATGTGAGTCAGGGCAACTCGGCCATAGAGCTCTCCGATTATCAAATGTTTCCCCCCACACCTAGTTGTTCCGGGTTAGCATAGGACCAGGCAGTCCTGTCTTTTTTTTATTTTTACTTGGAAGAGTCGTGCCACTTTGTGCCAGGACTCAACTTTCGTCCCCGCGTCTTTTTTTCTTACCGGGTCATTTCTCCTTTCATATCGTCCCCCCCCGAATGTTGTAGGTACTTGAAGGTCACTCACCACTCCCCTCCAACTCGGAAAGGAGACGTTTCCTCCAGTCGAACGTGCTGTCACGTCTGCCACGCAACGCCGGCACGTCGTTGACGGGTTTGCGCTTCCTCTCCCCGCCAAATCTCCCAGTTAACCCGGGTTGATACGTCGCCGCGTTTTTTCCAGACCAATAATGGTCCTCCCCCTACAAACGTCCGCCGACTACGTGCGTTGACCCCCCCCCTTTCGGCACTGTGGAACTTTAGCGGAGGTGGCTCAGACCGCTGCCCTCTCGCCTGGCCCGCAGGTGACCGGATTCCCCCCTCGTACGCGGCCTGATACTTTTCTTAAATCTCGGAGGGGAAAGAATAATAAGAGACCCGCAGTGACCTGCAGAGTCCTCCGGAGTGATCAGTCTTCCTTTAGTACAGGTATGACGCGCGGGCGTCCCAGCATTCGGCTTGTTTCCGGCGTGAAGCGGGCCATGATCTGAGCCAGGAAGTCTCTCCCTTTTTGAAAAGTTTTTGCGCGATCTTCTCTCGGAGACACTTTCCCCATAGACTTTCCCCATCCACCTCTTCCAGGCCTGCGGTAGTCATCCCACAGCCGGCTACAGGATGACCCCCCCCCTTCTTCATTTTTTTGAACCGGTTCGGGACAGTCCCCAGTTACGTTCCTCATCCCAACCAACGTGGGAGGGACGGAGCTGCTATATCAGTCCCCTCCGTCCTTTTCCTTCGACCTCGCCTAGTGCCCGTTATAGCAGATAATACCGTTTTATAGGATTCGGCGCTCGTACAGTCAGACCTACTATCTCTGACGTGTTACTTCTGGCCTCAAGGCAGGAGAAAACCCTTCCCAAGTTCCATAGGGACTTTTAGCCACGGGGCCTCCGGGGGTTGCATCTTAGGCCTCACCCCGTCAGTCCGCCCTTGCCCCCTCCCTTAGTTCCGGTCCCTAAGCCTCAAGCTCTTTCTTTATTCAGTGTTGAGAGGTGGTGCCGCCTTCCACCTTTGGGGAAGGGGCGTTCCCTTGAATTTTTTCTGAAAGATGTACAGCGACCGCGAGCGCTCCCCTTAGCCTTTTCAGACGTAGACGTATTTTGATGGCTAAACTGAAGACCACCCCCTTTTTGGTGATCGTCCGTGACCTTTTTTTAGTTTAAAGTGAGCTTTATTGGTCCTTTTGCCTACAAAAGCGACTCATTCGTAGTTTTTAGGCTAAGGCTCTAGAGATGGATTACCACAAACTTTTTTTTGCGCGAGGTCGTTTCAACCCCGTACCCATTTCCCCCCTCTTGTATTGAACACGCTTGAGATGCCCCAGGCTGAGTATAAGCCAGCACCGGACGTCCGGGGGCCCCTACCCCGAGATTAGTCCCTGACCTTGCTCTCTCGACTTGGTCGACCTGGCAAGCGGGACAGTCCTTGTCCCCACGGTGTCCTCCCGCATTCCCGGCTTTTCTTTCGATTGTAGCCTTGGGCGCCAGGGCTGGAGCGGTTGCGTTTCACATTCTTCCTAATCGTTACAGTGAGATGGAATTCAGTTACTTTAAGTTCCTCCCATCCCTTTCCGATACCGCGTCCCCTTTCTCTGCCTCCCTCCCTGGTCCCATCACCGTTGACTTTAGCTCCATAAGAGACAAGAGCCTGGCGCGCTTCGATGTTCCCTCTCCGAGTGGCATTCCTGCGGAACCAGCCATGGTGGCTCCCCCGTCCTCTTTTTCGGAGGTTCCACTCTAGTCGTTTTTCCGTCCGGAAACGATAGGGCAACCAGAGGTGCTCGCTGAAGTAATCGCAGCAGGGTCCTCTCTCGTTCACCAGCCCGCCAAGGAAATGTCTGAATCCCATTCAGACTGTTCATGGCAGAAGACGGACCCTGCGACCTACGTAAGTTACCATTGCACGTCGCCCTTCCACTCTCACTTTATAACCCATCGCGACGGCGCCCGGACAACGGAAATTTCAGATCCGATATGAAACCCCTTCCGTCGCTGTGCGGACAAACTCCTCGGTAGCAGTAGTTTAACCAGAGTGTCTGGTAGGGGGAGTCCCTTTTTTTTTTCGTTTTCTCCAGGTGAGGATTTTGGAAGGTCGGGTTTTTTTCCCAGAGGCGTTTGATAAGAGGGGATTGGTCACTATGTCCGAGCGTCGAAGGAACAGGATGGGGTTCGAGGCCCCTTCCTGGTCAAGAGAAAGTTCCTTGTTTTCTAACAGCGGCACGCTGATACAGAGGAACTTACAAGGCGTACAGTAAAGCCCCGGTTGGTAATTTTCCCTAGTAGATAGACCTGAGCAATCTGCAGGATCCACCGCGTCCCACATTATGGTCTCCTCTTCTTTCTATCCCCACGTTGTCTTTGTTTGAGGTCTCCTGAAGTTGGGCAGCCCGTTTCCCCGGACCGACAGCCGTTCGATCGCCTGAAAATCAGCCCAGTCCAAAGGGACGGGGACTCCCCTCCATTGTCAGGCTCCAGTCCTTTCCTGAAAAGTTTTTCCTGCCAGCCGGTCGATTTCGGCTTAAGTTCGCCCCCGCGCCTGATTCACAGTCGCCCATATACTTGAACCCCCCAAAAACATAAACACACCAAATACAGCAAAAACAACCTACAACACACAAAAACCACCATTTCCCCACAACCCACATTACCCCCAAGTTCCCCAAAAAAAACCCAGAGCCCAACCAACAAAATGTTTACCCCAAACCCCCACCACGACCCAAGTAACCACTACACAAACAGACCAAACACCCAACCCACAAACAACCAAAAAAAAAACAAACCAACAACAAAAAAACCCACACCCAACACCAACACAACCACCCAAAAACCCCCCACAAAAAAAACAAAACACACCCCCCAACCCCCCAAACACAAAAACAACAAAAAACCACACACACAACCAACCCACCCCCAACATGAGTGTTAGCACCGTCATCAGCCCCGCTTCGCCTCCTCGTTCAGTCCTTGACTCAACTCGAGGGAGACTGGCCCCGCCTACAACCCCTAACCCTCGTGTGTCCCTACCGGCAGCCGTCGTATTCTCCTACGAAGTCGGCTTGATTCGTTGGACTAGTCACCCGGGATCCCCGTTCTTTCATTGAGGTCTTGGTTTGGCAGCGGGGTTGTTCCTTTCCTACTCGAGCTTCTGGTTCAGAAGGACCTCTCCCGTTATCTGGGCTTTATCTGTTCTCCTGTCTTTGACGTCGTAGTTAGCCCTGCAGTTACTTCCCCCTCGGTTCCCCCACCGTTTTTGTTTTTTAGTTTAGTTGAACGAGGAGGACGCTACCTCCGGTAGCGAAGCGCGCCGCTTTCTCCGCTAGCGTTTTATGAAGTAGCGCAGGATTGCCCTCATAGGTTTCGGAACCATGGAGTTTACGTTCAGTGTCATTGCCAACCCTCGATTCACCCAGCGTTACGGTCGTCACGGTCTTTAGTGTAGAAGATTTGCTAGACGTCCATTTCTGTTAAGTTATCGGGAGAACTCATTACGGATTTATCGACGCCAACCCCGGCCATTTCCCCATCAAGCGGCTCTGCGCTGCATACCACTCACCCGCAGCCCTTCCTCCCTTCTACACGGCCGCCACTTCCCTCGTGACCGCGTCAGGTTTTTGTAACGGCTCTTGTGCTCTTTTCTGCAATTGCCTTCCAAAAACCCCCCCTGGGGGCGGAAACCCCCCTCTCCCGTCTCTTTGCGGGCTACCCTTGTTCCCGTTTGTTTTAAAGACGCCAGCGACTGTTTCGCTGTCTGAGAAGACGGTCCGGTTTTGTTTTTGGACTCTTCATGTTCCACGTTCCGTTTTTGGCGCCGTCATTCCCATAGCAGTGAGAACACGACTACTCAGGAATTTTTTACGGCAATGCCCAGGTTGTTTTTTGGACTGCTGCTGTGACGTGTTAGGCGCCAAACTAAAGTCGTCCGCCCCAATAGGCGTGAGGTCTGAGCTTTTTCTACACCCTGTCATCCCCCTCTTTCCGCGTCTCCCTCTCCAGATTGTTACGTGTCATCCGCTTTCCTGGGTCCTTTTGTGATTCCCCGACAATTCCGCTGTCAGGATACTCGCTTTAGGTACTGAGGCTGCTGGACCCGTACCCCTCAAGCTAAATCGTCGTGCAGGGTTGTCACTCCGCCAGCCCCGGTTATCTCCCGCGGCGCCGGTAATGGTGCGTACTTCGGTCAGTGGCGTTTGCTCCTGGTCCCTTTTCCCTGCCGCCAAGGTAGAGTTTGAGGCGTGCTGTACTGAGGCATTGCTCTTCCGGGTTTAACCGTTTTGCCGAGAACTGCTCAAGGTTCTGATAGCAACCTCTTTCCGCGGTTGATTACTATCTCATATTCCTTCCTCCATAAAGGGAGGCTTCACGACCTGGGAACTTTTCCCCGGACCTGGATGGTAAGCTCCATAGGGCATAAGCCCGGCTTTTTTTATTATTACAAGGGAGACTGGCATTTGGCCTGCTCCTTCTATGAGGAGATCCTTTGGACCCTTCTACTAGACACTTCGTGTAGCGATTGAGCTCTCCTCTGGACGACGGGCCCGAGCGGCACTAGGGCGGACCACTTCGCGATTTTATCTTTCCTATAAAGACTCCCGGACTGTGAGCGTAAGGACGCTGGCCAGATTCTGGTCTCTTGATCTTCAGCGGTCGGGTTCTAGCGAATTGTAAAGTAACTCAGAGTTGAATTTCACCCGGCTGCCCCCCCCCTCATCCTTTAGACTGCGCTCCCGTTCCTTTTCTACCAGCTGAGGCCTAACTCGGTCCGGCCTTTCGCAGTGTAGCGGATGCGCGTTGCATCCCATGCACTGGCCCCCTGTGATTGACTCTTGCGGAGTCCTAAACTTGAGGCGTTCCTGCTTGGATCTTCATCCCCCCCCCCCCCCCTGCACCTTTTCACTCCGTTCCCCTAGGGAAAGAAATTCCGGGCGTGCCCGTTTATTTTCACTCCCACGCCGGGAATTGACGTTGAGGTGCGTCCGTGGGTGTTTCTTCCCCATTCCCTGTCTTCTACAACGGAGTAGTCCCCATTCTGCGGTTCTTTTTCAAACTCCGGACAGCCCGACCGAAAGGGGAAGCCATGGCCGCTCAGGTGTTCTCTAATTGTAGTGAGAGAGGCCCATCATTACTCCTCCGCAGAACTCCCCCGATCACGGTGGGTGGGGATTGACCTTATATAGTCTCTCCATGGCCCTCTTGACCAGGTTTTTTAGTAAAGTTTTCTCTTGTACTAACCCGAGTGACTGAATTGCTTTTGTTCTTGGCACGAGGCGGGCGCAATCGGAGGAAGAGTGGTTGTACTCAAAGATCCCGGTTATGAGAGATGAGGCTCCTGCGATTTCCCTTACGGATACTCCTTTCCCTTGACCAATTGCGCCTGCACATACTCATATCGCCAGGATTCTTTTTCCCATCACCTCATTACCGCTGATTTCACTGCCGCGGCGTCCTTGCCCCCCTGTTTTATGCGGGCTACCAGTGCTCTTGAGTATCCTCTCTCTTTTCTTCCATGTTTTTTTTTTTTTCCTCGATCGCCTCAGAGCCTTTGTCTGGACGCGTGCCAGCATTCTCCTTGCAGTGAGCCAGGAGGGACTTTTTCGAATAGATTTTTTCGATTTTTCGGTGTATTGCCGCCTCTGGTCCTATCTAGTCTTTCCGGCCCCTCAGCGTGTGGTAGACGGTTTCCAATGAACTTTTTGAAGCAGTCCTTTACTAAGCAGTGCCCCCAGGGAAACATATTCTGTTTATGCCCTCCCTCTGTCACCCTCTCGTTCCAGGAAAGATCTTTTCCCAGAGCAAGCATTTCCCGATACGAATGAGTTACACGAGAAGTTACTCCTGTCCCTCTTTCCCAGGCTTGAGACGCTATATTCTCTCCGGTAAGAAAACAACCCTCCCGTTAAGTGGAGTGAAGCCCCTTATTATGGCAGTTTGTAACTTTGAAGGTTCCTCTCTCAAACACGATTGATTTCTTCCCGTCCCCCGTCTGACCTTGACTGGTAACCTGTGATGTGGCTGTCCCTCGGTTCCTTTCCCTCATCCTTTTCCTCGACCCCCGAATGTTGTAGGTGACCTTATTGTGAAGTTAATCTTAACCCCCTCCTCCACCTTCAGCAGAGCACTTCCATTCAAGAGTGTCGCAGCTGCAGCCCCCACCACTTTTTTTCTGCTAAGAAATGCCGGCCAACTAGGGTTACCGCTCTTCCCTCCCCCACAGGAGAGACCCCGCTCCTCCCCCATTGGGTAGGATACGTCTCCTTCCCATCCCCCAAATCTCTTGCATTAACACCTCCGCCTCCTTGAAGGAGAACCCTGAGACCCTGCCAGGTGTCCTGCTTTTCTAGGGCCCTGAAGAATGAAGAACTCTCCGTTCTGATAAGGAAACGCCTCGCAGATCTCGCAGGTCCTTTTGCGCGGTGAGGTGTTCCGTAACATATCTTCTTTGCCCTGCCCCGCAGTAAGATGATCAAGGTCCCTCCTCTTCCAGACGTCCGTTTCAATCTCACATTATTATTTTCAGTATCTGCTCGGGAGTAATATAATAGCTCCTTTCCTGAAGATCCCCCCTTACTGACCCCTTGTAAGTCGCCAGCGCCAGAAGGAATCTCTCAACACTTAGCGCTTTTTACCGACGACACGGATCCCTCGAACCCCTTTCGGGCGGTAAGAACCGATTACCCATGAACATCTTGGCTGTCTTCAACCCCAGAATTATCCTTAGGCCTCAGGAGCGTTTTCGGTACCTCCTGGTAGGGCCAGGTCCCCTGTAGAGTGGTACTGAATCACTTCAAGGTAGTGGCGGATCTCGTCTTTAAGAAAATTCCAATGTGTTAACTCCTCCGGTGGCGTCCGTCTTGGAGTTACTCACGCGCCGAGCATGTTCGTCTTATTTTCTCTCAGCAGACGCTCCCTCTATTTTGTGCGGCGAAGAAAACCGGACCCCCTTTTAGCTCCCCTCCACGGAAGGACTAACTAATACTTTTAATCCCAGCGGGTTTACTCTGGGCCAGCGGCGTCGAAGACACAGTCCCCACTCTCCTCTTACGATCTTCCTGCAGTTTTAACAATGCCCTTCTGTTTGTCCGCGACCACCTAGGTCCTTGCTCCAGAGGAGATAACCCCCAACTCTTTTCGGTTTTTTCAGGCCCCCTGGAACGTCGACTTTCACCTCTAGAAACTCTCGTACCTTCGAGAGACTGCGAGGGAAAACTTTCTCCCCCGGCAGGGTATGTTTTTTCCCCCCCTGCGCAATACACATCATCCCTGGTTCGAATTTTGATTTGGCGTCAGCAACACTTCTCCTCCCGGTAAAAACCGTTCCCTTGCCCCCCAGCTTATGAATTGTCTAGTGCTTCAAGATTCTCCTCTTGATTGTAAGGATGTGACTGCCACCCACCCTTCCGTTTTCGACCTTAGTTCAACACTTCACCCAGGACCTCCTTGCCTCTTCCACCTAGAAAAGGTTCCCCCCCCTCTGTCAATCTTTTTTTTCCGAAGCTGCAGCGGCCTGAGTTGGGGACTCTCCTAGCTTTTTGCGGTGTTCATTACTCCTACCCTTCCGAGGAGAATTGGTTACCTTTCCTCTGCACGGTAGCGCCTGGACCGTTGAACCTACGCGACCTTTCCTGTCAATCGGCTTTTCTCGTAGACCATTTTAGCCTTTTTTTGATTTCTTTGAACTGCGTCCTCGGCGTGCGCTGGGGCAAGTCTAAGGGGTAGGAACCCGTGGTGCATGGTCCGCCCTTATCTGAGTCCGTTCGTCAGTTCGGATTAGAAAGCACCCCTTCTTTCCCCCCTTTGAACTGAGTACGTAGTTGCAGCCCTAATGAGCCCCAGCTCCTGGAGCAAGCCTGCCCCTTCCGGTTAGCGCTAAGGTGGGCCTTCATGAGGCAACAGCCCTGGTGGAGCCTTCCCTCTTCTTCTTGCCCTGAGCTCCCCCCTGCTTCCTTAAGGACAAATGACGACGGGGCCACCCCGCAGGCGTTCGCTCCTCTAATATAAGAGACCCTTCTATTAATGCCTTCCCTACTCCAAAGTACAGGTATTTCCCAGAGTACTACTGGTCAGGTGTCCAATCCGTCATGCTTTTTTACCCTCGCGTTCATCATAATTGCGAGGAACCGTTTCTAGCAGCATCAAGCCCCCAGGCATCGCATGATGCACTTTACCCCGTAAGGGTCACCTTCTCCATCCCGCTTCCCCAGATGGCCCCCTCAGCATTTCCCCCTTTCCCTACGAAGCCTTCCTGCAAATCCAGCGTTAGCCTTTCTGTTCCCCTTTGTTTTTTTACGGTGGGTGTCCTTCATTTCTCTCCTTTCCCTTCGGAAGGAGTGTTGGAACTTTTGAGGTGAAATCCTTTCTGGCTCCGTCGTTTTTGCTCTTCTTTTTCCTCGTCACGACTCCCTTTAGAGGTCTCCGGCCTAGGACTTTCTTCCTCCTGAAAAGGAACGTTTGTCAGCAGACCTCTGAGATGGATGGAATCAAAGAGGTTAACCTTCTATGCTCCCGGCCCTTTCAGTGCGGGTCTTTTCCCCAGACAGGTTATTGGGTATTCCCTTCTTCCCATAATGTCCCTTCCTCTTATACAGCGTACCACTGTCTCCAGAAGT
>Ga0179593_1417934_pt1 | contig 17301 bp, 13 predicted proteins | sample CZODoug2_1_08_16_FD_185931 | JGI IMG/M metagenome (GOLD analysis project Ga0179593, IMG submission 185931) | Vadose zone soil fungal communities from Angelo Coast Range Reserve, California, USA - CZODoug2_1_08_16fungal (PacBio error correction) | ecosystem: Environmental > Terrestrial > Soil >... | reverse complement strand
GTTTTTTATTCCCGCGTAGCCCTTACTTCCCATTTAAATGGGGTGCTTGTACCGACTTCCGGATCTGCTTCCGAGACCACCAGTACCCTCTTTCCCGGTAGGCACTCTAAAGTGTTACAGACACCATGTTCAAGACCTTGACGCTTGCTGTTAAACTTTTTTCGCGGACTCTCTTTAAAGCCACCCGCCCCCCTCGTTCCTTGCTTTCAACAACCTGGACGTCAAACCAAAATGACTTCACGTTCCATCCCCAGAGAAAAGATTAACTCTCGCCGGGGGTTAACAAGCTTTAATAGGCACATGCTGCTCTCCGACTTAGCGATAGAATTATTGAATGAATAGTAGGCGCTCTTTTCCCCCTCTGGTCGGATTAACTCGATCGTTGAGCCGGCCGAGTTTGTCTAGTCTATATTTGTAGTTCGTATGCCGGCTGAAGCGGTTGACTGTGACCTGCTTTGCGAAACTCATACTTATTCCACCGGTTTCCTCTGCGTCCCCTCCCCACTCCGTCTACTGGAGATCCGGAGATAACTCAAGCCCTAATTCCCTTCCGGGTCATCAGCGACTACTTCATCCTCCCTAACCCGGTATTGACTCTTCCTGCAGGAGACCTCCAGGGCCCTTTCCTTTCCACCAATTCTGATGACACCGACGTGCCAAACGCTCTTCACTCTTCCAGATAACGGGACGGTTCTAATCCTAGACTTCCGATGCCACTTTCCCCGCGTGAGGTGTTTTCTCAACGGGAATGTTTATCCCCCTTTTCACGGAATTGCGCCCTTTCCCTCTGGAATCCAGTAGCCACCCCGTTTCGTTCCCTTCCTTTTAATTCCACTTCACTAGGTTTTCGTTTATTTTCTGGAAGTCAACAGCTTCCCGCCCCTCCTCTCAGTTCTTTGGTACGCGGCTCCCGAGCATGCTTCGCTAACCCATTTTCCCCCTTTCAACTGAACAGTTTTCCACTCTCTGTTCAGCCAGTTGATCGTTTGTTTCGGCGTGACTCAGTCACTCAACTTGATGTTGACGGTCAGATGTGCTTCTATTTTGAAATTATGGATAAGTTTTTTAGGTTCTCATAACCCCTTTGGATCCGAGCGTGGTTCTTGAGAGAACCCTCCTGTAACAGATTTGCCCACAGTTCTCTTATGCATTTCCTCGCTGTCGTGTTTTCTAGATTGACGATCTCCTTTTCCGCGACCTGTTGTCCCTCTCAATGAAACTCCCCCAGACAACCCCCCCTAAAGGTTAAAGTTTTTATCGTCTTCCGAAGCTGGCTTGTATACTGCCGTGGTTTTTCTTGCCCTGATCGCCTTGTTCTTCGCATGGACTTTACTCCCAGGCGTCTCGTAATATCCCGGTACCACGTATGGCTCCAGTGTGCCCCTTCCCATTCCGCGTTTACGATCTCCCCCCTCTTTATCACTTCTAGAACCACCTCCCTGCCGTCCCCCTCCGTAGAAACTTTAGTTTTTTTTAAAAGGAATTAACGGCTCTTGTGTTTTCTGACCTGCCCCTTTGTACTGACTCTTCCCAACGGAACGGCTCATTTCCTCCTTCTTCTTGTATGTTGCCCGGCTCCCAAGTGAACGTTCCTCCTAAGTGTAAGTGACACATCCTAGTCAACATAGTTCCCGAAAAGCCCAGTTCCCAGGTTTAAGGCAAGCCCGAACTGTAACAAAAGCAACTTGAACACCCCCCCTGAATCGTCCTACCCCCCTGGTCTCTTCAACTTCAACCCTTGGGGCCCCCGTTAAGAACTTACTCCCAGAGTTTCACACCTCTCGCTTCCTTGTTCTATTCCCCAGTGGTCTGCGTCCCCCCCCCGAAGGCTCCGAGATCATCGCTGTCCAAAAGCCAGAAGCCTCCTTTTGCACTAAACCAGACCCCTCTAACTATGAGGACGAGTTCTTTTTTCTTTCTTTCCCGTGTACATGTTCGTTTTTCCCTCCTCGGGAAAGCTGACCTTTCGCTCCTGGTCCAATGGCATTAATCCCAAATTTCCCGTTCCAATGTTTTTCTCTATTCGTCCTAGACCTTCACGCCCTCTTCCTCTAGTCATCTTTTTCCACAGAGGTTTTTCGGACCTCCGTGTACCCCGTTGGCCTGAATGTCGATAGAGATCTTGAAAAACCAGCGTCTCGAATCCGAATCTGGAAGCCCCTTCTTCAGCGTGCGAACCCAACGACCCCCTCATCACCCGAAGCTACCTTCTTCCGGCCGCTCTCTGCAAAAAACTTCGACGCTGCTCAGATCCCCCTCGGATTTTTCTTAACTTGATATGCGGATTGAACTTGTCCTCTCTCCAGCCGAGCGGGTTAGTCGTCTTTTTTTTTGTTATCTCCCTTCCCCTTTACAGGCTAGGCGCCATGCACCCCTCTTGCGTTCAACCTGGTTTTGCTCCATTTCCCCCTCTGTTTGCGGATATCTTCTCCAATCCAACTGACGTTAGTAGGTCTCCTCCTTTTTAACGTCTTGCGAATGTTTCCTCCCCTGCACGTTGAGCCACTGCAGGTTCGTTCGCGGTTCCGATGGCTAGCGTATTATTACTGGCGGGAACTAAACCCGATTTAAGAGTTCGGCACACGTAGTTGGAAGCTTATTGTCAGCCTTTTTCTTTCTCAAGTTGGGACTGGTGGCTGGTCGCCGCTGAACCATTAAGTTACCGCGTATGATCCGGCTGTAGCTCTCTTTCTCGGATCTGTCCCTCCATTGAAATTCTCTTCGCCCCCCTCCCCCAACCTCTTGCTTCCCGTTTTCTCTAATCGATCGAACAAGGCCCCTGCCAACAGGGTTGTAATAGTTCATTTAACCCCATTTATACTGGTCCTCCTGCCTTCTTCGTCCTCCTGAGAACAGTCTTCTTTTGCCCTCAAGACGCCTGAGGATTTTCCCCGATGCAGGTACTACCCTGAAACGAGCACGAGCTCCGCTTCTTCGCCCCACGACAATATAGACCAAAAACACACCCAGTCCGTAAGTTTTCCATGCTCGCTTCCGCCAGTACACCCCTTCGCTGTGATCAGCAGGCTTTTCAGGTACGTGTGCGTCCCAGGGGAAACGGATCGATTCCTTCGATTTTCCCATAGGAACTCCACCTTAGAGACCAGTTCCTATAATCCCGACGCGTCTGACCACGGTCGACTTCTTGGACAGGAGATTCATTTGTCGAGACAGTGCTTGCCGATCCTCCTTTCTCCACCGGGACGATATGGACTGTTCTGGTACATTTCGCTTTCCCCACATTCCATGGTATTTAGCAGAACGGACTTGAAAAGTGATCGGGTTTTGACCCCTTGAAAGTAGAGCTGGGTACTCCTCAATCCTTTTTTCTCTCTAGTTAACTTTACCAATGTCACGGGGAATTGGCCCCCCACCCCCCAACCCCCCCCCCCCCCCCCCCCCCACCCCCCCCCCCCCCCAAACCCCCAACCACCCCCCCCCCCCCCCCCCAACCCCCCCAACCCACCCCCCACCCCCCCCCCCCCCCCCTTCTCATACTACCACCATGGAATGGATTAACGCGCCATGTTTCTCCAGCAGTCCCTAGTTTCTGTGAGCGAAGTAAGTCTATTCCCGGCTGCCCCCTTTTAGGACCAATAGTATCAATCTCACCTGCCCCAGACTCTTTTTTGAATCTTACTTTTCGTGCTTAGGCGCATCTGCTTTGAGTTGCCGTTGGAATGGTCCTTCGAAAGGGCACATCTATAGTTTTTTTGACGTCATCAGTCAATGACCGATGATGCCCCCCGCTCCTTTTTACTTTCTGGCTCTCGAGATCTCTGTTAGGCAGTACTGAGTTCGATAGGGTGTGGCTTGGTAACCTGGAGATTCTTCTTTTTACCCTTCCTCCTTAATCGGCCCCCCTCCTTCGTTCTGATTGCACAAGGACGTTATGCCCCTTTGGCTCTTGCCTCAGGCATTCCCTCAAAGTATCCCTTTCCAGGAATATTAACCCTGTTGGTCGGAAGCGTCTTCGTCTATGTCTCCCCCTCCCAGATCGCCTCCTAGAGTTGGTGAGTGTGTTTCGCGGAGCGTTTGACTTTTTTTCTTATCCCGAATGGCGCGGATAATGAAAGAGATCTCCCCTTCAATGAAAGATCATCCTTTTGCTCCCCATGATCCTCGGAACTTGAGGTTCCAGGCTACTTGCCGTCTCTCCCCACTCGTGTTCTTTTCCTGGTGTATTTGCCCTCCCGGAACATTTCTAAGAAATTTCTCTCGATGAATGCTTCGACGAGGCGAGCTCGACATGATCGAGGCCCATTATGTACGGGAGGACCTTCCTCTTCCTTGTTGATTGGATGCCTACCGAGAAACCGCATGTCAATTTCGCCCATCCCCCTTTACCGCCCTTTCTTTAGATTGCTTCTTTTTTGAGCGCGGGTCTTTTTTTTGATATGCTGGCTCCGCTCCTGCTTTCCTATCTATCACAGGTTCCTCTCCTCTTCCCTTCTTCGTTAGACCGGCCTTTGGCATTCGCTCAATTTTTGAATGAGAAGAAGGCTCGGACCTCATTCTTCGTGCCTCAGTTCTTATTCCTTTCGCTTAAGAATGATGACTCCGATTCCCCAGAATTCCTCTATGTCGGTTGGTCCTTTAACTCGATCGCCTTCACCCTGCCAAAGGTGCCCCCGCCCCCTTTTTAAATGCTCAGAAGGTGACAGTCCTCATCTTTTTCCTTTTCCGCTTACTATCCCCCACCCCCCCCCATTAGTGGCAGAATGATCTTCCATTCAACAAGAATGCCTTCCTCTAGAGGAACCCCTCGACCGAACCTTGCGACGTTCGCAGTGCGTCTCAGCGGGGACGTTAGTGCCCGCAGGGAACTTCTGGATGGAACTATTTTCTGTATTGCGACCTTTTCTGGGTTGCCCTCTTTCACGCGTTTTTGTGAGTGAATTACACACGGTCTCCCCTCTTCCTTCAGCAAGTTTCTCCGATGACTGGACGAATTCACCTTGGAGGAGTTTCCCCCGTTCCTTTTGCATCGGCTTACCCGGGCGGCAGATCTGTCCTGACTTCAAACTGCGTGGGCCACCCTTGCGCCTAATTACAAAGTCCTCCGACTTCTTGCTTTCTTCTCTGCAAATATGTACTTCCTCATTGCTGAAGGTTCCACCTGACGTAAACCCGTTCTTGAGGAAGTGCCACCCGATCTCTTTCTGTTCTCCCCCCAGCCTTTTCCGGTTGCACGGGCTTTTTTTACCTGACCTCCTTTGGAAGATTCTCTCCTACAAGATCGTTACCTTTTTAACGCAGGATCCGGATTAAGAACCATCTTTGGGTTCACAGTGTACTACCCCAGAGTTTTCTGCTCGTCAATTTCCCCTTCTGGGAACTGTTTCCCCAGTTTTGAGCCATCCGGGGTACCCCGTCATCCTATTCAGATCCTGCTTATTTCAGTCCCCCCCTGACGCCTACACTCCCCGATCATCCCTCCAGAACCACGGCCGTCCCCAAGCACATAATTGACAAAGCCCCCCCACACGATGTGAACGTCCCTTGGATTTGGTGAATTGCTTCTTCCACAGGTGGAAATTCGAGACAGCGTATCCACACGAAATATGATTCAGGAAGCCCGAACCGTTGGCAACAAGTTTTTTTTTTTTTTTTTTTTTTTGGGGTTTCGGTGGTTTTTTTTTTTTTTTTTTTTTTTCTCTTTTTTTTTTCCTCTTTTTTCTTCTTTTTTTTTTTTTTTTTTTATTGACTCGGGCTTCCATCCTCACTCTCTTTTCTCCCGCCTTCTGATTACAACAATTCGTCCCAATTCCTACCAAGTGATGACGTACCTTTCTGGCTCGCCTTTCACACGACACCCTATTTGAGTTCGTCCCCGACCTAAACCAGGCTACCTGGATGAACACGTTTTTTTTCCCCCCTTTACCGTAAAATGCGTTTTCAGCTGCTTCTTTGAATAAGAGCCCGCCGAAAACCCTGTCAACGTCTCGTCTTTCTCCCCCTGCTTTCCGGCAAATCAAGGACCTTTTTCATTTTCTTTGTGAATTACAAAATGGACTCCCCTTTCTTTTTCGCTTTCAACTCCCACGATGATATATGCTACAGCTGACTAAGCAGAAAGACTGCCTTTTTGAGGAACCCTCGCCTGCTCGGAAACGTGGCCGCCCGCCTCTCTCATTCAACCGTCCTAGTGAGGATGGTCAGTCTCCTGAAAAAGTCTTTTGTTTTCTCTTTTTTAGTACTCTGCCCCTTCTCCCCTACACGTCTGTCCTTTCCTCTTCTACCTACCCGATTCCTCACTCCGGGGCAGGAGAGATTTCATTAGATGACAAATTCAGGATTGCGCTTCCCTCAGTAGCTCGGATTTGCGCGTTGCTTCCCCTCCGGCTCATCTTTTTCGCTTAAGGAAACTACTGTGGGGGGGGGGTGCTGTTTTTTACTCGGTTTCCTACATCGATTTCTCAACCTCCAACCCTCTCCCCTACCGAGCTAATCAACGAGAGTCTTGAGACCAACTAGATATTTCTGCTCCCACATGATCGCTTTTCCAGAGCGCCACTGGGTTTCCAACTCAATACGTTCGTATTACCTTCAATCTATCTCATAATCTCTTAGCGCTTTTGCAGTTCCTGGAGCAATTGTAAACAGCAATGCTCCGATTTGCGATGAGGTTAGAACTTTAGCATTTTGAGTTTTTGCCCTGTGCCCCTCTCTTTTTACAGAAGAGTCACGATTGGCGTGCTGTCCCCCTCCTCCTATACCACCCGTGGTGCCAACTCCTGGGCGTGCTTGCACATGCTGTCTTCTCTCCCCTGGCATCGGCGACCTTCTGTTAAGGTTTCTTTTTTCGCGACTCCTTCCTTCTGGTACTTCTCCTGAACCCTTTTAATCGAGTCAGGAAGTGACCTACGAGAATAACCGATCCTCCCCCTCTCCAGAACGTTGTCTTTAGAGGATCTCCTCGTATTCGCGTCTCCCCCCCCCTCCTCATATGTACAATTTTTTTACCCCTGATACCGACCTGGGCGGTAGTTTATAAAACCCAATCCCCTCGCGGTTCGGACCTCTACTGTTCGAGGTATCTTCAAATGTTCCCAGCATATGACTGTTTCTCTTGACTCTTTTGTCGCGGAGCTCCTTCATTCCCTTTCAATAGTTAATAGTGGTACCCCATGGTTCGGTACCACACTCACATCGACCCGTTCCCCCCCCTTTACCAGCGCAAATCTTCACCCCCTCTCCCCTCGGCGTTCAGCTTGTCATGAGGCCAAAATTCTCAGCTCAGACTACGATAGTGCTGCAGGCGTAGGCGGTGTCAAACTTTTTCTGATTGCAAATCTCCCTGTTCGCTCGGCGGAGGTTTTTTTCTCTCCTATCTTGATCCTTTTTCTTCCTCGGAGCTGGTTGCCGTGGCAGACAGATTTACCCCGTGACGTAACGCCCTTTCCCCCCCCTCTTTACCGGAGTCTGATGAAGATCGCCCGCGGCCGATCCGTTTTCCGAGTGAACTTTTCGACGCACCTCATTACTTTGATTCCGAGTCAAGTCAGCCTCCTGCACCGGTCGTGAATCCTCCTTTTAGTGGCTCCCCATCCGTCGACCCCCATTCCTTGAAGACCACCTGAAGGAAAAACATCTTTCTCCCCTCCAATACATCTCCAGCTCTGGTGGTTGGTGAACCTCCCTCTCCGTGCGGTCCCAACTTTTTCCCTCTTGAAGGAGACTTCTCCGCTTAACGCTGCGCGCTCCTCTTACTTAGGGCCCCTCTCCCCGTTTGTTGAAAGCTAGCCACCTAAGCGTGTAGAAATTGTGGAATTCCATAGAAAGCTGTCCGTTTGTCGGCGTGATTTGCTTTGACTAGACCTCCTTTTTCGCTACGATCAGTTTCATTTCTGTTTTTCTAAGCCTTCTCGCCCCCTAATGATTTGCCGCCATTTTACTTGACCATTTTTACCTAGGCTCAGCACCGGATTATCCTTTTCTTCTAAGACAGAACTCACCATTCTTCGGTTGAAGGCTAAGAAATCTGCTGCTAGTGGAAATGGTTTGTTCCTGGGTTGGCCTCGCATGGATTTACTCCAGAGAGTTCTTCTTCTTCCCCCAATCGCCAGTTGTTCCAACAGGGCGTACTTAATCCAATCCCTGCTTCTCCTTTGTCGATCGCTGAGATCTCCGTGTACGCGACCATTGTGTTTTTCCAGATAAATGGTCCCTAACAGCACCCGACCGATTCCAGTCGTTCTTCGTATCAGTTTCTTGTCCCTTAATCGTGTCTGGGATACCGTGTTTAGGGCGCTCTCTTTCGGTTCTCTCTCTCCCAATTTCTTGAATACCCGTTTTATAGTACTCTTATAGTTCCCCTTCTTTCCTTCCCCCTTGGGGTTAACCTGACAGCAGTTGACGACCTCAAACCCCCCCCTTCTCCACTGAAGGAAAAACCCTCCTTTCTTTTTTTTTCCCCATTCGGATGTTTTTTCCACGTTAATAAAGGAATTTCTTTCAGACCTATCCCCTCTCTGTCCCGTCAGGATCTTTCTTGACAACCGGGCCATGTCCCTTCCCAGTACGGATAGGGATGAAACGTCCATCCCCGTACCCGTTTTACTCATTTTCCCACTACTCCCAGTGAACTCATCGTTCATAATAATACTCCCAGTTCCCTCTTGTCCACGGCCCTTCCGCATTCTGATGTACCCACGAAATTTTAATAAGGAATCGGACTCCCCCCCTCCCCCGTCGCCCCCGGGCCCACTCTCAGTCTCTTTTCCGGACAGTCACCCCTTCCTACAATGGCGGGCACACAGCGCGAGTGTGGAAGATTAACAAAATGCCTCGGAAAAGCTTCCTTCTCTCATTAGATGGCACTCCAGAAGCTCCCTGGTTTCATACCTTCAGCTTTCTTTCCTTCCTCCTTGCTGCAGCTCCTCTTTGCCCCTGTCCAGTCGCTGTATTATCAAACCTGGACCTAGGACAGTTTATCCTCTTCTTTCTTTCCTGTTCTCACTTCTCCCTAAAATGTTTTCCAGTATCTCTTTAAACCAAGCAGACCCCCTCTTCCTTCCTAGTCAAGTGCTGACCCCCATCTCTCGCTCCCAATTATCGGTGTAACCGTTTTTTTTTCCTTCAGATCCCTAGATTCCATGCACAACCTTGCAGTACCTGAATCGAAATCGGCCAATGCCTTCCCCCTTCATCGGTCGAGAATACCCTACCCTGCCCGACCAAATTTCCCTTTTAGGAAGTAGTTTACTTTTTCACCACATTAGCCGATTCAGGAAGATTTCAAATCGGCGGCTCCCGCGTGCTCCTTTCCTCTGCTGATTCCCTTTGAACTGTCGATTATCTCAAGACCTCTCAGGCCTCCCCTGTCTGATAGACCGCTCCGGCTTAGTACAGAATCCAAGATTCTAGTGTTAAGTCCTTCTTTCCCCTCCATTCAATCAGTTTTCGCTCGATTAGGACAATAAAACCGGAAGTGAGTGCATGTCTCCCTTTCCCTCAGTGTAATCCCCTCTATCATTGTTATAGAGTAGTCAGCGTGTCCCCTTCATGTCTTCGTGAGAAAGAGGTCTAGATGATTCTTCAGGTCGTGCAACACCTATTTTAAGACTTCCTTCCCCCCACTAGTTGTTAAGCTTCTCTTCGCCTTCGGCTCAAGTTATTGGCGGAGGGGTCCGAAGATGATAGACCTTTCCTTTCTTTCTACCCCTGGTACTCTCTTCCGCGCTTAGGTGCCACACGATACCGACAACCTGATCCCCCTCTCCCCCCCCCCAACCCCCAAATGTCTCTTTCCCTTCTTCAAGAGAAGAGACCCGACCGATTTACAAACGACTGCCCACTTTTTCCTCTTTCCTTCTCAAATTTATCTTTCCACCTTGTGAGGAGAAGGAGACAACTTTTTGTCCCATAACCTCTCCTTTTGGAAGAGCTCACTAATGCCTGGGACTTTCCGATGCCGGAATCACGGATACGAGCCCTAGCTCCGATTTTCCCTCTCCCTCCCCCCTTTCAGCAAGCTCGTCATCTAAGAACATCGATATCTCATTCTAATCCATTTTCCCCCATTCGCTTTTATCAGCCTCTGTCCGGGAACGTCGTGCTCCCATGGGTAAAGAGATCACTATGTTTCCACCTTTCCTCTTTCCCCATCAGACCTTTCCTGCAGATCGGCCTATCAGACAGACGGTTTCTCTCCAACCGTCCTTCGCGTCGTGGAATGTAGCCTCCGGACATTTTCTAGTCAGGACTTGGAATCTCTTACGTTCTCCAGTGTCGCTATGTTTTGGTTCTCCATTCTCTTTGAATCAATTCCCCCTTTTTTATTCTTTTTTGACCACTAACGGCTCCCCGGTGTTTTTGAGCATTTCGTAACTTGTGAACCTTTACTCATACTCCGTGGTTGTTTTTAAGATCATCCGTGTTAAGAAATGTTTTTTTATGCGTATGTTTGATACCATGAATGTCCGCGTAATTTAGCCTCCAGGTCCCCAGCGCCCGGTGAGCGACGTCCTTCTCTCTTCTCCTTTTCATCGACAATCGTCTTCTTCTCTCCAAGACTGTCAAGACCGTACAAAACCGCTTTTGGAGTCTCTACTCTCTTGTTGCAAAGGGACCTGGGCGAATGTCAACTGCCCGGGAACATCGACCGTTTCTCTTTTTTAAGCAAGAATAAATTGAACTCCCCGCCCCCAAAAAAGGCCACCTTCTTATCCCGCCCCCTACTGGTTAGGACTGAAGCGCGAGATCGATGTCTTTACGCGTTAGATATTTCTTGGCTTAATTGCCTCGCCCTTCCTGCTCGTGCCGAGTGTTATAAGGAATATTCACTATTAGTTCGTGAGATCCACCCTCCCTCCTTTCTCTGTCACTTTGATCTCGCCCTGCCCCCCGTTCGACCAGTTATTTCATGTGCCATTCCCTATTCAACTTTTTTCCTGTCCTTTGTGACAGCCTTGTCGATCTCGGTATTTTTTCACGAAGAATGTTGGTTCTTTGGTCTGGAGAGTTATGGTAGGATGAGTCTCCTCCTTTTCCCCCTCAAGACATCCTACCTTCCCTCCAGCTCCAGGCGACACTTTCTCAGCCCCCCCCCCATGAACATTGAGAAGACAAATTCCCTTCCTACCTCCAACTCTGTCCGCCGTTCTAGTTGTATTTGTCCCAAGGCCCCCCCTAGAAATCTTTTACTCCGCCCTTCATTTCCAGCCTGACTGCGACGATCGCCACCTTATCGAGGTTTTACTGACGTTGACCCGTCTTCGGGAAATGTACCTCCCTCCTCCTGTTTGATTTGTTTTCTTCTATCCGACTTTTGAAAAAGATTCTACTTTACCCCAAATAAGTTTGACACTCAGTATCCTCCTCCTATCTCCTGCTCTGAGCGCGTTGCGGATTATCTCAACCTTGCAAGATAGGATGGTACCTCTCCTTTAGGACAGTTCCCGCGCTGCCCTTCGCCGTCCGATACGGACTATTTTGTCCTGACCCCCTTCTCCTCCGCGACCGTTGGTTGCATTCTCGATCTCTCGGAAATAATTTTCTTTCTTTTCCATCTTCCATTTATCTTCTTTTTTTTTTTTTCTCCTGTCTGTCATAAGATTCATGATTTCACTTTAAGGAGGTTTTGGTCCTTCCTTCTCGATATCTTCACCCCCACTTTCCCCCCGATAATGTCGAAGCCCCATTTTCGTCTCACGGTGACTCCTAATCGTTAGGTTGGAACCCCCTCCACCTATAAAAACATTTCTTGAAGAATTTTTTTTTTTTTTTTCTTCTAGACCTCCCCCCCTCCTCCCCCGAACTGTCAGTCCGATGTTTAGAACCAATGCCCCTTTTGCAAGACTTGCGACGCTTCTACCCCGGCGAGACGCGGTGCGTTCCATTGCACTGTCCGGGATCCCCTCCTTCTTTTCCAGCGGTAGTTAGAACTTCTCTGTTCAGCAGCAATGGGTTTTTTCGAAAAAAGGTCGATCCTTTTCTCCTCCCTTTTGAGGTTCCCCTCTTATCCTTCCCTTCGCCTGGTCTGCAGTTTTCCCTCTCAGTTGTGGGAAGGTTCTTGCCCTCTTTCGGATTCTTTTCCAATTGCGTTTCCAAGCTTAATTGATGCTGACTTCCCCAACGACTGAATGGTTCTATTCCTGCCCCTGCACTTATTCATGATGGCAGCTCCCTTCGGAACCCCACTTTCATTGCGGCATGTACCCAACTCTCCCTTCCTAACGAGCCCCTTTCTCCGGTTTGTCACGGTTTTGATACTTTCCTCACGGGTTCTCTTCCAGTAAGCACAATATCTTACTCTCGGAACGCATGATAGGCGTCGACGCCCCTCCTTCGGTGGTTCTTCACTTGCCCCAAAGAGGTCCGATCTGGCAAAAGAGGCCCTTTCCTTTGTAACCTTATCCGCGCATCAGTGGCCACCCAGATTTCCTAGGACTTCTAATCCCCTTGGATTCAGGTTGCGACGACAACGACCGATATGCCTGTCCCGAAAAACCCCGTCCCTTCTCCCACCCCCTGTTTACAAAAGACCCCAACCTAATGTGTCAACCTCTCAGCTGGTTTTTTCCTTTTACCACACAGTAGTTCATTTCACGGGATCGTCAGACTCCTACCCCACAACGCCATCTCTCTTCCTTGATTCATTCCCCCTGTTGGTAACCCTTGCCTATCTGGGACTATTCTCCCTCCAGCGCGGCTCATCCTTCCTGCTAGCCACAATCTTTCCAACCTTTAAAAAGAAGGTCCTCCATGCTGTCAGCCTTCACCCCGAACAGATTTCTCTTTCTTCCCTCTAAACACCGGCTCTTCTGCACCTTGGAAAACCATTCTTCTCAAATGGAGATACTCCTGCTACTTTTTCATTCTGAGTAGAAATCCCTGACCTGACTCCGCTAAATTTCTTACCCCCCACCAAATCACTAAGAAAAAGTCTCCCTTTCTCTCTCCCCCATTTCTTATCCCCTTCCTCCTATTCGTCACCCCAAGGTAAGAAACTCTTATTTTTCCTCCTTTTTTTTTCCCCATACCTCTTCCCCTTCCCGCTGACTGCGAAGCAGGCGTGGGGAAAAATACTCCTTCCGAGTAAACTTTCTCTAAGTCCCTGATGCTTTAAACCCCGTACGAAGTGATGCGGAGGGGACGTGTCCCCTTCCGTTTTTTTTTGCAGGAGGTTTTCGTAACGGCCATTGCGTCTCAATTCTGGGCGGCCCCCCCGATTTCCTTCCAGACCGGTGCAGGGTTCTTCCTACCCCGATATCCCTTCCTTTCTTTCTTTTTTACTCATTTCTGAAGTTAATCTCCTACCAGTAATTCTTTCTTCTCTGTTCCCATGAAGACCCTAAGTGGACACGCGGGGGGAAATCTGTTTCTCCTACATCGTAGGTACCTCACCCCTTGCGTTTCTTCCGAGATAATCACACCAGAGATGCGCGAGCACCCACCTCGTCCTCCGCCCCTGATCCTCTGTCCCTCTCGCCCAATGGTCAACCGCTACTCTCTTTCAATCCTTCCCCTTCAGCGCGGAGAGCTTTTTTTCAGTTGGAAGAGGAAGTCTCTTTACAACTGACCGCGTAGTTCATCCCTTCGCTGCTCTTAACTTTCGGAATGTGAGTTCCCCCTTCAGTCTTGACCCCTCCCTCTGCAACGAGTTATGTGCTGTCCAAATAGCTCCGCTGACAACCCCTTTCCCCCCATATTTTGTGAGTGCTCAATTTATGAGGCCAATCGACAATGATCGGTCTCCTCGAGTTTACTTGCTCTTGCCCGACACGTACCTCGGACCGTAGGTATAGAATTGGACCCCCCCCTTTCCCATCGTGCGTACATTGCCTGCAGAGAATATAACAAATACCCTTAGAATATCCCATTCCTCCTCCTCCGTTGTGGGTTTAGTTATCTTCTCTTCGATGTTTCCACTTCATCCTCTTTAACATTTGGGTGGTCCCCATTCCGCCATTACTCTCCGAAGAAGGATGTTAGCCTGATTCCATCTCACCCACATCTTAACCTCCGCGGTCGGACAGATAACTGGCCCCTAGCAGACAGCAAATGTGCTGTGAAAAGAACGCGACTTGCTTGGGACAACCTGTGTTGCAGCGTAGATAGGTGGACAGAAAGTCCACCCCGTGTTTACAGCTGTCTGTCTAAATAACGCGAGGTCAACACAACTTACCACACCTCCCGACCGCTTCCCAACCCAGCCCCCCTCCAACTCTACACTAGCGCTGGCCTTTGTTTTCCAAGCTTTCTCTTCAAAAAGAGACGACCACGCGATGAGATTAGCTGCTTTTTCCTCCTTCCGGACTTTGACACTTGGCTTGCTTTGAACGCGACTAACCTTGATGTCGGATATTTGCCCAGCTCAATCCCTCTTGTAGTGATCCGCTCTTCCCCGTCCTAGGTTGGATGTGACAGAAGTGTAGAAGCATCCCCCCTCTGGCCTTCATTAGTCCTCCCCTGATTCCGACTTGCCCACTGCAGATCGCGTCTCTCCCTTTCAGCCCGAACCTCCTCTGGGTCTCCTCAGAATAGGCAGCCTCTGCCCCCAAGAGTTCTGTTAATGCATCTGTAGGAGCTTATACGTTCTGACCCCTTCCTAAACTCCCCTTCCCCCGCCTTGTGCACGTTAGCATTCCCGCGGGACTGTTTAAAGCCTTTCTCCCCTTTTCCCTAGGTCACGTTTCCCTCTTCAGGCTGAGTTTCCTCACCCTCCCTGATGAGAGTAGGCCGGCTTTTAGATAATCTTTTGTTTAATCTCTCCCACCCTGCGTGCCTCCCTTGTAATCCCTTCCTGAACGTTACGGTAGCTTTGATTGCTGGTTTTCAACTAAAGAGGTCTTCCTCCGATAAGTTCCGTTTGATGGGCCTTTTGATCCCCGGAGAATGGCTTGCGCCATTTACTGAACAGTTTTTCCCACATATGTTTTTCCTCCATTGTCGCCGTGTTGCGGCTTTCCTGTCCGCAATAAATATCTGTGAGTTCTTGTGCAGGCTACGACCTTCCCTTTCACCTGGCTCTTTTTCAATTAATGACGACCTTTTTCGGGCGCCATTGCAGAAGGCGGCCCCCCCTCGTCTTGAGGAGGATACCTAGTACCAAGTATTCCCACCTGTTTCCTTCCTCTCAAGTAAGAGTGTATCCCTTTTTTATCAGCTTACTCCCCCTTTAAGAGACTGCTTGTGAATGATCAAGTCAGGCCATACCCAGCCACGGTTAAAATCCTCTGTATTCGAATCTCCGCCGATGGAGGGTATCCCTCCCCCTTTGTTCTTTGAGGAAGATCGGGCCCAGTCTTTTTGTCCGAAAGTCCCTTACTACCCGGCTTATAGTAATAGGAAATCGGTCAAAAGCGATGGCTCCAGGATGCCTGACCCTTCCTCACGATTTTTCAGATCATAAACCTATTTATACCCCGAAGACCCCCCGCCACCTTTGAGTTCAAAACCGTGCCCATGCGTTTCAACGTACTAACGGATTGGGTTACTCCTCTCCTCCCACCTCGAGTCATTTAGTGCAACAGGGACGTGTCTTCTCCTCATGGAGAGTGTCCCGGAATCAAAACGAGATCCTACAGTTGTTGTGTTTCCTCGGTTCTCATTAAGATTAATGAAACAGTCCAGATTCCATAAGAGCCCCTTCCCTTCCCTTTTTCCAGGCCAGGTTTCCCATGGCTGCTACCCCCAGCCCACCTTCCCCCCCGGAATCCTGCCTGACCATTACACCGGTCGCTTCCACCCCCCCAGTGAGGGTACTCAAGTAAGAACTGCCCCAGAAACGGTCTGGAACCCCCCATCCCCCTCTAACTTGTGGATACCCCAATTGTCTGAGTCCTCATCCCTCCGTTTCGCTTAAACCTGGCCAAATCCAGAAGTATCCTCCGTGCATCAATCCCTCTTCCTCCCGCTTCTTCCGTAGTCGCAATCTCTCCATTCGCTGCTTCTCATCTCCTTCGACCCATCCTTCCGTTCTGACCCTCCTCTTTTTCCTTTCCAACCAATTCTGCCACGAAATGGTATTTCTTTCGCTTTTTCAAACACTCCCCCTATGTCTATCTTACCTTGCTTGCACCATAGGGTCGGCCCCCCCAGTGTGTTGTAACCCCTTTTTCTTTGAATCTGCTCGGAGTCAGGACCAAAAAGACTTATCGCTAATAGAATCGGAGAAACTCTATCGAGAGACTTCCCCTCCCCTTACTAACGAATCCCCGATGTACGCCAGTAGTCTAATTTTCTCACAAACTTGAGAGAGCGCCGCGGACCTCAGGGATAGCCGTCCCCCTCAACAGCGGCATCCCGATGAACCCTTCTAGATCATTCCACTCCCCTTCGTGTCCTCATGGCGGATATATGCACCCCCCTATAAGGACCTTCCCTCACCGCCAAAGGCTTGTTTTCCACTTCTGTCTCCTCTTCAATGACATCAGCCTTTAGATCTTTTCTTCCTCCCCCTCCCCCCCTTGAAGTTCTTCATTTTAGAATGGTCAGAGTTCCCTTCTATAGTACCTCTCCTCTCTCCCTGGCATTTCTTCTCGCCCTGGGATATGAGGATGGTCCCTTTCTTGTGCAACTACCCCTCTTCTCGGTAGGAACCCCTCAGTGGAAGCGGCATTGCGACTGTCCGCTCCTTACGGGGCTTTTTTTTTTTCTCTCCCCTATGATGAGCTTCGTTTCCTTTTCTTGATCCCGGTCATGAGCCGCTGCTTCGGATTGTCAATCTCCCCTCCCCCTCAACGCGACGCGCAAACCACCAACTCCCGGCTTAGATCTGCCGAGAAGTAGACGAACAATTCTTTTCAAAATACTTTACCCCGTTGTGGGAATAGGGAATGTCACCTCTACTGTAGTCAACTTTCCTGATTCTAAGATCAAACACTTTGTCCCCCCTGTCTTTCATAACTCCCTCCCACGACTTGAGGATGACGATGCGGAACCAACTGCCCTCCTCACGATCCTCTCCCCCCCCTCTCCCGACCCCCTATCGAACGGCCGAAGCAGACCATCGATCGCGCTTCCGCCTGTCCCCCCTCTCCTTTGTAAGTAAGGCGGCAGGGGCCCCGTCGTTGCGTCCCCATTTTAACGGAGACTTCTCCCTCTTCCCTATTCCCCCCTTAGCCCAGTCCCCTTTTGACTTTAGGCTCTACGCCCTGCAAGCGGTTTGATAAAGAGGTGTCTTTTTCCTTCCCTTCTTAAGTCCTGCTGTCGAGAACTCGCCCGGGAATCTCCTTACGTCGCTCAATTTCGCTTGGCCTGGTTTTTCTTTCCCCTCTCATCTCTAATCCCCACATTCCAGGTATCTTTCTTGACATGAACGGCAATTCCCCGAGTGATAGCGTAAAAAGGAAT
>Ga0179593_1530855_pt1 | contig 17302 bp, 18 predicted proteins | sample CZODoug2_1_08_16_FD_185931 | JGI IMG/M metagenome (GOLD analysis project Ga0179593, IMG submission 185931) | Vadose zone soil fungal communities from Angelo Coast Range Reserve, California, USA - CZODoug2_1_08_16fungal (PacBio error correction) | ecosystem: Environmental > Terrestrial > Soil >... | reverse complement strand
CTCCTCGTTCGGTTTTGGGACTCTCCTCTATCTGCCCCCTTTTTGCCCACCTGAAAAACCGTAGTGCGATCCCGAGTTTCTTCATAACACGGATAGCGCCCTCTTGGGCACACCGTAGCTTTCACGTGAAACGCCCTTTCATTTCGTATGTCAAGCGTGACCGACCTTTAGACCGTGTCAACTCCGCTTTTTTGGACCCCCCCTTTACTGTCTCTCTGGACCGATCGCTTGAAGATTTTCTCACCACCTTTAAGTTGTTGACCGCCTTTTTCCTTCTTTGGGGCAAGAGACCTTGCTCTTTTCTGGCCCCCCTGTCCTTTGTCCACTCCCCAACGTGCCCCTTTGCTATCACCGTTGCAGAAATGGGTGATTCCTCAGACGCTTCCCCCAGATGTACTCGAGGCATTTTTTCCTTCACTTCATGTTTCCTTTTCACTCGTTGAAACGTTTGCCCCCCCCCCTCCCTACGCTCATGTAACGAAACAGGGGCGGTGTTTGTCCCCCCCTTGTTTTTTCTGGACGACCTTTCTCGTCCCTCTCTTTTTCGGATTTTCCGGTCAAAGTCTTGCTTTTTTCAAGACCCCAGCTCTTCCTTCCATGCACCCTGGTGGAGATGGTTTATGCTTTCTTTTCTTTCCTGCGGAAAGTCCCCCCTTTACTCTTTCTTCGAGAAGATTTTTTGAAGCTTGATTTCGTAGGATAGCCCTAACGTTTCTCCCTTCTTTTTTCTTCCCGTCTTTGAAGTTTTTTCTTCAGAAGTGACGTTTTCCATTTTTTTCCCTTTTATTGCGGATTTCCTCTTGATCCTTTCCCCGTTCCTCTGAACATTTTTGTTATACAGGACCGGAACAGACGGTTCCTTAGGTTTGTTTTCGGGAAATGATGACCTAGTCCTTTCCTGGCGGAGCGGGTTCGTTTTCTCTTAACGTTCTTCTCCCGTAGCTGCCTCCTGAACTTCGTCGAGGGACGCTTCCAGCACGAGCTGCCTTTGGTACCTTTCCCCCCTTTGGACCACCCTCCCCCTCCCTTTGACCCGGGGTAGTTCAGAAGGAATGGTCCACTGGAAGTTTTTTTTTTTTTTCCCACGCCCCTCTGCGTTTTAATCGAAAACATGAATTGAGTTTTCTTACCCAATCCAGCCTACCCCTTCCTGTGGCACCCGAAAACTTACCCCCCCCCATTTCGCCACCCTTTAGTTGAGACGATTTTCCCAAGTGTTGTTGTTTTGATTTGATTTCCTTTAATTCGACCTTGTTGTGCATGATGGAGTGCAGGTTGCAGGACTTTCTCTACGATTTTCGGTCTTCGATGGGATTACATATCTCTACCCCAACCGACGGTTGCATAACTTCCCTGGAAAGTTTTTCCTGTGTTCAAATGGTCTCCCGACACCCTTTCCCCTGCAGGAGGGGGGCCGTTCTGGTAAAGAAGATCGTTGTCCTGGCACAGAACGGAAGTTCCATTTTTTTTTTTTTGACGGGGTCACGGGCAAGACCGGGAAAAACTTCCCCCTTCACGGACGTCGCAGTGACTTTCCCCCCCAGTTTTCGCGGCCCAAAATTTTTCGGCCCTCCCCGTCGGAGTATCACCATTCGGAGTGCGTGGGCTAATCAGCAGCACTTCCTTTCAGACACACTCTGTCCGGCTCTTGTTATGAATTTTTTTTCCCTAGCCTATTCTCATTTTTCTAAATCGCCCCGTTCTTCTTAGTTCCAACTTCTTCATGTTTTTCTCATTGCTTTTTTTACGCGATTCTATGTTCCCTATCACCAGTGAAGAGGAAAGTCCCCTCATCTTTGCATCCTCTTTCACCTTTCACTCAGATTCGCAGTTCTCCCTGTCATCCTTTGGTATTAGGAACGGGTTCCAACCCCCTACTTTGGTATGCTTACAGTGAGCCATCGAGTATCCCTTTTCAACGCATTTTTTTTTTCCCTTTTTTCTAAATTTTACTGCAGGAACCCTCATCTCCTTTAAATAAACATTTTTGGTTTTTTTTTTTTTTTTTGTGAGTTGTAGAGATTCAGGTCGGCTATTGTCCTTGTATGTTTTTCCGCTCCGGTGTGAGAATTTGATTTTGACTGACCTTCTTTTTTTTGCAACATCCGTAGCCCCATTTTTCCCACACGTCAGGAATGTTTTTTATCCCTAAAGATTAGACACAAGTCTGTACTCTTTGGTCCCAACGATTAAGAGCGATCGCTTCCTCTCGGGAACCTTCTAGTACCTCACCAGCCTCCCCTTGGTATTTCCCCTTTTTCCTGGTCCCCCTAGGTTCACTCGTACGGTTCCCACGTAGTTAGCAGAGGGTTCAAAAATCCTTTTTCCTATTTTTTTCTTTCGGGGTTTTCCCATTGGAGGGTCACGCCTTTCCCGGTAGAGGGGAAGCCAGTCGTTCTACGCTGAGTTGTTTTCCCCCCCTTTCTCATAGGCTCCATATCCATAACTGTTTTCACTATATTTTCTTTCTTCCCTTTTTGGTTGTGAGAGATGATGTCTCCCCCTTTCCCCTTTGATGGCGATCTGCCGTGATTTTTCCCTAATCAAAAACGTCGTGATAGAAGACAGCTTTCTTCCCACCAGACTGACTTTTAGAGTCGTACTGTTCTCCAGTTGGAACAGAGTATTGGGCCCCCTTTTTTTCCCCCGGAAAAGTACGTCCGGTCTTTTTTCCCCGACGGGCTTCCCGTTCCCCCAGAAGGTCTGGCCTAAAGAATTATTGTCCCGTGCCTCGGAAGAGACTTTAAGATGCGTTTTACAAGCTTCCGTTTTTGCCCAGGTAGGCCGTTTCCCCGGTTTTCATCAAAATGACTATCAGTGGTTGAAAGTCCCTAGAATCCGGTTCGGGGCAAAACGAGTCTCATCCCCACCCACGGACGTCCCCCCCCCCTAAGTTGCACCAAGCAACTTTTTTCCGACCTTATTGTTTTTTTTTCCTTTCCTCCGGACCCCTTCGTCTCGGCGCGGGTTTCCTTACCTTCCTTCCTGATTCTTCAACGTCCTTCTTCCGCTTTGTATAAGCGACGCGATGGCGAAAACGCCCTTCCTTTGTGGTTGGCCGGTTCCTTACTTTTTGGATCCCTCTGCCTCTACGCGCCTCTCTCCTTATTGAACGGTATTTCTTCTACTCGCTTGTACTCTTAGACATGTCCCTTTGTGGAGAGGTTCCCTGAATACGGACCTGCACTTCACTTCAGTCCCCCTGATGCCCCCTAATTATTTGACTCGACTAAGTGCGGATTTGCTTTGGATCCCGGCTCCCCCTTGAGCTTCCTCCCCTTCCTTCTAATGCTTGGAATCCGGGAAAGTTTTCTAGCGCAGATGTGTAGTTTTTACTGCTGCCGCCAACCCAGGTGCCTCTCCCCGATTGGTGAAATAGCAGGCTGTTTTTTCCTGTTTGGTGAGATTCTTTTTTTTCTGGCATGTCATAGCGGCCTCTTTTCCTTTTTCCCGGGCTCCGCACCGCCCACTATTCCCCCCTGTCCCTTTCTTTTTCTATGACAATTATCCCGTCTATGTTCGCATTAAGAAGACTTTTTTCAAGTTTTGCTGAGACCCCTCCCCCCCCACCCTCTCGCAGGCGGAGGCCATTTGTTTGGCGTTTCTTTCTTCTCCACGGAATCCGTTTTGGCAACCAGCCCCTCTTCCTGGCATACAGCCAACCTATGGAAGATAGATCCATCCGCAATACCAACGTTGAGGCGGTCCCCCTCACAGCCCTCAAGCCCATTCGTGGCCAAGCCAAGATTTTTACCTAAGGAATACGTGTTTTTTTGAGTTCCTCCGGCGGTAATCCCCTGGGTCCCTTGTATTGCTGGAGTGCGGTTCGCCGTTTTTTGGAGGCTTTTCGCGTCTTCTTTACTCCCAAAATGTTGTCCCTAAATTTCCGACGCTACCTTTCAACCGACTTTTTTCCCTGTTCTTACCCCATGCTCCTTCGATCTGTTAGTCTCCCCAGGTCCAGAAGTTAAGTAGGCGTTTATTTCCCATTGTGACCGGCAGTAGTATGGTTTTCTTGACGGTCTATTTCCTTTGTGTACCTGTAAACCCGAACCACGGCCGTAGAACTTCAGACAGTTGCAGTTCTTGAACCTTCGAGGCCAAAGGTGTTCGGCCTCGCCCGCTTATTTTCCCCAGATCGTTGTTCTTCCATTTTTATTGACATTCTACTCGCAGCTGGACATGACCCCTATGTAGCGAAATATGTACTTTTGATGCAACTTCAGCGGCAGTACTTCTCGGGCATACCCTTTTTTTTTTCCCCCCCGAAGTGAGAATCCCATCCCCTTAGGTTTTAAACACTTTATTTTTTTCCCGCATGAGGAAAGTTGCTTCCCACCCCCTCCGAATGAAACACCCTATGGAGGTAATCTGCATCTCGATCCTCCTACCCTTACTCTCCATCTATCAGATAGGAGGACTATGGGGTCTGGTTTAGTAGTCTGACTTCCCAAACTCAACCTTTTTTTTTCTGGACCTCGTGAATAGATAGACGATCGATACTCCCCCCGCAAGGTGCACCAGGCCTTCTTTACCCAAAGAAGTCGCCCCGTAATCCCTATTCTTTTCTGTGCTATGTAGTTTTCCCTTTGCAAAATTTTTTGCCAGTTGTATATTTGGACTGCCTTTCGAGGAAATGGTTTGACCCCCCTCCTCGCATTATGTCACCACCTCTTCTGTTGCATTCTTCCCCCGGTCACCTCACATTCCTTTTCCAAACGGCGGCGTGTTGCCCCCAGTACTTTTTCTCTCTAGATTCCTAGGGTGGTCCCCCCCAGACTTGTGGTGAAGGTATAGTCGTTCTTTCCATCCTTTGCCGCCTGTTCTTTAAAAACTGCGTGGACCGTCTCTCTTTCTTTTTGTGTTCCAGGTGCGGCAAGTTAGAGTTCTTTTTCCTTTATTACCTCATAGTCTTACACGACTGTTTTTCCAGCGGTCCTAATAGGCTAGATACGTCAATCCTTCCTTCCTTCCTTCTATTATCCCCCTCCTTTTTAGTCCCCCTACGATCGGTGATGTCGATCCAGCCGATTTCCTGGAGAACACAACCAAACGTCGGCCCCCTCCTGGCTTTTTTTCCCCTTCAGCATCAAGATTTTTCCAAACGTCCTTGAGAACGCTTCGCTTTTTCCCTTCAATTTCTTTCCTAAGTTTCCCCTGACCGGGCACTCCTTCCCCGAGAGGATGAGTGATTTTTCCCCCCACCGTTCCTTCTCTTTAGATCTAGAATTTTCCTGGCTGTTGACCACCACGCCGCTCGTGTTCCTTGGGGAGGTTCCCTTCTTTGAACAAATGAGGACGTGGTTTCCCCGTGTTTTTTTTCTCCCGGGCGTGGCCAAACACCGACTCCCCCCCTTTTCCAGTCCCCAGTTCCCGTTCAGCCCCCTCATCTACCGACGACAGCTGCCCGATCTCCTGTCTCATGAGTGCCGTCTGTGCGAACAGGCAGGTACTTTCTGTTCTTTCCTTTCTTTCCGCTTTTCCGGCGAAGGCTGGCTTTCACATGCATCCCCCCCTGCGGTGGTTGCTTTGCTGTCGACCGAGCAGATCTTTTTACTCTTTCTCTGCGGTGCACGTCCTCGCTTGCCTTACGTCGGTCGCTTTTCCCCCCTGCCATGCACCCTTTTTAGATTTTTTTTTGCGAATGCTCTCCGCTGAACGGAACTTTTGATGAACTGCCCCTAGTATGTTCCTAAGTGTGATGAGCTGTCTTATAGCCGCGCGTTTTTTTCCCCCTCTTCACATGGCCGGCTGTCCTTTTTTTAAGCTTCCTCTACATTCTCTTTCTTCCGCTGTAAGATGCTCCAGTGCCGCAAATGCCCCTTCTGCCCCGCGCTTTCACTCCTTCCGGCCCGTTAAGAAACGTGGGCTTTTTTCTTTACTGCTGACGTTTTTTCGTCCTTTAGGCGGCTGGGACACCCCGAGGATTACTACACTAAAACCCAATATTGCACCAGTCCTCCTCATTTTCACCTGCGGTCGGTGCTTTTTTTCCTTCGAGATTACTTTCTCTCTCCCCCTTCCACCAATTACCCTATTTTGGCGGAAAGTGGATGTGTACGTTTCCCTGGGGTCCATTGAATCTTTTGACCACCCCTTTCTCCGCGCTTTTTTCAACGCTGGGTTCGCCTTTCTCTAATAAATCCAAAATGACTTCGGACGAACCTGCACCGCCATCGCCCCATACATGGTGAGGCGCCTTCCATACTCTCCCCTCCGGTGTTGTTGTTGAGCTCTTCCTTTCCTTTCGAAAGACTTTTATGCTCTGGAGTGCAGGTTTTCGTTTTCCCCCTCAGTTTCGCGGGATCATCTCTACTCTCCCCGCACCCTCCCGGTTGCGCCCCCCCCCTTTTTTTGGTATCCTTTCACCGATTCCGGTGAATCCTTTGAAGACCCTCTTCCTCCTTGAGCGGGAGTGGTGGAATTTTTTCTTCGGTTTTTTTCAGTTTCTCTTAGGATTGCATGGGACCTACCGACTTCCTCGTTCTTAATAATCCCATTTTCGTTAGACGGGAAAACGTCTCCCGCCCCCTTTGTCCCTCCTCCCCTTTGCCGTTCCTTAAGCACCTTCCCCGATGTACTTCTCCCGCTCACACCCCCCCCCCCCACCCTGGAAATTTTCCTTTTTTTCTTTGGTGACCAAGCACCGTGGCGGGTTCCTAGCCTTTCCTATCCACGCTCTCGCATCACCTCGAACTCGTACCTTCCCTTGGCCTTTTTAATCCCTCCTTCCCCTTTTAATCTAGATGTAGTGAGTTCTATAAGAAGCCTCCCAAGCCTCGAGTAAAACGAGTTAAGAATCTTTGCCCTCCGTCCGTATTCCTTTGCGTCACACCCATATCCTTGCATGGTGACTTCCCTTCTCGTTCCCTGACCATCGTTCTGGACCGTGATTCTGATTTCAACAGGAGTCTTTTCCCCTCCTTTCTTTAGGCCAGCTTTTTATTTGCCTCAAACAAACGGTTTTGAGTCAAGGACCTCGTAGTCCCGTCAACGTCTTTCTCCCCTGGGAACTATAAGGACCCTTCCCCTTATTCCTTTTCCCAGAGACCGAACTCTTTCCCTTGAGCAATGGGCCTTTATTTGATTGTCCCTCCCTGTTTTATGGCAAGTTTTTTTTCCAGGCAAGACGCTTTTCTTCCAGTTTTTTGAGGCCAATATCCACCTTGCTCACGCCCTTAGCAAGCTCTTTTTTTTCTTAAACTTTCCTCTGAGGTTGATCCCGGTCCCTCCCCAAGAATCTTTCTCCCCCCCCCCCAGCTTAGGTTTTTTCCCCAAGCCGTTAGATGCCCTCTTTGTTTTGCCGGTTCTGTCCATAACCTCCCCTCTCGGTTTTCCCCCTTATCGGCCTTTTACTCGGTCGGGAAGCCCACTTCTCCTGTCCAATTCGTTTTCCCGTCCTCTTTTTTTTTTTTCGCGACGGTTTTCCCCCTTAACTAGCTAAAGTCGGATTTGAAGTCCATCGTCTCGAGCACGACGGTTTGCTTTTCCCATTTTGTCAGAATCGGTGCTCGATTTCCTTCCCTCTCCGGCGGGTCTCTCTCTTTTTCCATCGGCTTCGAGAGATGCCGTTTTTCCACTGTTGCTGGACGATAGAGAAGATTTATTTTAAACGCACACCCTTCTCCCGCCGAGTGACGAGTCCACCCTTTTTTTTTTTGCGTGCACCAAACTTTCACCTTCCTTTGCTACCCGTTTTTGAATGGACCCGGCTAACTGTTTTTCACTAGAAGTGCAACCTAGGACTTGTAAACCTTTAGGCTTTTTTACTTTACTATTTCAGGTCGTCTCGATTCAAGCTGCTGTGTGCCCTTTTATTCTTGTGGTTGACGGTATTTTGTTAAGTTTGGCCTCGACCTTCCTTTTCCTTGCAAACTTCCGAAGTCACCATTTGAGTTTTCCCCAACAGCTTGCCCTCACTTCCTCCTGACGGTGACCTTTTTTTCCACGCCCTACGCCACTCAGCTTTTTCTTTTTCCCCCCCCCCTTCGTCGCGAAAAGGAGGTCCCCACCTACTTTCAGTCCATTTCCCCCTGATCGGGTGGCTCTCTGCGCAAACTGTCCTAATTTGTCCTCTGTGGGTATCCACTGTACATTCGCCCTATGCAGCTTTGTTGGTGTCATCCTGAGGGCACGGTAAGTGCCTTATTTCTACTCTTACTCTCACTCATTTGACTAGGGCCCTCAATGACGGCCAAACCCGGACTTTCCCCTCCTGAAGGCGCACCTCCTACTCTCTGATCTTCGGCTGTCGGCGTATTCACGGCGAACTTAGACAGCACCCAACTTTTTCCCGGAGCCAGTTTCATGCTTTCAGCTTTCCAGATCCCAGGTACATCAGCACTTTCCTTTTTCCCCTTTCCGCTTTCGCGAGAGGCCCCTCATTTTAATCATGTTTTTGCCTCGCTTGTGGACGCTTTCCCCGAGTTGACTCTCCCCTTTTTTCTCGAACGGATGCGACGTCCACGGTCCGGTTTTTTCCTTTTCCGTTTTCCCTTCTTCCCCCTGTCACCTTTGAAACTCCCCCGTAAATGGGCTGAAACATTATACCCTGCCGAGGCTCCTTCTCGAGCTGAACTGCTGGTACTGTTCCTTTCTCCCCCCATTTCGCGTCGGCGGACTGGCCTGGGGTTTCGAATTCTTAATCCGTGGAAAACCAAACGTTTTAAACCACTTTATTGCACCCTGGGTGTATTCTTTCTTAATCTCTCCTACCCCAGCCCCTTCTACATGCACCAGCCCCCCCCATACCAGGTAGTGAGACATGAAGTTTTCTATTCCCTCTCTGTTGTTGTTGTTGGTTTCTCTGCGTCCGACACGGGGTTCATGGCCTGATTCTTTTTTCTTCGTTTCTTTTATTTCTGGTTTCCCTGACTAGGTAAGGTTTGAGGATACAGGCCCCTAACCCCGTTTTTCCCAACCGCCCTTACCCCCCTTCAGTACACCATTGCCTCCGCAGCTCTTTCTTATCCCTTTTTGAGGTTACAGGCCTTGCAGCTCGCTAACTTTTTCCCTTAGTTAACTGTTCATAATAGGGACGGGGTTTTGCCGTCGGAAGAAAAGGAACCACCCCCTTGTATACCCCTTAACACACTCCCGCTGCCCAGGTGGCCGGCCGCCCCCATTGTTCTCGGCCCAACGCTTTTAGTCCTTTCTGATTTTCCCCATATCAGGGTAATGGCGGGCACCGTTGAGGGTTCAATAGTCGAGGCAGAGACAGCCTCCCTTTGATCCCTTGAACATCATCCAATTCCTTGCATGAAGCAGCCCGGCCATGTGTGCCTACGTTCCTTTTTGTCTACCCTCTCCCTGAAAGTTATTGAGAAAATTCTCTTTTCGTGACGCCCATTGAGGAACAGTTGAAGTTTCAGCTTATGTCTTTCTTCACCTGAAAACCAGTGCTGCTTCCCTCCTTCAGAGTTCTCCTTTCCATGGCTATGCCCTTTCTCCTAGTATCCCAGTCGGCGTAGCTGAGTCGGGTCTGACGCCAAAACGCCCGGTGTTCTGCTGGTTTCCCTTTTTCCGCCCTTTTCCTGTGACTGTAAGACCCCTACAAGTGAAATAATAATGACCTTGGTGCGGACTTCCCAGTTTTCGGATCCCCCTCTTTCACTTTTTTGGCCTGACTTCCCTTTTTTCTATCCCCTTTTTTTTTTTGGGCAAAGGTGAAATCTCTTGGGGGACTGCAGTTTTTGAGTTTCCCCGATTTTTCTTGAAGAACTTAAGTATTCTTGCAACACGTCATCGGCTTGGCATGATCACCTTTTCAACCCGGCCTCCCCCTAGACTCCCCCAAGAGAGGTGATGTGTGGCACACACCTCAGGCGATAGATTACAGCCTCTTTTTTTCCGGATGTCACTATCGGGGTGACATCAGTTTCTTTCGGTATCTGTCCGGGATCATCCTCCCTTTTCCAGTCATCGGAGCCTCGTTTGATAAGTGTGAGGCAAGCGAGCCGTCCTTGTCTTTTTTTAATCTTTCAGCTGCCCTTCTTTGTTGTCAAGGGTCGCATGGTTTTTTTCCTCCGAGCTTGAATCTCCTTCTCTTTACCCCTCGGGTGTTTTGCTTCTTTTTTGAACGAGGTCGGTGCTTGCGCTTCGATTCCAATGGGACCCCCCAAAAGTTCGTACGAGATTGGTCCGGTCACAGCCGATTTTCCCTTTCTGACCTCACATTCCAATTCTTTCTCAGATTTTTCTCTTTTCAACAGACCCTCGGCTATAACTTCTCTTTTGTGTCTTGACCCTGGCCATCCGTAACCAACGAGAGGCTTGGTGCCTTCCCCGGTCCGGCTCGTCCTCCTGCCCCCTGCGCCTTGCTGGTGACCACGCCGAAGCTGGTGGGAAGATCCGCTTTTTTGAAATGATCCTGCCCCAGGACCCGTGGTGCAAGAGACCTTTGATCTTTTTTAAAAAACAATGTCCTCACCCCTTTCCCCCCCAGAGGCTCCCTGGGAGAAAAACATGGTTTTCATTCCGTTTTTCCCCTCATATTGCCTATTTCCTCCCTGAGGTACTCCGGCGGACCCGGCGGTACTCTTTCCCCCCCTGTCTGATAGTTAACCTTTTTTCCTTGACCTCTTTTTCCCGTCTGACTGTTTCTCTCCAATGTCCGAAGACCCCCGGTTCCTTCAATCCAGGGTTGTACCTGAATCTCGCCAGCCGATTGGTCTTCTTTTGGCCGGTCCTAGTTTTTTTTTTCTTTCGAGATGGCGGAATCTTTGAGCTGGGTGTTCCCCCTTCTGTCATCGACGATGTCCACTTCTTTCTTGGGCGGCACGGAATACGAGTTTTTTTTTTTCGGTGGATAGATTTCGGATCGCTCCCCCTGTCTCGATGAGATTTTAGTTCTTTGAAGCCCCGTGACAGAGTTCGAGAGTCTTTTCTTATTTTTCCCCGATGACCTAGATGTCCCGCACTTTTCCATGCACAGATCTGTGCCCTCGCTGCTGGTCCTCTTTCCCCTTGTCTCACAGGGTGGTGATTCCCAATCATTTTCTTCAGTAGAAGGCCGGTCGGCGGGGTTCACGTTTCTTCCGCAAACGCCTATTCCCAAGCCTTTTTGGACCATTTCTCCCTCTTCGAGATTCCTTCCGGAGGATTTGGTACGGAAACTTCCACTCCTCTCTCTTTTCTTCAATTGTGTGTGTACTCTTCGTCCCTTGAATCCGGTGGAACCCACGTTAGTTTTGTAATCAACCGCTTGGCCGAGTGCTTCCCTCCCGCCACCCCCTTTTTTACGGGGAGAACCACCCCTAATTCCTCTCCCCAACCCAATGTACGAATTTTTTTTTTCAATCCTAATCCCCTCCGTGTTCTTGTTTTTTTTTTTCTTTGCGGTTGGCTCCTCCCAGTATGGCTGGAGTGCAGGTTTCTGCCGCCCCTTTTTTTGGATTGATCGAACCCAGGCCTCCACAAAGCGTTGATCTCCCAGGGCGCGCTCAGTCTCCTCCTATTTTTTTTTTTTTTTCTGTGCAGACCACACCACATGTCGCGCGATTGGGTTTTTATTCTTCTGCGTTACTCGGAGGGATGTTGCCCCTCCCCAGATGGGAATTTAGTTTCCTGGGGCATTGCCGGAGCGAAGGACCTTTTCCTCGAGCACCGGCAGACTCCTAGTCTTTTTCACCACAGCCACTCTTCCCCCCCCCTCTTTTCCTAGCTTTTTCTCTGGCAACAGATATAGGGGTCAGGCTTTCCAGTGGGTATCACGTCTGAGCAAGCGTTTATCGGCGCGATGGACCCACCTTCCGGCTTAGCATGGCCTGCCTCTCGTGACATTTTTCCGATATCCTAAGAGAATCCAGCTCCCGTTGAGTCCCCTTCTGAGTAGTCGTTTTTACGTGCTCCCTGGTTCCGTTTCATTCCAGTCATTGCTGTCACACCCTCCCAAGTGATTTTTCCGTCCTCGCATCTTGCTCCCCCCCTTAGAACGTTGCCCTTTCCCCCAGAGACGGGATTGATCTTTTTTTCCCTGTCGTTCCTTCACGCCCGGTTCTGAGTGACCCCTTCGAATCGCGTCCCGCTTCACCCCTCTTCACTCCCCCCTTCCTAATCATTTTCTTTTCCCAAGCTTCCGTAAGACGGGACTTCTGCCTCTGTAATTCTTCGTGTTCGTAGTCGACCTCTTGCAAGGTGTATCTACCTGTTTTCTGTCCAGTTGGGAGGCCCAATTTTTTTGAACGTAGTCTCGTGCCCCTTTTGGATTGGCTTGATCGGAACCGCGACGCCCAAAGCGGCGGAGTGTTGTACCTTTTGAGTGAGTAGTTCCGCGCCGTGTTTGTCCGGTATGTACAATAACAAGCCGTTTTACTTTCCTAGGTATTCTTTTTCACTCGGTTTCGACTCTCCTCGTGTAAAAGGGGGCCCCCCCGGTCCGACAGATAACGGGGTGAATACCCCTGAGTTTTTCGAGCAGTCTTTTAAAGCGTCGAGCACGAAGGGTGTTTTCAGAATTCCTCCTCTCGCCCTCGATATTCTTCCTTTCTTTTTCCATCATCAGTTTTCTTTTCTCGTGAAGAGGATCGGTTCTGGATCTCGAAGCTCCCTTGTGACCCCGCAAAAATTTTATATCCAGAAGAGTTTACGGTAACTACCGCCGAAGGGGCGTGCCTCCCCAGGGAGAAAACACGTTCGTGCTGACCTTGGGTCTCTTTGAACCTAGGCAAATTCGTCCGCTCACGCTGTCCTGAACTTTTCTTCGACAGGGTACCACCCGGCGTTCTGGGGTATTTAAATAATTTTTTTTCCAAGAGAGATCTGAAGGGCTTTGGGCACCCTTTTTGTGCTTCTGTGGCGGGTTTTCTTTGGAATCCCCACTGCCGAGGGAGTATTGGTGCAAGAGACCTTGCTGTTTTCCCCCCCCCCCCCCAGCTTATACCAAGAAGTTCCCCCCTTATGGATTTCAAAGTTGACCAGAAACCCTGGCTTCAGCCAGTCCGGCCTTCGAATGTCCCGGTAATTCGGCACTTTCTTTTTTCCGTGAACAGGAGGTCTGATGATTTTTGTTTCTTTTCCCCGTAGAGGTGGATTTTTTCGGCGGCAAATGTCCGACATACCACTTTCTTTTCACGTATATGTTTTTTACTACCGCGCAGAATCGTCGCTTGTTCCCTGTGCCACTTTTTTTCCCTGTTCTCCCTCCCGAGCTGAGGCTCCTTCAATTGGAGATGGGTTGTTCTACACCTCTTTTCAACTTCGGCGTCACCTAGTCCACGAATACGAGATGTGGGACGCAGAAGTTTTCCGTGGGATAGCGTACGGCCCGCGCTCTTAGATGAATTTCAAGGATTTATTGCGGGAATGTTTTTCCTCTTGTAGTGTGTAATAGAGAAGATTTGCTTTCAGGAGCAGCACCCCACCTCTTTATTCCTCCCCCCCCTCTGATGGCAAGGTAAGACCCTTTGTCCTCTTTCAATTGCTGCCTCTATTTTTCCAAGTTTTTCCCTGGGGAGAGGTTTTCCTTAGACTCCCTTACCCGCTCTCGACACCATTTCTCGTCGAGGGTTTTTTCCGGCTGAGTGGTACTTTTCCCATAGACGTCGGAGTCCATTTTTTGTCTCTTTTTTCCCTGAATCAGGTTGTTTCCCACAATGGTCTCCCTGCGCGTGATTTTGGATCCCCCCGGGGCCCAGGATTTTCTCCCCCAACGACGACGCGGGAGTCCCTCCCCCCGCGCGAATCCCCATGTCGGAGACATTCACCTTTCGTTTTTTGTTGTTGTTGAGAGTTGGCATGCGTCCCGCCTTTGATTTTGATTGATGAGTGCAGGTACGGTTCCCCTTTCGTGGGCGGATTTTGATGCCCCCTTTTTCTGGTAGCCACCCCAGCGGTGCGCTCCTTTTCTTCCGGAACGTTGTCCAACCGGATTACTTTCTGTTTCCTCCCTCCCCCCACAAATGGAGGCGCGCTTTTCCGTTGAGCAGTACAAGTAAGGTTCAGCTCTTCCCCTTTCTCCGAATTGCATCTATAAGTATCACTTTTGTTTCGTGCGGACGTCCCCCTTTTCCTCCGATCCCCCTGCCGTAGCCCCCCTTTGTGCCGGCTGCAGCACCACCCTTTTCTAACCTTGTGGTATTCCTTCTTTGAGCCCCTTCCTGCGTACTTTTGCTTTCCTCCCTCGTAGAATTCTTTTCTTTTTTTTCCCGATGACCGCAACTCTGTCACGGCTTTATTATGAACCAATTTGCATGGTGCCGGTTCGACCCGCGCATCAGCGTACTTTTTTTCCCTATCGTATTTTGAAGCTCTTTTTTTTCTATTTACGGGTTGTACCCCCCATGCATGGAGACTTTCCTACGCTTTTAATGTTCTTCCCGTGCCCTAGATCCCTTCTCGGAGCCGATTGCTTCTGTCGTTTCATGTTTTCTTCAACACCCCTCCTTGGTTATGCCTTCCTGGGTCTTACCCCCCTTTGTCTTCCCCCTCCCGGGAATCCTCAGCTGAACGTCCCCTTTTTCTTTTCCCCGCGACGACGGAATTACTCCTTCAACGTTTTTCCCCCCTTTTCCCGTAGATGCAATGTTTCTGGCCTTTCAATAGCATCCGCTGGGGATTTTTAATTTTCGTTACCCCCTTTTTTTGCCCGTTCAAAGGTTTTTTTCCACGGCCTCGGCTGGTCATGATCTTCAAAAACGCATCTCTCAACTTCTTCTTTTTAACAAAGCCTTTCCTTTATTCCCTTTGCCGAGGCCTTAGTAAATCCGCCTTTTTACAGTTCTCTTTGCTCTGGATAGGTCACGCGGACGAGGTATTTCCATTCGTGGACCGTCATCTCCCTCTCTTTGCTGTAAATGTTTAGGCACGCGTTTTTTAGTGGACCTTCCACTAGTTTCTTAGCTACTTATTTCTTCGTCACCCTTAACTCCGATCCGGCGGCTCCCTTCTTCCCCCCTTTTTTCGTAGTGATGCAGAAGCTTTTTTTTTTGCGATCCTCTGATCCCCTTCCCCAGACCAAACCGGTGATCGACGACTTCTTTTTTTACCGGAGAGACTAGTTTTTTGACACCACTTATACAACGGTTCCCCCTGCCCTCTTGACGGGCCGCATCCCCAGAACTGTAACGGACGAGTGAACCTCGGATTCCCCCCCAAAGAGAAGTTTTCCCTTCGATTTTTGCACACGGCGCGGGATCTTTCTTCCTCTTTTCAGAGGACGGTCCACCGAAGATGTGGCGCTATTGTTTTCCCCCTTTTGACCTGTCATTTTCCCCATCTTCCTGGACGTGTTTTTTCTTGAATAGGTCCCCCACCCCTCATTAAAAAGAGGCAGTCCCTGAAGGTTTCCCCAGTTGCCAGAAACATCAGAACCTCCCGCCCTCCTCTTCACTTCCCCTCGGTTAATCTTGAAGGCCGTTTTGTTTTCTTAAAGCCCTGTTTCACGTTTTGGCGTTGACGCTTTTCTTTTTTCTCTCCGACGAAAAGGTAAGCAGAACCCCCCGCGGAGGTTTTCTAATATAAAATTTTTTTTTTTTCCTCCCTTTCCCGCTCGCCGAGATGGGATCGATGTTTCGCTCTTCTGAACCGAGAGCTGCGTACTTCAGGAATTGTGGAGATGGTGTGAGCCATTCTTATCTCTGATGCATTTCCTCCCTTGGGCCCAGTTTTGTGCTTTTGGGCGCCTCAAGTGCTGGTCTTTTTTTCTTCATCTCAACAGCCCTACCTCGCTTCGCTTTCTTTCATGCCGGAAGCGATCTTTCACTTTTCGCCCTGGTCGATTCTAGAAGATGAGCCCTCCGGTTCCCCTTCCAGATATGGTATCTTTTCCCCCCTTCCTTAGGTTGTCAGCTAACATGGTGGTGACTTGCTCCTTTCAGACTATCATCGGGCTCAGGTCCCGGTCTCCGCACCTGCAACTACCCCCGTCCCCTCTCTTCCCCCCTCTGACCTGACGGGAATGGGCGCATTCCCGCCCCCTATCTTCTGGTTTCAAATGAGCACGGCCCAATTTTTCGGCTTTCTTTTTCTGGGTGTCCTACGCGGCATGGTCCCCGTTCTGTTAAAAGGAGACGGTGATCGGCACCTTTTTGTAACGAGATTTCTTCGATAATCCCCTCCTCCCTTTTCCCTCCTCTGCGGCCGAAACTTCAATCCTCTCCCCAACATGTTTGGACAATAACGTTCAATTTCTCTCCTAAGTTGTTGTTTGAGAGTCGGTCTTTGCACGTCATTTTATGCCGTTTATCCCTCGTCGTCGTTTGGGAGTTTTATTTCTCGAAGGTTCAGCACCAATCTGCCCAGCTTTCCCCTTTAAAAGGGATTTCCGTGGACCCTTTTTTTGCACAACACCAATTGCCTCCGCTGCGCTCGGTCCATTGGGTTTCGCAGAGAGAATGCGGCCCTCCCGGCCTTTCTCCTTACTCAGAGTGCCGGGGGCATAGTTGCCTTTTCTTCCTTCCCCGGGACACGGACCCTTGCCCTTGACCGTCGACTTCATCAGGACGATTTACAACTTCGGTCCGCTTTGGTCTTACGCCGAAGCAGAGGGCGGGCACCGCTCTTTTTTTTAGGCACGCTTGACTAGAGAGAATCTTTGATTCTCCTTCGACCCCTCGATCCCCGGACCGTATCGGCCAGGGGCTAGGAACCAGGTCAGCATCGAAGCGATCCCTATCCGTTTGTCAACCCATCTTTCTTCGTTGCCAAGCCCTTCCATTGCCGTCCCGCCGTCATTGCTACACAACCCCCTATCTTTTCCCTCTCCCGGCGTCTTTTCGCGACTTCCCCTTGCAAGCGATCAAAGCTCCCTCTGGATTCTCCCCCCTTAGTCCCAAAGACCTGGTAGGTGGTTTCATCAACCACAGCCCCTGTTGTCCTGCTTACCCATTTCATAGTTTCCCTTCCCCCTAGGTTAGTTTTCCCCCCAATGTCCGGTTAAGGGCGGTAAACCCCCCGTCTTGTAATACCTCAAATATTTGTTTCTTTTCGTCTTCCTATTTTTGAACTGTTGGCAACCGTGGGACTCTTTCTGGGGCTACCTTTTCTTTGTTCTTGAAAAGACATTATTAGTTGACCCGCTCGGGAGTGGATGAACCCGCTCCACCGCAAGCCTTCCTTACCCTTCTTGCTGTGTCAAACCAGCCGTGTCCCATCATTCCGCTCTGTGCCAGGTTATTTTCGCGTGGTCACGCTCTTTTTCACTCGAGTCCGGGCGAATTTATCTTTTTTTCCAAATCGTGGCCCGTCCTCCCTTTCTAGAGACTTTTTTTTTCCCCAGTGTGCGGTACTTCCGCCGTTTCGTTGACCGTCCAACTAGTCGGGCCAGATCTTTCCCCAGTTTTCAGCACTTTCCCCTATCATACCG
>Ga0179593_1306550_pt1 | contig 17304 bp, 24 predicted proteins | sample CZODoug2_1_08_16_FD_185931 | JGI IMG/M metagenome (GOLD analysis project Ga0179593, IMG submission 185931) | Vadose zone soil fungal communities from Angelo Coast Range Reserve, California, USA - CZODoug2_1_08_16fungal (PacBio error correction) | ecosystem: Environmental > Terrestrial > Soil >... | reverse complement strand
GCTGGCTCCACTGAGGTGGTTAACCTTTTCTTTTTTTCATGCGGCCCAAGGTCTTTTGCCACCTCTGCAAGGTATTTCCTCTCCCGAGCCCCTTTGCCGGGCCGTTTTACTTTTTCTTACCTCTCACTTCTTTCTCTTAGCGTCCACGTGTGTTGGTGCACCCACCAAAGGACGGACGCCCTCCATTTTTCGTACTCCAGCGTGATTCTTTTATCCGCTTTATTCGACGCCGCTTTCACCTTCCCCCCTCTCCCCCTTCCTTGCTTGATGTTTCCTCCCCCTGTTTCCTTTTCCAGTACACCCCTCATGCCCCCCCCAAGTCTTCTTTGCCCCCCTTTTTGATCAACTTCCGGTTCTTCATACCTTTTTCTTTCCGCGATTTTTCCAACCGTTTCGGGGCCCCCCATTATTCTGAACTTTTGACTTGTCCTATGCGGCAGTAAACGCCTCGCCTCTTCTCGATCCGCATCCAGTTTGGCTTCTCCCGACGGTGGCCACCAAGCTCATCCGTTTTTCGCGTATTCTTCTCGGGCCGGTGTCGGTTGGTTTGTTATTCCTTCTTCGTTTCCCCGTGCCTTACTTTGTTCACATGAATGGTTTCTTTCAGCCCAAGGCCACGATGTACGTCATTTTCCTTTTCTGGGTTTTTCTTTCATCACGTTGAGAAGTTATTCTTTTTTTTTCCTCCTTTTGATCATTTCCCCAAAATCACAATTTGTGTGACGCCCTGTTTTCCACTTCTCCCCCGGAGAAAATGCTTTTCCCCCCTTCTCCTTTTTCGGAATTTGGGCCCCGTGCGCCTTGCCCGCGTTGCTTCCCCACCTTCAGGCCCAACTTTGATGATTCCTTTCCCCCTTCTGTTTTCCACCCTTCCGATAGCGATCCCCGAATCTTAAAGCCTGCCCTCTGGCCCGTTCTTCCCACACGAATTCGTTTAGTTCCCACCGCCGTTCTTTTTTTTTGATGCACATCCCCTCCTGCTTTGTCCCCCCCCCAATTTTCTGCTTTGCAAGCTTTTGAGGGACATCGGTGTTTTTTGCTTGTTACTCCCCTCACAAGTCTGCCCCACTTCTCACATCCGTTTTTGTTCTCTACTTAACAGTTGTCATTGTGAGTTGTTTTTTTCCCTCTATGGGAAACCCACTTCCAACACGTTTTCCCCTCTCTGGACCGTCTTGTTTTCTGAAATTCTCCCATATTTCGGTTGTTTTCTTCTTCTTGCCGTTGATCTCGAGCATGGTTCCTGCTAGGGAATCGATGCCGGTTCTCTCCCCGCAGGTTGAGAACCCAATTCGTTTCCGGTTTTTCCTTTTTGGCCATCAATGACCACAGCTCGTCTCTCAGGCTCCCCCCAACCCCTCTTTACTCTCGATTCTTGTGCAAAGGTTAGGGCTGCAATGTCTTTCAAAGTCCTTTTTGCTTAATTTCCCCCTCAGAGTTCCCCCCCTTGCTGTTTTGTGCGGTTTATGGTTCCTGTACCCCCCCCCGCCTTCCTTTCCCCTCCCTTTTTCCCTGTGTTTCAAATGTACGCCAGTCCTCCTTCGTTTGCCGGTGATCTGTGGACCATTGTCTCTCCCCTTTTGTAAGGGGATGTGCCCGTTGCCCTTTTTCCCAGACGAGTTTTTGCTGCCATCCCCCCGTCTGAGGGACTTTCTGTGTACACCTCTTCTCTTACTTCTCGGGGAGTATCCCTATTTTTTAACTTATTTTCGATTTTTTGGCCCGCCGGGTTTCTTTTTTTTTCTTTGTGGAATATAACTGGAGGTGCATCTGCCCACCAAATCGCTTTCTATTTTGATCGTACTTGGTTTACTCCGCCGCGCACGAAATCCGTTTTTTTTTTCCTTCTTTGAACCCCGAAGTCCGCTCCCTTTCCTCGTACCCCGCGTTTCCCGTTTCCGTCTTTTTTTTTCCGCTTCAGCCTTTCTTTGTTTGAAGGGACTTTCTTTTATCCCCCCTTTCAGGTGGTCGCCTCCCCCCCTAACCCTTTTTTCTTTAGGCTCGTCTTTCCACCGGCCACAAACCATTTTTGACGCTTTTGTTCTTAGCCTTTTTTTTCAGGGTAATCCCCACCATAATGACCGTCTGTCTTTTCTGGGCCTGGTCCCGTTGAAAAAGTTCTCGTGGCCAGCGAGGTTAACTCTCCCCCCCTGGCCTGCCCTCCGGTTTTGGTTTTTGAGCGGGGTTCCACTTCGATCCAAACTTTTTTCCACCTCTCGAAAAGTTTCCCTGGTGAACTTGATCGTTTTGGCCCACTGGTCAACAAAGTTTGTTTAGTTTCTCTTGCCATATTAAAGCGGGCCCTTTGTTTCCCCTACGTCGTGTGTTCTTTGGAGTGGGTTCGGTTTATGTGTTTAGCCACGAAGTGCCATTTCCCAGGCGCCCCAAGGCGGATGTGTCTGCGGCCGGTTTTTTTTTTTCCCCATTTTTTTTTGGTTAGCCTGTCATCTTATCTTCTTGCCCCCAACCCAGCGTAAGTAATAAAAAGGGTGTTTTTTTTGTGTTAAGTTGGAACATTTCTTCAGGTTTTGCGGTCCCCCCCCCCTATCGTTCTTTGTTTTTCTTTAGTTGATTCACTGACAGAAGACAGTGCGTGAGCTCAAAGTGGCAGTTCCCTGTGAAGACTTCATTTTTTAGCATCCCCGGCCCCCTTACCCGATTCTGCGGGCTTTCCGCTTGCTTTTTTGTGTTCCATCGGCCTCGATTCGCGGCTTCAGTGCCTCGTTTTTCCGTTTTTGACTTTTTTGGCCCCTCAAACCTGAACAAACCTGTTCTGTGTGCTTTGCTTCGTTCTTTTGCCCGCGTTTTTTGTCTTCCTTGGTCTTTCAATCTTGTAGTGATTCGTGTTCCCGATCTTGCCAAGGTTCTCTCTTTCTGTTTTTGTTTTCTTTAGAGATCCAGGGATCGTTTGATGCGAAAATCGCCCAAGGTTTTTTCTTTGCAGGCAATTCGACCCCCTGGCTTTTTTGCCCTCTTTTTTTCCAGTCCAACCACCGGTCATTTTGTGTTTGATGGGCGACCGCCGGGTTTTCCTGACTTTGACTGGAGACACGCAGTTACCTTGTCAATGAAAAGTCTTCTTCACCTCTCAACAGCATCGCCCACCATGTTTCCCCTTTCCCCGCTGCGTCCCCGTTCGCGGTGCTAACATGGGCGCTCTTTTCCCATCGGTCTTTTTCCGTCACTTCGCTTCTTTTTGAATGGCGCTTACAGTCCTTTTCCTTTTGTCCTGTTATTGACGTGGTCCTCCACCACACCCCTGACTGATCGTTCGCTTGCTTGGAAGAATCCCACTTTTTTTTAAACGGCCGCAAGGCACATCTTTTGCCCCTTTTACCTCGCCTTGTCTCATACTGTTTTGCCGCGTTTTGTTTTGCCCCTTTCCTGCGGCCCGCGGGAATTTTATACATTGACCTGCTTCAGACGTTGCCTCGGATTGGCGCCGAACCGCTGTGATTTTGTACGCTTCACCTCCTCCATTTTGTGTCCTTTACCTTATTCGATCGTGCCTAGTTCTGTTCTAACCCCCCGGCGTACCGTCCCGTGGAAGCGGATTTTTTGATAACCGTTGCTTCCCGTTCTCTACCAACTGACGTTTTCGCTGCCACGCAGCCAGTTCGTGCAGTTTTGCCGGCAGAGAGATTATTTTGCGTTTGTATTTCGGCCCTGCTTTGTTTGTTTTTTTTTGGTCCCGGAAGTGGTGATCCGTTCGGTCCCTTGTCTTTATACTCAAACTTTTCTCCTTCCTTCTCTCAGACTCGAATGCCACTTGGACACCTCGGAATTTTTTACAATCTGATTTCGGTGGCGGGAGGAACCCATGAGGTTTGGTTTTCTTGCTTTTTTTCTTTTTCTCCCTTGTCGCCTTTCCTCCCTGGAACTCTCACCCTGTTTCCAGCAATAACCCTATTACGGCTATTGCATTATTGAACTTTTTCCCCCGTTAGCTTTCCCCTCTGTCCTGGCCGTCCTGTCTATTAATGTCTGCTCCGATGTTCAGACCCCCAGTGACCCTTTTCCGCGATTCGTTCCATTTACCAGTTTAATGCCTCTCCCTGTCTGGGCATGGCCCCCTTGTGCAATCCCCCGTGCCCCCAAACAGTCTCGTGACACCTCCTGGGTCCTTGACCCCCACTACTCCGGACGATGCATTCTCCGTTTTGTCCGTTTCGGTTCCGACCTTGCGTTTTTTTGCCATCCCCCCTCCCTTTTCAAACCCCCTGCTTCTCTTCTTTTTTCCCTTTTTCCCCCTCCCGCCCTTGCTACCCCTTTCTTTGCGCCCGATTTTTTTTCACCACCGCTGTGGATTCCGTCAGTTTTTTTCGAGTGCTGTAGCATCCGCGCTGGTGGGCTCTCCCGTTTTGACCCCTTCTACCTGACGACATTCGCCCCCCCATTTTCTTCCTCCACTGAATTCGCGTTTCCTCCTCAAGGCTCGCTTTCCGGTCGTATTTACAACCCCATTCTCTTCACGCGCTCAACAGCCCTTTCTCTGATTTTTTTCTCTTGCTTTTCCTCTGCATTTTTGTGGATTCCCCTTCTATCGTTTCCGTAGCATTTGCACATTTGCGTTGGATTCCTGTGGCCTTGTGATTGACCTTCCGCCTCTTCACCCACCACCTTTTCTCACATTGCCGGTCTCCTGTGCAACATCTTGGGCAATCAATCCCATTCCTTCCGGTTCTGTCCTTTTTTCACGAGGGGCCGACAACAACAGGCCTTTCGCTGCCGTTATTGATTCGGGCATTTCCGCTGCCCTAGAGGTCAACTGCCATCATCCGCTTGTCGTAATGCCGTCCCAGGGCTCCAATGCAAGTGGCTTGGTTTTCCACCACCTTGATTTTCCTGGTTTCTTTTTTTTTCGTCACAATTTTTTCCCTTGTGCTTACCCGATTGGACCCTTAGGTAAGAACTTTCGCCCACCGGCCCTGCTTTTTTTTCGGCCCCCTTGGCGCCCCACTCGTTTTCACAAGTTGCTCGTGACCGTTGAACCAGTACCCTCCAATGCCGCGGTCCCGAGAGCTTTGACGTCTGGTACTTCGCTTTCACACCTTCTCTCATGTCTCGAGGACTTTGGCCTCTGCTTTTTTCCATGTCATAAACATTTTCCCGCAATCTTGCCGGTAAAAACTTCTTTTCATGATCCGCGTCTGAGACTTTTCTTTGCTTCTCAAAAACCCCCATCAAAACTGGTTGCCACTTACCCCCTGTCTTGAAAGTTTCTTTACGCTCTCATTTTGCTGTACCCCCCCCGCCGTCTTTTTTCTGGACCAGTCTTTTACCTAATGCTCCCCATTACCGATGTTCTCCTTGGTTGCCCAAAAAATCTCTTTTTTTCTATTCCCCGTTTGCGACTGGCCGAAAATGACTCTTGAGTTCTCCCATACCTTGTTCGGGCTTTATCCATCTGCTGATCCCGGTTCATCAGTTCAGTTGTCCCCCTTTGGCCCTCCCTTTTCCGCTCTCCGTTGTTTGGTCTTTTGCCAGCATCTGGTGGGGCCTCACAATTTTTGTTCCCCCCCTGATGACCTGCTGTTTTATTTTTCTGATTTATTTGAGAACCGCGCCCAGGTTGGCTCCTTTTTCCCCTTGCTTATGCACCCTGGTACTTGGGGATCGTCCTGGATTTTTTTTGTGTCAAACCCACATTCCTGGTAGCCCTTCTGTCAGCATGATGTCCGTTAATTGCTGAAATTCCAAGTCACTCCATCCAGGGAATTTGCTTCTCTTACCAAAACCCCTTACTGTCCAAGTACCACACAATTCTTTTGTTTTCATTTGCCCCCAACCCAAGGTGGACTTTTGGACTGAGCTCAATCCGGGGTCTTCTCGATCTCTTCCGAGGTTTTTTTTTCACCTTCTTTGTTTTCGGGCCCCAATCTTCTTTCCATGTTTTGACATGGTCTGTCTCTGGAACGCATCCCGCCTCCCATATTACTCGCTCCCGGGATTTTGCGATGGGGACCACGGTCGAATCTGCTCGCTTTTTTTGTGGTACTTTTGCGGTTTTGGTTATTTACCTTTTCGGTCGCCCCCTTTCAACCTACGTGTGGCGTTTTCCCCCATCCGCCATGTGAGCCCCCCAGAGTTTTTTTGGAAGCTTTTTTTCCTCCTTTCTTCCTAAAGTTTGAGCCGTCTACGTTGTGTTCACTCCCGCACCCCCTTGAGTCACCTTCACCTGTTGAAAATTTCGGCGGCTTTTTTTTGCTTCGGCACGCTTTTTGATGCGCCCAGTTTTTTGGATGACGCCTATTCCCAGCGGTAAAGTAGGGATTCCTCATTTCATGGCAGCTGCGCACATTCACAGCGCCTTTTCGGAACCAATATCCTTTGACTGCCAACCTGCCGGGTTTTCCTGCCGGTTCTGGTGCCCCCATCGATGCTTCCATTTTTGAGTTTTCCACGGCTGATGAGGGCAGGGTCGTATCGCGCGTGTCCAAACCCTCTCAAAAGTTCTTGACCTTCGTCACACCCTCGGTTTGTGAAGTTCTTACGTACGGTTTGTTATCATTTGCCTTTTGTAATGTTTTTGAAAACACACCTGAACCACGCCCTAGCGAACGTCTTTTTGGGGAGGGCCCCTAGTCTTTCAGTCCGGGTGTTCCAGTCTACCGACGATCTCTGTCTTTATTCGGCAACCCCCCGCGCGTTTATTTTGATGGCCTTCTTTCTCTCCGTGCGTCATTCGTATGGTCTTTTTTGGTGGGAAGTTTTATGCCCACATTTCGCCGGTTCTTTCTTCAGTTTTCCGCTCCACACACGTTTCCTGTTTTATGGTTGCTGGTGTAAGGATCTTGGCCCTTCTTTCCAAAGCGTTGCAAGGGCCAGGTTTTTCCGAGATCACAATGCGTTTGTGGGTCCCTTTTCAGTGGTGCCCTTCCTACCCCGCCCTCGTTCGACCCCCCGGTTCCCCCCCCCCCTGGTACACTTTCCATTTAAAGACCAACTAGTCCCCAGTTTTTTGCCTTTTTGCCCGGATTCTTTGACCCGAGTCCACTTTTGGACATTGATTGGGCCCGCCCCCCCTCACGGACCCGGTTTTTTTCCCCCCGGTAGGCGCACTATTGTAACCCCACGCGGTTTTTCCGCCCCCCTTTTCCACGGTGGTCTTTTTTTCTCCCGATTCGGTTGCGCACTATAAGAAATTTTTGCCGCTGTTTTTTTATAAACACTGACTGGGCCTCCTTTTGTCTTTTCTGCGCTCCTCTTTCCCGCGTTGTCATCCCCGTGGCGTCTGCCGCGACCCCGTTTCTGTTAGCAACCCGCCTTCCGCCGCCCCCACAAAGGACTTGATTACTCTGTCAACCAGTGCCGGTTGAATTGTCATTTCATTTTCCATCGGTTTCCTATTTTTCTTACAGGGGCGTTTAATAGTTTTTTTCTTGCCTAACGGCCTCCTAGGGTTTGCCCCAAACCGGGCCCCCGGTGTTTACCTTCCTTTGTGGAGACTCCCACACATTCGTTCCCCCTGTGCTTCCCCCAACCCCATGGTTCCCTGGATCCCCTGCGTGCTGTTAGGTTCATTTTAACCCCGTTGTCTGTTCAGCTTTCCCTCCAGTCTGCCCCCTATGCAATTTAATGGTTTTTTCCAGTTTTATCCAGAACTATCCTTGTATATTTTGTTCCAATGGCCCATTCTGGATGTTGACCTCGCTTTCCCCCCACCAACTTTTCCCTTTCTTTTTTCGCCAGGCACCACTTTTACGCCGGGGGGCCGTTTACCTTCGTGCCTTTGGTATCCGCAGTTCGCTTGTTCGGGGCTTGTTTCTCACCCCCCCAAAGTGCCCGTATAGATCTGGGTTTTTTCCCTGCCCGGTCTTGCTGGCGGCCTTTTTCCTTCACTCTTGACGCGTCCTTCTTTTGTATTTTGCCACCACTTGCCCAGCTAATACCATTTTCTTTGTTAGCCCCTTCTTTTCGCTTACCCCTGATGTTCCCTGTACCGTTCCAAGACAGCCGATACCTTCGCCCCCCTTTTTTTTTTTTCTTTTTGCTCCCGGACTTTCATCGGCTGACGTCAGTCCCTGTGTTGGTTTCATTGTTGATTTGAGTTTTTTTCCCCCCGCTTTCATTTTTTTTTTTGGATGTCGCGTCCTCGCAGCGGAAGTTGTTTCCCTCACCCCCCCTTACCAAAAATGTGATGTGTTGGGTTCTTTCCCCTGCTTGATGGGGCCGCCGGAAGTTGAATTTGGGTGCCTGGCATTTCCGGAGGTTGAGTTTTCGTTTCCCGCATGCCTGATCTTCTATTTCTGTTTTTTTTCTGAGCGCTTCCCGTGGCATTCGTTGTCTTGAGATCCGTTTACGTCCCTCCGGTTTATCCATTTTGCAAGCCCCAATTCTCACTGCGTCGGCCTTCTCTCCCCCACCCAGACCAGCATTTTTTCCTTGTTTCCCTGTTTGCAACCCTTGGCCGGGCCCCGTCCTAAGACTCGCCACCTTGAACGCAATGAAAAGGTTGACATCCAAAAGATTTCAAATTGAAACGCCCGCGCTTCCCTGTTTGGCGGGCTAAGCCCGGGCGATGACTCATCCGGTCTCTCCCCTTTTTTTCTTGTCACACCAGGAAAGGTCTTCTGGACCCTGCTCCACCTGGAACGGGTCTGTTTTTTTCAACCGGTATGATTGTGCTGGTGGCCTTAACTTTCACCCCGGCGTCCAAGCTTTCCACGGTCAGAGCCCCTCTTACTTGACCCTCGCCGTGTATCTCGTTTTTTCTGTTGGCCCCCCCCACCGAGGACCGCTTGGGACATGACCAGCACGACCCTGTTACTACCTCCGCCTGCTTGTTTACGTTGGGAGCTTTCACAAGCTTTGGCACCGAGTTTTTTTGAACCTCTCCTTTTCCATCAAACCCCTTCGTAGATGCCTCTGTGAATAAGTTCTTTTATGAAACCCCCCTGTTTGTAATATTTTTTTCTGCTTTGTGCCCCTTTGGCAACCATTTTGCTTTGTTACCACCGCTGGACTTTGGTGGGTGCCTGCCCTCGCCTCTCCCCTTTTCAGTCCCTTTTTTTATGGCCCCTGGCGATTTCTGAACTTTCCCTCGTCGTTCCATTCCGTTTTGGACCGGCCGGCCCTATTGCTCGCTATAAAAATTGTCGGCTTGCTTCTCTTCCGGTTCCACCTTGTTCCTTCTTTTTCGGACCGAGGAATGCAATGGTTTCCCCGGGCAACTTTAGAGGATCGTTGATTTTCGGCTTGTGATTTGCGGTTTTTCGTCCGACGCCCCCCCCTTTTTGGTTTTTTTGCGGCGTTTGCCGCTTGACACTGGCCCCATGCCCTACAGCGTTAGTCGAGTCCTTTTGCATATGTCTCCCATTCTATCCAGGTCGGGCCTCTATTTCCCCAATTGTACGAATCCCGGTAGATTCCCCCGGAGAAGGTACCGCGATCGTTTTTTTACCCCTTCCTCCCCCCCCATCCTTGCTGTTTTGCAGCTCGTTGTTTCTTTTTTTTCCCCTCCCGTTGTCAAAGTTTTCGATCTGGTTGTTTTTTTGCAAATCTTGAATTGGCCATTGACTCCGTTCTTTTTGGACCGATTTCCCTTCTTCCCGCGTTGGCTTTTTGAATACTTTGCAGGGCCGGCATTTCACCCGAACTCCTTTCCCCTTCCCGAGACCTTTGTTCATTCGTGCTTATTTTTTTTCACCCCCCTGAATCCCGTCTTCTCCCTTGTTTTTTTTGTGGGTTTGGCTTTATCCCTTACCTCATTCGGGCGCTGTTTGGATTTTTCCCCCCCCCGTGTGGACCCCCTCAAATATTTTCAACGACTTTTTGCAAAATGTTCTATCTCCGGCCATCCTTCGAGTTTCTTATATTCTCAAGATCCTTAGTACGTCAGTGCCCCCCCTCGCATCACAGCCCCTTGGCTCACCTTGACGGTTTTATGCTTCTGGGGCGTTTTTTTTCTTTTTTTAACTCTCTTTGACACCTCTTCCTGTCCTTTTTAATGATGCCCCCCCCCCCTCTTCTGTCTTCCCTGGACGCACCTTTTTTAACTTACCCTCAACGTCCGATTGCTCCTTCTTTTTTCGCCAAAAAACTTTGCGATTTTTCCCACCTTTGCTCCAACCACTGCTTGTTTTCCGATTTTCTTTTTTGGCAGAACCTTTCCGATGTCTCGTGTTCCCGATTCGGATATCTTCCCATATTGTCCCCCACCAGCTTCCCTCCCGTTTGCGCATCTTTTACCTTCCTTCTGTTCCCATTCAGTTTATCGATTTTTCCCCCCCATCACTTTATCCTTTTGGCTTTTGCTTTTCCCGGTTTATTGGGTTATAAAGATTTAACCCTTTTTTTGTCAGTCCCCTGCGCCTTTCTTCCGTTTCCCTTTTTTCTTCTCCCCCAATGGGCGTGAAATTGGTTTGTCTTGGTCCTCTACTTTCCAAAAGTTTCTGCGACCTCACTTACCCCCCCAAGCCCCCCGCCATTCCCGCTTCTGGGCGGCTCTTGAGTACGCTTTTTTTCCCCCCCCATCGCGATCATGGCTCTAGTAATTTGCCTATTTCCTTCTGCTCACTTCTCCTCACCCATAAACTGCCTCATGTGTTTTTGTTTTTGGTTTTGGTTGTCCCCCCCTTTTTTTCCACCCCCTCGTTTTTAAGCGTTCCTCTCCCCGGCCCTTTGAGACACCACAGTCATTTTTTTTTTGCCACACATTTACCCTCCTTGGACATGGTCCTTCCTCGGACCTCCTCAATGAATGGAAGGGCCTGTTTCAGGCGCCTGTTCTTTGAGCGACTCATTTGCCCCAATTTTTTTTTTGGCTTTCCCGTATTTTTTCCCAACAACCAACTTCCCGCGCCAAGTGTGCTTTGATGATATCCTGTGCTTTTTCAGGGCGTCCAGTTGTTGGTTATCATAAGTTTTTTTTACACCGATTGTCAAATCTTTTTTGGACATCCCTCGGTCAATTATCTCTTCTTTTTTGTGGTTTTTTTGTGCTAGAGATTTCTTTCCCCCTGAGTGTTTTTTTTTCCCTGTTTGTTCCTTTGCACAAACACTGCTGACCCTCTCAGGTCGGCCCACAGTATTTCCTTTACTCGCCATTCATGGAGGTCCGCGTGCTCTTTGTTGGCGTTCCTCCCGACACACTTCCTTTCTGATCTCGCCCCTTTTGACAAAACCACGCTTTTTTTGGCTCCTTCCCCATCCCGTTAGCCCGTTTATGTCCAAGCTTGATTTCCCTTTTTCAGCGTCCCTCCGCATCTGTTACTACCATCCTCCCCTTTCCTGTTCCGTCGGCTGTTTACATCCCCCCATGGCCCTCCACACCCAACTTCCTCATTTCTTGTTTTTGTTTTCCCCCACTTTTTTAAGGTTTTTGATTTTGCTCACCGGTCCGTTGTTCTAATTTTCCTCTATCTCGTGTTTGTACCCCCCCTTAAGTTCGGCCCTTCTGAAACCTTGTTTTGTACTGACATTCTCCCTTTTAAACTCCAGCGCCTTTCTTTGCTCTTTTTTCCCCTCGGACTACCTCGCTTCTCAGTCTTTCGTTTCCTTTTTTTGACCCTACCCCACACCAAGTTTCACACTCTGAATTTTTTTCCTCTCTTCGTGCATTGAGGTTGTTTTTATTTCCTCTTTCGGTAGCGCATTCCCCCCTTTTTCCCCCCGTATTTTCTTGGCCGACCCAATGCACCTCCTGTTCGCCTTGAGGACCCGTATGTTTTAAGGGGACTTTGTGTTTCGCATTTTTTCCCCCGTTTTGTCTCCTTATCTCCAATCAAACCGTATGTTTCGCCCTCCCCCGTACCAAACTCCATCCACATCTGGGTCCCTTGTCCGGACATATTTTGTTTTTGCCGTGGACTGTCTTCGATTGGTAACTTCCAACCTCTTATGTTTAGCCTCGTTTGAAAACTTGTTCTTTCCCGTCCCTTAATCATGACTGCCCCGACCTTTTTTTCCTTTTCTGCCCCCCCCTTCTCGTGTAAGTTCCCCCCCCCCTCGGTTTGCTTTGGCCCCATTTATGGATGACCCTTTCTCCTTTCCATTTTGTTGGCCCCTTCAAGTTTTCTTTTTCAGTCTGATCGGGGAAGCTTCATCCTCCCCTTTCTCCCCCTCGACATCCCCGGGGCCTGTTGTTTCTCTTCCCTTCTGTTTTCCTGTGACTTTTTTACCAATTTTATGAAAACCATCCCAACCCCTTTGCCCCCCTCCTCCCTCTCACTTCCTTTCTCGCGCCCCCCCCTAGGTTTCCATCTCATTTTTGGTTTCTTTTTTCGGAATCTGACCGCCGAAGCCCTTTCTTTCTTCATGTTCCCTTTGCGACATTTCCTCTACCCCCCCCTGGGCGTTTTTTTTTTCGCAGCCGCTTTTTGCGAATTCTTTCGTTGGTGGGTGTTGACTCCAAGCCCCCAGCTCTTATTCTTCCTTCTCGCCACCCCACTTCTTCTCGCTACGACCGCCGTTTGTTTGTGCCCCCCCCCATGGATTCGCGCACCAATGCTTTTCCGTAGTTTTTGAAGGGAACCTGAAGCGTTTAGCCATTTCTTATTTTCCTGTTTTGGATTTTCCACCACCTCCCCAGTCTGTTTCCTCATTTTTGCCCCCTTGTAAACCCCGTATTTTTTTCCCATTCTTTCGTCCCCCCTTTCTTCTGCACCCATGATGTTTCCCCTCTCCTCTCCAATTGGTGCACTGTGCTGATGGTGTCCAGGTTGCCACCATGCCAGATGACTGGTGGCTGCCCACTCTCTCTTTTCTGTCGAGGGTTCCTCGTCCTTCTCTTTTTTCTCCACGTATGCTACCTATTCGGGATCACCTCCCCCTAACCCTTGACTTTTCAGCATCTGGCTCTTTTCCTTCCTACTGGTTTCTTGCATAGTGAAAACCCAATTTTCGGCTTTGTCTGTTCTTTTTTTCAACGGCTTCGCCTCGTTGTTGACCCTCTTTCCTTAAACCCCCCCGCCTCACGGTCCGTCCCTTGGTACCTATCAAAGTGTGGTGTCCAACTTTTTTATTTTTTTGCCCTTCTTTTTTTTCTGACCTGGTTTCTTGGACTCCGTTGCTGTAAGATAATTCTTTTGGTTCGTTATATCCCCTTGTTCTCCCTTTCTTAGAGTTCCTTCGTAAACCCTTCTTTTCTTTGACGCTTTTCGCTTATCCCCTGGCCATCCCAAAAATAATGGGGCCGTCTTCTGTCAATTGTCCGTCTGCTTTCGCAGTCTCCCACCCTGTCTTTTTCCACGAACTTTCAGCCTGTCCCCCCCCTTCTTTTTTTTTAATGGTCCCCCGGAATCCGCTTCCCTTGTTGCACGGCCAGAACTATCGCTCCTCTTCTTTAGACTTTCTTTTTCACAGTTTTTGATTGTTTTTGCGTTCACCTGGTGTTGGTTCTTTCCTAAATTCCCTTGGGGCGGCAGTTATACAGTTTTAGTTCTGTTCTCCCTGCCGTTGCTTTGGTCTTCTTTTTTTGAAATTGCGCAACCGACCCTCTTGCCATCTCTCTGGTTGGTGTCCCAAGGTTTTGATTTTGATGTCGTCCCCGTTTTTTCCCTCTTCCCTCCGATCGTTCTTCTTTTCTCTTTCTCTCCCCCCCACGCAGCGTTAACGATCATCCCCATTGGGTTATCCCTTTCCCTTACTCGGGCCAACGCTCCCTTTTTTGCGCTATTACTCTGACATTCTAGTTCCATGGAGTTTCCGGATTTTTTTTATTTTTTATCCCCCCTCCTCACTCTTAGGCGCGTTGACCCCTGCCTCTGTTTTTTCCCCTTGCGCTGCTTTTTTGCTTTTTGTGATTTCAGCTATTTGGTAATTTTATTTTTCGCCCTGCTCAGGCATGGGCGTACACTTCCTTTGTTGTTTTCGGACATCCCCCTTAACCCCCTTTTTGCGGTTGCTGGGGAGATCTGTTCCGGTTTTTTTTTTTTGTCCCTTTGCTTCAATGGAGTCCTCCCCTGTCTTTGTGAATCTTTTTTTTTCCCCTGCCCTTGCTCTATCTCTTGTCTTTCCTCCCGTGTTTTTGAGAGTCCGTTTCCCATTTTGCATTCGTGATGCGAAATTCTTTCCCCCAGCCTCCTGCTTTTCTTCTGTTTCTCCACTTCCCTACTTGCGCGGGCCCGTTCAAGAACTTCCATTTTGTCTCCTTTTTTTGTTATGTCGACCCCTGAGGAGTTTTTTAGCTGCTAAAGCGCACAGTCACTTTGACCCTTGTGACACCTTTCTCCCCCTCATCTTTGTAAGCATCGGTCTTTGGGCTTTTCTACCTAAGGCTGGCCGATTTTGATAAATCCGTCTTTGACCTCCCCACTTCCCCTTTTCCGATTCCTTAACCCTGATCGGTGTGGCCCTCGGTCGGAACACACCGGTATTAATTATTTCTTTGTGCTAAGAACTGACTGTCCCCTTATTTGTCCCCTTTCGCCCTCCACACCGCTTCCACTCCTTTTCTTCGATACTTGCTTTTTTTTCTGCCCGCCAATCCTTTTGATTGATTCCCAATTTAGACGTGGCCCTGCCGTTTTAAGGAACGCGAACCCCCCACTCGTTGGGACCAGTTGTACATTCCGCCCGTCCTTGCCCCTTATCGTAGGTCTTCGTTGTATTTCTTGCGTAATGTAATTCCCCAGTACTTCGTCTTTGACCCTCCTGGTCGTTGACCCCCCGAGTTGGGGTCCCTTCTTCCGCCCAAGCTTCATCGTCATCCTTTTTTTCTTTCCTTTTTTCCTCATTCGGAAGTCTCCCCGGCTTTTCCCCCCCTTTCCCTGGTTTTTCCTTTTGAGAATTCAGTGGCCTCCCACCGATTGATCTCTCTCCTGTTTCTACCGAAACGATGATCCCTTGTTGTGCCCTCCTTCCTTCCTGCGTTCTCCTCTTTCCTTTTTTGCGTTTTCGGGATGCGGGTTGTACCCGCGTTTTTTTCGCGGTTTTACGCCGCTTCACACGGGCGTTCAGTCCATCGCCTCCTTTTTTGGCATACTGCAATATCCCATTAGTCATTGTTTGTTGCCTTCGAGTCTGTTCTCCATGTTGTTCAAATCTGTAGCATCCCCCCCCCCCCCCCCCCCCCCCCCCGTGATAATTTACGGTGTAGAGTGTCCCTGAAGTTTCCCTTCTTGATTGTTCCGCACTCTCTGTTGTTTTTCTTTTGGACAAACCCCTGTTCCACCCCCCATTTTTTCCCTCCCCCCTTTTTCCGGGGGCTGCACCGACTTACGCTTGGCCCCCTGGACCCAACTTTTTGTTTCTTGAGTCGAGCCGGCTTGGGTTTTGTTTCTCTCTGGGTGCAAGTCTCGGCCCCCAACCCCCCCTCCTTTGCTCTTTTTTCTGGTCCCCTTTTTTCGGCGCCCTTTTGGAATCATTCTTCCCTGCCCCCCCCCTCCTTATTTTTATTTTCTTTTTTGATGGTTCTCTTTTCAAGGTCTGTGGTGGTTTTTTTTTTGTCCCCCACTCTTCAAACGGGACTTAGCACGTTCCTTTCCTCTACTCTGAGCCGATCTTCGGTTCGTACACTGTTTGCGATTCGTTTTTTTACGCAACCTTTTCGATGTCAGTTTTGTGCCTTCCCAACATCCTTTTTCGCGGTCGTGTCGTTTTGACTGGTTCACAATGCATTCCCCCTTAATCCTTCGTAGATGCATTCGATTTTCTTCAACTCTTTGGCTTTTTCTTCTGACCCCCCGTTGCCCTCTCCCGTCTTTTCCCCACGCCGCCTTTGCTGATGTTCCCATCCGGCAACTATCACTTTTGCCGTCCGTTTCCCTCCTCTTTGGGGCCAAACCTTGATGCGTTTTTTCCCCTGATTCGGGACAATCTCTTAGATTAAGATCCCTCCTCTGTCATCGCCTCGGCTTTTTTCCATGCCGGCCAGATTACGTGATCGGTTTCCCTTTTTTGGTGTTTGCGGGCGGAACACCCGGTTATTTATTGTCTTCTCTATGGACCAATTTTTCCCTCAACTCGTTCCCCCATCTCTCTGCTTCCTTTTCCCCTTGGGCGCCCGCACGAGTTGACTCTTGCTATTTTTAAATAACACAGCCTCCTCCAATTTTTCAATCTCGCTCTTGGAAGTGGGCTTCTCTTTCCGGATCCTGTGATCGAGTTTTAATCGATTTTTTGGGGCATTTTTCGTTTCTTTTGCGTGATACAATTCCCACAGTTTTTCACTCTGGACCGAAAAAGTCGTTGTCAACACTAGGATAGCTTTTGTACCTTCTTGTTGCTCTCAACACAGTCAACTTTGTTTGTCCACCCGTCCCCCCTTTCCTTGGCCATGTTTCCTTTTCCCCCCCCTGGTTTTTTTTACTGTCTTTCTCTGCATTCCAGTGGAGCGTTTACTCTGTTTTTCCATCATCCTCTTTTTTTTTGTTTCGTGATTTTTTGTCTTTTTCCCCCCCACCCCCCCTTTTGCGATCCAGTGTTTGCGCTCCCTGTTGCCTCTAGGCTTGTCCCTCTCCCTTTTTTCCTCCGCCCATACCGACCGATCGGTTCATCCATCCCGTAGGCACCTTCTCTCTCTTTTCTCTCCTTTTTTTTTGTTGTCCTCTCTTTTCTCACTGCTGTTTTGCCCCCCCTGCTGGACCGCTTACTTTTTTTCTTTTTTCCCCGGGTCTACGTGTTTTTTTTCTGACCTGCTTTGCCTACCCCAGGCAGAAGCCTTTTTATCCCCCCCTTTTCCTTCGTGTTCCGTCTTCGTGGGCCGGCCGTTCTTTCCTTTTCTCTTTTCTTCTCCTGCTCACTTGTTGTCCCCTCTCGGACCCCCTTTTGGCCTTTCGTCGCCTCAGTTCTGTGTTTGGGTCCCCCCAGACAGCTTATTACGGCTTTTCCCGATTACAGCCCTTTTTCTTAATACCCCCGGATACATGGTTTCCAGTTTTGCACCCTCCCTCTACTGACGTTGCATTCTGTGCCGCTCGTTCTTGCCCCTGGGAGTTTAGCAGTCGGCGTCTTTCTTTTCCCCAGCAACGTGTCCTTCTCCCTCATTAGGTACTTTCCCATTCTTGTGTGTAGATATTTCTTTTGTTTAGCTTTCCCGCAAACCCTGTGTACCCTGTGTAGCCTCCAAGGCCCCCCACGTTGAGCTCTTATACGGCACCCCCCCTTTTCGACCTGAGCATATTGTTATTTTCTTGGTTTTTGACGCGTGCCAGGTGTCGTTTTTCTTTTTTTCCACCACATTGTCACCCAAATTGTCCTGAACTTGTGTGGTTCTCCCTTGTCCGACTCGTTTCCCTTGTGCTCTACGGACTTCTCCCTATGATTGCAGCTTCGTTACAGACCGCCGAGTTCGCGCCGCGATTTTTTTCCCCTCTTTTTTTAACTGTCTGTTTATTTGCTGTACAGTTTGGTAATCGTTGC
>Ga0179593_1631633_pt1 | contig 17305 bp, 18 predicted proteins | sample CZODoug2_1_08_16_FD_185931 | JGI IMG/M metagenome (GOLD analysis project Ga0179593, IMG submission 185931) | Vadose zone soil fungal communities from Angelo Coast Range Reserve, California, USA - CZODoug2_1_08_16fungal (PacBio error correction) | ecosystem: Environmental > Terrestrial > Soil >... | reverse complement strand
CCAACTTCCCGGTTTGGGGATCGGCCCGCCTCAATCGTTCCCCTGTTTCTCCGTCCTTCGACGCTAAGTCGTAATTTAAGGTTTGCAGTCCTCAGATTTTCACCTCCGATGGCAAGCCGGGCGTCGCTTTTCTCCATTTCCCCTCGACCATTGATGAGTTTTTCTAGCACGTCAAGAGGTCTTACATTTTATAAGCAGGACTTTTCTAGCGATCCGAGTTACTGGTCACGCTTTTTTTCTTTTTTCCCCCATTTCCGATTTTTGACTCGCCGGATTACCTTCACTCCTCCTCATAACTTTCCTCTTTCGCATTCTCCTTTTCCTGTGGAGCAGCATTCCTTGTCCTGATTCTTTTATCCGTTCAGGACCGCATCAGCGTCAACGTTCCTGCTACCCCTCCTCGACTTTTGCTTTCGCCCTTTTCTCGGCTCTTGTAAAACTTCGCCCAATGGCACCTCTCTGAACTCGCCAAGTCGAACTTTTCTCGCCCTCTTTTTCAATCTGCGCTCCTTTCAGCGCGAAACGGACCTTTTTCGAAAAGCATCGTTTCTCGAGATGACCTTTTTTTATTTCCACGTTCTCGACGAATCGGCGCGCCCTCGCACCCCCCCATGTGCTACTGAGCCGTGTAACTTTTGTGCTTGCCCCACTTTTGTGCCAGGGTGCGTTCCAGTGAACTTCTTTTTCGACTTCGCGAGATGCTCAGTGGATCTCGAAAAATGTCCTTTCCGGCCCCGTGTGCTGGACCTCTCAATAGGACCCCGTTTTTTTTTTGAGGTTTTTCCCACTTCATTGCGGCAGGTGTCCCCCCTTTCATCGCCTGGACCCTTTTCTCTTTTGCCACAAGATCATGGAACCGATACTTTTTTGCCTTTCCCCCTTCTCTATTTCGTTTTGGCGCAACCTGGAAGGCACTACTTCCATTTTGCTTCTTGGTCAACTCGGATGTCCACCTGCCCTTTTTCGTCCCGCTGATACGCGCCTGCCCCTTTTCCCGGTCGAAGCTTTCACTCCTCTGACTCCCATCTTACGTGCTCTGGGGCTTACTCTGGCCGATTGGTGTCCCCCCTTACGCTCGACTTGTTTCGCACGTGCTCCCCACAAGGACTATTTCCTATTTTTTTTTGTTTTTCCTTTTTTTCAATTCTCTCATAGAAGGCGGTCCTAGGAGAGAGGAAATGTTACCCACGACTCATCTTTCTGCACCTTTTTTTTAAGTGTTTTTCAACCATCCTTGACCTTTTCTTTGAACTGTCCTCCCCTTCCCAATACGCCGTCCAATTCAGACCTGCTTTTTAGCCCTTTTTCTTCGGACACGCTCAAGTTTTTTTTTTTGGTCAAATTTTTTAAGTCATTTCCGTTATACAACTCTCGAACCGCTTCCCCCGTTTTTCCCTTTCTGATCCGCATCTAGCCTCCTTAATACGTGAGGGGGCTTTCGGCTCACATTTCCCTCTCTTTTCCTTTTTTTCTATGTACCGAGTGGGGCACAGCGGATGCTTTTTTTTTTGGCATCATTATCCGGTTTCAAAGAGCCTTCCCAGGATACACCGGTGGCGATCGCGTGTTGGCCTCTCCATTTTGCTTCTCAGCTGGCGTACCGGCCGATACGATTTTTTTCAACCTTTTTTTCCTCGCGCCCCTGAAGTTCTCCTTTTCTTTCTCGTCTTCGACCCTTGTTTTTTTTTTTTTTCTACGCAACGGCGCTCGCGGATTCCCAGCAAATTTTTTTTTATTTGCCTTGGGTTTCTCCCCTCCTTTCAAGATTGGTGCTATTTTGCTGACGCGTGTTCGGATCTTAGTCTCCTCTCTTCCTCTCCCCTCAGTTTGTTGTTCTGATACTTCTCCACGCCGGCTGTACTTCCATAGCCAAGCCTGCGCTGTTCTCGGTTTTCGCCCCCCCCAGACAGGGCTCATTTTTGCAGTCCTCGTTTTCTCTTTTGTTTGGCCTCGGCATCGGTGCTTCCTTTTCGCCGAACCCCGAAGTCTCTTCGTCCATCGGGAGCGGCGAGGTCTTGATTTGCCACGCAACTTTAGGTCCCCAGCTAAGTTGATCTTCCCGCATTCCTGTCTGATTCCATCTTCCCAACTCGATCTCCCCTGTGACTTTGTGTCGTCTGATGACAGTGACGAGATAAGACTGAGGGTTCCGCTCCTGTGTTGCCCCTTTTGCAAAGATCCAGAACGCGTATGGATTTCGTCCCCCGATTTTTTCCTTGGAAGATTTCCTCCCCGTTCCACGAGGTCGCGGAATCTTTTTTCTCTTTTCGTCTGTCGAACTCCATCGGTCCGTACTTTTCCGTGTCCATTGCCACGTGCTTGAGGAAATAGTTATTTGCTCCTTCCCGTTTGGTTTGCGATTCATCGCTGGGACCCCTTCATCTCTGTGCTTTAATGGGCTGTTGCTCCGCTCCCGCAGGAACGTTTTAGCTCGCCAGATGCTTCTTGTATAACCCCCCATTCCTCTACTTCGTCTTTTTCTGGCGCGTCCTCACGATTCCACGAACACGCGACGCCTCCCCAACTTCTTTTTTTTTCACTCATCGAGCGTACTTCCGGCCTATCGAATATCCCCCCATTACGCCCCATCATACGTAAGCAATTTTTCGGTTGACGTGACGAAGCTTTCTCATTTTTTAGCTGCGACGCCGTGGAAGTCCACGTCCCCCCTTGTCAGTCTTTGCCTTTTTGATCCCTCCCCCTAAGATAATATCGACTTTTCGCTTTTCCCCCCAACCCCACCATTCTATCCCCCCCGCGCAGGTTCAAACACTTTCGCTTCCTGCGCGCACAAGTGACTTCCAGCCTCTGCACTCTAAAGATTGGCCGATTTTTTCCTTTCCCCTTGGCAGTCGGTTCAAGGACTTGTAGAGGATAAACCGTCCTTTCACCTTCTTCACCGTGCCCCACGGTCATTGCAAAACGCCCCACCCTTGGCCCACGAATGCCTCGCTTTCTACCCTTCGGAAAGTAGCTGGCCCCCTGGATATTTGCCCCTTTCATTTCTCTCTCCGTTGAGTGCAGAAGTGAATATTTTATTTTTTTAGCCTGCTTCCCGATACTCGACGAACGATGCTCCCCCCCCGACCCCCGTCTTTGCAATTTCCCAACCCTTCCGAACTTTTCGAAGAAGTTCGCTTTGCCGCCCTCTCCCTTTTACCCCCTCTCCCGTTATTGCAAGAGCAGAAATGGATCTCCCCGCCATTTCGGGTTGTTCATCTTTCGCGTACCTTCATCCTGCTGAGGAGGAATAAGCGAGAACTGAGAAGATCGTAGAGGCATTTCCTTACCACGGAATTTGCAGTATTCCCTCTAGCCGCGACGAGGTAGTGACCGACTATACCTTTTTTTCGGCGGGCTGACCGCACCGCGCGTACAAGAAAACCGGCTCGACGTTTCCCTTTTTAATCAGCTGTCGACCTTCCTTCCTTTCAACCCCCCTCCCCTGGCGAGTATTTTCATTGCCTATCCGGCGGACGCCCGGAGTGCCTCCTTTTTCACCCGTCTCTTGACTCTCTAGCGTCGGGCACCACTTGGCTTACCTTTCCCCGATGAGGGCCTCTGATGCCCCCTGGGCCCGTTTTACATATATCTCTTTTCTCCGTTTTGTTTTTTATCCTGCCCATTCGTGGGGGGCTTCGGCCGGCCCCGAATCCCTCTGGTAGGTCTGGTTTGCCCGAGAAAGTTTGCGCTCAGAGAAGGTTTGCGCCCGCCAGATCGACGCTCCTTGTGTGCGTTCTTGCGCTGATTCAACTCGACACCTTTTTTTTTTTCCTTCCGGCTGTCCCCCTAAGGAGATTTTCGACCACGGACTTCGTCCCCTGTCGTCTTCTAGTGTGCCGACACAGTAGTCTTACCTCTGAGTTTCTGTTGCTGCCCGGCGAGTTCTCGTGTCCTTTTTCGCACACCTTTCTTTTTTCCATCTCATTTTTTAAATGTGTCTCCTTCCATTTTCCCCCTCTTTAGAAGTGACAGGCGCCTGATCCAATGCGCCGGGAAGCTATCAAGCGATGTGCCTCTCGGGTTCACGGACTTCCTACCACCCTCTCCTCCCCCCCCCCTTTCTACCTGACGTCACTCCCCCCCCCACATCTACCCCCCTCTCACCCCCCCCACCCCCAGCCCCCTTCTACCCCTCTTCCCCACGCCGTTTTCTTTGACTGCCTCTCCTCCCTCCTTCCTTTCCCACGTACACGCTCCCCCCCCACTCCTACCCCCCTACTTCCCCTTTCTTCCACCCCCATCCCGACCACACTCGGGTCTTGCCTTTCCCCATCACTTCCACTCCTCCTACCCTCTCACTTGCTCCCTCCTTTTTCCCCCCCTTGACACCTCGCCCCCTCCCTTCGCGCAACCGAGTTCCCTTTCCAATCCCCCCCCCCTACCCCTCACCTCCCTTCTTCCTCCCCTCCCCCACTCCACTTCCAACCCCCAACCGCCCCCTCGTGGCTCCCAACGCCCCTCCCCCGCTTCCTAACCCTTCTTCTTTCCACCCCCCGTTCTCTTCTCCTCTGCCTCCCCTCCCCCTCTTCCCCCCCGCTTACCCTTCCCTCATTCCACTCTCTTTCCCTCTTCCCCCCATCTTTTCACCTACCCCCTCTCCCATCACCTCTTCTACGATTCCTATCACTCCCTCGGCCTTTCTCCTCACCCCCTTCTACCCGCCTCTTCCTGTTCTTTCCCTCACAACACCCACCCACTCCCTCCCTCTCCCTTTCTTCCCCCCCCCATTCCCACCCCTCCCCCCCTTCCCCTTTCTACACCCCCCCCTTTATAGTCCACCCCCCCTCTTTTTTACACCCCTCCTCAACTTTCCCCCCCCCCACCCTACCCACCCTCCCCCCTCTCTTCCCCCCACCCCCCCCCTTCCTCCCCCGCCCCCCTCCCCTCCCTTACCTACCGATTTTTCCCCTGTCTTTCTAGATCACTCTTACCTTGCCCACCAACCTTCGCTCTCGCTTCTTGCCAGTCAGCCCTCCTTCTCGCCATCTCCCCCTCATCAGTCACTCTCTCACGTGTTCCCCCCCCCCCCGCAACCTATCCGATCCTTCTCTCTAACTTCCGCCCTCCCCTCCTCCCCCCACATCCCTCCCTCTCTCTCTTCCTTGCTCCCCTGCCTCCCCCCCCCCTCCTCAGTCCCACCGCCCTCTCACTTATCTCCCCCCCCTCCCCCCAGATCCGTTCCCCTCCCTCACTTTCACCCTCCCCCCCGACCCCCCCCGCCCGCTCCTTCCCCTTCCTCTACTTTACCCCACTCTCGCCTATTAGACTTCGCCCCCCCCGCTCCGCCGCCCACCCCTTACCCCCTCCATTTCCTCCCCCCCCCTCCCGTCTCCCTCTATTCCTTCCCCCCCTCCTTCCGTTTAACTACGTCCCTCACTTTCCCTCCCCTCTTTTTTATCTGCCCCCCGCTCCTTTATCCCTCCACCACTCTCCCGCCTTTATTACCCCCCCCCTTCCCCCTCCTTTCACCCCTCTCTAGTTGTTCTACTTTTCCCCCCTCCTCCTTTCTTTACCTACCATCACCTCTACGCTTAATCCATTCCTCCCCGCCCACCCACCCCTTTGCCCCAATTTTAAGCTCCTCTCTCGTTCCCATCCCCCCCCCCCCTCGCCCCAACTACAAGATCCTCCTCGGCTCCCCTTTCGCTATCATTATCCTTCCCCCATCCTTAAACCCCTATTCCCCCACATCTCCCCCCTTCAACTCGTCCCTGTGCCACCTCGCCCCCCCCCCCCCTTTCTATACCCCCCCCCCCCCCTCCGCCCTCCCCCTACCCACCCCGCTCCTCCTTCCTACCCGTCACCCGCCACCTGTTCCTCCGGTCCTACTCGTTCCTCCCCCATCCCCTTTTTTCTGCCCCTTCCCCCACCCCCTCTCCCCCTTTGCAACCCATCTCTCCCCCTTTTTTCTCCCCCCCTTCCATCTCATCCCCCATTCTCTCCCCCTGCCCCACCCACCCCTCCTTCCCCTCCCTCCCTCCCCCTTATTCTCCTACCTCTTCCCCCTTTCTCCTCTACCTCTCCCTGCCGTCCCCCCCCCATTCACCTTGCTCCCGTACTCAATGCCCGTTTTTCTTTCATATCAATGTCCTCCCCCTGCGCTGCTTAAAGTCGACTTTTCTTCCCTATGACCACTGAGGAAGTCCTTCAGCTCCCTGCTTTCTACGTCAAGTCCGAGGATCTCAAAGAATTCTGCCCCCTTGCTGCCGGATTCGTGTCTCGGCTTTGCGCGCCATTACGGCATTCCCAATATCCCCTCCGCCCCCCTTCCCTTTTACTTTTCTTTTTCTTTGCCAACAAGGACTTCCTGGTCCCCTGTTATTTTTGTGAATTCGTTGTACGCAGGGATCGCAGTTGACCTCTTGATCATTTCCCCTTTCTTGCGAATTGAAGGACACCCCGGTCCCTCCCGCGGAGACCATAGAAAATGGAAGAGGAGGTGTGTACACTTCATTGCCCCCCCCCTGCTCAATGCCTCTCCCCTTGGAAACATTTCCGATCTCCACCTCTCCTTCCCTTTGACCTCGAAACACTTACCTATCTCGAGGGATGGCGCCTGGAAGGCCAGTCCCCCTCATGCTCTTACCGTGATGGGACTTCCCCTGTCTGCTAGCCGGCTTTGAATTGCTCCTCAGCGAAGCTTTCATGGTTACGTGACAGAAATTGCCTTAAGTATGCTTTGGGTTTTCCCCTTCTTGATTTTTCTTACGCTCTCTTTCTTGAATGTCTCAAAAATGCCTTCCCTTTTCGCTCTCTCCGTGTTATCCCTGTCCGTCGTTCCTGGACGACGATTGGCCGAACGTCTCTTTTAGTCTTTACAAAGATCCCCTTACGAGGCTTTCCGGGCCTGCTTTGTCTCTTGTCCCCAATCACGCTTTTTTTCAACCTTCCTCTCCACCCTGCTCCTCCCCCCTCCTCGAAATAACCAGACCCCGCGCCCCCAGTTCGGACGCGCTCGGGAATACTATTTCTCACTCGCCACGATTGTACAGTGGAGCCTTTGTACCATTCGTTGGCGGTTCTCCCCTTTCTTTCTCACAAGCTTTAGCCGTAAGCGCACGTTTGTCAGCGATCTCGTTCTTCGTTCGGCGGGGTCGGACGACATCCTCAAACCTCCCTGCTTTCCTGCTTTTTTTTCCCCCCTGAACGAGGGCTATCCCCGTCTCCGGCATCACTGTCCGTTCGGCCCACCAAACGTCTCGGAAAGTTTCCCCCCGTTGCCTCCGATCGAGTTGTGAATAGGGTCTTCCTCGTCCTTTGGTTCAGGTCCCCCTCCTTCCCTGAGCATCGATTTCGTGGTCCCCCCCAGCCTCACCTGCCTCCCACTATAATCATCAGGTCGATTCGACGGGTGTTCGGAGTAAGCAACGATGTCCGCTTGCCCCCCTCTTGTCTCCGCTGAGCCTTCTGTTTTGGCGACCTATCTCTACTGGCTATGGACCAGCAGACGTCTTCAGTATCTTTATTTTTTTTTTTTTTTTTCTCTCTATAATTCGATCCACGCGCTGCTTTCCCCCCAAGTGGCGCGATTGAGGTTCGCCATACCGAGTCCGCAAGGTCGCGATTGATGCCGCCGCTCCTCAGTGCTGCATTTCGTCATCGAACCCCCCCTTTCCTACGACATGAGGATTATTTTTTTCATCGGGAGCTTCCGCGGCTCGGGCGCCACGAACTCATCGCGAGTATGAGAACCTTTTCCTAAGGATCTTTCTCTCCTTATTCCCACCTCGACGGATGTTTATCCCTGTCTCGAACTGATCGGACATTTCTGCAGAGAATCTCTTCCCAATCCCCTTCCTCCCCCCCCCCTCTCTCCGCGTGTCTTATGTCGCCGCGCCCTATGCCTCCTTTCGCTATCACCCGGTCGAGGTCCGGCTTCACGGTCGATTCGTGAGCTCAACATTTCCTGTCCGTCTTTCCGGAGTCCCCTTGTACATCGTTTGGTCTCTGTTGAAACCGATGGCATAAGCGTGTCTTTCCTTTCGCCTGTATGGGCGAGGCGGATCGAGGAGGGTACCCCCCATTCAATTTCCCCCTTTCTGGACGCCCTCTTCCCCCCTCCAGGACCTGTTCGAAGAGAAAGATTTGTTATAAAATCTACTCTCGTTTTTAGTCCCCACGGCGCGATACGATTTCCACCGAGACAAGCGACTCTCCCTTTTTTTTTTCCTTCATCAGAGTTTTTTCCTCCTACATAATATCAAAATGGAAGCCACAGGAGCGTTCCTCCCCCCCATTTTGACGTGACGAATAAGCCTGCTTGCCTTCCGTATATCCTCCTCCTGACTTTAAGTTTCCAGTAAAATAAGGATTTTTTATTTCTTCTTTCCTCCCCGGTTGTCAATCATCTTCCTTTTTCTCCTACTCGGGGCCAAACTTAGTTCCTGGCAACTCCGCGAATGGTTAAACCACAGCGTTCCCCCGCGACGCCCCCTTTGACTTCACGAATAGTTCTCTTTCTCCCCGCCGCGGCCTGCTTTCAACCGTCCTCGTTTTCCAAGGACCCCATTTTACGCGATCAACCTCCCCTCCCAGCCTTGAACAAGTGTAGTCCTGTCCACACCGCCCCCCTTCAAAGGCTTCGCCGTGGTTGTGCAGCACCATGATTACACGGCGGACAGTTATTGGTCCTCCTTAATGGGCCCAGCAGTTTCGTCCAACTTCCGCGTCCTCTGCGAGAATGCGGAACGATGTCTTTCGACAAAGCAGTCCGTTTTTGCTCTAAGGTCCTCGCTTTTAGAAGTTTCCCGTTGCAGAGTTCTCGCCCATTTTCTTCTCCTGTTGCACCATGAGCATTCCCGGGTCGCTCCAGCATTCACGCTTGATCTGCTGGTTAGCTTTTCCGCTGAGGTTTCCCCTTAACGTGAGACCGAGAAGCTCACCCTTTAGTCCTTTTTGATTGACCGGGAAAAGTGTTCTCCGCCGCGCGTTTCGCGGCGACCACGATAGATCGCTTCGGGCCCTTCTCGTCTTCCCCCCTCCTCGTACAGGCAACTCTTTGCTAGCTAATTTACCATTTGATTCAATTCGCTGTTTCCACTACTTTCCTTTCCTTCTGCTCTTTTCTCCCGATCAGTTCAGGACGGCGGACTCCGGGCTTTGAGGTCGTCCTGATTCTGTGAGGGCGTCCAACAGTCTCTTGAATCCTTAGAGTAGTCCCCCTGCGTTTAAGGCCAGACCAAAAAGCCTGGGCCCTTCCATCTCTATCCCCCCTTCCTCCTGTTTTGGTAGAATGTCAACGGCCAGGAGTGGGTGTGGTGATAGTTCCCTTCTGTTAGTTTTTTGGCCAGGTCTCAGTGAGAGTCAAGAGTCATTTTTCTCCCCCTCCCCATTCATACCTTCCCTTTTTATCCGGGCGTTCCGCCGGCCTGCAGTCTCGAATGCAATCCCACCTTTTCCCTTCTTCAAGAAGGATGATTTCAGACGGTCCTTTTCCAGTGCACTTTCGTTTTTCGTTTCCGCGCGGTTCCTGTACCGCTTCCTCCGAACATGCGTTTTTCCTGACCTTTTTGCTCTTTTTCTTGCTTCGACCCTACACTCGCGGCGGCTTCCTGTGTCCCCTTCATTACTTACGATGAGTTCCGCTGTCGCTTCTGCTGCTCTTCCTCGCATCTAGGTCCGTACGCACGCGAATTTTTCCCTACCTTTTGCTGCGGTCATATGTCATCGCGTTCCTGTCCAAGCCGTTTTCCCTTCCCCTCGTTTTCCCTCGAATCGTGACGATCCAATCTGCGGCAGTCTTAAAGAAACGGAATGTCTTTTCCCCAAGCATTTTTCGCGAGGCCGACTTTCTTTCCTCCTGCGCGTCTTAAAGTTCGAAGGCAACTTTCTGCTTTTCCGTGCATCTCCAAGCTACTTACGCTTTGTCCCCGGACCCCCCCCCGAGGCAAATTCATTTTTTCGTTTCATTCCGTTTGGAACGCCCTCTGGAAGGCGTTTTTCTCCTCGACGAATCAGTCCCCCCCTTTCAGTAAGGCCCCAGGATTTCACGAAACCTCGGGACAGCTGCCGAAGATTTGAAGGTCTACGGGCAGCGCCTCTGGAACTGACCGACAGGCCCTTTTTTTGCCACTCTCCTCCACGATAGGTACTCGAAAACTTCGATTCGGAGGCGTCTTGCTTTACGGGACTCAAAATTGGGATCCGGTCAACTTTTTTTCATGCCCCTCCCTTCGTAGCTGGCATCGGCCTTCCCCCTTCTTCCGTCAGACCGTCACGTCCGCGAACCGACCCAAAAACTGCTGCTCTTTTTTTCCCCTTCAGTATTATGAGATGCCTGCAGCGCTCGATTTTTCTTCCCTCTTTCCAATTATTTTTCGTCGTTGTTTTTTGAATAGTTCCTTTCAGAGCTGCTGCTTACGACTTCTGGAACTTTTCCCTCTTAATGTGCTCCCAAAAGCGCATTTTAGCGGCTAACGTTTCCCTCCTTTTCTTTCTTACAATAGCCTTCCTTTTTGGACGATTTCGCAGCGGACTCGCTCGCCCCGACATCGTCGAACTCCTCTCCCCCCCCCCTTTCCTTCAGCCACGAAGTTTACGGCCCCTTCCCCTTCCGGTTTTTGTCTCTCCTGAAAAACACAGCTGAAGCGTTACCGCTACGTCCGGTTCCCCGATCTCCAGACCATCATTCCGGGTTTTTTCGGCGACATCACAATCCCCGTCTGCGGTTGCTTTACATGAGTGGGGGCTCGGAAGGAGTTTTTCCAGGTTCGACCTTCCCCCCTTAGGACATTATTTACCAGTTGCAGTCGCTCTCTTTTGTTTGAATTTCTCTCTTCTCTATTGGTGTCAGATGCCGCTTTACCGCGATAATCTTTTGTGGAAAAGCCCCCTAGTTTTTTCCCTGATTTTTCCCATAAACTTTATTAGAAAACGGTGTTCCCGTTTCCGGTGCTGTCCTCCCTTACCGCAACCGCGGCGGACTACTCGATGAGCCTCTGGCCTTGTTTTCGAAGCAGAGGCATTTTTGGGGAGATGGACGCAGGCGCGTGTTATCCTTTCTATTTTCTCTCTTTTTTCTCTCTTTGTTTTTTGCGATCGATAAGATCCCTAAACGACGGCTCGTCAATAGCCCAGACTCCATTCCCCCCGAATTGAGCTGGGCGCGATTCCCCCACCCTCTTCCAATGCTAAGCGATTGCCCGCCGCCGAAGCTCCGTTCGGCAGAGGTTCCATCGGAAAATGAAGCCGCCTGTTTTTGACTCCCGGGGCCCTTAGAGGTGTCTCCCCGCTCGTCCGCTCCTCAGATTTCTCGTAACCGAAGTAGGTCTTATCCTCGATCCCTCTCTTTCCTCCTTAACGTTTGTTCCCTTTCAAATGCCGACCCCCCTTCCTGCCGAGATAATTCGGCCCGTCTCGCTGGGGGGGGGTTCGTGGGGTTCCCCAACCCCGTCGCATATCTTGTGTGGATGCGCCGAGACCCCGCAGTATGCCGCCCCGGTTGAGCTCGTCTTCCCCACTTCGGTAGCGTTACGCTTCAGCGTTCGAGAGCTTCACTCCCCCACGGTTTTCGTCCTGCTTCCCCTTGTATCGTGGCGCCGGAGTGAAAGAGTGGGTTCGACGTTTCTTCTGGTTTTTTCGGTTCGAGGAGGAACCAGCTGATTCCCCCCTACCTGATGATGTGAGCAAGCGCCCTCAGAACGTCGACTTCGCCATTTCCTCTACTCCTATTCTTCTTCCATTTCCTTAATTTGCCAGATTACCTCCCCTCGTACGAGAAAAGGTAGTCATTTTGTCCTGCATTCCACCCCCATCGCTTCCTTCATTTATCTCATACTTTTCCCATGTAGACAACTCTCCTCGTAAGAATCGGTCGCGGACCCGTGTTCCCACTCGCTGCGCGCTTGCTCGTAGATCAGCTCCAAGATTTCAGGGAAGTTCACCCTCTGCCTTTTTCGTCTGACTTCCCCAGGTGGCGCATCGATCATATTTTTTTCCTCTTTCCCAAACATATAGGGCCATCTCTGTGGCAACTGCCCCCTATGGTTCCACCTTTCGATGTCTCAAGTCGCACGTCGTCTTCCAAGCTAGGAATCGTCCCAGATTGGTGTCGTCCGCTTTCTTCCCCCTTTTCGCTTCCTTCCCTTTCTCTGTATACCTGCCGCCGTCAAACAGTGAAGTCCGGTTTTCGGCCTTCCCCCCCCCACTTTCCCCAGTTCCCAGAATCCTCGCCGTGGGTTTCAAGAGCTACCTTCTTCGTCGTTAGTCTATTGGAATGCCTTCAGTATTCCCCTTCTTTTTCGACCGTTTCATAGCCGAGGCGATTTCAATCCCTTATCTCCCCGACAGACTGAAGTTCTTTTTTGGGAATGCCCTCTTGTCATCGTAATTCGACATTTTTTAAGAGTTTTCGCAGGTGAGCCATTGCCGGGGCGCAGCTGACCCCTATTCCGGTTCTTGCCCAGTCCCGCTTGATCCTGTCGTTTCGTGATAGGAGGCCTTTCAAGGCTGACCTCGAGAATTTTTCGTTCCTTGCACCAAGGACTTTCGTCGGAGCCCAGTCTTTCGATTTCCTACCCTTCTTTTCTTGATTTTTTTTTCTTTTCTTCAGTCCGGCTAAAGGAAATCGGGGAGCTCGAGAAATCTCTGTTCCCAATTACGCACCTCCCCTTCCCCCCTTTCTTTGGCCTTGCTGATAAAAAATCCTCATGTGTCGAGTTCAGCGCCTAAAGCTGTTCTGATCTGGCGGTCGTCCCCCCCTTGACTCTCCTTCGAGTCTTTTTCCCAACGCCGGATCCCCTGAATTCGATATGCATTCCCCCTCAGTTTTTCCTCATTTTTCTTTTCCTCCGCAATGTGTTGATTGCTCTGGGACCCCCCACCCCCCCTTAAGTGTTGGGGACGGCCGGCTAACTTTTCTTTTTCTTATTCTTTTGTTCCTAAGTGCGCAAGCGATTTGTACAGTCATGACTCCTTTCCCCCCCTCCGTTTTTCCCTCCCGGCCTGCCAGTCCTCGAGAACTCGCCCGATTATCCCCCCCCCCCCCGGCTAAGCCTATATTTCGACCTGAAAAGGAATTCCAATTTGCTTCTCGTTCCCCCCCCAGTGCACGCCGTTCCTGTACCGCCCTACTGCTGCAGGCGCATCGATCCTATGTCGCGACCCCGATCTTCTCCCCTTCCTGTGGTTCTCCCATCTTCCGATGAGTTTTCCCCTTCTAGTTAAGGCATCCCTCAGCCCCCCGAAGGTGCTCCTCAGAGCATTCTTCCCTTTTGGCCTTCTCTTTCCCAATACTTCGCCGAGTCAATGGCTCCCCCTCTAACTTCCAAGTCGCAATTCTCGAACTCGTCTTCACAATCTGCTTCATTCCTTCCCTGCGAAACGTCTCCTTTTCTCCCGTTGCAGGAATTCCTTAGCTGCTCTGACGAGGCCGTCGTCGATCCGCTTTCTAGCACCTCCCTGCATTCCTCTCATTTTTCATCCTGGGATGCTGCAAACCCACGGCGATGCTCAGGTTCCTTTTTTCCGTGAATTACTTTCCCCGCGGTGATCGCGGTGACCCGTGCAGGCACGGAACGCCCCCGGTGCGCGGCCGGGCTCGTTCTGTTCCTGAGAATGACACCTCTCCTCTTAAGCACTTCATTGGTTTTTCTTTTTCTATGTTCCCTCCAAGGTGGAAATGCGCGATCACCTCTCCAACCGAACCCCCTTCGATATGACGGATTGGCGCAACCTGGTCGTTTTTTTTAGACCTTTATGCTACGTTTTTTCGTCATTAACTGAACGTTTCGATTCTTTTCCCCTTGAGGTAAGGATGTTCATTTCGTCACGCACGTTCACCCTTCCCTGCATTAAGTTTTTTAGTACTTTCATTCTTATGATATGCCCGTACGCTCCGATTTTTTGACTCCTCCCCAATCGACTACCTTTCGTCGCTTGTTTTCGTGGAATCGCCTGAGAGCACCTTCTTCGGTTTATGTATCTTCGCTCTCTTTAATGGCTTTATAAAGAAGCTTACTTTTTCCTCTGACCCCATTTCTGAGGGGCGTGGTCGTTTACCCGTCTCTTTTTCCGGGTCCTTGTTTTAACCTCCCCCTCCCCCCTCCTCCGATCGCCCAAGACTCCCCCCCCTCCCCTACATGGTTCGGAGCCATCTTTTCCTCACGGCGCCCCTCTGTATTTCCCCTTCACAAAAAGACAGGATTTTTCTTCCGACTCCCCAGCACTTCCTGCGGTGCAAGCCGATTCGACAGCGACCCATCATTCGGATTCATTGGTTTTTAAGCACCCCATTTGAGGTCTTCCCCCTTCCTGATTTCCTGCGTTTGCCCAGTCCTCTGTTTTTTCTTTATCCCTTCCCTATCAGTTAGATGCCCCCCAAAGTCGGTGATGATTTTGCGTGATCTTTCTTTTCGAGGCCTTCGACTGAGCCTTTTCGGGCTTTTACTCCCCTCTAACGATTCGTGCAAAAGCTTTTCCCTTTGCCTAATAACCTCAGGTAGTCTCGAACGGTGGTTCGTTATGTTTCCCCCTCAAGGCGCTTCGCGGCGTCAGCAATCGCTTAGCTTGATTATGTTTGGCCGCCACGAGACCTTTTTTTATGGGACCGCAGGCCGCGGGATCATGTTTTTTTATCTTCTCTCTTCCTTAGAATTTGTTTAGAGCATCTCCGATCCCAAAGAGGCCGGTACATAGCCCCCCAGGGCGTCTGATCAGGGCTTCCCTTCTTTAGTAAGTCATCCCCTCTGCCGACGCGCGCGCCGTTCGGCGTCACTTCTCCAGACCCTCCCGTGACGCTACTTTCTTATTAGTTCCCGGGAGAGGCGAGGTCTTTTCACTAATTTAGCGCCGCTAGACGTCCTCCAGTTTTCTTCCCCGATCGAGGGCAAGCGGTTCATGTCCGCATCTTTCGAATCCCCCGTGGCTTGTCTACGCATTTGGGCCCGCTCTTTGACATTTTCAAGCCCGCAGAACGCGTTTGGATGTCGCCGCTTCCGCGCCGTCAGTTCTGACGTCCCAGCCCCCCCCCCTTCTGGAACGGAGAGGTTTCGAGATGTTTCGGGATCCCACATGTCCGTTTTCCGGAGTCCCTGTTAATAGTGGAGTCATGTCTTCCCATTGAATGGATTTCCCTTGTGATGTCGCGGCGGCCCTTCGCTGACCAGTCACCCTTCCTTTTCTTTTTACCCCCAGCGCGAGGAACTGTTCGAAGTCTTGAAAGATGATTCTTTGTTCTTTCTTAAGCGACCTATTCTGAGCCTTCCAACGGCGCCTCGGAAACTTTTCCCCATAGTCCGTTTAGTTTTGCGTATCCGACCAATCGAGTCCTCATTATTCTTAATTACAGTCCTCCTTTTACGTGGAAGTAGCAGCTTTTCTCCGATTTCTGTAGCGCGCCTCCCTGGCCCTCAGAGTGACCGCAATCCCTTTTCAGTCTTGAAGCCTTTTTGCTCCCCCTGTAAACCAGACGGGTCCATGATGCGCTAATTTGAAGTTCCTGCCTTCCTCAATGCAGATTCCCACTCCCAAGATTCCTCCTTTTCCTGCCGTCGCACCGGGGCCCCCGCCCAGTTTTGTGCCCCTTACACCTGCCTCCTTCCCCTTCAGCTTTTTACGGACCCACTCTGCGACCCATGCCTAGCCCCCGTTTTCGCACACCTCGGGACTTCCCTCTGCAATTTATATTTGGAAGCTCATATCCTGTTTTAGAACCTCAGTGACCTTTCTCCGCTGATCTATACTAGTCACTCTCCTTTTGCCTTTCGTTTTTTTCGCTCCTTTTTTCTTGAATTCGAGATTTTGTCATTCATTTTCCGTCAATCTTCCACTTTTTTCTCTCCGTGGGAGCCACTGCCCCCCGAAGTTATCCCCGTCCAGCGCCCTGGGACTGGATGCCCCCCTCGATCGCGTTCCCCTTCTTGATCGAGTTGGCCTTTCCCCCGCGAGCCCTCCTTTTTTTTAGCTTGGGAATGCTTCCCCACAGTCTCTTCCTGCGGTCGCTCGTTTTCGGGGGGGGGTTCCTTTTTTTTCGTTGCCACGATGAGATCGCCCGGTCTGGAATGGCCCGCCATTCTTCTGCTCTTGGAACGCTCTCCCTCTGCAGCCCCCTTTCTTCATAATTACGCCTTGTTTTCTTCTTGCTGATACCCCATATCAATTGGGTCCGTAGATCCGCTTCGGCTTCTCTGCCGGGTCCTTCTCAGAGTACGCTGATCTGGCGGTCCCAGATTTATTTTCTTCCACCGTGGAAACCCCTGAGGACTCCGCCTTTCTGGCACCCCTCATTTTTGCGACGACATATCTATCTTTTTCCTCTGGGTTGTTTCGCTCACCAGTACCCAAAAGGCCCGGGTGGATCGTTAGGCGGCTTAGTTCTGGAAACCCTTCTCATTCTCGGTAAAGTCTACGGGGTTGCGCCTCAAGATATGACTTCCCTTGGGTTCCCTGACTGTCGTTAAGCCGGCCGGATTCCTCCTCTCCCCTTGCGTCTCCTTCCGGAAAAGAATATCTTTCCGCTTCAGTTAAGGAGTACTGACTCTTGAACGTAACGCGGGAGACGACTCTTTTTTTTCTTAATCGGCGCTGCGATTATCGAATTCATATCCCCCCCCCCCCCGACGGGTAGTTTTTTCTGTTTTCCAGCCCTTCCAGACTTAATACCAGTGCCGTGGTCCCCGACACACTCCACGCGATACTTTCCCCGCGAGAAGCTCAATCCGTGGACGTTTTTTTGTTCAAAAAACTCCTTCTGTGGCTCCCTCCCCCTGCACTTCGCATCGCCCCAGTTTTCGTCCACTGCGGCAGCTTTCAAGATCGAACTGACCCGTTTGAACGACTTATGATCGTGAAGCATTATGACTTCTCAGAGGGAGTAATTCTTTCCTCACTTTCCGAGCCATTACCCTTCAGCAGCCTCCCCCTTTGTAATCTCTTTCTCCCCAAACGGGCTTCTGGCATTGGAAAAGGGTGACGTTTTTTTTTCCCTTTCTGGCGGGAAAGCCTTTCGCCGTTGACCGACTTCTTTTTTCTTTACTTTTTTTTTGGACCCCATGTGCGCCGGACATGCCTTCGCCCACCCTATGTTCTGTCAATCTCTTGTCTTTTAAGGTCACTTCTTGGCAGCGCCTTTTGAACTTTTTTGTCCCCCCCATGCGCGCGTTGCACACAGATCATGTCTCAGGTCTCCCCACAAATTTTTGCGATATCTTTTTTTATTTAAAGCCTGACTCTGCTGTTCCTTCAACTCGTGTTGCACTTCCTGAACTGCCTCTTCATAAGTCTTTCGGCGGCGCGATCTTTTTCACCGTCCGCTTCCGTAAAATTTTCTTAGGCATTTTTCTTCACAGCGTCAGTAGGTATGCCT
>Ga0179593_1304973_pt1 | contig 17305 bp, 11 predicted proteins | sample CZODoug2_1_08_16_FD_185931 | JGI IMG/M metagenome (GOLD analysis project Ga0179593, IMG submission 185931) | Vadose zone soil fungal communities from Angelo Coast Range Reserve, California, USA - CZODoug2_1_08_16fungal (PacBio error correction) | ecosystem: Environmental > Terrestrial > Soil >... | reverse complement strand
CACACAACAGGATTCGCCACACACCCCCCTGCAGATCTCGTCCTGAAGTCCCTTCTACTTCTTTCTTTTCCGTACGATTCCGGAAACCCTTTCCTAGACGCACGAAAGCTGCCAAACGTATGTGGTCTTCCTCTCCTGATCTTTACGCTTGAGGTAGTAAGACTTTTCCTTTCCTTCAGACAAAAAGCGCAGTCGGAAAGCTCTTCTCCCACTAGAAGGACCTACTTTATTATTGGACCCCCCCCCGTTTCAGGTTCAGGCGAGGCCACGCGACACGTCTGTACCCCTTGCAGAATCTGACAAGCGCGGTTGACCTTTCCCTTTAGCCGTGAGGAGCCGGCGCTCCCCTCCCTTGTTTTTCTGTCTTGCATTCGCTTCCTGCGACCGTCGACAATGGCTTTGTTGGCCGAGCCTTTTCGGGGCTTTTGCCGCATTGATCCCCCTTTGGTTTTGTTGCGGTCGGGGTTTCTCTAGGACGAGACGATTTACGTTTCCCTCCGTCTGGTAGAGCTCGATGATTTCCTTGTCAGGTCTCGAGACTGCGTCCGTTACTCCCCTCCCCTTGCTCATAGGGGAGGCAGACCTATTTATCGAAGTCCCTATCTCATCCATTGGATGTGGATCACTCTTGAAGACGTCGATGTCGTCTTACTCACGAATTTTTTACGGATTAGGCCGCATTCATTGTTCCCATCGTTAAGGACGGCATCAAGTCGTGGTCGCATGCAACTCTACCCCAGTAATAGGGCCCTGAGTTAGAGTTGCCTCGCCGCCGGGATTGACTCAGAATATTGTACGCGCGGTCGAGACTCGGCTAGAGCTTTCGCCTCCCCCCTTTTTCGCCTCGCCGGTAATCGTAATACTGTCGCCCCATATCGGAGTAAGTCTTGAGGTTCTTCCTCCCTTTGTGTTTAAGCGAATTTTGACTCCTCAGGCTTGAGTTCCTCCTCCTTCAAATCCCTCTTTTGCGTGCACTTTTCTCTTACTTCGGCTGAAAGGATTCTCAGTGCAGACGGATCGACATGTTCAGCAGCTTTTTGCTTTCACCAGGTGCCTTTCCCGTGTGGGTCGTAGGCCTCTGAGCTCTCTCCCTTCCCCTCGTTCCTATTCGGAAGTTTTCTTTCCGGAACTTTGCGTTGATCTTTTTGCGTTCCCCCCCCTTGTCTCTCCGCTGGCTCACGGGGAAGGAAAATGTTTTTTTAAATGGGACGGTCGAGGGCTCTCCTGTCTCCTTGACCTTGATGGCCATCTCTGGTCAGTTACCCGATGTCGGGCTAGTGTATTCTGCTGGTCACTTCCTTTTTGTCTCAGTTATCCCCCTCTCTTGTCTCCCCCCCTCTCGGCCCCCCCGCGGCGGAGTTTCCTATCAGGTGGCGGTTTTCTCTTTGCGCCTTTTCTGTTGTGCTTTCACGTCGAAGGTTTGGTTTGACGCCTGGTCTGCTTCTCCTTTGCATCAAAAATTTTTTGAGTGGCAAGGTCCCCTTACCTCCTTTTTGCTCTTAAGAGAAACTCCACCCATTCAGATCCTTCCCTGTCAGAGAGACGGACGGCAGCTGTCATTTCCCCAAGGGCTGGGTGCAACACCCTCTTCTCGAAGACTGACCATCGCTCCCCTCCCTTTCCACGTCGGGTGAATATCTCTCCCGCATACGAATTTTAGTCTTAGACTCCATGTCTTCCTCCACCGAATGTTTTCTTACTCCTCCTTAGCTTGCGAGTACATAGCGGAACCCTGTCTTCGCATTTTCTCCCTTCCAACCAGAGCGTTCCCCTCAGCGTCCCCTTATCGTCATCTCTGCTGGTTTCCTAGGCGTTTGTCTTCTTATGTCCACCCTATTACGTTCTCCTTTTTCGATCCTCACCACGGATTGAATTTCACGGATACGTGATGCACAACACGAGATGGTGTGGTCTATGCATAGGACCCTCTTTTTCTCCTCCGGAATCTTTTTTTTTCTCTTTTTTTGGGGGGGTTTCGACCCTGTCAGGAATTTCTCCCTTTTTTCTCTATAGTTGTTGTTTTGAGGCCTGATGATGCGACATTCCCACACAGAGGAAGTCTGCTCAGGCGTCCTCTTTTCGAACCTCTGCCACCATGTTCACTTGTTCAGCCTTTCCTTGGAAAAATTCAGCCCTCGCTTGTGACCCTCCCTTGATCCTTTTTTTACATTAGAGTTCGAGAAAGAATTTCGAACCAAACTTTTTCTCCGACGAGTCCCAACCGGCCCTTTTGAGGGGGAGTCAGGTTTGTAGGTTCAGCCCATTCCCTCCTTCTTTTTTTGCACATCGTTTTCTGACGCACGAGGACTCTCATTCGGGAGCGGTTTTTTGCCGTCGTTCCTATTTAAGTCTGCCGTCTATCCAGTCTGCTTTCCTCTTCACCGCGGAAGTTGCTTCCTGCTTGTTTCCGTTTTTGTCGTAAGAGCCCTTGTTGTCACTCCCCTCTATTTTTACCATTTAAGTCTGTGCCCGCTCTCATAAGGCAAGCCGTACTTGTTTTTGTTTAGATGAAGTTTCCTATTCGCGCTCGGCGACTTCCCCCCCCCTCCCCTCTTCCAGACCAACTTAAGGTCTGCCTGCCATTTGAGCGACGCGTCACCTGAGAAAGCCACCTGCCGCCCCCCTTCTACCCGCTTTTATCCCTTTACCAAGAGAAACAATCAGTTCGGCGGGGGTTCGAGTGTTTACCCCCTATAGTGACCATTCCTCACTGCAGATTTCAAACTGAGAGTTGAGTTTCGACACACAAAGCCCATAGATAGACTTGAGGGACTGACAAGCTATCTGAGAACTTCAGGCAGAAGGACAGGACAACTCCCTTGTCCTATTTGGTTAAGGACGATTTCCTCTACAAGGACTCTTTTTAATTTTCCCTTTGAATCTGCCCCCTTTACATTTCCTCTAATCGTCTCCTTCTCCTTAGAGGAAGACGTCAGGACGTTCTAGACTAAGTGAGCGACGCCATACGTTCGCCCCTTTTCGGCAAAACCTTTCATTTTCTTTTCACTGCGCCGAGCCTGCTTTTAACTTCTCTTCCCTTGTCTTTTTCGGTTGTTAAGTGAGTCAACTCCCCTTTTGTGAGTTTTACGGACGCTTCTTAGTAATGCTCTTATCTCTTTCCCACCTAGAGCGATTGTTTGCTCGATCGGTTTGCACTTCTTCCTTTTCCTTTCTCTGGATCCCCTTCGTGTAGTACCATGCTGCTCGTACCCCTACTCTCGTCTCTCATAGAGACCGTGGTATCTTTTTTCCCCGATACATCCCTCTCTAGAGCTATTGCCTCCCTGCCGTGACCGTTAGCCTCTTTGGCACCGAAAGCTGATTTCTTGCGCTGTCCTAAAGCTGGAAATGTATGCCCTTTCCCCGGTCAACTTCGAACCCGATCGTTCTCACCCATCTTTTCCTCTAGATGCTTTTCGCCCCCCCATCCCCTATGAGACTTATTCTCGTCGCTCGGCCTGAACCCCCGGACCCTCAGCGGCGCCTTCTGCGATTATTCTCAGGATCCCCTAGTAAAAGCAGCTGACTGTATCTTCGCCACGACAACAGACCTAACTCTTTCTGACCCCTTACAGATTTCATTTTTTCAACATAAGCCATGTTCCTGCAGGTTCGAGTCGACTTCCTGTTCCCGACTTTTATACCGTTGAAGTTTCTGCGTCGCGCCGCCCGTGCTGTTTTTTGTAAAACTTTTTTTCTCTTTTTGCCTAGTTCCAGCACACTGTCGGAATTGTCGGCGTTTCCCCTTTCAGTGTGAACATATCACCCACTCCACCAGGACGTAACGCCCTTCCCCGTGCGTTTCCCGGAGCGCTGGTTTTGCCCTCATCCATTCGTGTTTGGAGGTCGTGGCCACCCCGTCTTTTTTCCCCTCTTCTTTATATAGCCATTACCGGCAGTTGTCAATTCTCGATTCTCCTGGCGTTTTTTTCATAAGCGAAGACTTACTTTTTCGACTCATGTAGGCGAGGAGTTCCTTTTGTCGAGTCGCTCTCATGGTGGTGTGTTGTTTTTCAGGAGCGTTTGACCGAGTCTACACCATCCGTCCCTCTGGCCGATTCCTCTTCCGACTGATTTCACAATAGTGTCAGGTTACATGGACCTTTCCCTGAGTCTACTCCCGAGCCTTTTATATGTCGCGCTCCCTGGAACAGCTTCAGAGTCCCCGACTATTCCCCCTCGACCCTCTTCCTGAATTTAGGCCAATCCTTCTCGAGCCCTCCGCGCAGCGTCTCCGAGATATTTTGCATTTATGCATCTTATACCCTTGCTGCACCCTGGTTCGCCCATGTAGTGGCCTTCTTTGTTCCGGCGCGCCAGATGATTTTTCTCTTTTTCCCGGCGAAGATTCGATTTTTCAAGTGTCGGGCTTGTATCGTACGAGCACCTAGAGGACGGAGTAGATCCCGTTAAATGGTTCGCGAGCGTGACGCTCTTTTTATTTTTTTCCTCTCCCTCTCTTTCAAATAGGGTTGGGTAGCATGTCTGGATCCTCCTCCAGATCCCGAGGTCCCTCTTCTTCTTCGCTCATTCAGCTTCAGGTCCTATATCTATTCTCCTCTGTTTAGGAGAGGCTTCGATTCCCATGAGCGCCGCAGCCCTTCTAGTCCTTCCGCCTGCGTGATGGCCGGTGGCTCAGGCGACCCCCTATTTCGGCATTTTTTCTTCGCGCTATTAGATCTCCTTATGTATCTTCTTCTAAGGTTTCTGATTGCCGTGTTTCTCTCCTTGTCTTTCAGCCTAACTCCTCGTTAAGCCACCCCAAACCCCAGTGTTCGAAATCCTCCCGTCACTCTCTACCAGCCATCACCCCTTTTCCCTTTCAAACTCGCGGTCACTGAGGTGTCAACCCCCCTTCTTTACCGCCTGTGCATAGGGGTTCCCTTTCGTTGCCGCTCGCGATCGCTTCCGTGGAATTCGGTATGGGCAGACCCTTCGCACTTTGACGCTTTTTCTTTTTCGTACGTAGGTGTCTGTTTGTCGGGGCAAGTTTCCGAGCGCACCACTCTTAGGGACCTTGTGACTCATGTACTGCTCAATGCGTTTTCTCTTCTTTTTGTTGAAATGAATGTCAGACTCTGTCCCTCGCCATATGACGGCAGGTTTCTATTCTGCTGTGATCACACCAGGGGAAACCCCATTTGCCCCGCCCCGAAGTAAGACTCAGCCGTTGTACGTTTTCCCCCGAAGCAGGAGATTGCCGAAACCGACCCCTCGCTTATGCAACACCGGAGGAGAGGCTCCCTTTGAGATGCTGGAAGTTCCGCATCTCGTTTGGTACCGTTCTCGAACCCCTAGCCGAAACTTTTGACGCGACCGGGACCTTTTGACGATCGCGACTGGACGTTATTCCTCCCTTTAAAAGTAAGGTAACCCCCTCTTTGCAGGCGCCCCCAATCCTTTAAATTGACATGGTGAACCTCGACAGCTCTCGTGTGGAAAAACGCGATTTTGCGATAGCGTTCCAGGCGGTGTCGCGTCTTAGGAGGGAATGTTCGCAGGGAAGATCGTCTCATGCTCCACTCTGGGATGTTGAGATCCCGTGTCCCAGGTCTGGCGGGCCGAGAACGTGCTTTGTGCTTTCGTTCGGTGTCTCCCCCCCTGTCCCCCTAGCAGATTTTTTTTTGTCGGATGACGAGTAAGTTTGTCTTCGCTCTGCAGTACGCATTTTTAGGTCCTGGACGCTCGTATTCCCTCTACCCCTTCTTTTTATCTCTGTGTCTCTAGATTTTTGCTTTCGTTCTATCTTTCCCCCATGGTCGACGCGTAGGATTTCGATTCTCCCTTCCGCGGTTAAGGAGACAAGAGTTTCTCCCTGTGGAGAGCCTTTCCCAGCGTGTCGGTGGCACGCCCCTTCCTCTCGGGCTGCTTCAAGTTTGCCGGACCCCCCCCTCGGTATAGTAAATTTCTTTATCTTTCCTTTTAGTGTTACCGCGGTCGCTCAGGTAGTCTTCGAGAGTAAATGCAGACGCAGCGTACGATCCTTTTTCGACGCTTATCCATCTTTCGGTAGGATGATTCAGCCTTTGGTGGCGCGCATGATAGCTACGCTCTTTTTGCCTTCACCTCGCTCTCTTCCACATGTTTCTGTTAAGCGCCGTCCAATGACTTTTTATTCCCAAGAAGTTTTTATCCTCCCTGGCGGCTCGAGAATTAATTGGTGTGGGAATTCGGTTGGAAGCCTCCTGGACTCGTTGACCTCTTTGTTTAAGCTTACTATGATGTGGTGGGGACGAGTTTCCACTCGCGACTTAAGGGCGCGCAGTCCATGGATCATTGGACCAAACCGGTCGAAGTCCTTCCGTCTCTTTTTCGCTTGATGGACATTTTGTCCCAGTGCGCCCTAGAATGTCCCCCTTTTTGCTTTTCTTTCTGCTCCCAGGACTCTCTCTCGATTATGCATTAATGATGTGGCAACGGACCCCTCGCTCTTAGTCTCCCTGGTGACGAGTGGCTTGTGATCGGTTGGCGTTTTTCTTCCGCAGGTGTCTTCGGCGTGACGCTTTGCCCATCTTTCGCGGAGGCATCACCCCTTTTCTACAGGCAGTTTCCACGGTATGTTATTTTCTTTGCGGATAGGAGCCCCTATCCCTCCCCCCTGAAAGACTCCTTTGCTTTTTGCTGACTCCTGCCGGCCTCCCTTTCATGAAACCAAGAGGCTGGATCCCCCCCGCTTTTTCATCTTAACTGACAGCGTTTGCACTATATTCCCTTCTGTCTTAGATCTCGCAACCCGTAGCGTCAGCTCGTGCGCCGCGTTTCCCAAACTTTCCCCCCCCTCCGAAGAATGTACGTTTTGCATCCCCTCTCCGAGCTGTTCCTTTCGTCTGACTCTGACGTGTCCACCCGATACGTCTCTCCAGTTTCGTCACCGGTTTGTCTGCTAATGTTTCTTTTCTTCCTTTCGATGTCACAAGAAGAAGTTCTCGGAAGACAAACAGCCCTTCTTCTTTTTTACCACCAATGACGTGCTGCACCACTGATCGAGCTTCTGTTGGCGCTCATGCTTTCGATTGATTCTCTCCGCGGTTGTATGTTCTCATCCGCTATATCCTCCCCCCCTTTTGGTGAGTGAGGTAGATGAGTCCTTGTCCAGATAAGTGCTAGTAAGGAGTCTCCCAGGGCAGGACCGTAGCATTTCGTTCCCCCCCCCTGATCTGATGGGTTAATGGTGCCAGCATCAATTTCCTTCTTTCCTCTGGTGTGGCTATCTCCGCGCGGATAATCACTTTTTCATTTTTCTCTCAATCTCTGAGCAAAACTTGAGTTGCCGGGGCAACCACGGTGATGGTCCCTGGTGGAGTTATCTTTCGTGATATTCTTTCCTTTTCGTTTTGAAAGATTTCGTTCGTATTTCATATCGAACTTGCTCCGGGCTAGGAATGGCTTTCTTTGTAGTACAGGATCTATGACGTCCTCCCCCAAGTTGGTGATTATTCTTAATTAACAGACCATTTTTCTTCTCTCTTTCGTACCTTTATGTTTAAGAGACCCGTTGTGTGTTCCCCCCCATCAACTTGGGGATTCCGGACTTTCGCTCTTCCTTATATGCTTCTATGTGGTGGCAATAAACCCAAACCCCGTTTCTCCCTCCCCGAGCCCACAGCTTTGTGCCGATTCCTTTTCACTCAGCAAATTGGGTTTCTGTCCTAGACTGGAGCAGCCCTTGTCCCTTGCCGCGAGACGGGAACAGACCCCATCGCACACGGGAGCCCCCCTCTTCCCTCTCTTTTACTCTTCTCCATCTGCCGCTGTGGGGGGGTGGCATTTTGCCTCCAGCGTCTAATGAATGCAATACCCCCTTCCTTTTTCAAGGACCGACGCGTACTGTAAGCCCCCCCCCCGACCGCTAGCAGGGATGGCTGGCTCCACCCAGAGGGACACCCCATGAGAACGTCCCCACGCTTTGCCGGCCTTAGACAGGTTTTATTATGGTCATTCCCTCCTTACTCTTCTGTCGACGGCTCTGAACTTCTCTGATCCTCCCCAACGTTCTCTTTTTTTGATGAACAGTAGAAGAGGCCGCGTCGACGATAGTCCTACTCTCCCTCCTCCTTCTCCACCGTTCGTCAGGTTTCCTCCGCGTATCCGGGCAAGCGCGTCTCTCCTGGGTGATCCCTTTTTTTCTTCAGGCAGGCGTCTTTCGATTTCCCCCTGCCTGTGGATGCGAGAGAGCGCTTTCCTTTCCCTCCCCCGCTTTCAGACATGTTCGTATAGTCCTTTCCCCCAATCGCTGATGAATAATACGTCTCCTCGGACATATGTGGGAGATTTTACATGGGATTCTTGCTGAGTCCCGCCCGTCTATTTTTTCTCCTTCGAAGAGACCCAGACTGTTCTTTACGCCCTTCGCGCACCCCTGACCCGATTTCACTTACCGACCCACCGTGGTCGTGCTTCTCAATCAATCCAGTGACTTAAAGCGATGGACTCCCCCCTTTACTGTGTGCCTCGGAAAGGATTTCTTTTTCCCCGCGGGGAGGGACACAGTCAACGTGCTTCCTCACTGGAGAAATCTCTTGGGCCAACCTTCTGAATTTCGACATCATTCGGTCCCTTCTCGCAGCCATCAACTTGTTTTTCATCTTCTTACTGCTTTAGAACCAACCCCTCTCGACGGACAACTGTCCTCTCTTTTCTCTTTCTTTTTTTGGCTCGATTTCAATGAAGGGAGCGGGTGAGCCGCTTCTTCCTCTCGTCCCCGATCGCAGCCTTCCCCTTTTTCCGACCTCACAACCCGTCAACCTTTTTCATGCCGGCCCAGTCAATACTTTTTCTTCTGCGCAAAAAGCAGAAATGTAGGGACCATTCCTTTTTCTTATGGATCAAAGATGCCTAACTACTCCAGGAAGTCTCGTACCTGCTTTTCTGTTTCAATTTTCCTACGCTTGCTAGTTTCCTGGTCTGTAGGATTTAGGAGGCGCTTCGCAGTGAGCCTGACCCTGTCCAAAGAACTCGCATGTCCCTGTCATTCGAAGAGCCTCGCTTTTTCCCCTTCTTTCGGTTTGTTAGTCTTCTTTCCCGCCCCGTCCCAGCCCCCTACCCTCTTTCCGATCTACTTCCGACGGTTGAATTCGCTTCTTTTTTCCTCCTAGCGGAGGTGTATTTATGTCTGACGCCGTTTCGACTCTCCTGTTCTTCGGGCCTAAGTAGACGTTTGTCCCAGATCCTTTGCTTATCCGGTCTGTTCTTACTTCTTTCTTTGAACGCCTGACGCCTACACTCTCGTCCCTGGCGCGGAACCAGCCTGCCCGGCTTGCCCACTGCTTTCACGGTAGAAATATGTTCGGAGAATCCCCCGAACGTTGAGTCACGAATTCAGTTTTTTTTCCCCCGAACTTTCCCAGTTCCTTCCAGAACCTACGGAAGAGAACGTTTAGCCTGCCCCCCCACCTCTTAAGGTCCCTCCCTAGCCGCGCACCAACTTGCAGATCGTCTTGGCTTTCTTCATTCGCAATAGTGACAACATCTTATCTTGTTTCCATTGTCGGCAGCCTATTTCTCCTCCCTTAGGAAGATCCAGATGATGGAGGGTGATTCGTTTCCGGACGTTAATCTTTTTAAGTTCGGGGTGGATTCGTCCCCGATGATCCCCGTCCAAGAGCATGACCGTAAGACATTTCCCGCTTTAGCACTATCTCGCGAAGGGTCGGCGACAATAGGGTTGGGTTTAGATTCCCTTCCCCCTTTAACGCCGCGAGCGGACCATGATTTTTCGATTTAGATAGATCGGTCACATCCTCCCCCTCCTCGGTTTTTTGAGAGATCTTCCTTCGTCGAGTCTGAAGGGCTTCCGGCGTCATGCTTCTGTCCTTTCGATGATGGTGGGTGAATCCGACTTCTTTCTTCGGAAGGGAATTCGAGCGTTCTATTTTTCCTGACCTTTTAATGATCCCACCCTCTTTGTTTTTCATTGCGCGCTCGCACTTCTTCTGTTGTATGACTACGCTCAATCAACCGACCCTGATCTTTTTGCAGCCCCAAATATAGACCCTTCATCTAGTCGGAACCTGCTTTTTCCACTCTAGGACTGCTGGGCGCCCCGACTCATGTTCAACGCTTTTTTCTTCATACGTCAGAGATGGTAGATCTTTGTCGCGAGGTTCGTACCCTCCGCACTGCGCTTGGCGTCGATGCGTGTCTTACTCACTTCCTTTGTCCAGTGTCGAGCTATCTAATTTTTTTTTTTCGTTCCTTCAGTCTGATGAATAATGTCCAAAGTTGCATGAAACCGAGCAGGTTGTTCAAGCCTGCTTCAGGTCATTCAGATTCTTCTCGTACCGTCGTCTTTCTACCTTTTCACCGATCACAAACCTTTCTTTACATCTGGACAATTTTCCTGCCTTCGGAGTCCGCGGCGTGATACAGGTTGAGCTTTGCTCCCTCCGATGAAGTCCCCTCGTATAAACGTCCTACTTTCCTATTTAGTCTCTTCTTGGAGGCCTTTTTGGCCGACAAAACGCGGATTTTCCTCGTCCCCACGCTGACGATCTTTTTCCTTTATGTTGGGACACTGGTAAGTACTTTTCAATTCAGGTGGCTTCTCTCCCTTCCTTTATCCTAGAATGTGTGGTTGTGTTTGGAATTTCTTCTGCCTTTTGACAAACGCCGGCCCCTTCTCTTTTTCGTAAACTTCTCCTCTTCTTGATGATATGTGTTCCTGTCCCTCTACTATCTCCACACATGTCGTTTTTTCTTTCCCTTGCCTAAGTCGGGGAGGTGATTTTTCTTGATGAGTGTTCTTCTTTGTTTAGTGGACTTAACTTTCATGGATGTATGATGTACCTCGTTGTAGAGCGACGTTTCTCCGCTCGGGTCATTCTCTGAGCTCTTTTTTTCTCAGTCCTCGATCGTTTTCTGAGCTATCTCGCTTGGTCCCCTCCTCATCAGATACAGCTTCTGTGAGACCGACATGCTTTATTACTTCTTTAGGAAGTCTGACTTCATTCGTTACGGGGAAGAGCCGGACCCAGTAGGTGGCACAGCTTTTTAACTCTTTTTGCCTCCGTTTCGGCATCGCGTTTTCTTTTCATTCTTCTGTTCCCTTTCTTTCCGGTCGAACAACTTGTGTATCATTTCCAGAGGAAGACTCTTTCCCTAGATTAGTAATTCACTATTTCCGGCTCCCTCTTTTCTTTTTAATATGGATATGCAGCGCGGATGATCGATTGTTTGCAAGCGCTATTGGGTCCGACCTTTCTAACTCCTTTAGCCACCTCTCTTTTAAGGGTGAGTTCCCGTTCCTACAGGAATCGTGCCGGATCCCTTTTAATGAATGTCTTCGGAATTTTTTTTTTTCAACGGGGCGACCCCGTTTTTTTTCCCCCTGCTCAGGTCGAGCCGACCGATCTTCTCTTCGAGACCACACCGAGATCGGCCCTGGGGCGGATTCGCCGGCACAATTTTCCTAGTATTTCGTTCTCATTAGGACCAGGCATGGAGTAAGGACTTCTATTTCCTTGGCAGCTTCCAGCAGTTGCTTGATGGCCCTCGCTGGTAATTGGTTTTCATCAAGCTGTTCTGTCGGTTTTGTAGTGAATTACCAGGCCCTATTTTTCCCTTTATGTCAATTTTTAATGATCTTTCTTTTCAAACGCTTAACCGCGATCCTTTTCTATAGTGGACGCGTGGATTTTTTGAGAATTGGAGATTTGCGTCAGTCTCTTTTTTTTTTAGTCCGACGGTCTGCTCTACGGCATCCACCCCCCTTCCCTTTCTCGCGTGAGGTCATGCCCTTTGTGAATAGTTCTTTTTTTCACCCTTTCGCACCCACATTCACTTGCTTTTCTCTTCTGCAACGTCCCCAATTTGAGGCAGATCCCCCCAAAGGCTTGATTTTACCCCCCCCGTGACCTGCCCCGAACCCCCCGTTTTTTTTCTAGCCCCGTCGCGGGATCTGTAATACTCCTGGATAGTTTCCTCCCCCCTTGCTGTCGACCGGCCACCAGCCGTCGCGACTAGACTCCTTCTGCCCGAATGCAACATCGTCCTTTTTTCTTCAAGTGGCCGGCGGACGTGCCCCCCCCCCCTTTCCTTCCAGAGCCCTGCCAGGTTCCCTGGTAGCTCCCCCCCTTGTGTTCTCAGGCGTGAGTTGAAGACTGTTTTCCTGATCACCACACCAGCGCTTCTCTTTCCCCATCCGTGAATGCATTCAGCACGTGTTGGCCGTTCTCGGTACTCTCGGCCTCCTTCGCCCCTTCTTTTTTTCGGTCGACTCCCTTCCTCCGTTGTTGTTGTTTTTGTTTTTCTCTTTATGTTTCCGCCAGAGCCTGGGCGCGCCCCGGCGTCGCCGAGGGTATCTTTTTTCGTCCCCCACCGCTCGTTTCATTGGTCCTCTCCCTTTCATAGTTTTGTGACCCCCTGTGTTTGCCTTCGCCCTCTCCTTGTGGACTTCGAGACGCTGCACGCTCACACATTGGGCGGCGCTGACCTGAAGGCTGGCTGGCGGGGAGCCGGTGATTCTTTTTTACCCCGCCCCTTATCTTTCCCCATTTCTATGTGTCTTCTCCTGCTGAGTCTTTCTTGATTTTCTTGTTCCGGTGGTATTCCGCTCCTCACACGCGAATATCCTTCGATTGAAAGGCCTTCCCCCCTCTGATTTGAGATGCAGTGCTGCTTTTTTTTCAGATCGGTGTGTGTCCTCCCCTCTTGGACCTTCAGTAGGCGGCATGGTTCTCTCAGCAAGCCGAGGCTTTCTTTGGTTGAGATCCACTTTCTACTCGTCCCCCCCAAGATTGTCCCGTGTCATCAGCATTACCCCCGACGCAAAGGTTTTGGCCTTCCGACGGAGAGACCGCTCCCTGCCTGCTTCCCCGCGAAGCTCGTGTTCCCCAGCTTTTTTCCAAATTGTTCCCCCCCCTGGTGTCCCTCCCCTCGTCAAACATATTTAAAGATCCTGGGTTTTCTTTTTGCTTCATTGAAGCAAATTTAAGACTGGACACTTCTCTTCGTCGACGACAAGCCCTCATAGTCATATCTTTGCTGACCCCACCGCCTGAAACTCTTCTCCCAAGTGAGCACGAGCACCGCCCTCGAGGTTTGTCACCTTTCCCCTTTTCTTACTTAGATGCCAGTCGTACTGTCGTCGAATTTTTTGCAGTATACCAGTGCCCACCCTTTCTTTCTTTTCTTTTGTATACGACGTCGAATCTTAGCGATTGACTCCACTACTTTCCCCCACCGTTCGGCCTTACATTGCTCCGCTATTTAGGGAACCAATCTAGAATTCCCTTCGATAGAATCTCTTTTCCTACGTTAATTCCCGAATTGTGCTTTCCTCCCATTCCGGCTCCCGACTGGTTTACCCCCCTCCTCTATTGCTCCCCCCCCTCTCCCCCGTGCTGAATCATCGCTTTTGGGAGACATTTTACTCTTTCGTTCCTTCCGGGAGTAGCCTCAGGTGATTTTTGACAAGAAGCTCGTCCTACTCTTCGCGGTTTTTACTTTTCCTTTGTTCGCCCCCCCCTTGCCACCAAGGATTTCTAGTTTCATCACTGGCTCCGTTTTCCTTTTTAGCGGGCCACCTGATGCTTCCTCTTCCCTTCGATGGACAAATCTCCCGTGCACCTGGCTCTCACTTCGTTTCTGCGGCTCGCTCCCAACCACATTCGCTTTGTAGAAACCACTCCTCCCGCCCGCCGAGCTCTTTTTTCTTCCTCCTTCCGCTCCTGACCTTTTACCCTCAGAGTTTTCACGGCGGCGCCCCAGGAGGTTTTCCCTCTTCACCGTACATAGTCATCCTGCCGACTCCTGACGGGATCGCCACCCCCGATCCTGCAATGCTCATGCCTTTCCCCGAGATGAGGCAAAGGTTGGCCCCAAATACGCCAGGCGTGAATGTTCTTCTTTCCTTTTCGGATCTTAGACCTTCCCTAACATCTTTTGCCCTTCCCCCTGGCGCAGTGGACTCTGATCCTCTCCCTGGTCGTTGCAAACGCTGCGTTTCATAGATTATAAATTCTTTCGTTCCGAGATGGAGGCCCTAATTTTCAGTGCTGTGAACATGACCACTGCCTTCTCCCGTTACATTTAGCGACTTCAGCGTGGAACGGAGCGTTAGAAGGCCCTTGTGCTCGTGTTTGTCTGCCGGTTCCCGTTTCGGCTTCTTGTCTTCTTTCTCTTTCCTGCCGAACCATCCCGAGAAGGTTTTCATCTTTCTTTCGCGGGGGGGGTTGCGTCCCTTCTAACGACGCGTCCACCTGACGTTAAGGTACTCTCGTCTGGAAGTTCCCCCGCCTGGCTTGGTCTTCCTGGTTTGACCGCGACGCCTGAAAAGCCTTTTCTTCATTTTTTTTTCTTCTTGGCAATCTGACCGCGTATTCACACCTGCCGTTAGTTTACTGTCGCCCTTGTACCTGGTAAAGGAGTAATACGACTCCACGTATGATCCCTACTCCCTGCTGTGAAGTTAGCTAACGATTAAGTGAAGCTTTGAAGCAGTGAGTTTCCCGGCCCCCCTTCTACGATTAGATGTCTTCTTGATGGAGGCGACTCCTGTCCCCTTTATTTCCCACGAGGTGTCATGGTCGTTCTGTTCCCGATATGTAAGCTCCCACGGACCCTAGACGCTTTTCAATTCTTCTTTCGGCGCAAGCTTTAGAAGTCAGGGCTTGCTATTCTTTTCCCGCGTCACGACTCTCAGCCACCTTAAGACCTTTTTTTAGAATGCAGTTTCTTTTCCTCTGAGCGATTTTTTCCCCCGGGAGGTGGTTAGCGTTCACCGTACTCGCGAGGCTTCCCTGGCCTCGGCTGCGGCGATAGAGTAGTTTGCAGCTCTATTTCCTCCTCTTCTTTTTGAGAGCTGACCCCGACTCCTCCCTTTGCCGTCAGGGCCGCTCCCTGGCGATGCTTTGGTGCAGGCGCTCAGCCAAACACTCTCGTCCCTTTTCCCTTTTCTCGCTCGGCGCGCTCTCCATGCCTTCCTGCGCGTACGGATGCGAGGTTCTGAATTATGGAATTTTCCTCTAGCCTTTGGACGCCGTTTCCACTCTCGACGAAACATCTTTTTTTTTTGGCTCCCGCACGCTCCCCACAGATCGCTGCATTGAGGACCCAGAGTATCTTTGGATCCTCTCAATTCGTCGGACGCATTTCTTTCAGATCCTCGGCGGCTTGTGCGCGTCTGCTTGATACCGACGTCCGAAATGTCCATCCTCGTTCCGAGGTTCGTGAGCTAATTCTTTCAAGGTAGTCTCGAGTAAGATCTTTCCCTCGTTGGTTCCGGATGACTCCCTATGCTCACAGTGTCTTTGAAACGACGGTTGGGTTACTGTCGAGCTCCCCAGATTCGGCGTCGGCTTCTCGGTTCCCCCTCGCCTGCCCACCAGGAGAACCCTTTTTCGTCTGGCCAACTTCCGACTCCCCCCCACTGAACGTCTAGTCCTCGAGGCGTTGATACCGTCCTTTGCTCTCGCGTGACGCGCGTTGCCAACGTCCGGCAGGAAGTCTTATGCTGGACTCACTGTCTTTTGGCCAGGTCGCGACCCCGAGCCCTCCCCTTCCACCAGCTACTTTCCCCCTCACTCGAAGGTAAATTTAAACTTCCCTCCTTCTATGGTTGGACAGTGGGAAGGGTTTATTCCGGTTATTGCCTCCTCGGGCTCATAACGGTTCACGAGAAGAAGATACACTTACCAACAAGAAAAATCTCTCTTCCTTCCCTCCGTCTCCTTTTTTGCGAATTCTGTGATTTGCGTGACCGCGTCAGACTTTATCCCTTTCCTACTCCATGTCTTCTTGGCGCTTTTGACGGGCGAGTTTGACAGGCATGAGACCCGCTTTGGGTTGATTTGCATTTCTCCCCTAGAGGCGGAGATAAGATTTCGTTTCCTCACTTCCTAGCTTCGCGCCGTCTCCAGATTCTACGTCTTAAGGGACTTGAGCCGCAAGAGAGCTTCCCTGCTAGGCGGCAGATCTTTTTCAGCAGCCGGCCCGTTTAATGGGGTCTTCTGCCCACATTCCTCGACGAATTCCGAGCTTGGAAGGCGTGCACTAACTTCTTAGTGAAAGCGCCCATCCCGAGGTAGGTGGAACTGCAGCGACCGTTTTTAGGAGGTCCTTTGGACTCTCTTTTCCATCTCTTCTTGAATTTTTAGCCTCTATGCTTTCAGCCTGTACGCTGCCGAAGGCCGGTAGGCTCGAAGCCCTTGCGAGAGCATTGAATGTTCCCTTACCGGCCACAGCGATAACACTGATACGAGCCCAGCGTATGATCAGCAACAGCCTTTTCTTTTTTTTTTCCGTAGCGTTCCCCAACCCCCGGTGAGCCGGCACTCTCAAGGCGGTTGCGTTTAAATGTGAACTCGTCTTTCGACGCGGGCGCAATTATTTCTCCCTTTCTCACCGCAGGCTCGAAGCACCCCCGGTTTTTTTCGTGAGAATCTTACCCCTTTTCCTGACCCTTTTCGCACTCGCGTCGGCCCGGAGTAGTCTCTCCACGTCCTGTTCGTCTGGACAAGATGTGGCCCTGTGCTTTTTCCTTATTAGCCGGCAAATTTTGCCGTCTCCGGGAATTTTTTTCCACTCCTTTCACCATTCCTGCAACATTGTGCCCCATCGGAGGGCTTGCCTGGCCGTCGGATGCTGCGTGATGCTTTTACCTTTTTCGCCCAGACTGAGAGAGGATTTTTCTTTCCGGACGACAGACGCGCGATTTCCTTTTTATGGTTCACTTCATGATTGAGTCCCTGTTTCTTCGCGCCTCGTCTATGTTGGAGGTGTTCTAACTTTTCAGCGTTCGTGTGCGAATCTATTTCTGAGCCTGGACCTTGAGTCTCTCCCGTCCGTGCAGGGTTTCCTTTGCTGTTGGGTGACAGCGCTTTTAAGGTCAACCAGTGATTTGCTTCTCTCTATCTTCATTTCTCGCAACCCCTCGGCGTGATGATCCGCGAGAGCGGCTCCCGTTCATGATAAAATTTTCTTCTTCCCCCCCCCCGAGGACTCAGACAGGAGACCTCTCTCTTGGCACCTTCTTTCTCCTTTGCCTTTCTTGACTTAGCACTGGAGTTTGTCATTACAGGTTTTTGACGATTTTCCTAGCAGTCGCTCCAGAAGACTGACTATTGCAACGTTCTCGACTCTTTTCTGCTCGAAGGCGGCGGACGTGCCACCGACTCTTTCCGCCGCCAGGAAGTAACGGAGAAGAGCCCCTGTTTTTCGCAGGGTTGCTTGTAAAAGAAGGAAGTGCATTCGCTGAGGAAGACCCAGCAGGCCTTCTTTTTGTTGGTTTTTTTCACTATGTGAGCCATGCACGTTCTTGGACCTCTGGCATATAGGGCTGTCTTTCTCTCCGTCCTGCCTTTTTCCT
>Ga0179593_1542333_pt1 | contig 17307 bp, 20 predicted proteins | sample CZODoug2_1_08_16_FD_185931 | JGI IMG/M metagenome (GOLD analysis project Ga0179593, IMG submission 185931) | Vadose zone soil fungal communities from Angelo Coast Range Reserve, California, USA - CZODoug2_1_08_16fungal (PacBio error correction) | ecosystem: Environmental > Terrestrial > Soil >... | reverse complement strand
AGATTTAACCGTAGACTCGAGCGCACTGGACTAAAGATCCGTCCGACTATACGTAGCACTTTTGTTTGCATTAGAAGCCGTTACAAAGCGCTTGCAGCTCCACAAAATGAGATTTCTCGCCTCTTTTGGCCACTTTTCCCTCCCGACGGGTGTTTCTGAAAACTGAGTTGCGGCGCGTGACAGAGATATCGTTACGACCGCGTTCTGCAGGACCGTTCATCCTGGAAAATCAGACTTCTTCCGCCGCTCCAGAAAAGGAAAAGAAGATTCTCCATCGACCTCCGTCCCTTGCCGCATCTTGACAACTGGTGACCTCTCCGGTGGCGGCTGGAACGGAACTATTTCTTTTGTCGCGGTTCCGGGCGTCTCCCGTAGGAATCAGATTTGTAAGCCACCTCGTCCGGTGGAAAATCGTGTGTGTACCAGTTTGCGCCAAGTCGGCATGGTCTCTCTTTATCAGGCTCCTCCTCAAAAAGTTTGACTCACCCCTCCCCCCAATAAGATCGTCCACCTGTGCGAGGGCGTTAAGAGTCTTCGACCCCCGATCTTCCTCATCCGTCCTGCATCCAATCGTTGCCCCGGGTTGAGGTCCCTGAATCTCTCTCATCGGATCGTAGCGGCTGTCGTGATTGGGATCTTAAACGGACTAACCTTTCCCCCTGCTTCCCACTCGTTTGGGACAAGGAGGAATGTGTAGCCTCTTTCCAGGGAATCCTGCCCTATGGGGGATGTCTCCTAACGGTGGGTCTTCCCTCTCTTAGCCAGAACAGTTCCCTTATTCGGGGCGTCACGAACGCCTTCTTTCACTCGAGAGGTCCCCCCAAGATCCTGGCATTCGATACGAGGACACATAACCTCCCAATTGATCGCCATTTCGAGAAGCTACTTTACGTCCCCCTATGTCATGAAAGGAACGCCAAGGCCCGTCAGGGTAGTGACCAGGAAGGACATCTTGGCACGGATACTATCTATGCTGGCCGCGGGGATGAAGACTAAAGCTTCGGCCGAATTGTTGGAAGCGGTCAATTCCAATGTTGTCCCCTCCACGTATGCCCAGAGGGGTCAAGGTGACCCTTCGGTGAATGTTAAGAAGTTGCCGCACTGGAAGGGCATGTGCCGAACTCTCCTCGGTCACCCTACCGAAGGCTGCGAATCTTCGTTTCCCTGTAGTTACAACATTGGCCCGTCACCCCCCGATTCAAATTTTTGCCGCACTTCGATACTTGGGAACCAGTCATTGGACGTTCGGAGGGTTTCCTGCCTGATACATTCGGAGTCGGATCATCGGTCTGTATGTGACGATTATCGCCGACTGCAAAGATTCTCGTCCCTGTCAACTCCGAGGAGCTGGCCCCGATTGGGCTCCTATGTTCATCTCCGAAGATTCTTTTTAGTGATCCTTTTAGACGGTCAGGCGCCCGTCACTTGAGCGTTCACACAAGGCAATCCCCACTTTGCAGCGCCTTTCGGCAACCGCCTGCCCTCAGTCGGTCCCTTCCTATAGCAATAGATTTGAAGAGTTCAACTGGATCCACGGTCTAGGAATCACCGGCGCACTTCTCCCTTACAGTCTTCAGAGAATTTCGTCTTCTGGCCTTGAACCTTTAACCATCGTTGAACGAAGAGGTCGAGCGGTCTTGCAGGCCGTCGGGAAATACCGTTGTGTCCTTACGCCCCCTAAATAGTTCTTTGTTTGGGCAATGCCTCCGCTATGTGCTACCTCCACTTTGCATGCCTTCTTATCCGCAAAATGATGGATAACATTCGAAACGCGTCCTTTTTTTTCCTACCGGTTCCGATCGAGCCCCCCCTGCTCCCCCTAATCTTTTCTCCCTGAATTCCTGAGACCGCGCCAGATTTGTCCTTTTCAATGGATATGATGTCGTCTTCGCGCTCCGCGCCGGCAATTCAATGAGCGCCTCTCCCTCCCGCCTTCCGCCTGACAACTGACCTCGACCTTTCCCCCCCAACGATCCCGCGCCAAACATACACATCAGCGCGCTCAACTCAAACATCCCTCAACATAGATTCCGTGTATCTTTCCATTTTCATAATCCCTTTTCCGATAAATTCCCCTCGATTTTTTTTTTTTTTTTTTTTGTAGTCGATGTTAATCTTTTCGACTCTCTTTAGTTGCTTTTTTTTTTTCGTCATTTGTCAGTTGTCACTGTCATCTCGGGGGGGGTAGTCCCTGCTCAGTGCAGGCTAGCGCTGATGTGCGATAGTCGCGCCGCTCCCCTCCCTTGCAAGAGGCAAAAGCGGTTCCTCACCCCGGATTTCCTCATAGTTTCTTTCCTCCGCAAAGCGTTTGTTGGCTCTCGATGAAGAAAACCGCTATTTGTCAGGCGCATCATTGTTATCATCCTTGCCTTCCGTCCCTTGCTCCGTCGCGAAGATTTCTCCAACATTTACCCAAAAAAATTTTTGCTACGTCCCATTTTTGATTGCCTCTCCTATCCTACTTAACCCCCCCCTCCTCGAATTCTCAGCGGCAAGCTGTTCCTCGTGCCTCAAAGCAGAAGGATAAATGTCGAACATTTTCGCTTCCCTGACCGTGGCTCCTTGGGATGATTCCAAAGGGCCCGAATCTAAGAGGGACGGTGGTGGACTGGAGTTTCCCTCCCCTTAAGGAGGACGGAAGCGATGGATGACCGCCTATTTAGAGGATTCCCCCCTGGCCGTAAATCTCACGGGAAATTATTCCAATAGTCTCGGCTAGTAGGCGACTTAGGAGCCCAGCGCTCCTCTTTCGAGGGATTTACAGGTTCTCTATTTGCCCTCTGAACGGGATCGCCATCACCCGATGATGCCGAAGCGCCCCCCATAATGATGAATTCGACAGCTGAAGACGTTGAAGTCCCTGCGCATTGCCAAGAGGATCGAAGATGGCCATGTGATCGTTGATGAGGGTGGATTTCCTTCTCCGTTCCCCCCGCCGAACGACTGTCCCTCATCGATGCCAAGTATATCGACTTTTTTCAGCAATCCGTTGCCCCGCGGAACTGAACACATGTGCCGTTTGCCTTTTCCCCCCACGCGGCTGGACCCTCTTTGTCCCGCTGACGGACGGCGAGGCACGACCAATTCGTGGCCAGACTTGGCTCCGCTTTTGACCTCGCTTGGAGACCGTACCAATTACTAGCCGTTACGATGCCGCAGAGCGCGGGGTTCACTGTTAAAAAGAAACCTGTCCCCTCTTTCTGAGGGATGAGTTGCCACTTTGCCGAAATATTTTTTCCTTTGATGCGGTTTGCTGGAGCTGTCTCAGGACATGCAGCAGGCGCTCTGTTTTGACCCGATACGAAGTGGGGCTCGGGCGGATGTGTGAAGCTACTTCCGTAACTAATACAACTGGGTCTGGCGACATATCTGGCCCTTCCCGATCACGTTGGCTCCCCTGGCAGGGCCTCCATTCGCCGCGCTTCCATCCCCTCTTGCCCCTCAAAGATTCAATTGCCTGCTCTCCAGCGCATCGAAGCCCGCGCGTCCCTTCTTGAGCGCTGCTCCAAAGCTAACGGCGGGCAACGAGTGCGTCTCCCTGATTCTTACGATCGAGCAGCGCACGCTGCAGGGTTGCCCGGATTTGGGTGAGTAAGTTTGCGTGTGATTCCCGACTTGCCCAGATACCGACACCCTCCCTGACCTCCGCCCCAAGGCCCGCTTTCCAAACGCGTCCGCCCAAGTCCTTTTGATTTCTTCCTGTACGCGTCTTCCGACAACATTTCAGTTCAAGTTGTTCGGCCTGTCTCTGTTACCAGGCCGGGTGTCAACTCTGTCACGCGGTACGTGCCCGCTGGAGCCGGGTGGAATCTGCGGGGCTATCTTCGCCCCCGGTTGCTGTGCCGTATGTCCGGCGCAGGCCGATGGCGTCACGATAGCGTGCGCCGTCAACCAGGTTTTTTTCAACCCCTTCGCGTGAGACGTGCAACGGCGAGGCGCATGGTCGCGAGAGAGTGGCTGCTTTGAATAAGGCGTCGAAGTACCCTCGATAAGATAGTCGGAAAAACCCTAGTTGCGCCACTGGCAGTATCGGGAGATTAATTTAATCCCCTCCTCTGACTACCTCGCAGTAGACGTGAAGGCTTGGCGTAGCCGAATTCCTTGGGATCCTCTTCTTACGAATTTATGAATTAGACAGCCGTCCCAACCCGAGCCCAATGTAGACCTCCTGATGCAAAGATAGTGGAACTTCGCATCAAAAGGGTTGTGTACTGGCCCCCAAACCATGTTTGGAGCATATGCCTCTTCTTAGTTTCACGAAAGCAAGTCATTCCCAGAAACAGTGGACGCCCTCCCCCTGAAAGAAGATTCCCTCCCTCTCCCCTTCCCCCTCTGCCTAGCTTGCCCAACGACCCTCGTGGAAATCCCTTTTCTCATCCCGCTGTCCTGAAGAATGTGTTCCTCCCTTCTTCGCCAGGAACTTCAGAATCGTCTCCGTCATCCAATCGGCGTGGACCGTTCACTTGGGTCAGGGTAGTTTTGTCGATTTTGACTCTTTCCCGCTCCAAACCTCGGGTTTTGACTTCAACACCCAAAAGTCTGTGCCCCTGTGCGGCGTCAGCGATATATCTTCTCTCCGTCCCGCTTAGAAATAAGTTGCCAGCTTTCTCCGAATAGATCAGCCATTGTTAGGCTTATCTCTTTCGGCGTCGATTGCGAGCTGGAGACCTCCCTTCCTGCTCCAATAGTTGGTCGGCGGAATTTCATTTTCGTCTCCTTCCCTCCTCCGCTTAAGGGACCGGATTCGCCGTCAACGCGGTACGGCGCTTTTTAGGTGGGCCCAGAAACCCTATTATTCCTCTCAGATTCCAGTGTATAAGATCGACAAAAGCAATTCGAGAGTTTCACCCCTCTCGACAGACTTAGAACTCTCTCCGGAACCTCCCCATCACCCGAGAGACAAATCTCATCCTCCACTCTCCAGATTATGGTTCAAGTAAAGCCTCCTCAGGATCGCCGCGCGGGCTGGTTTTTTCACTCCCCCCGCGAATCCTGTAAGGAGGATATCTATGAATGGTTGCCGCGCATTCCTCCTTCTGTCAAGACTCATTCCCGTTCGCCACGAATTTGGTTTCGCCGGTGACTTGCCAGCCCCCCGCTTCCATCCCCAACCGGTCTCAGCGTCAGCATCGGTATGCCGGCCCTTCTTCCCGGAAATGTACAGACTTGCCGCTGCCCCCTGGAACATTCGCGAAAAAGTTTCTTCTTTCCCTTAAAGAGGGTGCTTCGACCTTATTCCCCCTTCGGGGGCCAGAGGAAACATCTGGCCCTCTACCACCTCAAGATAAACCAAGCCCCCCCCTTTCCCATGCTTCCACACCTCCCAGCCTCTCTTTCTTCCTCAATCCGCCTTGTGCAAGCCCGCGCCCGCTTCATCTAAAGTATAGGCATCGGTCCCTCTCCGACGGCCCGGCCTCTCGTCAGCGACTTGCATTGGCTGCTGGACCAAAACCGCTAGTGTTCCCTCGCTCCGACGACCGATTTGAGCCAAGTTTCCATGCCCCTCCCTCCCGATCAACTCTTTGTCTAGAAATGCCAATCCCGCTTTTGAATTTGCGCTCTCACCATCCCCCCCGGCACCTCGCATCTGATAGGCCTGCCCTTGAGCCGTCCCCACCTACATTTGCTCCGCAATCCTTTCAAGGGAGCCCCTTTTTTTCATCACACAGGCGAAAGTTAAATCTTAACCCGTCTTCCTTTTTGTGCCCCCGTTAACAATGGTGCCCCCCTCGTGACCACGCTTCCGCTTCCCCTCCCTCCTGGCTTCCCCCTGAGATTGATTGCAGGAACCGCCCTTTTCTCCACGTCCGCCTGCCCTTCCCCTCCCTCAAAAGTCCTTTTGTGGGCAAATGAGCCGTGTATTGGCTACTAGTGCCCTATGCACGCGCCCTTCCTCCCATTAGGATAAACAATGTATTGCGAATGCTTCCTCCGGTTTCTTCTTCCTTGTCGTCTTCCTCCCACAATTTCGGCGACACCAGAATATAGATTTCTGGATTTGTTCTTCCTAGTATGCAATGGGGATATGAGAGCTGTCCCTTCCTTTCCATCACTCGCCTCACCTTTGAGCGCCGTTTACGCCCTTCTTTCCCCCTCCCCAACTGAGACTCTGCCCAAACGACGCACCCCCCCCCCCCCTCGACTCCGGAAATTAAAATCCGCTCACACTCCTCTCCCCTCCTCCCGTTTGTTGTGAGACCCCTTTCAAAACGATTTAGTCTATGCTTTTCCGATCCCCCCTATGTTAGTTGGGTGTTGTCAGTTTTTCGTGCACTGGCGGTTCTGCGTCTTCGCGCTCCGTGCCTTTGAGATGATGTGACGAAGTCGTTCTTTCCTTCGCTCTCATATCCCCATTGCACAATGGGCACAATCCGTCTCTTTTGCTTTGGCTTTGAGAATAGGTTTCTTGTCTCCGTTTGGTGCGTCTTTTTACCCCTCCCTTTCGGCAGCATACAAAGCTAATTGGACAACCATTTCTCCCCCCCCTTTTGCGGAAATTTATACTTCTAAGGATCCCCATACCTACGGCGCCATTGCACACAAAAGATTTAACTCGTTTTCCCTCTTTGATCTCTGAAGGATGCATTACCCCCCCTCCCCCTCCTCCGGTCCTCTTTTTTCCCCGGTGCGTAGGGTTCCCCCAGTTTTCGGAATCCAGAAAATTCTCGATTGTTTTTTTCGACCTCTTTCTTTTTTGATCGGAACGTGGGCCTCCACTCTTTTTTTTGGCCCCAAATCTAGGGCTTTGCCCCTCGGTTCCGACAGCGCGGCGGTGCCAATTACGGAGCGGAAACCTTCCTTCTGACTCTTTTTTAATTGAGAGGCGAGTTTTGCGTGCCCGTCCTTGATCTTTCTCGGCCCAATTCGGCGCGCATTTAGAAAGCGAAATACTGCGAATCCTCTCCCCCCCCCCCCCCCCCCCCACCCCCCCCCCCCCCCCCCCCCCCCCCCCCCCCCCCCCCCCCCCCCCCCCCCGGGGGTTTTGGTGTTTGGCCTCTCCAATACGGGATGAGGTGTTACAGGACATTTCTGGCCCCGCTCTCCTATTTCTGACGACTTAATTCTTTTCTCCCCTCTTTCCTCCCTTCCGGGCCACGGCTTCATATTTCCCTTCCAGCGATAGCAAGTTTATCGTTTTCCTTCGGGTGTCTTTCCACGATTTTTCTTCCCGACATACTCCGCGAATGGTACGATTAGTATAGAACTTTTTTCTCACTCCTCCCCGTGCCTGCACGGCTCCCCGACGAGTCATATCCCCTCCCTCGCCTGCCCTTTGCGAACGTGGTAATTATGCGGCCTTTCTTCTTCAACCCCTTCAACCCCCCCTTATTTCTTCTCAGATCTTGACGTCTTTTGACTTTCCCTTTTGTTCTTCTTCGGTATGCCGGTCCGTGCGACTTGGTCTGTAACTCCCCCTCACATCTCAGGAAGAGCTCCCCGGCTTTTCCTCCTCCCACCTGTTGGATATTTATTTCTTTGCCATGGTATTGTGGAGGTTCGGGGTTTTTTCCTTCCTTAATGACGAGGCTCTGGCGAACTTTACCTAAGTTTTTTTTTGGATGTCGTTATTTCCCATCCGTACTAAGACCCAAGTTTGCGACAGATGCTCTCAGTCCCATCCCTTTTCGTGGTTTACATACAATAGGCCTCTTTCCCTCTTCCCTCGACGGCGACACAATCCCCCGGACTCAACCTCGTTTCATGGTTCTGCCGTTACGATCCATCCGACTCTCTGGAACTCCTCTCCTCCGTAATTCTGGATCTCTTTGATGTGGGTGGCACGCTCAGCCCCGGTTTTTTTCCCTTAGTTTTTCAGCGATTCTTCCTATGATCGGCGAGCTCTGAGCCGCAGAATGTCGATTCTTTCCGTCCCAAACCAGCGATTTGTTCCCGGTGCTCTTATTTACCAATTTGATTCTCGCCACGTTCCTACCCTTTTCCCCCCCCTCCCGAGTTTCTGCCGCCCCCCACGCTCCCGCGGATTACCTTTACGATTTCTTCTCGACAAAGTTTCCTGTTTTTCGGTCTTCTGTCACCAGGCGTGTTTTTTTTTATTATCTTTAGTTGTTTTTTTTCGGATCGTGCCGGGCGGCCGCTGATTCTTCTCCCGGTTTTCTTCTTCTTTGTCCCTTCGGCAAGCTGATTTTTCTTCAGCTTAACGGGGGTTGGCTCCAACACGGCCCTTTCTTTCGTATTGGCCACGATTTGGCATCCGGAGTCTATAGATTTTTGTTTTTTTTTTGGAGCTTTTTTTTTTTGCGTCGACGTAACCCCGTCATACAATCGCGCCCGTCCTGTGCTTTTATTCCTTGCACTTATAAGGCGAAGGTCACTCTTCCTTTTCCTCTGTTTTTTTGAGGAGAGCCTTTCAGTAGATTGCCCAGCTTTTTCTTTCTCGACGAACAGATTGGGTTTTTCCCTTCTAATTTTCATTCCGCAGACATAGGACAACTCTCCCCCAACTTTACAAATTCGCTAGTACTCGAGGATCCCTTTTTTTCACACCTCCGTGTTGTTTCTCCCAAACATGGTTGGCTGGAAGATTTCTATTTCCTCGCTGGTCCATGTCTTTTTGAACGCTCCTACGTCGAAGGACCCCTTTGACCCGGACTCAGTTCCCTCCTCCGCAGCGGCACGTACCGCTGCCGCATTGAAAAGGATTTTCCTTAATTTTCCTTTTCACGCTGGAAATGAATGACTTTTGCGCTACCTTGATAGCTTTTTTTTCCCTGAGACAAGCTGCGTGACTTCCCCTTTCTGAGGTGCCCCACTGCGGCCGTTTACTTAAGGTAGCTTTCGCTTATTTTTCTTGAGACAGATTCCCAAGTGGTTTTTCAACCCCCCCTCCTATATTCCACCGCCGCGGGTTTCTTAGTTGCCTTTAATTTTTCCTAATCCGATTCGATAACTACCGTCCCCCCGGCTTTTTTTGTCTTTCTTTCATTCCTGAGCCGCCCACCTAGTAGTCGCTCCCGATGCTTTCTTCGTAAACGGCCACCTTTTCCAGTTTTTGACACATCTTAGCCTGTGTTTTTGCGATCGGGCAGGACTTTCTCCGCAGACGGTACGGGGCTAAGAGCTAGGGTCTGCACCCCAAGTTTAGTACTTAGAAGTGTCGTCTTTTTTCCCGACCCCTCCTACTTCACTTAGAGAGGTTTCAACCCATATCCCGATTTTCCGATCCCCTGACACCCCCAAATCCACTTTTTTTCTTTTCTCCCCTTTCTGACCGATAAGAAATAGCTTTTATGGTCTACTTCCACGTCTGCATTTTTCCCTTCTAGGCCCTCTTATTGATGGTTAAAGGGACCCCCGTCTTGGCACCCGGAAAGGTTTTTTCCCCGAATGACGCGGTGAGGACTCCAAGAGCAAGATCGGCCCGTTATTTCTACTTTTGTTTGGCTAGTGGAAGACGTATGTATTTTTCAAGAGCGAACCCCACTTTACTTCATGGACTCGCGGAGGGTAACCTCACTTTCTTTCATTCATTTTCTCCCCTGGCAATTTTCCCCCTTGATCAAAAGTCTAGAAGGTTACTCTCTAAATCCTTTCTCGCCCTGCTGTCGCTTTTAGGAAAAAATGTCTACCATTTAATTGCTCATATCTCCCTCTTTTCAATTGCGCTGCACCACGTATGGGTCCCTCACTGCCGATTCCCTTAAGGTCGGGACCCTTTCTGCTTGACGATCGCAAGTAGTCTTACTCCCCCGCCCCCAAGATTCTAGTCACTATTGTCACCTTCCTATGTGAGCTAACCCCGCTTTCCCCTTTCTTAGTAGTTCCGTTCCTTTCGTTTCCCTTCAGGGCCAGAGCTACGCCAGCCCCGGTAACGACGTTCTCTCGCCTTTCATCCCAGGCTTCCAAGTTGTCGTCCCCCCTTCGGCTTGCACCGCCGTTTGCTTCGGTTCTAGTTCCCCCCCCCTTAGCCATAGATTTGACGCAAAAGCCCCACCTTTTTCCAAGTCTCTGCCCCCCACGGGGGTTTTTAAGACTTTCACAGTCGGGAATTTTCTGCTTTCGGTTCGTGGAACATGTTCCCACCCTTCCTCACCCTTTCTCACCGAATTCGAGCGTGGTTCTTCTTTCCTTCAGGTCGAGCCTTCACTGTCGTTTGACCCCTCCGTTTTGGGCAAATGGCCGTATCTTGATATCGACTTCTTCCTCTTTTTCATTCCCCAAAAAGATGGCTAAACCTTTTTTTTCGGGTTTTTTTTTTATTTTTATTCGTTGTTGGAGACACCCCCCCTCCCCTTCGACCGCCCCCCTCTCAGAATTCCGCGCCAAATAGCCGGTTTTTCCTCTTTTTTCCTCCACTGGGGACTGTGAGAGCGTTCTCTTTTTTGCTTTCTCCTCTAGCTCCCCCTTTCCTGACTGCCGCTCCCCCCCCCTTTACACCTCCCCGACACCTTTTTCCTCACCTTTCAAAAAATAAATGTTTTTTTTCTAAATCCCCTCTCCCCCCTCCGATTTTTTCAGTTCTCTTTTCCCTTTCCCCCTTTTGTGGGGCTTCAACGGAACCATCGATTGTTAGTTTTTTTAATTTTGCTGCTCTTTTTTTAGTTTTCCTTTGTTATTCGTCATTTGTCAGTTGTCACTGTTTTTTCCTTTTTCTTTTTTTTTTTTTCCGGCTATCCTCCTCGCAGGAGACTTCTTCTCTCTCCCATAGCCCCACTCTGGGCCAAAACTTTTTCCCAAATCCGGCTCTTTTGCGAGGAATTTCTCTAGGTTCTCTTTCTTCCCGAGGTTTTGATCGCCGACGCGACACCCAAGTCTTCTGAGACCCTCCTCTTGCTCCGGAGTCCCCCCCCTTGTATAAGGAATTTTTCTTTTTCGGTTCCAGTTGAAGATCTCCCACCCTAAGGTTCCAAAGCCTTCTTCCCCACGACCCTCCCCTTCAAATCATTCAAGTTTTCAAAATATTCCTCTTCCCGCTTGCGTCCGCTTTGTCCAGGTCCGACGGACGAAAGATTTTTTCCACATTGTACCCTATCTTTCGGACCCTTTTTCAAAGTGCCTCCCCCAGTTTTCCACTCCCACAAACCCCCATTTAAACCACTTTGCAGATGATTTTAAACTCTTTACTTAGAAAGCTTCCTTCCTGAGATGAGTGCCCCTCCCCCATTTTCTAGGGCCCAGCCTTCTATTTCTCTCCCCCTAGCTTGAGAAATTCAGGGACTCATCCTCTCTTCCAAGTCCCCCTCCTTCCTATTTGTCCTGAGCTTAGTAACAGCTTCTCCCCGAGATTGTAAAGATAACATACAGCTCATTCCTTGAATTTCTTACTTAGGAAGGATTTTGGGGAGATATTTTCCAATACTCCCTCTGATGAACTGACTGAAGTCTGAGAATTTTTTTCCCTTCCTAGGACCCTGCCCTGTCCCGCACCCTTTCTCCTCTTTCTCAATGTGATAGGGAAATGTGTCCTTTCTTTTTTTTCGGAAAACTTCCTTTTTCAACGGCGACTTCTTTCGAATTCTTTTCTAGATTCACCAGGCCAGACCTCCCCCCTGTTTTAAGTTGAAAGTGTCCTGCTTTTCCCATGCCTCCCCCTCGCAGAGTTTTTCCAACCTTTTTTTAAATTCCCTCCCTTTGTCCGATTGACGGCCCAAGAAGGCGGAACCCTCCCAAACCGGTCTATTGAGGCTGAGGACTCACCTCTCTCTAGATAGCCCCTTGCGCAGCTTCTCTTTTCCCAATCCCAGTCACCCCTTCTCTTCCTGGCCGATCTGCGGGTTTTGAAATCCCTCGTTGAGTTTTCTTGAGAATGTTCCCCCCTTGTCTTCTTTTCGTTTTTTCATTCGGATTCAAAGTTCTTGGCGCCCTACAGATCCCCCCTCTTTCCTCCCTTATGGCCTTTTTCTTAGGTAAGTCACCCCCCACCCCATACCCGTACTACCTTTTCTTTCCCTCAGCTAATTTTCGGATTCCTTCAAATTTACGGCTCAAAGAGGATTTTTTAATCCCAACACCTAATATTAGATTGATAAAACCCCCTCCCCCTTTCGAGCGACTTTTTTTCCCTTTTCCGATACCCTCTCCTTCTGACCTGACGACGCTACTATTTTTTTTAGTGGATATTTCTTAGCCTGATCCCTTTTTTTTAAACCGTAGTGAGCGACATTTCTTCTCTATCTCCGGCGATCCTCTGATCAACTTTTTAATCTCGGATTTGATTCTTCCCCCCCCCCTTGGGCGAGGTGCTAGAATATTAAACTTTTCCAAACCCTCCGAAGCCACACTTTTAAGGTCAATCCTTTGGGTGCCCTCACATTTCCCCCCTCTGTCCCAATTCATTGAGAAGATAAGGCAGACGTCGCGACTCAATCCCTCTTCCCCTGAAAAGGGATTTTACGCTGCCCCTTTAGGTGTAAATATGAGTCCGATTTGTGTATGGCAGAGTCGGCATATGATGAAGGGCAGGGCTTTTGCTTTCCTTCGAACGGTTTTTTTCTGAAGAGGTTCCTTTTCTTTTTTTAACGCGTAGAGGTTTATTTAGAGCCCCCGTCCCCGCCGACCAACCCCTTGCCGTTTCTGAAAGAGATGTTTTTTCTTTCTTTTTTCTGGCACAGAGGATATCGCATTGCGTTCTTTACACCCTCTTTCTCTTTGGCCTCTTGCTGTATTCCCCTCCCCCCCCCTTCCCGGTCATCTTTTCTCGTAGATTCCCTCTCTGCATTTCGATTCCTCTCACTCTTTTCTTCCTCAGTTGTTGTTTCTTTAGTCTTACCTCTCCTATCAATGCCCGTTTTGAGAGAGCCTCCCCCCGACGGGGACCGATGAGTATCGATTTGATTCCTCTGGGCTTAGGCAACAAGTTTTCCTCGACGTTCCCCCCCCCCACCCCACCCAATTTTTCTATCCCTCTTAAATGCAAAGCTATCATAAAGCACCGCCGGGTTGTTTGAGACAAACTGTGCCTCCCCTTCCATCCTCAGATATCTGACCCAGACCTCTGCCTTAGCTTCCCTTCACTCAGCCCCACGCTAATTCGCCTTTCTTAAGCGCAGAATATTTTGACCCCTTCCTGACCTGTTAAGAACTTGGAAAACCGTTTTTAACCCAATAGGTGAAGAATTTCCTCTTAACTGCCCTAATGTAATTTCGACGGATCGTCGCCAGAATTTATCTCCCCCAGAGTTCATGAAGACCCCCCCCTTACAAGCGGGACCCGCGTATTCCTTCTTTTTCCCTGGGACCCTAGTCGCCGCCTCCAAACCGATTCAACTTCCCCTCCCCCTTAAGATCGGCATTGCTTCGGCTTCTTTACCAGATCGCGCAATCCGTAACTTAGCTAACTACGTTGAAGTTTGTTGCGCAGCCATCACTCTTACGTCTAGGAGGTTGAGTCCCCTCTGAGTTTTTAAGGCCCAATTATAGAACCCTGAGACGAGTTTTACATCGATAGGGCCAAATTGGTTTTCAGAGTTCCATACCTCCTTCCTTTGCCTAGGGATGGACCGCCAACGCCCCCCCCAAGATTTCGTTTTCGCAGCCCCCAGTACTTAGTACGGCTAAATTACGCCGACCCGGCTAAACTTCTCCCTTAAAAGTCTCTCCAGGAGCCTGCGGCATTCCCCCTCTTAAGTTTCCTCCCTCTCCCATACCAAATGTCCCATCATTTCCGCAAACGCCGGGCTTATTTCTGCAACATTTTTCCTCGGGACACGTAGAGGTGCTGGTTTAGTGATTGTTTCCCGGCATATCTATGAATTAGTGGAAGTCGAAGAGTAAATTATACCGTCGGCCACTGTTGCTCTTTACCTCTTTTTAATTTGCCGTCACCAGGACCACGGTCCAGTTTTTTCCGGGGCATCGGCTGACGGCATTTTTACAGGCCGTGTCCTTCATTCGAAACCTACTTTTATTTCGAGAAATCTTCCCTTTTTTTTCTGATTTAGAGGTATGTAGCAGTTTGGTCCCCCTGTGTACAACTGAATTTAAAGATCACATGCCATCGGACCTGAGATGAAAATCTTTGTAAGCGGTTTCAGCTTACTTAAGGGACTCGTTACAGTTTTTTTTCTGGTTGACGTAGACAGAGAGTCTTCAGCTCCGTAACGGTAAGACTCTCGATGGATGATTTTTCCGCATTGGCGCCCCTCTTCCTCTCGGGCGTCCGACGATCTGGCAGCACGGGAAAGTGAGTCCCCCCTATCAAGGTCTCAAGTTCTCTCGAATTACTCCCCCCGGCAATCCGCACACTTCCCGGCTGTAACCTGCGCTCGTCGTCTGCCCTCGGTGGGCCCTCGCGAGGACGACATTCTTCAAGGGAGCAGTTCCTAGGACATTCCTGCAAGATGTGAAACATGTTTTCCCTTTTTCTCGCTCTTCTTTCTGGCGCTTGACCTGAACCCATCGTGACGCACCTATTGAGTAGCACTTTCGAGCGGGCTGAGTGATGCGCATTGAGAGCTCCTTTTCTGGGGCCGCAACTAAATCGTTTTTAGTTCTTGTACCTCCGACGATGATGCGGGTCTCCGCCATGTAACCCTGTATTCGCCTAGAAACTTCCGTTTGTAGCGAGCCACCCCCGCTTTTGGACACCCAAAACTATCTGGAATTAAGCCTCACTAGTCCGCTTTTGCATCGTTTTCAATGTTATGAGCCTTTAGATCTCTGCACATCAGCCTCCACTCCTCCATTCCCAATGACAAATGACGACTAACACCCAAACGATCCCACCTAACCCTCGATCGTCCGCCGAAATAACATCCGACCCCCACGATTCTCTCCTTTTCTCCTCCTGTTTGTTTTTTTTTTTTTGAGAATAAACGGACGCTGGTTAATTTCGACGCCGATCGATGTTTTTCGATTCCTTTTAGTAGCATTTTCCTTTGTTCACTGGGAAGCGGTCAGTCTGTTGACTCTCTCGATGTTTCTCTATCGACGCGCGCAAGCGATCTCACCCCTTTCAAAACGAGGCCAATCGGCGACGCGTGCGCGTATTGCAGAATATTTTCCGACCTCTTTTTGGGCCATCGGACCGGGTAGCACCCGCTTTGCCTGTTGTTCCATTCATTTGCCAGTTCCGCCGGCATCCCCTTTCCCGACGCTCTAAAACTTCTCCTTTTCCCCACACAAAACCGATTTAGTGACCGCTTTTCTTGCTCCTTTTTGCGACCCTCTTCTAACCCTCTTTTCCTTTCGCCCAGCGTTGGGTTCCAGGTTCAGCGGCACGAAAGACAAACTTTCTCCTCCCATGGGTCCCCCTCTTGGCGGCCTGATTCCTAGGAACCTTCAATGAAGATTTTCTTTCTTTTTTAACTCGGCGATTTCCCCGAGCCGCGGCGGGCCCTTATTCTTTCATCCCCCTTTTTCGGATTGCCTTGTCGACCGCCTTCATTATTCTCCTTTTCCGATCGGTAAGATCACACCTTAGCGGCCAATTCTTCGCGCGGCCCTCTACCTCTTCGTCCAAGAGATTTGGCCCCCCCCTCCTCTCTTGATGACACAGTTCTAGCTTTTCTCTTCTTCCGGTGCGATTCTTCAAACTACCTTCAATTTTCCCCCGGACCTAATGAGCCCGCTGAGAACTCCGCTTCCCCCTGACGGTGTGAATCGCTTTGCCAGCCCCTTAAGCTTGCGTCATATTGAACGTCAGGGTTTCCAGATCGGTCACCTCTACCATTGCGAGCTCAGTCGTATTCCCTTCCTTACCACTTTTAGCAAATGCCCCTGCCCCCGAACTAATCCCCAAACCGCAGACGCTTTCCCTCTTCTGTGACCTTTTTCGTACCGTTTCTACATGCAATCCCACGTCAAAAATTAGCCTAACCCTTCCCTTTCCCTGAGGATTAACCGCGATATTTCCTTTTCCTTCAGTTGAAGGACTTTTTGGGTCCTGACCCCCTCCCCTCGATTCCTCATATGTTCGGACCCCTAGTTCCCCCCATCAGCGTGCTAGTTGCGGATTTCTGGCTTATGGGAGATGGGTTTGCTTCGAATGCACGAGGCTCTGGTTATTCCGCCCTTCCCGAAGGAAGCTTTCTGGCGCTCTTTGACCCCCTAACTATACGTACGGTTGTTCTGTCCCTTCTAGCCAGACTAGTACCGAGTGCTCTCCCTATCCACCCCCCTCTGCCTCAATTTTTAGCCGCTCTCCCTCAACTCCTCTCCCTCCCTTTTTCAGAGCCTTTGACCTTTAAGATCCCTTAAGCCTTTTGAGTCCTGGAGGCTCTTTCGCTATTGCACCCCCCCTTCCCCCTTGTAACCGTTAGCTACTCGGGAATTCGTTGATCGTCGGTATAGGCTCTTCTTCCCTCTCTTTTGTTAAGAGAGGTTTGTCTGTGGTATGCCCCCTCCCCCCGTTCCTCCCCCCTTGTGATAGCCCCACCATTCCCCCCTATCTCCGGCGCCGACGAAAAAAGGCCCCGCCTTTGTATCCCCAACCTCTGAAGAGTACTCAACTTCCTTCTTTTTTTCCCCAGACTCCAGGCGAATTCCCCCTCGACCTTATTAATTTTCCCCCAGCGGGCAGCCCATTTTTTGCGATGTCCACCTCCTTTCCATGCCTTCCCAGGTGCGCGGGTCGGAATCTTTTCGTCTTTTCCGTCCTCCCGGTGATGAGGCTTCTTCCTCCTCTCACTTTAACGAGAGTCTCTTTTACCGCTGACTCCCCCCCATCCAAAACAAGGCGTGCTTGATAAGAGTATGGTCTCGCGATTGTCTCTGCCATTTGGCGCTCCTTTGTGCCTTTTTGCCTACGCGTCGAAGTCAAACCCACATGAGTATCCCTGCCCCGGCACCCTGGTCGTCGCTCCTCTCCCCGGTACGTCTACGCCTAGGTTAAGCTCTTCTAGTTCTTGATAGTACCGCCTATATGTGCCTCTCTCAGACGAACAGATCTTCGGGGCCGACGATTTTTTTTTGATGCCTCGCCGAATTAGGCCCCCCACCCACCCTGCCCCGCCACCAATTCAGCTAGAAATGATTGCGCTTTTCCTTGGAACTGGCAAGAACTCTGGCCCATTTGGGCAGGCTCCTTTGTGAACGCCCCAGCGCTGCGCCGGGACCGCGTCAGAAAATTGTCGCGATCGCCTCCGCGCCTCCCGGACCCGCCGCTTTCCGCATCCCTCTGCGCCGCAGCTTGCAGGTCCTCCCGAATCCCTTTGCAGAATGGCCCGTTGGCCTTTCGATTTTTTCTTGTAGCTTTTATTAGAAGATTCTCCTTCTTGATACTAAGCGTTGACGCGAGGCGGAAGACACTAGGCTTGACCTTCCCTTTTGTGGTAAGGTATGGCGTCACTTATGGGAATATTAGATCACCCCCTCGCCAAACCCTCGGTTTGAATACCCGCCCCAGCCTCA
>Ga0179593_1725265_pt1 | contig 17308 bp, 17 predicted proteins | sample CZODoug2_1_08_16_FD_185931 | JGI IMG/M metagenome (GOLD analysis project Ga0179593, IMG submission 185931) | Vadose zone soil fungal communities from Angelo Coast Range Reserve, California, USA - CZODoug2_1_08_16fungal (PacBio error correction) | ecosystem: Environmental > Terrestrial > Soil >... | reverse complement strand
TTCTTTCTCGTAGCCGCCGTATCGTAATACTGCTTTTCCCTTTCCCCCCCCCCTTCGGAAGGAAGCCATGACGCACCGCTTTTTCTCGGGCTTTCTTCCCCTTGCAGCACGGCGTTTGTCTGGCAATAAGAGCAGCTTTTTTTTTACCTCCTGTCAACATTAGCGTTTTTCTTTCTTTTTTTTTTTTTGTGTATTTTTTCCCGCCCCCCCAAGTCGGAATTGCCGCTTTTGCTTTTTCTTCTCCGACTCGGAGTAAACATCCTCACAACGCGTCACAAACGCATCTCCCCCCACTTCCACTCACTTTTCTCGATAGACACTCCTTGCCGCCCTCCCTTCTCGAGCGATTCACCTCTCCTCCCCCGTGAGGAGGTCATCCGCGTCAGCTTTCGGGTTTTCCCCCCTCTTTTTCCCTTGATGTCGGGCCTTTCTCCTTTTTTTTTTTTCTTCGTAAAAAATAATGCTCCCACGCGTGGAAGCAACACGCTCCTCCCCCCCCTTTTTTGTTTCCGAGTGAGGTCCGTTTCTTTTTTCCCCTCCAGAAAGGATGGACCCAAGGAGATTTTCCCCCCCCCCTCCATTATTCCCCCCCCCCCTCTCTAAGTCTTCACCGGTTTTCTTCTCTCGGCGCCCGAGATATTTCTTCCCAGAGGTGATACTGAATTTTCCTTCGCTCTTAATTTCTCGATATGATCGGGACTCCCCCCTCTCCCTCTCTCTGAGAGATAGACAGCTTTCCATAGGGAGATAGGAGTCTTCTTTTCAGCTCCCCTTTTTGTAGGAAGCGCTCCTCCAACGGTTTTTGGTCACGAGACAGACATCGGTCTTCCCTTTTTTTTTTCTGCTGCCTTCCCCCCCCGGTGATGCCAGACACTCCCCTGCCGAGCTCCCGAAGAACTTTTTCCGCCATAGAAGTTCTGCCCCTTCTCCCAGAAGTTTCCTCTTTCTCCCCCCCCATTCATCGGCTTCTTTTAGAGGAGAGAGGTCCTCTTCTGCTCTCCCCCCCTCGAGCAGCCACTCTCCTCTACTTCTATAGTGCAGCGTCAGCGCTTCCTCAGCATGGCGGCAGAGCGCCTTCTTTTTGTTATTTTTCTCTTTTTTGATGAAGGCGTTTCTTTTTTTCTTGGCGAGCTTCTCACAGTGACCTTTCTTTTCCGGAAAGTTCTTCTCATTGTAGATTTTCTTCTCCCTCAGCCCTCTTTCCTCTCCTCCCTCATGCGGCGAGGGCCTTGTCTTGGTTTCTTTTCTTTTTCTTCTCCCGGAGTTGAGGGACGTATTAGTGCAGACGCTTCTTTTTCGGGGGCGAAACGAGCGAGCTTCTTTTTCTTTTCCTTCGATTCTTACTCTCTTTTGCTGGAAAGCACGGCATCCGGTTTCTCCTTTTCCCTCTCTCCACCGCGGCGAATATCTTTTTCGCCGGCCGAGAGGTCGATTCCTCGTTTTCTTTTCCCTTCGGCAGAGGCCCGCCGCCCTCCTCCTTCTCTACAAACCATGTTGCTTCTGGGACGTCCCGTCTTTCATGGCGTAGGAACTTTTTTTCGGCCTCCTTTCCCTCGAAGACGTGCGCGAGCACTCTTCTTGTGAAAACCTTTGCCGTGTCTTTCCCCCGGTATGGGAGGACGCACCTTTTTCTTTTTATTTCATTTTCTGCTACGAGACGATCTTTTTTCTGGGAGGGGTCTATGTCATTGTGGCCATTTTTTTTCTCCTCTCTCTCCTCCGTAATCAGGCAGGCACTCTTTTTTTATGGACGGCAGGATGGTTCCCTTCTCTCCTCTTTTTTCTTGTTGATCTCCTCCCCTTCCGGTAGCTTTGCCCCTCCTCCTCCCCAGAGTGGAGACGTGCTTTCCTAATAAGAAGTTGTTGTTTTTCTCCTTCCCTTGGAATCCTGACTCCCCCGCTGGGAGGATTTAGTCGTGGCTCCCTCCCCTGAAAGAGTTGCGCTATCTCCCTTTTCCCTTCCGGGTAGAAGTCCTGTGCCTTTCCCCCCCTACTTGCTGACGATCAGCCAGCTTTCTCTTTTTCTTGATCGTAGAGATAGATTTTACCGAGAGCGTCCCCTTTCCAACTCACCCCCTTCTCCCCAGCAAGCAGCTTCCCCTTTTTTCATGAAGAAAATCTTTTTTCCTCAAGAGGAACAACCCTTCTTTTTCTCCTGTCCCCTTCCTTTTCGTCAACGGCAAGGGTTTTCCCTCCACCCTTTCTTTCGGTGATCGCGCAAGGATTCTTCTTTCCAGAGGGGAAAATTTGGTTAGGGAGGATAGTCCTTTCTCTCTCGGAATTAGTGGGGAATTTTGGATACTCTTCTTCGGGAAGTTGTGACTCCGTTTTTTTTCCCCGGACACCTATGCACTTCGTTCGCCCCTTCCTCTCCCTCTCGGTCCCCCTCTTCTTCCCTTTTCGGTGGAGCGCTCCCCCACCGGATTGAAGTGATAGTCTTCCCCCCTTGGATTTAGCTTCTCCCCCCCCTCCGGGAGACTCTATTTGTTCCCCCCCCCATGGCCCGAGCTGTTCTTCCCGTAATAAACTCGGCTGCCCCTAGCCCCCCCCCCCCCACGGACAAGACCTCGCCGAACCAGGCGTTTTTCCCCCCCTCAAGGAGAGGATGAGATTTTCCTTTCTTGTCTCCAATTCGAGGAGATAATACTTTCTTCCCTCTGTCCGGTGGAGTTCTCTTTCCCCCCGACATCCATTCAAAGGACTATTTCCTTCCCTCCATCCACGAATAAAAGGAGGTTTTTTTTGAGTTATGAAGGCTCTCTTTCCCCCCCTAACCGGAGCTTCTCTTGAACGAGAACTTTCTTTGTCAGGCTTTTTTTTTTCTCCTGTAAGAGCTGCTCTCTTCTTTTTCCGCTAACGCAGGACTCCCTTTTGTTTCGAATAGGAGGCGTTAATTTTCCTTTTAGGGCTAATCCCCCCCCCATCCTTTTCGTCGGGGCCTTTCCCTTCCCTTTCAGATATTTAGGCATCATCTTTTTCTGCCGGAGAAATACAACGCCTCTTCCCTCTTGGCGTCCGTGACCCCCTCCACGCCTTTTTCTTCCCTTCCTCGACAAGGTGCCTCGACGTCTACAGAGGAGAAGAAGCCTTCTTCTTGACCCTCAGTCTTTTTCTTCGAGCATATCTTTCTTTTCTCCCTCTCCTATCGAGAGACTGATTTTGCCTCTAAGTGAATTCTATTTTGGATTTCCCCTCGCTGAGAAATATATCTTTTTCTAGAGCCAAGATCACGCCCTTCCTTAAGGGAGTTTTGGTCGTCTTCCCCCGCATCTCCGGTAGTGAAGTTCCATCCTTTTTTTCTTTCTTCTCAATTAATCACGCGACTTCTCCGATGGGGGTATAAGAGCTTCTGATCAACGAAGAGGGTGGAGGTCACTCTTTCGCAGATCCCCCTCCTCTCCCCCCGCTCTCCCCCCGGGCTAGATCGAGCCCGTGCCTTTTGTCCGTGATCTCGTTCTCACTGTGCTTTCTCTAATCATCCCACGGATGACTTGCCTCGCGCCTTTTTGTCTAATCGACGACGCTTTTTGCCCCTGGCCTTTTTCCCGCATCTCTGGTTTACCCTCTTTTTCTCCTCTACAAGTCGGCCCAAGGCCGCCCCCTTTTCCACCCCGAACAAGTCCAGGGGCAGGCTTTTCTTTTTTTTTTCTCTTTCGGTTACCCATCTTCCCAACACTGACCTCTTTCTTTTCCTCCCGCTCGCCGTTGCGGCTTCCCTCTTACCACGGCGGGATGCCAACGGGGTTTTTTTCTTTGGGGCTTTATCCTCGCAGGCGACGCTCTCGCAAGCTTCTTCTTTTTCGGCTACGGAGAGGCGGATCTCTATATTTCTTCCTTTTTTCGTTTCTCTATCCGCAGTATCAGTAGAAGCAGTATCGCCTCTTCCTCTTTCCTTTCTGCTCCCCCCTCCCCGCACCGCATAGCATCCCCAGCGTTGTGGCTTTTTTCCCTTTTTCGACAGCCGAAAAGGCGATCGTCTCCTTCCCAGTAAGGGTTTTACTCATGGTTTTTTCCCCTCTTTGCGCAGTTTTCTTTCTCCGTGGGTGGACTTCCGGTTCGCCGTTTTTCTTTTCGCTATCATATGCGCCGATTTTTTAGAGATCGGTGGAACCCTTTTTTCCTTCACTGGGCCCTTCTTTTCATGCTAAGAAGCGTCTCGATCTCCACCCGAAGAACATAGGATCGCTGATTCCTCCGGGGATGAGTATGATCCGCCCTTTGTTTAAGCGATCCCTTCTCCATAGGCAAGTTGCCGTTTTTCTTCCCTTGATTAGGACTAGAAGGTGCCTTTCTTCTTCTTTTATAGTGGATAATGGCTTTTTCCCCACTTTAAGACCCCCCTCCGTTTTCTCGCCGTAGACCCCATCGTTTTCTTTTTTTTGCGAGTGAGGTTCCCTCGAAAGGACCTGCCCCTTCATTTTTCGCCGAAGACCACCCTCTCTCTCTACTTCTTAAAGGGTGATCTGTCTTTTTCCCCCTCCGAGATATTTATTAAGCGACCTTTTCCCCTTGATAATTCCGTGATCTCCACGACGTCGATTTCTTACTTTTTTCCTTCTCTCGGACGCGAGAAGAAGCTTCTGCAAAGAGAAGGGAAGGCCCTTTTTTTTTCTTTCCGTAGCGTCTCTCCCCCCTTGTCGTGAGCGAGGCGTCTCCCCCCTCGTGAGTGGTAACGCGACCTCCTTCTCTCTTCGGTTTTTGTCTTTCCTTTTTCTCCGCAATAGATTCCTTTCCGGCCTCTCTTTTTTCTTTTTTTCCTTTTTTTTCATGTGCCCGAAATAGAAGACGCCGTCGACCCTCTTTTCTTCTCACCAATTATAGGCTAGTCCTGCTTGAGCCCTCTATGCTTCCCCCGACCTCGAACAAAATGAGCCGGCATCTTCCTTCCTTCTTTTTTTTCAGCGCGAAGGTCTTGCGCTCATCTATTTTCGAAGGAACTCGAAGCGATATTTCTTGATGGTTCTCCAATTCTTTGAGGCTTGAGTTTCGTTGCTCTCCCCCCCCCACGTGGACAAGAGAAGGAGATGAGCTTCTCTCTCATTGTAGAAAGCTAGCAGTTATCTTCGCCTTTTTCTTCTTTCTTTTTGTGATGCATACATTTGCGAAAGGCTCCCGATTTTCCCTTCTCCGGAGAAAAGAGAGAGGCATTTTTTTTTCCTCTAAAGGAGGTCGGCTCTTTTTTTTTCCCCCCTCGCTGTTGTCCCTCGCCGGAATAACGGTGGCGCGTGCTTTATTTTTTCCCCCCCACAGAGGCGTTCCCTTTTTGCGAAAGCGCGGCCTCTTTCCGCCTCCTTTTTTTCCCTGGTGAACCGCGGCGCTTTTTTCTCCCCCCTTCCCTTCGCAGAGGTAGAAAAACCCTTTTTTTTTTTTTCTTGAGTAGACGACAGACCGTTCTTCCCTGTCTCTACTCCCTTGAGGAGCACTTTCTTTCTTTTTAAAACCTTGCCGTTGACTCCCTTCTGTATGGAGGACGCATTTTTTTTGCATTTCTTGCGCAGGCGCCCTTCCTCCCTCCTCGACGAGGCGGAGCCCTTCCGAATTGTCTTGTGCATTTTCTCTTTCCGCGTGCACCCTTTTCTTTTCCTGACGATCATTCCCCTTCCCCTCCTTTTTTTCCCCGCAGCGTATGGAAGGGCAGGTTTTCCTTCGAACCAGGCACTTTCCTCTGCTCTCTCCGCCCGTCGGTCATCTTTCCTTCCAGAAGGCGCCAGCGTGGTCTTTCCTGCTACTAATCCGCAGTTGTTGTCTTTTTTTTTGGGCTACGTCGTGGACGATGGTCAGTCACCTCTTCCCGTGCCTCTTTTCTTCCCTGTCAAGTGAAGGTAGACGCGTTCGGATTCCCTTCTGACGATCAGCCAGCTTTGCCTTGCCGGGAATGATCTCCCCCTCTTTCTTCTTGCCGCTGAAAATGGCTCTGACCCTCCCTCTGCAAAACGCTCCGTTTTCCGTTTTTTTCCTGCGCACTCCTCGGCCTTCACTCGCGGCACCTTTTTAGCTTGGGGACGACGTGTTCGTCCCTCTTTTTTCACCGCAGACGGCGGCTCTTTTTTCTCTATCAGGGAAAGGCCGCTCATTTCCTTTCCTTTTAGGCCCCTCCTCCTTGCCGGGACCCGTTTCTTTTTTTGTTACGCCGGGCCTGACGACGTCTTCCCCTCGGGCGGAGTTTCGTTTCAGCGACCTCTAGGCCGCGCTTTTTTCGCTTTTTCTTCTCCTCGGTGGAGAGCGCCACGAACTTTTTTATCCCAAAGGATGAAGTGATCGTCTTACTCTTTTTTCAGATGACCGGTGTCTCTGCTTCCGAAACGCCCTGTCTCTCTTCCTTTTCCCCCTCCCTGCGTCGCGCTGGTGCGCGGCTTCCTCCACACTCGGCGGAATTTAGCCAACCTCTCCCCTTCCTTCCTTTCGCTTGCTCTTCGGGCGGATGGAGAGCCTTTTTCCCCCCGGCTCTTTTTTTTCTCCACATGCGCGGAGCTAATCACGCTGCCGCGCTTCCCTGGGATGGAGAAAGTGCTCAGCCCATTTCCCCCCTTGCACTCCCCCATCTTCCGCACACCGTAATCTCTTTTTTCTTCTCTCTCGGCGCTCCGACGCCCTTCTCTTCCCGGAGAGAGGAAGCGAGCACTCTTTTGCTCAGTTGTGTGCGCGAGTTCGAGTTGCTTTTCCCCTTTTCCCCCTCTCGCCGATCAGAAGACGAAGCGAGGGCGCATCGGCTTCTCTTTTTTTTTTTGGAGCCATGACCCAAGCCTTTCGTCGGGAGCGCGGTCTTCACGTCCTTTTCTTCATCACCGTGGTTTTTCAATAAAAAAATCGTCACCCCTTATTGTTCTGACACTCCCTCGTGGGAGACGCCGCGACTTTTTCCTTTTCTCGAGGCTACTCTCCTCCCCTCCGAGAGAAAGATGACGGCCTCTCGACCGCGCGTCTTTCCTCTCGCGCGCTGAATCCTTCCTTTCTTTTCTTCCGTGCAGGATCACCTCTATCTGTTTTTCTCCTTTCTAACATCTCGGCTCCCCTAGCGCGCGAGCAGATCTTTCCTCCTTTCTCATAGATAAGGGCTTACCCTATCGCCGGTCTTTTCTTCCTTTTTTTCGTTATATAAATTACTCACCTTTCCCCGATGGGTCTACTTATACTTTCTTTGTGGTCGCTTCCTTTTTTTATTTCCCCAATATGAAAATTTCTTCTTCAGTGCTCGTGCTTCTCTCCTTTTTTCCTCTTCCCGCTTTGCAGAAAAATGAATAGGATTGACCCTTCCTTAGCAGAGAATACCCCGGATTTTTTTGGGGGGTTTTTTTCTTTTACTTCGGTCTATCTTATAGCGAAGCGTCTTCCCCCCCTTTTCCTCCAGTTCTTGGCCCAATGCGTGATCCTTCTTTTTCTATTTTCTTCTATAGCTTCACCCTTTGCCAAGGAAGACTTGGGGTCTTCCTTCCTTTTCCTTCTCAAGTCCGGGCAGACTTTCGCCGGAAACGTCTGCTTCCATGGAGGAAAAAAAATGACTGCCTTCTCTCCTTTCCTCCTTTCTCACGCCGACCCGGCGGTGATGCCCAACGCTGGTTTCTTTTTTTTTTCCTCTGCCCGGGCCGCGGGGTTTTCTTCGCAGCAGTTATAAGGATAAGGCGGCTACTTTTTTTCCCCTCCCCTTTTGTTGTTATCTCTATCGCTTCTCCGTAGACGCCGTATCCTTAATACTTCTTTCCCTTTTCTCCTCTTCTCTCTCCCGGCGGCAGGCCGCCGAGAACGCCCTTTCCTTTTTTTTTCCATCAGACGTGGTCGGAGTTGCGACCCGTTTTTGGCCTCCTCCCCCTGCAGGTTTTTTCCTCCTTTGTACCTCATGTCAACATTACGCCCTGTTTTTCCTTTTTTTTCCCTCCCTTTCCTTCCTGATACGGGGTGGAATCCTTTTTCCTTCTTCCGACTGGGAGAGCTATCCTCGTCTTCCCTTAAAAAGCTTTACCCGCATTGCGGCCAAGACGGCGCACCATTTTCCCCCCCTCATCTCGCAGATAGACCTCCTGCCTTTCGCGAGAGAATTCATCCGGTTTTTTGCTCTATCCGTTCTCCCCCCTTCGAAATCGGAAAGCTTGCCGGGCTCCCTCTCTCCTTTGTCGTGGACTCGACCGGTGAGATTGTTTTTTTCTTCATGCGAACCCTTTTTTCCCTCCCCTTTATATTTTCTCGGCCGTAGACCCCATAGGTGATCTTTCTTCTTTTCCTTGATTAGATCCCTCACGGATTGAACGTTTTTTCTTTCCTCGTCCCCCCGTTTCCGAAGACGACCCCCCCCTCTGATCAGAGCTCCTTTTTGTGATATGGCCGGTTTTTCTCTTCTCCCTATAGTCTGTTCCCTGCCACGGAGAGCCCCGTCCCCTTCCCTATTTCCTTCTTCCCCCTCTCTGTGATCGGGACCGAGACGAGAGATTTTCTTCTTCCTTGCAATCGGGCGCTCGGATTCTCTTCGCCTCTCCGTCGAGCTCGTTCGTTCGCCCACGGCGGGCGTGGTCACCGCTTTTTTCCCCAGCTTGGGACGATGGAGGTTTTTCCGCTGCACAAAGGTTCTTCCTTCTGTCAGAGCTCCGACAACCTTTTTTTTTTCTCCTTTCCGAACAGTTTTCACCCCCCCCACCCAGGGGGTCCCTTCACTCAGAAGCAAGCAGTCGACCAGTCCCCCCCCCCCCCCCTTTCAGTCTGTTTTCGGCGAGCGGGAGAGAATTCCCCTCTGCTGAATAGAACTAGCGAAACCCCCTTTCTTTTTTCCTCAGAAGTTACCTCGCTTTCTTCCTATTGCTCTCCTCTCTGGAGGAGATCCCTCCTGATGAATCCCCCTCCCTTCCTACTCTTAAGGGGATGCTTACTCTTCTCCTTCTGTTGAGATTGAGTTGCTTTTTACTCCTTTCCGAGGCGCCTTTATATTACTACGCGCATTTCTCCCCCCATCTCGACTTTTCCCTCCCCCGAATATGAAGATATAGAAGTTCCTTTTTCTCCATTACATAAATTCTCCCCGAGTTGAGGAAGTATTCTGGCCGCCGCGCATTTTTTTTCTTCTTTTTTTCGGGGGAGACACTTTTCTTCTTCCCGGGAGGTTTCTTCTTTTGATTGATACTCGTTGCCAATCGCTGTTCTCTTTTTCTCCCTTCTAGATGGCGCTTTTCTCTATTAAAGCGTTCCTTCTCCTCTCCCTCTAGGCGAGAGGGTCGATTTTTTTTCTCCCCGCCCTAGTGGGCATTTTTTTTTTTTCTCTGCCCGGCGTCACGAACCGTTGACCCTTTCAGGCCCCGAGGAGGCCGAATGTTTTTTCCTTCTTCCCCCCGAACGAATGCCTTCTTTTCTTCCGCGAAATTGGAGTAGCCCTCTAGTTTTTTTCCCACCTTGCCGGTGACTCACCCGTTTTTCGTCCGCATCAGTGTTGCCTCCTTTTCGTGAGCAGGAGCTTTTTTTCTCCCTCCATTTGGCGGAGCTCGGGTAGGGCCTTCCTGTCTTGTGCATGTCAGCCTCCCCCGCGGCAAGATCGCTTCTTTCTCGATCCTTCCCGCAGGCAAGCTGGCCCTCCCCTCTTATGGATTTTTTTTTCTTTTTTTTCCGAACGCGTCTTCCCTTTTTGGGCTGATTAGCTCATCTTCTTTGTGGCTGACCACTTCCCAAAGCGGGTTTCTCCTTTTTCGTTCCTTTCCCTCCGTGTTTTGTTGATCTTCTTCCCCCTTCGCCACGCTGCCTTTTTTTTTCCAGATGGTAAGCTAATCCTCTCGCTATTAAGCACGCCCCTTCCCCATTGCTTGTAGACGCGTTCTGAAAAAATCCCCCTTTTTCCCTACTTTTTTTTCCCCCCAGATACTGACCATCTTGCCTGAAGGGAGGGAATGAGCGTCGATTTTAGGGACTCTTTCCGTTCCACTCGTTTTTGAAATGGAACCTACCCTCTTCTCCGGAAACCGCTCGCCAGTCTTCCCTACTTTTTAGAAAGGAGAAATATTTCCTCCGACTTTGCCCCATGATTTCTTAAGCACCAGACCCCCTTTTTTCTTTTTTTCCCCGGGAAAGGTGTTTTCCCCTCCCCTTTTTCTGGGTAGCAGAAAGAGCTTCTACGGACGTTTTTTTTCATTGCATTCCTCTTTTTCTCCGCCAGCGGAAGACGTTTTTTTCTCCCAAGGGTTGGTAGTCTTATTTCCAGTCATCCTGGCCTAGACGACTTGCCCTTGAAAAAAACTCTCTTTCGGATTTCTTTAATTTTTCGTCTCTCTTTCGAATAGCGAGCTATTCTCTCCCCCTTTTCTCTGCGCAACGGAGGCCTCTCTCATTCCGGGATAGTCCCATCGTCTTCCGAGGCGCCCAGTGAAGGCCTTCCTTTCTTTTTCCCTTCCCGAAAAGGGAGCCTTTTTTTCCCTAAAATGAGATAGAGATGGTTCTTCTTAATATGTTCCTCTTCCCTCCTCGAAAAATGGAGCTCCCTTCCCCCCTCCTCGAAAGAAAGGAGGCGGATTTTTTATGGCTTGATCCCCCTTCGGAGATTTTTCGCCCCCCCTTCCTCCTTCTTTTTCAATCACGCTGTGCCGCCTTTTTTTTTTCTAACAGTGATAGAAACGAAACCCCCCCCACTCCTTTATTTCATCACCAGCGTCCCCCCTCCTTTAACGCCTATAGACGGCTGTTTTCTGAGATCGTCCCCTGTCTCCCTTCGAGCCATTCCTTCTCGATGACGCTTCCCCCTCCTCCTCTTCTCTTCAGGCCTAAGGTGTGCGCTCGGTAGAGAGCTTTTTCTTTTCCACTCTCTCGACTGTTCCCCATGCGAAGCCGATGAATTTTTTTTCTTTTCCCCCGTTCCTTCGTGAAAATGCTGGTCGACCTGCCTTTTTTCCCATTCACCAAGAAGTTAGTAGGGGAGTCTTTTCCCCTTTTCTCTTTTTCTCAAAGTGGTGACCGCCGGCTCTCCCCCCCCTACATAGTCAAGTCTCTTTCTCTTTTTTCTTTAGAGTGATTCACTTTTTGATACAGCCGCCTCAGGACCATGTTCTCTTCTACGAGACGCCTACCTTTCTCCAGATTGAAGGAGGCTCTTCCCTTCTCTTTCCAATTCTCGGAGCTTCCTTCCCTCCCTTTGTGCTCTCGTGAAGGATCACCTATATTGGCTGTTTTTTTTTCCTAAACTTATATAGGGAAGATCTTTTCTGGTTCATCCCCACCTAGTCCGGGTCCTTTTTTGTAGTAGGAGGACCATCTCCCCCTTTTTGTTCCATCCGTGTGGGCGTTCCTCCTCTCAAAAAGATAACGATGGGTCTCCCTGGGTTTTCTCGTGTTCACCTTTTGCGCATGATCACTATCAACTCTTCCTCCCCCCTTCTATGGCGACATAAATTCTCCTGCTCCCGGAAAGCTTGAATATCTATTCCCGTTTGTCGTATCTATGATCACACGGATTCCTTTTTCCCCCGCGCCCTTATGGTCGGAGGCACTTGGTATATCGTCTTCCCCAGTTATACCCTTGTTCTCCAGTCTTGTCCCAGCTTTCTTTTTTTTTCCCCCGATCTTATGGGTCCCCCCCGTCTCGGGCATATGATAGTCCCAATTCTTTGTTTTTTTCTTTCCCCTTTATCAAACCCGGTATCAATTCCGTGCAGGCTTTCTCCTTGCCCCCTCTTTTTTCTACCCTTCTTAACCCCATGAGAAAAACCCTGATTCTTTTTTTACAGATAGAAGTTAGGCGGTTCTTCCGTAAACGGAGGATGCCAAACGTGGGGAGTGGTTTTTGGTTCTTTCCTTCTTGCGTCCTGGGCTCTATAGCAGGCGCGCTCTCGCCTCTCCTTCTTCCCCTTCTAAGATAAGGAGGATATATATATTTTTATTATCCTTCCTTTGTTCTCTGCTCCTCTCTTTTTCATACGGCTCCGTTATAGCGCGCCTTCGATGATAGGACAGGCGTCCTGCCCTCCGTTTTCCCTCTCCACCCAGCTTTGGAACAGCCGTGGTCAGCGTTGCGCCCTCCCTTTCTTTGTCCCCGCGGAAATAAGAGAATCTTTTTTTACCTCCTTTTTCGCAGTTTTTCGGCGAAAGCCTGACCAGTCCTTCCCTTTTGTTCCTTCCGGTTAGAAGACCCACAAGTGGCCTTTTCCTCATATTCCTCGAGCCGTGGTAAAACAGAGATCTTTTTCCCTCCTCCCCCACGAATTGTGGCCAAGACTTTTTCCCCCCCTTCCCTGATAAGACGCGTAGAGATAGACCTTCCTCTTCTCTGACTGAATTCATCGGGGGGGATCTCTTCCCTCCCCCCCCTTTTAGGGAGGTAATACGGAGAGCTTCCCCCCCTGGAAGAGTGCAGGTTTTTCCCCTTGATTTCTTCCAGCTCTGTGAGTGGGCATAGTTGATAGGACCCCGCCCCCCTCCACTCGTGCCGACCCGATAGTTTCGCCGTAGACCCCCCCATCGTTTTTTGTGATGACTGAACGACGCCCAGAACGGATGAAAGTTCCACTTCCCTTTTTTTTCTCCCTCTCACAAAAGAACTGATTTTCGTATTCACCTCGTTATTCTGGCTCTCTCTGTTCTTGCCGAGATATTTTTCCCTTTCTCCCTCCCCCCAGATTTTTTTAGAGGTTTTCTTGCACGACGTAGAGCTTTCTTTTCTTTCTTTCGGACGAGCGACCTCTTCTTCTCGATAGACCAGCTCCCTCTTTTTCCGCGTCGGAGTCCTTTCTTTGTCTCGCACCTTTTTTCGCGAGGAGTCGCCCCTTTTTTGTCACCTGCCAGCATAGGAGCCCCTCTCGCTTTGCGGGTATTGCGGGCCGGCTTCTTTTTTCTCTTCGAAATGATTAATTTTCCGTTTCTACTAATTGCTGGTATGTTATCCCTTCGAAGACTCCTCCTCCCTTCTCCCTCCGCAGATGAGCACCCCCTTCTTCCTGCTGAGCGGCGGATTTTTTCTTCTTTAGCTCATTTTTCTCCCCCCCCTCGAGCACATTTCACGGCTATCGACGTTATAGGGAATCTTTCCTGCGTGGCTTGAGCCTCATCTCTCTTAGGCGAGCTTTTCTCCTCTCGCAGCGCTTCTTCCTGGGGATGAAGGACTTTTTTTTTCTTCCTTTTTTCTCTTGAGTGGAGTGGCGAGCATTCCTCCCCTCCTTTCCCTTCCGGCAGCGTTGATTAGGCTCCTTTTTCGACCATGCCTCGCGTTGGCGCGCCATAATCCCCCCCCTTCCTCTCCCGCTGGCCCGGCGAGGGCTTTCCTTTTCTGCTCACTTTGGAACTTTCTTTGAGGACTTCCTTTGGCCGCCGGTCCCCCAGAGCGATCGTCCTGTCTTTTTCCTTCCAAGAGAGAGCTACCGGTTTTCTCCCGATTCCCTTCTTTCGCCTCTTGTGCACAATAGATGTTGTCCTACTCTCCCTCCGGTGGAGCGGCCTTCGTTTCTCTCTTTTTCTCCCTAGCTCAGCCGAGCTCCCCCTTGCGGACGAGAGGTCATGCCGCGTCCCTTCCCTCTTTTTTTCTTTGCCCGTCGGGCGATTCCTTGCACGAACCTTCCGATGTATCCCACCCTGTGAATACCCTGCCTTTCTTTTTTTTTCCTCTTACGCTCAGACCGAAATGAAGTGCTCCTCCTGCCTTGCGCGCAACTCGCAGCAGTAGGAGTTTCCCCCTTCCGAACACGGCGTAAGAGTTCTGGGCGGAATCATTTCTCCCCTCCGTCGTGAAGGCAGATTTTTCTTCGAAGAGCGACAGCGCTACTTTTCTCTCCTTGGTAGGACTTTTCTTTGCATGCCCCACACAATTTCAGCGGAAAGATTTCCTCCCTTTCCTTTCCCTCTCGCACGATCAGTAACTTCCATTCCCTTTTCTCTCCATCAGAGTATGGACTAGGCCGTTTTTTTTCAGAACTTCGCACCCCGGCACTTGAAGTTCTCTCTTTCCGTCGGTCATGTAGATGGAAAATCTTAACTCCTTTCCTTTTGAGCAGTTGATATCTCTCTCCTTCCCCCCCCCCCCCTCCTCAGTTGTTTTTTTTGTAGAGATCTCCTCGCCACGCTGGTCTTCTTCTTCCTCTTTCATCTCCCTGAAAGACGTGGCTACCTCCCTCCCCCGTTTGCGGTAGAAGTCCTCCCCCATCCCAGGCCTCCCTACTCTTCTATCCCTCTTGGAATGGAAGGGAATGCTCCCTTCTTTTCCCCGCTCCTTTTCTTCCGCTGAACGGAACCTTTTCATCACAAGAAACCTTCCGTCCGCCCCCTCCCCGCCCAGTACGCGCTTCTTTCTCTCAACTCCTCTCTCACGCCGCGGAACTTTCTTTTCCAGAAGCGGACGCCCGCTTTGTTCGTCAACGGCAAGGTTTTTCTGGCTCGTTTTCCCTGCGCAAGGCTTTTCTATGTCCTCTTAATTGATTGTCTTTTATCCTACTCATTCAGGAAGAAAGTCGTTTCCCCTTCCATTGTTGTCTCCCTAGGCCCGGAAGGTTTAGTGAGTCTCATTTCGTCGGACGGGAAAAATGCACCACCTCTCGTCGGTAGGCTCCCCCCCTCTTTCCTGAGAGTTCGCTATTCTTTTTACGCAAGCGGTTTTCTTCGGCAGAGAAACCTTCTTCCTTGATAGTAAGAAACAGCGATTTTTCACCCTTTCTTTTCTTAAGGAGCAGCGGTTTTTCAAGAAGGATTCTTTTGTCGCCCCGAAATGAGCTTCTCTCTTTTTTTCTCGGTCCCCTAGTAAGTCCTAAACTCTTCTTCTTCCCCTAGTCATCACACCAAGGACACGCCGAGGCGGAGAGAGCGGAAAATTTTTCTTCCCGGCGAGCTTTTCTCTCCCCAATGGCTTGATCCCAATCACGAGGAAAGCCAGCCCTTGCTTCTTGTGGATCACGTGCGAGTGCAAACAAGATCAACGCCCTCTTTTTCTCACAGCGTGAAGCAGCCCTTCTTTAAAGCGATATCGCGTCTTTTTTCGGATGAGCGAATTGTAGATGAGGTCCCTTTCTTGTCGCTGAGATTCCTAATTATCTTCAGGATCAGGTGTTCTTTTTCTTTTTCTAGCAGCATGGATCCCTCTCTCAAATCGCTCAGCAGGACACACGAAGGAAGATCTCAGGGGTCTAATTTTTTATTTATTCTGCCCCTTTCGTGAAACTTGGTGACGGAATTTTGGGCAACAGAAAACTCCTTTTTTTTTTAGAGCTCTTCTTTCCCTCATCTTATTTAGGCACAACGTGGGGAAGAATTTCCCCCCGCCCATAGTAAAGCTCTTCTTCCCTGATGGATGGAGAGTGACCCTCCTCCCCAGTGGCCCCCCGACGCCGTTCCCCAGGTGATCTTCCTCGGAAGCCACTCCCCCTCTTTTCCGTCCGGCAGCTGGTCGATTTTTTTTCTCTCTTCGTATGCCGTCTTTTTTCGATCGAGGCTCTTTTCTTTCCCCCGGCCTGTCGTGCTCTCGGCAAGCTCACCTCTATCTTGTCCTGAAGAAAGGACCTCCTCTCTAGGCTCTCTCCCAGATCAAGCCTTAGCACTTAATCCGTCTTTTTTCGTCGGCGGTTTCTTTTCCTCGACTTTTTCCTTTTCCGTTCAATCAGTTCTTTGTTTTATCCACTTCTCCCCCCCCCCCCTATGGGGTTCTACGGCGCGACCCTCTGGTGGCGTAAAGCGTTCCCCCTTTTTATGTCTCCCATTCAACTATGCCACTTCGGCGACATCAAGGGCTCGCCCTTTTCCGCGATTTCCGCAGTGCGTCTCGGCTCCCCTCCTTTTTCGTATCAGAGAATCAAAGTTATGAGCGATAGCGACTCTTTTGGCCCGGACTTGGTCTATCGCGAAGAGTCTTATCATCTTTCCTCTTCTCCAGGTCTTGGCCCCATGCTGTTGCGAGTTTTACCGGATCGCTTTTTTCCTATGATAGCTCCTTTTCGGAATTGGGGAGGCCTACCCTTCCTCCCCCTTCTCAAGTCGGGGAAGGCTTTATCTTGAAAAGCTAATGGTAGAACATGATCTCCCCCTGACCTGATATTATTGCCTCCTTTTTTTCCCGATTTTTTACGGCACGTCCCCCCTTCCCCTTGGTTAGCAATTTTCGACAACGGCGGCTTTTTGGCGAGGCGGTGGGCCGCCGGGGCTATATCGCAGGCGCGCTCTTCCCCTCCTCCCCTCTTTCTACGTCCCGTCTAAGAACGGAGGATCTCTCTCTTTTCTCCGACGTTGTGTGTTCTCTCTCCTCCCTCGTAATACGGCTTTTTTTTGGGGGGGGGCGTTTTTTTTCAATGGGAGCGCGACTGAGATGATAGACCGTTCCCCTTCTTCTCCCCCCTCCCTCTGCATCCCCCCCAGCGTTGGGCATCAGCCGTGGTCGGCGTTTGACCGACGCAAGGCCTTTTTCCCTATCAGTTCAGGGTTTTCCTCTTCTCGTTTTCAGGGCGAAAGCCTGCCTTCCCTTCCCTCTTTTTCGCCGCCCAATCGCAGTGGACGACTTTTCAGTCTATATGCGCCGATTCTCGTTTCCTTGAAAACGCGTTCACCGTCGCACAAGTTATCAACTGACCTTTTTTTTCTCCCTCCTTGCCGCGAAATATGCGCCGAGCTCTTTTTTGATCCGCCACCGTTATTTTTTTTTTTTTTCCTGGCGAAATGGCAAGTTGACGGGCTCTACCCTCTTTTTTTGCCGGGAGCTTGAGCATAGTTGATAGTGATCATGCGTCAAGTCGCGTGGACGCCACCCCTCTCCATCGGTGATCGTGTTGCTCTGTCCTCCCAGAACGGATTGAACGGCACGACTTCTTTTTTTTTTTTTTCCCCGACCAAACAGCCCTGATCGAGATAAGTCTTCACGGCGTGATGGCCGCGCTCGGCGCCTATCTCTTCTCCTTCGCCGCCAGATAGAGGTGATCTCAGTCGAGCTTCTTAAGTTTTTTTTCTTCCGGCGAGAAGAGAGATGATCGATCGCCCATTGTTCCGGCTGCAATCTCTTCCCTTCTTTCCCCTTAGGCGTCGAGCAACTGGTCGCGCGCCCTTTCTTGGCGTGGTAAAAGCGAACTCCCTTTTCAGAGATGCGATGGCGGTTCTTCTGCCCTTCTTTCTTCTCAATATCTTCCTCCCTACGAACGGATTGCCTTCTTGCCCCGAAGACTGCGTAGACCATAGCATTTCCCTATGCGCCACCCATCATCGGCTTTCTTCTAGAGGGAGAGACTTTTTCCCTCGCGCAAAACTGATCCGGAGATTTTCGTCTATTTCCTTCCTTCCCTCTTCGCTCATCGAGCATTGCGGCGTCTAAATCGCCTCCGCTTAGGGGCTGCTTCGCTGTTTCCATAGGAGTTGAGCTTTTTTTTCGGGCAAGTTCTCCACCGTGCCA
>Ga0179593_1355891_pt1 | contig 17308 bp, 15 predicted proteins | sample CZODoug2_1_08_16_FD_185931 | JGI IMG/M metagenome (GOLD analysis project Ga0179593, IMG submission 185931) | Vadose zone soil fungal communities from Angelo Coast Range Reserve, California, USA - CZODoug2_1_08_16fungal (PacBio error correction) | ecosystem: Environmental > Terrestrial > Soil >... | reverse complement strand
CCGGCAGTAACTTTCTGAGCTTTCGAACTTTTCTGTGTTTCACAGAGTATTTTCGATTTCCTCGCCTCAAGCCCTATCTTTCATTTGCACGATTTCCCACAACCCACAATGATGAATTCCGTTTTCATCCGCGTACATTAACGTTCGCTTGAACCCGCAGTTTTTCAAGTGGGAATGATTCGTCCTGCTTCCCCCTTGCAAACCTCTCTGATGGGTGGGTTTTACATGTATTAGATTAGTGGGCCTCGACTGGCCATAGTTGGGAGTGCTGAGCAACGGACCCGCTGCGGGGCCAGTTCAGATTAGCTCCGCTATCATCCTAGCACTTTTCCTATCGTGACGAGCTTTATCTCTTGGCGAATTTGGGTCCTAGAATTATCGTTGAGGGCCCTAGGCTGCTGTCTTTTTCACTCTTGAGCTTTTTTGCGTTCGCTCAAAAATCAGTCCTTTCTTTGTACTTCTGCGGTTTCCGTTTGTCGCTCACGCCACGTTTCTTTCACGCCCAGCAGACTTAAATGACTCGAGGCAGCGAATTTTCTCAATCGTTTTTTTTTTTCTTCTGTTGTTTGTCCATGATGAGAGATATCGGCTTTCTGCTAGCTCTCTAAGCCTGCTGCTTGATTGGCTTGAACTCTGGATGGAGAAGAAGCAAAGAGTTGTATCGTTGTTAGTCTCCCTATATAAAGTTTGGACTTCTTATACCTTTCCCCTGGATGTCGACGAGTAAGGCCGGGTGGTATAGGATCGAGAGTATTCTTGTCACAGTCTCCCTTTCGCAATAATCCCTTGTTAGGGTCCTTACTCTTTCCCCAGTGTCCCCAGCCCCCCTGTCTACGCATTCCGGCACGGTTACTTTATCATTTTTGTCCTCGCGAATTCCCCAGGGTGGGTAGGGCATCGAAGAACCAGTGCCCATTTGTGGCTATAGTAGGGAATGCTTTTCCCCCCCTTCCTTTTGGTCGTTCAAGGGATTGGAGGACCCACTCAGCCGCTGCCTGTCCCCACATGGGTCGTCTGAATCATTGTGCTCCTTACCCTGATAGCTCGCCCGACTCTTCGCCCCGATACACAGAAGAGTGCTTCTGCTTCCCCTCTACAGTGCCGCTGGGTGGATTTTTAAGGCATTCTGTCAATGATCGAAACGTAGGCTATTAAAAGTTCATTCCCCTACCCCCCCCCTGCTTCTTTGTTCCTGTAGTAGATGAGCTTGGCGTCCCCCTATCCGGAGATAAGTCCGTTCTTTCCCCTCCTTCAGAGGTAACGGTAGTGCCCCCAGCTCTCGATTACGCTTATGTACTGTATCTTTTTTTCTTTCCCCGATTTTCTTGCCTTGTGCCCCACGTTTGTCTGAGAGCGGAACTCTTCGTCCCTAGATGTGACATCTGTCACCCGTGAGGTAGACCCCCCCCCTTTCTCCATCTCCCTCCGGCTTGCTTACCAGATACCTGCAATACTCTTATCGTCCTCTCACCCCTTTTTTCCGACAGGACCATTGCGGGAAAGAGTCCCCCTTTCTCCCTTTCTCTTCCGAGGCGCGGATATGCAAATAAATAAGACACCCCTGCGTTTTGCAAGCCATTCGGTTCTCCTTTCCCTTGCACAGACCTTCGGCCCACTCACTGTCGTCATGTGCGCCTTTCCCTTTTCGTCTCTCTTTTTAGTTGGTTAAAGAAGAAAACCGTGATTCCACTTCCCCCCATACACTGCTGTCTATAGAAACGAGGCGGAAGCGACCTCGAAAAGCCTGACTACCCGCCGCTCTTCTCAGACCATATTAGACTCCCCTATTCCACTCTCCTGAAACCCCATTCCCCTCTAGAGTTTTTCCCTTTTGAACTCCGGGCGGTTTCCCCATCAATGCCGGTCTTTTCTTAGACAACCTCATGCGGAAATCTTCCGGGGACGCCCCCACCCTGCGCTCCCCTTCTTTTGTAAATGTACTCAAAATTTGATCTGTCGCTTTCGTTTTTCTGCTTCTGTATCTTTACCCTTTCCAGATGGACTTTTCCCCCCCCCAACCCATTTTTATAGTCTCCTTTCGTCGACGCAAAGTCAAGGTAAAGTGTAAGAATCTATGACAGCCTCTCACTATTATTTCAGAACCAAGTAAACTTTAAGGTCTCGGTTAAGAACGTGGGTCTAAGCCTTCGCATTCAGAAAGGATTTAGTTTTTCAAGTCTCTACCCTCTGTCTTTAAAGGCTGTTTTTAGTTCTCCCGTGGTTTCATAAAACTCCTCCTTGATGGCCCCCCTTGCAGACATAGCTAGCGAGGGTAGAATTTAGGATTTTTTTTTTCTTCGTCGTCTTTCCGACTCCTTCTCCACAATTGCCTGTCCACAGGATATTTAGTGCACCAAGCCATCTTCTCTGTTAAATTGACTTTCGGGCGTGTGCTGGTCCTCCCCCCTCAGCACCTCAGGTGGAGAGTGAATTCCTCTCGAAGTCTGATAAGGATTAGAGTCAAGTCCTCATTACTTCCTCTTCTTTGAACCTTCCTCCTAAGTTGTTTTTGCGATCTCTTCTGATATAAATATCCTTTTCTCGGCATTTTCCGATCTCGGTCGAATGAGAACAATGAATGATTGGTCTGGATATCCCCCCCCTCTCCCCAGGAGTCCTTCCCTCTTAGCATAGGCATTAAAGATTTATACTTTTTCTGGAAGCCCCGTAGCTGTGGTCATCGCAGTATTAGATAGTGACAGATCTTCTCATTGTGCCCCCCCTCTCCCATGTATTAATGAGAGTTCCCCCTCCTAGAGAATGCTCGACCCCCCCTTCGGTCGTTCAGGGCGGAGGGAGGAAAACTTTCTCCGAATCCCAGAAAGATGGATCCTCCCCTGGACGGTTAATGAAAACGTTGCAGATAGAAGACGTCAACCCTCTTTTTTCCTGTTCTATTCCCCTCTCCTCCCCCTAAGAGAAGAACTTTTCCGATCAGGATGCTCGTCCTTGTGGCATCATTGCGGTCTGCGCCGGCAGAGGCCACAGTCTTTTGTTTTTTTTTGGTTTTTTTTTTTGGGTGGTTTTGGGGGGCGGTGGGTTTGGTTTCCTCCTTCGACGGCCTCTCTCAATCCCCTTTTCTGACAGTGTCATTAGTAAGAGGAATTGAAAACAACCCCGAATCTCCCCCTCTACCTTCCTTTTCCCCTGAGTTACTTTCTTGGAACTCAGTGAAACGGAGGGGAGTGTGAGTAGTCAGTGCACCTCCTTGTGTTTCCCTCTTGTGTAGTCCTCTCATACCTTGGTATCGGACTTCTTTTTCAAACCCTCATTTTCAGATAGAGAGGTCTTTCTTTTGATGTCTGAGAGACCTCTGTGTCCTTTAAGCTTTTTTTCATTTCTATCCCCAGGATTCCGTTATCTCTCTAGCGTTATGCGGCATTCCCCTCTTTCGCGGAGCCTAGGCCTCCATTTTGACTCGTGGCAAGATCAAGTTGTCTGATGTAATGACTCCGACACATTAGAAGTCTCTTTCCAAACTCATGGGCCAAACCTTATATTAAGGCCACGTGGCTACGTCTTTGGGAAAAGGCTAAAAAATTGCATCGTCTTTCTTTTATTTATATGATTCCCGCCTCATCGACCTGCCACTCGAACGAGTCCCTCACTCCAGTAAGCCAGAGGTGCCTCAGCTGACGTTTTGGCCTTTCGGATAGTTTCAAGATATAATTGCATGTCCCGACTGCTATCTTCAAGTGGATTATGGAACGCTCTTTTCTCCCCGGATAGACCGTTCACGATGCGCACCTTCAACAGTGTCGAAAACCCACTTTCCTCTCCCCCCTATAAAGGGACGGAGGTGATTTGTTTCACCCTTACCTTCCTATACGACCCGTCAATGAGCATTGAGGCAAACCGATTGCATACTGTCGTGGTTTTCTTCCCTTCGCAGACATCCCAGAATGGCTTGAGTAACCCCGGTAATGAAAAAGTTGTAGTCGATTACTGTAAGTATAATCCCTCCCCCTTCGTCCCTATCATTTGAGAAGATATTCTTATAGCCTCCTATTCTTGGAAGATAGATATGGATGATGCCAAGAAAGGGACGAGTTACGCACAGACCCTTCCCTCCTTCTCGGATGATTATTGCCCACAGTCTGAACAGCCCCTTGGGTGTTTACCGAGGCTCATTAACAACCGGACAGGCAAATGGACTTCCCTTTCCCTTACCCACCACTAGAGCAGACATTTCGATACCCCTCATTCTCCGCCTCTTTAAGTGATGCGGAGTCCCCCTTTCCATGTGACAATCTTTTACTGTGACCATGTCTTTCGGCTTACGCTATCGCCTTTCTTTCCCTTCCTTCTTCTCCCCTCCTAAAAACGGACCGCTCCGACTTTAGACAACACTACTATATTCTTTTGCACCCCCAGTATCCCCACATTAGGATTGCTTCTTCCTTGCCAGCCCTCTTTCACAACTGAGGTCCTTTAGTATCCACACGGCTGACCCGATGCGCGGGTGCTAGAACCATAGATTCCCCCTTTTCGCTCAAATTCATAACTCCCAACTTGGCCGTCAGCTGTTCATTTCCTGTTGTGGGACTTAATGTGATCTATACCCCTCCCCCCTTTCACACCCCTCCGTACCTTCCCAGTCGAGTTAGACTTGGATTAGGAACAAGTTTAAATCCTCCCCAAACAGCTTCGCCTTCTCCAAACCTGATTAGACCTTCTTCCCTCTTTCCACAGTCGCCTTTTTTCCCCCTAAACAAATTTTATTGAGGAACACCCCTCAGTTCTTAGTCTTAACCCCCGATAAGAGGGATTCCCCCCCTTCTCTATTTCTGACCCCACAGTCAGTCACCTCAACCACGATTTCCAGCTGAGCAAAACTCATGAGAATCTTCTTTCCCCCAACCCCTCTACCATGAGAACTCCGCTTGATCGACAGGGATTGTCATGAACTTTCTGTTTAACTTCCCGCAAGTATTGGAACCACCCCTCTGATTTTTCATCTCCGAGGGTCGGAAAAACTTGAAAGCTCCTTCCTACTTTCTTCTGGCCTCTGACACTCTCCTGCAGAACTTTAATTTTCCCCCCCCATGACCCCTCCCCCTACCACACCTTCCTCGGTTTGGTTTAATTTTCCATGTTGAGAGATAATGATTACTTTGCGCTTCTTTCTCGCTTTTTTTTTCAGTATTTGTTTTCCATCTCCCCGCGTGATACGAGATTCCGGTTGCATATCAAAGAGATAAATCTTTTTTCCTCCCACTCCCGCTCCTCTTTAAAGGTGACCTCCTGGAATAGAAAGTGGGCACTCTAATTTCCTTATCCCTCCCCGATCTGTGTTTGGGTGAGAAGACAGTTTGCGCTCTTTTCTTCGGGCCTTTCTGTTGCAAGTTGGACTACCCCCCTCATGATGAGTATGTTCCCCATCACCTTAGCTGGTTTAGCGCCTCCTCCCTTTTTCTGATCCCCTTCGGAAGTACCTGTTCTGGGATACTTTTCTTCTCTTCGTCAATGCTCTCTTCAGCTCCTCTCTGGTGTTTTCTTTTGCCACCCCCCAGCTGGATGAGCTTTTACGCTGAGCCTCCCTTTTTCAATTCCGAGAGGAGACGGGTTCACGATTTATTGAGTCGTTGCCTTTCTTTTACCCTACGAAATAGCCTAACATCAGTCCCTGATCAGGAACCTCAGTGCATTTCGTCTCTCTCTTTTGGTGATGCCTGTTGAACTGGGACTCTTTACTCTCATGACTCCTAGCCGATATGCCGTTTGTTTTCTCCATTTCTTCCCACGGGTTAGTTTAGGCTTGCTCCCCAGACGACTAATCGCCCTTCTTTACTGTTTCCTTGCCATCGCCTAGCGCAAGGTGGTCCGTGAGTTTACCTGGCGTGCTTCTCGTTCTTTCTGAATAACGATTTTTGTTATGCCCGCGCAGCTTTGGCCCAACAGCGCGACTGATTTTCTGAATCGATTCTTACTTCAAGACCAGACGACGAGTTTGGCGGACCTTTTTGCTTTTATCCTGGATTTGGTTCTCATCCTAAGCCCCTGGTGGGTGGCAATGAATACCACCTTCATTGTTGTAGGAGTTTCCCTGCGCCCGCTTCTTACCCCCCATCGTGGTCGTTCAAGTGGTGAGACACACTCCTCCCTTTCCCCCCTCCCCATTCGCATATGCAGGGTCTAGTGCTCTTCTGCCCTTTCCCCCCGGAGCGAAAAGAGTTTGTTCTCCCGGCGACAAACAGGGCAAGCCGGGTTGTTCGAGTGGGCGTAGTGGATGATCTACCCGCTTTTTCCTCTTTAGAAGAAACGGAGTTGCATCGTCGCGACTGGGCCGCACCCCTCCCTTCCAGCTTCTAGACGCTAACCTTCCGCCTTTTTCGACAGTTGTGCACCACCCTTTCATCGGCGGGAAGATTTCTTTCTATAGTACGTAGTTCCATTGTTTTTATGCTGAAAATAGGGAAGTTCTCCTCTCCCTCGACTCCCTCTCCCCTCTTCAAGCTGAACCTCTACCCCACCTTGAGAAATCGCACTTAGAACTCCTTTTCCTATATAACCTCTCCCCCTCTCTTCATCTCAAACTGTGGTTTCCCTTCCCTGACCTTCACTGTGGAGCCTTGATTGATCCGCTGTAGTATCTAGAAGTAGAGCGTAATCTCACCTTTGCCCCTCCCCATTGCGTTTCGGGCATATCTTCTGAGGGTTTCTGCCTTTTCAACGCATCTCACAGCGAGTATCTTTTTTCTACTCCATTATTGCATTTTCGAATATTAGCTTATTTCGCTTTTTTTTCCCCCGAGAAATGCTTCTACCCGTACCACCGGGAGGTAACTACAGCTTCTTCCCTCTCCCTGCATCAACCCTGTACTCTACTGCGCCCCACTCCTAGGACCCTACCTTCACAAGGGGAAAATAGTTCGCGACCTACAAACACCCCCCCCTCTCTCTTTCCTCCCTTTTAAGATGTGTGATCACCCATATGGATTAGGACGACCACACTCTCTTCACCATGTCCCCCTTTTACCTCTCACTACTTCTCGTCCCTCTTATTGCTAGCTATCCCATGTCCCTAACTGGCGAGTCTTTTCCCCTATTATTTTTTTTCTCTTCATGTCGGTAACAGCTTTCTTCAGTCAAACCATCTTTACTTGTTAGTAGTGACTAGCCCCCTAACGTTCCTTGTGTGACCTCTCATTCTTCCTTTCTCCTCCATTCGAATGGTAACTAATGAAGGATTACCTGTCTTCTTCCCAGTTTCTCTCCTGAAAGTTCTGCTTAGAAGACATCTTTCCTCTTTTCTATCTTATACTTAGTTTATTGAGGTCTGTTTCCTTTATGATTTGAGCCCATTCTTTTGATCCCCCGTCACCCTCTTTTCTGGCGGATACGGTGCAGAGATCGTCCGTCTTCATCTCCTCTCAGGTCTTCACCCTTCCCCTTTCTTTTGTGTGTCGGATTTCAAGTCTCGCAGATCCTTCTGACCCCGTTAAGGTCCGGAAAAATTGCTTTAATTGGGAATAGACGAGTGTATGAGCTCTTTTTCCTCTTTTGAGCTTTCCCTCCCCCCCCAATAGTCGTCCAGCTTCCTTCGGAGTGAGTACCAACTTGCAGCCCTTTATATCACTCTTCTTTCTCTTTTCCCCCCCTTTTTTTTTGTGAGATCTTTTACTCAACTATTCCCTGTTGGCCTCTCCCTCCTGATCCTCTTCCCGAGTCCCGGAATCCTGCTTGTTTTTTATGGAGTATGAACTCACACATTCACTCTTCCCCTACCCTCCTCTTCTCTTCCGATAAATTCTTTAATGGAGTTTGTACCCTTTTTTTGGACGTTCATTTGAGCTTGGAGATTATTTTTCAAGGCTTTCCTTCCAACATCCTTTCCCCCTCTTATTTCTCGAGAAACTGAGAGCTTCATTCATCTTCCCCAGTCGCTTTTCAAATGATTTTCTTCTGAGCTCCCCCCCCTCCCCTTTTGTGCTATCCAGACCCGACTTGCTCCCCCTCCCTTTCCTTAATGACGTGACAGATCGAAGCCACGCGCTTTTTTCTTAGATTTCTTCGTTTCCTCGTTCCCGTGGAGATCACTCTCTTCCCTTGACTCTTAGCTAACGATCACTTTTTCTCCGTTTCCTCTCCTCCTGATTCCTTACTTTGATGATGGGTCAGCGCCTCAATTCAAGATCCCACGGGTTTTGTTCGTCCTTAAAATCCCTGTCTTTCCCTTTTTTGTCCTAGTCCCCCGAATATCTCAAGTTCTTAAAATTTTGACTTCCTACCATTATCTGCAATAGTTTAATCTAGTGCATTTTTCCCCCCCCTCCCTTTTTTTCTCTTTTTGTTTCTCCGCCAATGGCTGCCCTTTCAGTGTACAACATTCTTTCTCCAGTTATCTTTATGTTCTTATTTCTTGCGCAAGAGTTTGTTTTCGGTTTCCTTTTCTTCGCTCTTTTTCTTCGGGTTCAGTGGTTCCATGGTATTCCCCGGTCCGGCCTCCCTCGTCTTGTTTTTTTGACCTCAAGGTCTCTTTGGTTCGTTTCTTCTTTATCCGACCAGCGGCATGCTAGCCGTTCTTCCCACCTGCGAGATCCACCTCTCTACATCTTTGTATATGGAGTAACGATTGGTGAACCCTTCCTCCCCCTTCCGACCGCGCCCCCTCCCCCCATTGTGATTTTCCGATTTGGTCTCCCTCTCCTTCGCGTAAAGTAGAATCAGGCCGTCCTTGCTCTATTTGCCCCTAATTTCCTGGGTTCCTTCACACTTGTTGAATTGTAAGATTTTCTTCCGGCTACTCAGAGATTTACCTGCCAAGTATTGTGTATGTGAAGAGTTAGCCCTCTACTGTTTCCCGCGGGAAAGCGATTTCTCCCCGATTATCAGCACCAGTCCCTGGGATGAAAAGCATCATGTGAATAGAGTCCCTTATACAGTCGATTCTCGCTTTCTCCTTTGGAACAACATTCCGTAACGTAGTCGTATCTAACATTGATGGGCTCACGATTCTTATTGCTCGTTCGGGACGGCACAAGAGATCCGCCGGTATATCCAAATGGACGGTGAATTTTCATAAGGGCGCCTTTCCAAAGAATTGAAGCATCTGCAAACCCGCGCGTCCTTTTCGATTCTCCACCCCCTACTTTATTGACCTCTAAGAATCTCAATTTCCTAGAGCCCGACTTAGTTAACTTGCAGTTTTTCCTTCCACAAAGAATTTTTCATGGTATGCGGCGGTAGTGTTTTAAAGTATTGAAACCGATTTTGGTCTAACTTCATTGTAACTAACTAGGATTCTACCAAGGACGTGATTTACCACGTCCATTGCCGTCGCCATTTCACTGTTGATAACCCCGTACTCACGTACTCTATTGACGTTCTTATTTGTTTGCCGTTCATATTAATGAACTACTCGGACTTTTTCCTCGCTTTTCGGGCCTTCCATAATTTTAAAGTCATTCTAGTCGTATTCTAGGCTCCGACAAGACAGCCAGGGTCTCCCTTCCCCTGCGAATATCTACTTCTGAAGCCTTTTCCCCCTCGAGTTTCGTAGTCTCCTCGTTCCCCCCTCAGAGTGGCTCCATGGCCACCCACTCTCATATCTCTTGCTCTTATCCATCTCAGGGAACTCGTCGACCCCCTCTCATACCCCCCACTATTAGAACTTCCGGCAGTAGTTCCATTTCGTTTTTTCCTTCGTCTCCTTTGGATTGCTGGGCCCCAAATCCCCCCACTTTTCCCCTCGACGCCCGGCGTTTTTTTTTCCTTAAATCTTCAGGACAAATCCCTGAGGTCCCCCCCAACTGTTCCCAGGCATTTCCCGCCCTAGTGACAAATCTTAAGGACTTACCAGCCTATTTTTTCCCTCAGAGAATTCACAGAAAGTCCTCCCCTCCCACCCCATCAGCGTCTTAGTCTTGCCTTCTATTCAAACTCGTCCTACACTATCATATGCTTATACAATTTGTTTTTTTTCTCCCTTTTTCAGGCACACACCCGTGTCCCCTTCTCTGCAACTAAATTGTCTTTTACCCCCCTATCATCTCCCCCTGAGTTCCCCCTCAACCTTCCTCTTATCCTCCCACCTCAGGAAGCCGTCTGGTAATGGAACCTTCCTATTAATTCTTCTTTCTTCAAACACTCTACGTTTCAGCCTCTAGTTTTTACCAACTTCCCTGCTCGTTTTTGGCTATCAAATCTAAGCTGTGTTCCCCCCTCACTCCCTTCGACATCCCTATTCCGAGCAAGAATCTATTGCCCTCATCCGTGGGTTGTTTAGAATCCTTCTATTCCTTTGACTTCTTATCCTCTCTTTTGTTGTCCACTCCTTTCATGAAGGGAGAAAGAACTTCCTCTCGATTTTCTCCATCTGTCCGGGGGGCACCGATCCCCCGGAATCTTTTGATCGGTCTCTCCCTCGTTCTGACGTCCGCAACGCAGGGCTTATCCCTTGTGTTTTTCCCATCCGATCTTGGGTTAGGATTTTTCATCTATCGGTGTGTTTTGCTACCTCAATTCTCTTGTTTTCTTCATCTTTTGAGTCTCAACCGACCCCACCCAGCTTCATTAGGGTCTCACCCTAGGACTTTTGCGAACGATATCTGATTAGCACCTCCTCCTCTCATTTGAGGTGTAGTTGTTCTCCTTCTTTTTCTTACCCGCTTGATTACTCCATTTAGGTTGTGATCCCTCTTTCCTCGATTTTTGCCTACCTAGGCTTGTCCACTCTTCTATGCCGCCTTTCCTTTTTCTTTAGAGTTGGAAGTGTTCCTTTCCTACACAGTCCCTTGCCCCCTCCCTACCCTGTATGGGACAATACGGGAATTTTTCATTTCCATTTTTCCACTTGTCTTGTCCCATTTTCTGAAGGAAAGATCCTTTCTTCGCATGTCTGATTTTCGTTTCCCTCGGCGACCTTTTTTTCGGTTTCATTTGTTGTGAACTCTTGTTCCAGGACGCCTCCCTCGCTTTTCTCCGGGATTTCTTCCAGTCCTGTTCTCTTCAGTTTGCCTTTCGGAGCGTCCCTGTCTTTGCTTATCCCAGCCATTCACAGAGGACCTTGGAGGCTTCTTGGCCCATCCTTTTCAAAGCGCCCTAGAGAAAGCTTTTCTCCTCTCTTCCTTCGTGGAATAAGTTTACCATTCCCGAAGCTTCCGATTCCGATGCCTTGCGTCGCCAGTCTTCCTCCTCTACACTCCCGTGTGGTTAGTATCCGAAGACCCTGCCTTGGCTTCTCGATTGTTTAGTGACCCCTGCTCTTCTCCCCCCAACCTTTTTTTCCGCATTTTGGAAACACAAGCCTTTCCCGGATTTCCGATGCCCTCCACCCTTCCACGACCTTCCCCTGCCAGGCGTTGACTCTATTTCAAGAAGCAGTGATTTTTTTTTTTCGCACTCGAATGGTTTAAGCCGGTTGAGACAAAATCTTGGACAGGATTCTGCCGATTACCTGTCTCTTAGGTGTCGCTTTCATCTGCGATGTACCTTTTCGTCCCGTTTTTATTTTCAATGAGTCAGTAGAACTCCAGTTCGCTCCTCTTATGTTCTGTCGTTAAAACCCCCCTCTATCTCCTTCGCGATCTTTCTCTTCGTTGAAGGCTTTGGTTAGACCATCTTTTGTGAGCCTTCTCCTCTCCGCCGCTAGTTCTTCAAGTCCTTATCATCCTCGAAAATGGCCCGAGGCTCCGGCCGTAATCTTTCGACTGTAAAAGTAGTTGAATTTTTTCTCACTTCTGCACATGTATCCGGGTTTCACTCCCTTTTTTTATGCGCCTTTCCTTAAGTTCCATCCCTCCCGTAGTTTGAAAGCATCGAATTTTTAGTCCTGTTTTCCCCCTCCTTCCCGCTTTCCCTCCTCAGGTTGGACTATCATGAGTCTCTTTCGAGCATTGAGGCTTTTTTTTTTTGGATTTCTTAGAACCGATCTTTTCACTTCCTGCCAAGAAGGAGTTTCTCCCAGACTTCGGCCATGCTTTCCCCTTTTTCGAAACCCTAGTCAGGACCAGCACTCCCAGTTCGCTTTACCCTACGACCTGTGCCTCCCGATGATCCATGTTCCTCTATCAAACATCAACCCCCAGACCGCTTCTTCCCTTCTTTGGATTCGATCCCCCTTTATGGGAGGGAAAGACCCCTCGAGCCTACTTGACCTCTTTATAGTCCGAGAGTGAACTAGAATCTTCCAAGAATGGCTCTCCTCTCTCGTTTTCTCTTTCAAGGTAATAAGTTAAACTTAAATGGCCTCCCTTTGATTCGGTAGAATTCTTTTCCTGAATCCGATCTAAATGTAACTCATCTGATCGTTCATCTCCGACAGGATTCGGATTAGATCCTGTTCATTTCAAATCCTTCTTAGTTACGGCCTGAAATGGATACGACCTTTCTCTCCTCTTTGGTAGGCTCATGCAAGTTAGTGCTTTATCCTTTCAGTTCTCAGTTGTACCTGTCGTGGATTTTTCCTTCTCCTCTTACGCCCCCCAGGAATGGATTGGGCCATCCTTTGCAGTCCTGCACTTTCGTATTTCTTTTGTTGTCCTTATGATTGTGGGCTCATTTTTTTCTAGATAACCATTCCTCCCTTCTCTTCCCCTTAGTCGTTTCAATGGGAAATCTCCCCTCTGCTCTAGTTTGATTCTTTTCGATTTGAGGCCTCTTCTTCTTGCAAGGTCTTCTTGATACGAGTGCTCTGAGGAGGAAAGGGCGCAGTATCTGCACTTTCTTATTTCCCTCCTTTGATGAGAGGCGCTCCCTGATTACGTTTTCCCGCCCATCCTGATCTTTATCCCGCGTGGTGTTGTGGTCATGCCATCAAAACTTCGATCTCCTCTGCTCTTTTTTTAATTTCCATCTTCTTATGGATCCCCTTCCTTTTGGCTTTTTCAGTGAGTTTTCCAGTATCGACTCCCCTTCACCCCCCCCCCTTTTTTTTTCTCTTCTCGTCTCGACGGAAGTTTCAGTGTTTTTGACTTCAGGTAGTCGTCTGTGTCTTCTTTTTCAACCCGCTGTGCGCTTAAATAAAACGAATATTGGTCCCCCATGCGTTCCCTTGAAGCGCCGAAGTCAACCATTTGGTTCCCAAGGGATTCTGATCTTGCCCACCTCTCACCGACGCCTTACACTTCCTTCTTCCTCGATCGTGTTCCCTGAGGCGGAACGTCTACAGTCACCTCCTTCTTGGCTCTCTTCTTTCCCCGAATTCCCTGTTGTGCGGGGGATGTCAATCCATATCTGGACATGCCTCTACCCCCGACATCCCAGCCGCCTTCTACAGGGCGTAATGAGGGACTGCAGACTTCTTTTTTTTTGAGGTCATACTTTTACCTCAGTGGTCCTCTTTCCTCCACCAGGTGGATTTGTTTGTAGACGTGTTGCGCCAACAACTCTCCTTCCTCCCGCTCTCATGGGGAAGGTGTTTTAGTTGTCTGAGCCTCAAGAGTTTTTTCGGCAGTTTGACGCTTTTTTGTTATAGGCTTACGGGTCGCTCCTTCATGACGTCCCACTTTCCTAGAGGTGTATCTTACCTCCTTGATGTCCGTGATCCTTTTTGTCTCCTCCCGCCTCCTTGCGAGACCGTTTCCACCCTTTCACAAAGCTATAAGTCTAGTGTCTTTCTTGTTCACCTCCTCCCCCTCATCGATTCTTCACTCTGTTTGCTGATGGATTTGTGTTACGCTTTCTTTCCAAAAGCCTTCATCTGTCTCAATCCCTTTTCCGACTGTGGCTTTCGGTAGAAAAAGTTTTTCGGAGATTTCTCATCGAAATTTTCTGGTCTCCTGCTCAAGGTTGTGAATTTCTAGCGATTGCTGTCTGTAGTTCCCTTCGATTGCGCCTTCCCCCGAGTGTGAGTCTTTAACATTTTTTCCTAACTTCCAGCCCATCCGCTGCCTTAGCGCTGTAGTTGGCACCGCCTCCGCCTTCCATAGACCTTGTTAGTTTGAGACCTTGCTCGCAGCGTGCGGCCACGAAGGAAATACTCCGGCTTTACCGAAGTGACCGGCGCACGTTTTCCTTTTATTGTGCTCCTTTTCTTCACGATTGGATGATGTTCGAATTTCCCCACCTTTCTTTTTTGACTTCTCCTTATGGCCGAGTATAGAATAGATAGGCCCGGTGCTTGACGAGTTAAGGAAAACTTCAATGATGGCATACGGTTTCGTTTCCCAGTCTGTCAAGAAAACTATTGTTAGTTCTCTACCGTTCTCCTTAAAATGGAACGTTTATCTCTGACCTATTTTTTTTCCGCCCGGCGCATACATTTCCTGACTCACCCTTTTTCCTCGCGTGAGCTCTGATTGGCAAAAGCTGACATCCCTTAGAACAGGTCTCTTGAGGGAGGCCCTCTCCTTTCGCCAACTCTCCTCTTATGAATTCACCAAGCATCTCGCAGCTGATCCCAAACTTGATACTCTGCATTTTCTGAACACCTAAGACAATTTCAGGCGCGGGTACTTCCTTCCCACACCCTCTTTTCAGCCATGTGGAGCGTCCCGCCCTAACTTCGGGATTATTCCTACCAGCTCATGGCCCGTTTCCTCCCTATAAGGACCCACCCCCCTCCTTTTTCTCCCATGACGCCGTTTATCGGCTGTTTCCTAGATTTTTCTTCCCACCCTGGTTTTGCACACCATTTCCACGTCCCGCGTCTCTTTGCAACTTTTTCTTGACAAATCCCGCACTCCCCCCAGTAGCAACCCAAACGCGCGCTAAATTTTTTCTCTCCTTTAGAGTACCCAAGACGCAGCTTTAGACACCCTCTTAGCTTCCCGTTGCGTTTTTCAGGAAGGCCCTCTAGTGTCGCGCGGTTACCTACAATCTTTCGTTATCTCGTTCCCCACCCACAGATGTTCCGCAAACTTTCCTACTTATGACCCCCCCCCCCCCCCCATTTTGTGAACGGACCTATGTCTTGATCCCCCCCCACCAGTTTCAGCCATGTGTTTCCAGTCGTCAAAATAGGTGTATGACCCTCAGCAGTTCAGACCGCTTTTTTGTGTCCCCACCTGCTGTTCTCCCGACTTTTTCGTCTACCTAATCAAGCCTTGTACCTGACAATTGCGACATTCGCCGCAACATTTCCGATCCTATACTCTCTCGCCCACCCTTTTTTTGAGGAGAGATAGCGTGCGTTTCCCCTTTCGGTCAAGCTAGTTCGGGTTTATTCCTTATTTTCCCTGAGTCCCCCGCGCGCTCCCCGTACTGGGGTTCCCAGATCACACGCCGATTCTTTCGGTGGTACTCCGAAGACAATACCTCTGAAGCTGTCCGCTCACTGTTTTGCAAGATAGGTTTACAACGAAAACCGTCCAATGTCTTTTTTTTCTAGGAGTATTGTGGCTTTTTGGCACATGTTCTCGTGCCGCGATTCAATACCCGATTGCTTTTTTTTCACCCTCTCTGATGGGAAAGTTATGTTCAACTCCTTCTTGTTTTGTTCTTGTTCTTCTCGTACCAGTCCTGAGTAATGGTCCCCTCCATTTCGCTGTTCTTTGCAATTGTGCCTTGTTTGTTTTGCTCCCGTATTCACTCATGCCAGGAGGTTCATGCCGAGTAACGTAGATGTCCATTGGTTTTACGTTTTCATGAGAACCTAGTGAAATAGACTTCCCCTCCATTACGGACGATCCGGTCCTCCGTACGGGGGGTATCCTCATTTTTCGAATGTCATCTCTTGGAGAAGATCCCCCTGCAGCTGATAGCTTTAGACTCCGGCATTTTTTTTCCTTTTGTTGACCGGACCCGCTGTTTATATTGAGGGTCTGACAGTTTAGAAGCTATCGGTCTTCATCCATTATGATCCTGGAACCGTTTCTTCGATCCCAAAGAATTGCGGATCAGACCAATAGTATCTGCGTTCAGTACCCCCAAATCTGCTAATAGGGTCTCTGAAGACTTTCCCCAGTGGCCCTACTTCCTCTTGACCGGGCTGGTGCCCCTTGCTTCCGCCATGCTTTAGAAGAGTCTAGGGTGTTAGGATTGAAGGCCCGTCTGTTCGCTTTAGTTTATAGTGACCATGCCTCCTCTTTTTCACCAAACTCGGACTGGTTGTGATCCACCCGCCACTCTTCCATGACAAATTCGCTTGACTCGCTCAAGGACGCTTTTTAGCTGCTCTCTGGCCCTACTCTTTCTCGGGGGTATACCTAGGGTTTCGATGCTCCCTCCCCCTGTTGCGATCTTGTCCAACAGCCTTTCTTGAAGACAAGTTTCCGTTTCCTTTCGGTCCTGTACCCCTTCTCCTGCCCGATCTTGACCCGAGTCCCCCTGAAGCTCTTACATCTCCCGTTCAGACTTTCTGGGTGGCAAAAATTCATCTCTCGATTTAGTTCGCGTGGTAAGTCGTTCTGGTTTGGGCCACCTAGGTTGTTTGACCTCGCGGAGACCTCAGAAATCCTGGATCGCGTCTTCAGATCCTCCAAGGCTCCCTTTACGATCGAAAGAATGGACGAGTCGTCATTCACGTTGGTCAGACCATTCCCCCGCCAAGTGGATAAGTCTCTTCGCAGGTGAGAAGTCGAGTCTCTGCACTCCGCGAATCAGCCCCAATCTTGCATAGGGGTTTCCCTTTTCTACCCGCTCGCACCCCACTAAGATTAGGATCCCCGGGTGGCTTTTCCCTCGTGTGAATGCGCAGATGCTCTGTTTCTACATCCCCTCAAACCTACCTTCCCTCTCCATGTCGGTCCGCGCTAAGCTAGGGTTTCTGGAAGTCCCTTTCCGAAACCAGTAGCCGACTTCCCCCGGACGCCTGAGAGAATTTTCGCCACTCTTTCGCTCCTACCCATCAAAACGTTAGCGTGACCGGCACACGTATTTGTCCGTATACCACTCTCATTTACTTGGCGACTAAAACTATTCTAACAGTGCAGCCTCTTTTTCTTGAGTTTCTTCACCTTTCCTCATTTCCCGCATGGGTAGATTTTCTTTGTGGGTGGTTTTGTTCCGCCTACTCATATATTAAGCGAACCAGGTTTTCTTCCTGTCGTCGACGAGCCCCGTCCTCATCGTTCCAATGGTCTCGTGAATAGTCCGCCGAAGCCCTGATGACACCGGATAACCTTTAGTGTCCTTGCGTAATTTTCCTTCACGAATCCCACTGTTCGAGTCGTTTTTATTGAGCCATTTGTCGGTGGATTTAGTCGTCCTTCTTGTTTCGCACGACGTGTTTCGCGCCTGCCGGGCTAACCGCGCCTTTTATAAAGGTCATTTGACGCTCCTTTGCCTGCCCTCCTTCTTAGTCCCTCCCGGCTACTTCTCCCTTTAACCTTATGAGGTCTCGGAGAGGAGGAATTGTTTTATTTCTATCCACACCACTCTTTTCTCATTCCTTTTCAGATTTTCCGATAGGAAAGGGCAGCGTAAG